>Ga0134128_10001390_pt1 | contig 31219 bp, 66 predicted proteins | sample KB31754_FD_96462 | JGI IMG/M metagenome (GOLD analysis project Ga0134128, IMG submission 96462) | Terrestrial soil microbial communities with excess Nitrogen fertilizer from Kellogg Biological Station, Michigan, USA - KB3-175-4 | ecosystem: Environmental > Terrestrial > Soil > Unclassified ... | reverse complement strand
GCGCGGCGGCTCGAGCGGCGGCCAGCAGTCCGGCGGGAACGGTGCCCGGCTGGCGCAGAGCGCGAACCAGGGCGGGGCCTCCGGCGGCTGGGGTGGACAGGCGCCCGGCCGCGGCTGGGGCTCGAACGACGAAGCTCCGTTCTGATCTTGACCCGGGGCCGTGCCACCCGGCGCGGCCCCACCCCCGATCCGAACCAGGAGAAGACCATGACGCACCCGAAGAACCGCCCCGGCCTCGTGTTCGGCACCGGCCTCGGCGGGATGACCCAGAAGCCCGACACCCGCATCCGCATCCGCGTCATCGACACCCACGCCTCCACCGCCTACGCCTGGCAGAACCGCGGCGCCTGCCGCGGCACCGACGCGGAACTGTTCTTCGGCCCCGACGGCGAACGGATCCGCGAGAAGGAAGCCCGCGAGAACCGCGCCAGGGCGATCTGCGCATCGTGCCCGGTGCTGGCCGCCTGCCGGGAGCACGCACTGTCCGCACCGGAGAAGTTCGGCATTTGGGCCGGCATGGACGAGCAGGAGCTCGAGGCCGAACGGCACGAGCGCAAGCGCGCCGCAAAGGTCGCGGCATGACCGCCCAGGCCGCCCGCCACGAGTACAGGCTCGGCGATCCGCTGACCGCCCGCGAGCTTCAAGTCGTGGCCCTGGTCGCCGAGGGCATGTCCAACAGGGCCATCGCGAAGCAGCTGTGGATTTCCGAGGAGACCGTCAGGGCGCACATGTACCACGCCGGCCTCCGGTCCGGCTTCGGCAGCCGTGCCGGCCTGGTCGGGTTCGCGATCCGCACACGGCAGATGCCGGTCGCCGTGACCGGTACGCCCCCGCCGGGGTTCAAGCACCAGCACTTTGAGGTGCTGGTGCGGATTGCCCGCGGCTTGTCGAACGAGGAGATCAGTGCCGAGCTGGGGTTGAGCTTCCAGGCGGTGAAGTCGCGGGTGCGGCGGGTTCTGGAGCTGCTGGGGGTGGAGCGGCGCGAGGCGGCGGTGATGGCCGGCTTCGTGTGCGGGGTGCTGTCGTTGGTGCCGAGGCAGCGGGTGGGATCGTGAGGCGCCGGCACCGGTTCCGTTCGGACAGCGAGTGGGCGCGGCTGGGCTGGACGGTGGTGTTCATCGCCGTGTCGGTGATGCTGCCGCTGTGGGGCGTGGGGTGGGTTTTGGCGCACGTGTCGGACGCGGTTTGGGGTCCGCGGTGAGTGCCCCGGTGAAGATCCCCGCCAAGCGTTGCGAGGAGTGCGGCTGCTGGATGCACCGGCGGCGCTTCGAATCGGGCCGGATGGAGACGGCGGCGGCGTTCGCGAAGCGCCGGTTTTGCTCGGCGGCGTGCTACCGGGCGGCGTCAGTTCAGGGGCGCAGGTCCCGTCCGGTCGGGACATGGGTCTGACCGCACTAGCTAAAAGCCCGGAGAGCCACGCAGAGACAAGATCACAACCCCAGGGGTCCACGGCCTGCGAAACGGTCCCCACCGGATGCGACAGAGGCGCCCGTGCGCCGTCCTGGACCCCAAGCCAACACAGCGAAGGAAGCACCCATGAGCAACACCAACACGAACACCGGCGGCGGCCTCGGCTTCACCGGCGCCCTGACGATCCTGTTCATCGCCCTCAAGCTCACCCGCACCATCAGCTGGTCCTGGTGGTGGGTCCTGTCGCCGATCTGGATCTCAGCCGCCGCGGTCGTTGCGATCGTGGCCCTCGTGATGCTCGGGGCGTTCGCCGCCACCGCCATCAAGGGCCGGCGGACCCGGTGATCACCCGCTACGTCTGCCCCATCCCGGAATGCGGCTGGATCCACTGGGTTCCGCAGTTGAAGAATTCCGTCAACAACAACGCGGACACGTTGGCCGAGATATCCGCTACCGTCGCGAGGATCCGCGATTACATGGACGCCGGGAAGGTTGTAACCGCCCACTTCGAAACGCACACGGCACTACAATGGAGCGTCGAGCTACACCGCGCGAACAGGCTCGTTGAGCTGCCGAAAGCCCAGCTCGCGGCAGTTACGAGCATGACCGTCGAACACGTGGCGGACCCCATTCCAGAAGAGATCACAATTGGCTTGGAAGCTATGGTTGAAACTATCCAGGAAGCGGGCTGAGGAAATGACCGACCACAATCATGGAAGGCGGCGGTAATGACTGACCCGACCGCTGAGCAGATCCGCGCCTACCTGGACGCTACCGGCTGGACCGTCGGCGACGCCGGCAGGGCCGCAGCGACATGGATGCGCTACGGCAACCGCATCCGCATGGTCCACAAGCCCGACAACCACGACCTCGACCAGGCGCTGCTGGACATCGCCATCGCGGAAAACCGGCACCCGGCCGACGTCCGCGACGACATCCTCAACCCGCCGGACCCCCGCATCTCACGGTTCATCGCCACCGACATGTGCACCCGCGCCGCTGCGGTCGTGCGCCGGCAACTCGACGAAGCAAGCAACGACGGGTGGCCCGGCGTCTGGGACCACAACACCGCCTGGACCATGGCCGAGCAGGCCACGGCGCTTGCAGAGGTACTGGACAAGACGGCGGCTGTCATCAAGGCGAGGTCCGCGCAGGATCCGGCACTGCCGCTACACCCGCTGTGCTGTGCCGTTTGGGTTGCGGCCGGCGCGATCCTTCAGGCCGAACCGAGCACCCCCGACGACATGGACGCGATTCGGGCCCGACTGGATGCGATGCGCGCGGCGAAGGCCGCTGCTGTCATGAACCCCGAAGGAGACGATCGTGTCTGAGATGAACCCGGCTGACGTGCCGGACGAGCTGGTACAGGCCGTGTGGGAGGACTTGTTTACCCAGCCGCGGGCTGACGACGTCGAGGCCCTCATTGCCGAGATCAACGACAAGAACAACGTTCGCTTGGCGATCGCGGCCGTCTACGCGCCGGTTGCACGGTACGTGCGCGCAGCCAAGGCCGCCGAGCTGGCCGCCGCCACCGCGCGAGCCGAGACGGCCGAGGCTGCCCTGGTTCGCGCCCGCCAGCAGAACGCGGACTTGATTGCGGCCTGGAAGCAGGGCAATGCCAGGCGGGACCGGCTTGACATGGCCAACGACCAGTTGCAGCGGTCTGCGTTCGAAGACGCCGCGGAGCAGCGCACCCGCGCCGAGAAGGCCGAGGCTGCGCTGAAGCGGCTGGAATCGGTGCTGGATGACGCTTGCGAGGAAACCGAGAAGGCCCGAGATCAACGAGACGAGGTCGAGACCGAGCGCAATCAGCTCCGCGCGCGGCTGGCGGAACTGGGTCACACCCGCACTGAAATCGCCGTTGAGCTACGCAGCGCCGCCCGTTGGTATCCGGACAACGCCGCCTGGGCGCAGGACATGGACCAGGCTGCACGGATCGTCGAGTCCGGACCGGACCGGTACGCGGCCGAGAACCAGTTGCCGTGCCTCGGAGGTTTCGTGCGGACCAAAAACGCCCACGCTGCCTTGGAGCACCTGGCCGCCGAGCAGGGCGTAAAGCCGGTCACCAGCATCGATCAGCTCACCGCGCCCGAAAACGAACGGCTCAGCGACGAGGAGTTCGCCGAGTGGACGTCGGCATGGGAGTGCAAGGCGCCGTGCTGTAGCGAAGCCGAGGTTGGGCAGCGCGACAGCACCTCGTTCGCGAGTTCCCGCGAGCAGCTTGAAGGCTTCCTTACCGACGACGGCCGCTGCCTGGTTGAGAAGTTCATGGCCGACAACGCTGGCAAGAGCGACGACTTCAATATCGACGAGGTGATCGCGCAGAACCACACCGATACCCACCGCGATTGGTTCGGCGAAGACACCACCGGGAGTTCCGAATGACCGTCACGATTCCCCATCCCGACGGGGATTGGGCCGTTTACCTGACCACCCCCGCCGGCGTCACCTACGGGCTCGACCGGATCGCGTGGGAAGGTCCGCACGAAGACCTCGCACCCCGCGATGCCGTTGTGGCCATCGCGCTGGTCCGGCATGCGCTGCAACGACTTGAACAGGCGTTTCCGGATGCCGCAGCAACCGCAGGGGGTGAAGTTCGGTGAGCCTCCCCGTTGACACTTCACTGGCTGTAGCCGACTGGTCCGGCGCGATCATCTGCGCAACCCGGTGCTACGCCTGCCAGTTCGGCGAGCACCCCGACGTGCCACACAGTTGGGGCTCCCCCGACGACTTCGAGCACGCCTGGGTTACGTTCCAGGACGCGCCCGGGTTCTGCGGGTGCGCGTGCGGCAGGCCGCTACGGACGGTACCGAAGGTACGTGTCCGGCCCGCGCTCCCATCGGCGATCAAGCTGATCGCGCCGTGGATGTACACCTGGAACTGTCCGCACTGCGCGTTCGGCACCGCCATGAACCTGGCCGCAGCGGTGACTGAAGCAACCCAGCACCGCAAGTCGGACGGCTGCAAGTACCGAAAGGTCGTGGCATGACCTACCGCATCCTGGTCACCGGCTCCCGGCGTTTCACCGATGCCCACTTGATGAGCCGCGCCCTGATCTCAGCCACCGTAGGCCGAGACGGCCCAATCACGGTCGTACACGGCGCCGCTTCCGGCGCTGACGAGCTCGCCGACGTCCTTGTGCCGATGCTCGGCCCGCACGTTTCGCTCGAGCGCTGGCCGGCCGACTGGAACGGTCCGTGCCGCATTATCTGCATACCGGGACACAGGCGCACCGGACCCAAGGGCGAGTACTGCCCAGCCGCCGGAAGCTACCGCAACCAGCAGATGGTTGACGCCGGCGCCGATGTTTGCCTGGCCTTTCCGCTCGGCGAGGCCCGCGGTACCCACGACTGCATGGCCAGAGCACGTGCGGCTGGTATCCGCGTCGTCGACATCACCCGGCCCGAGCCCGAAGGCCTGTGGTGAACCGCGACGTCCAGCAGTTCATCGCCGAGCTGGAACGTAGCGGACTGCGCGTCCGGCTGGCCAGGAGCGGCTACTACCACGTGTTTACCCGTAGCGGCCGGTTCCTGGCGTCGATGTTGGCGACGCCGTCGGACGGGCGGTCGTTGAAGAACGCACGGGCGGATATACGGCGGCGGCTGAAAACGCGCCGGATTGAGCCGAGAGGGAGGCGAACATGAGTGACGACTTGCGCATGCGCCTGGAGTACGTGCTGGCCAACACGGCCGCCGCCTTTTTGGCCGACACGATGGAGATGTCGCTGACCCCGCACGGCGAAGGGCGTGAGCGCCACAGCTACGACGGGACGTGCGCGTTGTGCCGGGGCGAGATCGGGACGCTCCTCGACGCGATCATGCCGGTCGTTGACGAGAAGCTTTGGCGCGCGAACTGGACCCGCCACGGCAAGTGCCGATTCTGCGATGCGCTGATCCTGGAGGACTGGGCTCGTTCCCGGGGTCGGCAAGTCCAGCCACATCGGATGCACTGCCAGTTCTACATCGGACCCGTTGAACATCGGGACGTTCACGGCCGGCAGGCGGTTACGCACTGGTCAACTGAGTGCTCGTGCGGTCGCTCACGAAACGCCGAGCAAAATAAGACGTGCCCGAATGCCGGTGAGGCGTGGCGCGGGTCGTTGCCGGAGCGGGAGGCGTGAGGTGCGGTCAGGGCTTGCCTGCTTCACGCTCGCGAACGATCTCGGCGATTCGTTCGGTACTCGGCCGCTCCGGAAGCTTCGCCCCGGGGCAGCGCAGGTACCAGCGGATGAACTGGTGAATGACACCGACAAGTCCGCGGCCGGTGAGCGCGTGCAGGTCTTCCCAGTCCGGATCGGGGATGCGGAGCGTCCGAACGGGCGTCTCGCCGGTCTTGGGCCTAGCCACGGTGCTCCTCGCGTCGGCGCGGGGTTTCTGTGTCACAGGGATCATAGCTGCCTCCATGGTCGCCACTGGTTTTCGTAATACGAAAATACCGCCGAACCGCTTGCGATGCGACCCCGCCAGGCGTAGTTTCTGTAATACAGAAACCGGGACGGAGGAAACCTCAATGACCAACACCTGCTTCGTGAAGAGCGCCGACTACAAGATCGGCGACGTGATCTGGACCGGACTCCAAAGCCACCGCATCGTCCGTTTCAAGCCCTACACCCACCCCGTCCCGGAAATCGCCGAGCGCTTCGGAGCCGCCACCCGCATTGCCTGCTGCGACGACGGCTACGAGGTCACGATGACCGAGCACGGGTCCTGGCCGATGCCGGCGAACGAGGCCCCGCCCGGCTACTTCGAGCGCATCGGCGTACAGCACAACTGCTGACTCATCCGAAGAACCATGGAGGCCGATATGAAGATCAGCCAGCCTCGCGGCGCTACTGACTGGACCGACGATTCCGGTACGCACATTCAGCGGCACCTGCGCACCATCAACGGCACCACCTGGCACTTCCAGCGCCGCACCTACCCGGACGGCAACGTCAACATCCTGGCCCACGCCCCCGGCAAGGCCACCCACGCATGGTACGGCCGCCCCTGATCCACCCGCCGCCTCAGGCGGCACCAGGCCCCGAAGCTCACGGCAGAGCAGCGCCCCGAACCCCCAACGAAGCGTAGGTCCGGGTTCAACTCCCGGCGGGGCCACCACGACAAGATCGCCGACGACGATCAAAAGGAGCCTGCAAGTGACCAAGTCGACCACCAGCCTTGGCGCGGTAGCGATTCGAATCCGCAATGCCGATATGCGCGACCCGTCCGGCCGTACCGGCACTTACGTCTACGCCGAGCTGATCCACTCACACGGTCTTGACAAGGGCCGCAGGCTCTGGCACGAGGCCCTGAACCAGTTGGACGCCTACAACGCCGGCGACCAGACGGAATCCTGATCCACCGGCCGCCCCGCGCGGCCCCCTGCCCTGTAGCTCAACTGGTAGAGCGAGCCGATTCATGACCGGCGGAAATCCAGGTTCGAATCCTGGCGGGGCGACCAGCGAAGACCACCGACAACCCGAACGGAGCACCATGACCGACCAGACCACCGCCAGCGAACCCACCGTCGCCGATGTCCGTCGCGCCCTTGTGAACGAGGCCGCCGACTTCCACCAGCGCCGCCAGTCCCACCGGCACGCCATGAAGATTGACGGCTACAGCGACGTCGCGCTCGACGCCTATGAGGGCCTTGCCGCGGCCGGTTGCTACGGCCAGGTGCTCGCCGCGATTCTGCGTGACCTCGGCGAGCGCGGTCTGGAGTTCCGGGCCGCGGAGTACGCCGCCTGGGTCCACGACGTGATGGAGAACGGCGACGACGGCCTGGAGAACGCGAACAGCGACATCCCGTGGGGCGACGTCACGCCAGAGGTGCAGGCCCGGGAGGACGCCACCGACCTGGCGCTCGTCCAGGTCCGTGCCGCCACCGACAATGGCAACCGGACCCCGCTGGCCGACGTGCGGGCCGAGTTCGGCATGACCGAGGCCGACGTGGAGGCGAAGGACTGATGGCCGACTTCTTCGAGCCCGGCAAGACGTACATCCAGGCCAAGCCATTCCAGGCGCCGGAAGCGCTACGGGTGTTCCACTGCACTGCCGTCGCCGACCACCCCGCCGGTCACGGAATGCGCGCGTTCGGGTTCATGGCGACCGCGTACCCCGGCGACAACTGGTGCTCGGCCGTGCGCCAGCCGAGGGACTGGGAGCAGGGCTGGCACGAGTACGACGAGCCGACGGCCAACGCCCACGCCTGCGAGAACTGTGACGGCGTCGGCCCCGACAGCTGCCTGTTCAACCCCGTGCGCGGAGGGGCCGGTGCCTGACATGGCCTCCCCTCAGCCCATTCCCTCCGGCTGCCGCCACTGTGGCATCGGTGAGCGTCTGCACTTCTCTCGCTGGACTGACGAGGTCGGCTGGCACGCGTTCGTGGAGCCGACGCAGGAGCAGATTGCCGAGCGCATAAAGGCCCGGCGTGCAGCCCGGATCATCATCCCCGTGGACAGCGCGTTCGCGGACCTCACCTACGACCGCATCACGGACGGAGAAAGCTGATGGCCGCGCTGGAGCAGGTGCCGCGCTGCAAGAACCACGGCCCGATGGTTGTGATCCCCGGCGGCAGCACGTCAGGGCTGGGCCGCTGGTGTGGCGTGTGGTACCAGTGCGCGCACACGCTGTACCGCTGCAACAATACCGCCCTGATCCCGTCCGCCGCGCTGCTGATACAACTGGCCGGGCAGCGAGAGAAGTCGGTGAGCTGATGGCCACCATCTACGACGTCCGCAGCGTCGACCCCGCCACGGTTACCAACGCCGACATCGACGCCGTTTTCGCCAGCCACGGCATTGACCGTGCCGCAAACGGCATTCCCGACTTCCTCCAGCCCGGCACAACCTACCGCCGCTACGACGATACCTTCCGCTGCGTGGCTGTTGGCAGGTACCGCAGCGACGGACTTCCGGTCGCGCTCGGGTTCATGCCGGTCAACTTGGGTGGCGAACCGGGGTGGGAAATCATGCTCGTGGCCAGCCGCGAATGGGCGGCCAAGTGGACCGCCGTGCCCGAGGAGTACGGGCCGATGACGCCGGTTGGGGGTGCGTGATGCCCACCTATGACGACCCGAGTACGGCGCTCCGCACCCGGCTTGAGGACTGGGTGGAGAACGCCCTCGATTCGCAGACCGCCGCGTCCGCAGCGCTGGGCGCGCTCGAGCTGCACCAGCCGTTCACCAGGGCCGGCATGGTCCTGTGCCGCGAGTGCTCGCCGCCGCGAGACCCCGAGGACGGCCACAGCGGCAGGCATTACGTGCTGATGCCGTGGCCGTGCCCGACATGGAAGGCGATCGCCGAACCGTTCGGGATTGAGGCGCCGGAGGTGGGCGACGATGCGTAACGCCTGGAAGCCCGGCCGCCGCTACCGCACCGCCATCCGCAACACCTCCTGGTGGCGCCACAACCACGACGGCACCATCACCGCCGTCGTCGTGGCGTGGCCCAAGATGATGCCCGGCTTCGACGGCGGCGAATGGATCCGGCCCGAACTGTGGACCGTTCGCCTGCCGCTGGCCGAGGACAACCCGACGCGTATGAGCCCGTGGTGGAAGCCGTGGCGGCACTACTGGATGGCGCCGGGCCCGGTGTACATGCTTAACGACAAGCCGCATCGGGTCACGTGGTGGGACGAGGACCACCCTGACCGGGAGGTGCTGGCGCGCCGGCCGTTACCACCGGAACTGGTGGCGGCGATTCGGGCCGAGGATCAGCGCAACGGCTACGACAGCCTGGAGGGCTACTACCCATGATTGTCCGCGACGATTCCGAATTCCCGACGTCCGGTTGCCGCTGGTGCGGCACCGAACGGCACGAGCATGCCCAGCGCTGGGCCGCCGCCGCCGGCTGGCACAAGTGGGCGCAGCCGACGCAGGAACAGTTCAAGGCGCGGATGCTGGCGCGCCGCGTCGCCAAGCTGGCCGGGAGGTCCTGATGGTCGACGATGACTTTGCCCAGGCGCTCGACGACCAGCTCTGCGTGCCCTGCATCCTGTGCAACTGCCAGGGCTGCGACAACTGCGTGCCCTACGGCAAATGGACCTACGCCGACGGGATGGCCAGCGACGGAAGCAACGGCCACAAGTGCGATGGCGAGGGCTGCTGATGTTCGGCTTTGATCGTCGCACCCGTACCGAAGCGATCGTCAGCGTTCTTGCCGCTACGGACTTCGGTGCCCGAGCCGAGGAAGTGGCTTCCGCCCTGGACCGACGCATCGAACCCGTTCGGCGTGATCTGGCTTGGCTTGAGCGCGACCGTCGTGTCACGTCCAATCTCACAAGCTACCGGGCCGATGCTGACGTCATCTGGCGTCTGAGGTGCCAGGAGAGGGAGAGCCGAAATGGCTGATCGCAACTCCGATTTCGACGTCACCGAGTTGGTGAAGTCCCTGGAGAAGACCTCCGCGAACCTCGACCGTCTCATCAAGACCGAGGGCCTGAAGGTCGGTGCGAAACTCGGCGAGAGCCACGCCAAGGCCGCGCAGGACCGGATCCGGGAGAACGCCGTCGAGATGCAGCGGCTGCAGGACCTGGTGGACGAGTTCCGGCGGCTGCGGGAACCGCTGGAGCGCGCAGCCGACTTGGGACAGTGCCTCGCGGGTGCGATTCACCGTGCGCAGTGGGGCGGCGAGGAAACCATCAGCGTCAAGGCGCTGCTCGACATCATGAACGCGCCCCGGCAGGAGACTCCCGATGCCCCGCGTCCGTAGCGCCACGGCCCGGTTTGTATGCGCCGCCGTCAGCGCGGTCATGCTCGTCGGCGGTGTCGCCAGCCTCGCGGAGAAGCACACGGATGCCGCGGTCGGGTACCTCGTCGTCGGCGCGCTGCTTGCCGCCATCGTCTGACACACTCGGGTTCATGGCCTGCGGCTAACGCCGTTAGCCTCCCCCTTCATACTTTTGGGACAATCATGAAGTACCTCCGCATCCTCGCCGCGGCACTCGCAGTCTTCCTCGGCGTGACCCTCACCGGATGCAGCAGCCGGCCGGCCGCCACATACGCGCCCGCGGCCTACGGTCAGAACGGCCAGTGCTACTACCTCGACGACCCGTATGAGGCCCAGCAGCTCCTCGCGGCCGGCCTGTGCCCCGCCGGCTGGGTCCCGGCGCCGATGCCGCTGTCCTGGGAGGAGATGTACTTCTCCTACTACGACAGCCCCGCCTACTACAGCCGGTACGTCCTCGTGTCGCACCGCACCGTCTACATCAGCCACGAGACGGCGTTCCACACCACTTACGCCTCCCAGATCAGCGCCGCGTCCAAGAGCGCCACGTACAAGGGCAGCAACGGCAAGACCGTTACCGGCACCACATCGAAGATGAAGTTCTCCACCGGTACCGGCTCGACCTCGAAGGCCGGCGGCGGTTCCCTGCGCGGCGGATCAACGGGCAAGACCGGCACGAGTAAGACCGGCACCACCACGAAGACCACCGTCAAGTCCGGCGGCTCGTTGCGTGGCGGGAGCAGGCGCTGATGCGGCCGTTCACCGTCGTCGGCTACTGGGAGCACACCCAGGAGCGGTACGTCGAGCTGTACGAGGCCTACTCTGCACGCGGTGCGGAGGACGCGGCCCGCTTGGACGCCGCGGCGCGGGGCCTGACGCTTCACGTCGCCGGCGTCCTGGACGGGGCGGTCGCGTCGTGCGACGCCGACTACGCCATGTACGTCGACCCGCGGGACGTCCGCAACGCCGACGAGCCGGGGCTGTCCGAGCCGCTGCCGGGTCTGGAGCTCGTCGAGTACACAGTGCTGGGCCTGGCCGTCGATCCGCGGGATGAACGCTGGGACCGGCGCACCGGCGGCCAGCGGTACTGCAACCACGAGTGGGCCGATTCGGCGCTGGCCGCGGAGGACGCGGCGACGAGCAGGATCCACGATGAGGGCGGCCGGCTTCTGGTGTGCGCCGTGTACGAGGGCCGGGTGCAGCGTGCGGACGCCACGTATGCGCAGTTCTCGAACCCGGACGTTGCGGTCGGTTAGCCGCCGATCGCCCGATGATCGGAGCCCCCGGATTCACGCCGGGGGCTTTGCTGCGTCAGGGCACACTGGACCCATGGACATCCCCGCCGAACTGGCCGCCCTGCATAAGAGGACGCACGCCGTCTTTGCCAAGGTCCACACTGCGAACGAGACCACCGGCCAGTCCGATCCGGACCTGCGTCAGGCTGTGGCGCTGACGTCCGCCGCGCTCGCGGCGCTGGGGTCCGCGAGCAAGGCGGCCGGCCGGGTGCGGGAGTGGGGCGGTGACTGACCGGACGACTGCCGGCATCCTCGACCTGATCGATGCGGCGATCGACGACTACGAGATGGGCCCGGACGCCGTGCGGTACAACGCGCCGGCCGTCCAGACCCGACCGGGCCCGCGCCTGTTCTTCGGTGACGGTATTGAAATCCCCGTGTCCCGGGTCGAGTGGACGGTCGCGCCGTTCTTCCCGCTGGAGCGCATGCAGTCACTCGTCGAGGGCTTCGACCAGGCCACATGGGCGCTACGGGAGTTCAGTGGAACCGTCACCGCGCAACTGTCGCGGTTCCAGACGGAACAGTTCAAGCGGCTGTTCATGCGCCCACCGTGCCGGCGCGGCTGGGACTGCCTCTGCCATTCAGCACCGTTCCCCGCAGCCCGGGACTACCGGCGGCGTACCAAGCACCGGAACCGGAGGCGGCGGTGACTGACCGGACTGCGCTCGGCGACCGCATGAAGGCTTACGAGGCGGTCACGCGGGCCGTTCTACCGCCACGCTCGTACTCCGTGATCCGGGCTGACGGACGCGCCTTCCACAGCCTGCTGCGCGGCGCCAAGAAGCCCTTCGACTTCGACTTCATGACCTGCATGGACATCACCGCCGTCGCGTTGTGCGAGGCAATTCAGGGCGCCGTGTTCGGCTACGTCCAGTCCGACGAGATCAGCATCCTGGTCGTGGACTTCGCGGGCCCGTACTCGCAGCCGTGGTTCGGCGGCCAGGTGCAGAAGCAGGTGTCGATTACTGCGGCGACGGCTACCGCCGCGTTCAACGACGACCGCCGCGAGGACCCGTCGGTCGCGGGCCGGCCGGGTACGTTCGATGCCCGCGTATTCACGCTGCCCAACGCGGTTGAGGTCGCGAACTACTTCCTGTGGCGCCAGCGCGACGCGGTACGCAACAGCATCGCCATGGCGGCGCAGGCCAAGTTCTCCCAGGCACGGCTGCACGGCGTGAACACGGGCCGCATGCAGGAGATGTTGTGGGCCGAGCACGGCATCAACTGGAACGACTACCCGGACGGGGCCAAGCGCGGTCGTGTGGTGGTGCGGGCCTCCGGGGAGCGGGAGGTGACGTTCATGCACAAGCGGACCGGCCAGACGGAGACGGTGAAGGCGCTGCGTTCGTGGTGGGAGGCGCAGCCGGCGGCGCACTTCACCGCGGAGGACGGCGGGTGGCTGGCGGGGATGATCCCGGCGATGCCTGCGCTCGCGCGGGACACCAGCGGCGGGTTCGAGACGCACGCCGACGAGGCTCTCACTGTGGCGGAGTCGGCATGAACGGCTGGAAGAAGATTGCGCTTGTCCTTGGTGCGCTCGACGTCCTCATTTTCGTCGGTGGCATCGCGACCTCAGCGATCATCGTGGCTGTCACCGGGAACGAGTACGTCACGCCGATGGAGGACCGTATCTGGGCGGCCGGCGAAGCGCTGTGGCTCGTCCTTGCCGCAGTGGCGACAGCCCTCTTCGTGGTCGGTGAGATCAAGGACGACCAGTAGAGATGATGGGCGACCTGCCGTCGGATGATGCCTTGGACGCCGTCCTGGCCGGTTTCATGCTTGAGCTGCAACCCCGGCCCCCGGCCGCGTCCGCCGAGGAGATGTTCGCCGCCATCAAGGCCTTGTACGACAGTCTCCCGCCGCCGCCCGAGCCGATCCGGGCCACCCGTGAGCAGCTGGCGCTGATGAAGCTGCTCCTGCCGAAGGGGGAACCGCGGACGCTGTGGGAGCCGTGGCCGCCGTTGAGCGGCGTGCCCGTGTACCTGGTGGAGGACGTGGAGGACTCGACGCCGTGGTTGCGGAAGTGGGCGGCGCCGTACTGTGAGGTGCCGTTTCCGGCGGTCTGGCCCGACGACTTCGGGCCGTACAGCAGAGGCCGGTGAAAGCGATTCGACGCATGTCTTCGCAGGGGCTACCGTCGAGACGTTCCCGGTGTGCTGACCGTGGCTCCTTCTTTTGGGTAGAAACCGGCCGCTGTCGATCCGATCTCGGGAACGCCGACAACAGAATCAGCACCCGCTGGGTGTGATGACTTCGGGTACTTCTCCTGCTAAGAGGGTGGCCGTGGGTTCGAATCCCACCGGTCCTTCGGGGCTGTAGCTCAGCGGCAGAGCGCCTTGTTTCCGACGTCGACCTTGATCTCCGGCGGGTTCACTTTTCACAACTGAACACAACGCACCTCCCGGTGTGCCGACGAGGAGTTCTTCACAGAGTCCGCGGGTTCGAATCCCGCCGCCCCCATCCGTGGGGACGTGGCAGAGTGGCCCAATGCGACAGGACCCTGGCGTCCTGTGACTTCCGAACCCAACGCCTCGTCACCTTGATCTCGGGAGGATCTGCATCGGGTCGCGCCCGGTGCGACAGGTGTTTCGCGGTTACTTCGGATCCGAGGGTTGCCGGTTCAAGTCCGGCCCGTCCCGTGCGAACGGGACGGTAGCTCAATTGGCAGAGCATCGGGCTGGCGCAAGCCAGTCACCGCCACCGACTCCGATCTCGGGCGCGACCGGCAGCTCCTTCCCCGTCCAGCAGGGAAGTCGAGCGATGTCCAAGTTCAACAGCCCGGCCGTCAAGCCGGCAGTTTTCTCCCCGATCGTTTCCGAGCGCGTGCCGTCCGCCCGCATGTACGAGGGCGGACCTGGGCACGCGCGCGACGCCAAGTCGGAACTGTTCCTTCTCGCGGTGTCGAACATGGTGGCCGAGGACACCCACCACGAGACTGCCGGCGCCCGTGACGACCGGTTCGAGCGGCTCGTCCACGACGTCGCCCGGCAGGATCCCGACTGGATGACGCGGTTCATTCCGTGGTTGCGCAGCGAGGCCAACATGCGGTCCGCGTCGATCGTGGCGGCCTGCGAGGCCGTGAAGGCGCGCCTGGGTGCCGACTTCCACGCCGCCAAGGACCTTCCCGCCGGCCACAACAGCGACGGGTTCAACCGGAAGTTCATCGACGCCGCATGCCAGCGGGCCGACGAGCCCGGCGAGGTCCTGGCCTACTGGACGTCCCGCCACGGCCGTGCGATCCCGAAGCCGGTCAAGCGCGGCGTCGCCGACGCGGTGCGGCGCCTGTACAACGAGAAGTCGCTGCTGAAGTACGACTCCGATGCCAAAGGGTTCCGCTTCGGCGACGTCATCGACCTCGTCCACCCGACACCGGCCGACAACAAGCGCTGGCAGGGCGACCTGTTCCGGCACGCTCTGGACCGGCGCCACGGCCGCGATAACGCGATCCCGGAGACGCTGAAGACGCTGCAGGCCCGCGCGGAGCTGATGGCGATGCCGGTTGGCGAGCGGGCTGGTTTCATCCGGGCACTGGCGGGCTCCGGGCCCGACGCCGCAGGGCACGTCCTCGACGGCGTGGGCATGACGTGGGAGGCGCTGGCCGGCTGGCTTCAGGGCCCGATGGACGCCGCGGCGTGGGAGGCGGTCATTCCGTCGATGGGCATGATGGCGCTGGCGCGGAACCTGCGCAACTTTGATCAGGCCGGCGTGTCCGATGCGGTCGCCGCGACGGTGGCGGCCAGGTTCGCCGACGCCGAGCAGGTGGCGAAGTCCCGCATGTTCCCGTTCCGGTGGCTGTCGGCGTACCGTGCGGCGCCGTCGCTGCGGTGGGCGTGGTCGCTGGAGCAGGCCCTCGGGCATTCGCTGTCGAACGTGCCGGTGCTGCCGGGTCGGACGCTGGTGCTGGTGGACCGGTCGCCGTCGATGTGGATGCAGAAGATCTCGGGTCGTTCGGAGATGCCGTGGTCGGATGCCGCCGCGGTGTTTGGGGCGGCGGTGGCTCTGCGGGCGGAGAACGCGGACCTGGTGGAGTTCGGGATCGAGAACCGGCCGGTGCGGTTCGGCCGCGGCGAGTCGGTGCTGAAGGTGATGGAGCGGTTCACCCGGTGCAACGGCACGAACATCCCGAACGCGGTCCGGGATCACTTTTGCGGCCACGACCGGGTGGTGATTGTCACTGACGAGCAGTCGCAGCCGGGGTACCTGCCGTGGAACTCGCTGACGTGGCAATCCGGGCAGGTTGCGATCGATGACCTGATCCCGCGGGAGGTGCCACTGTACCTGTGGAACTTCGGCGGGTACAAGCACGGCGCGGCACCGTCGGGTGGTGGGAACCGTCATACGTTTGGCGGCCTGACCGATCAGGCGTTCCGGGTGGTTCCGCTGCTCGAGGCGGGGCGTTCGCAGGCGTGGCCGTTCTGAACGACGGCCTGCGCAAAGTCGAAGTGAGAAGAGGCACCCCGGTGAACGGGGTGCCTCTTCTGCTGCATGCGCCGCGCGATCCCATCAGGCGTTGACGGCCACGCCGGCGACGTTGGCCTCGATGGCTTCGGGCACGGACACCAGGTGCGCAGTCCGCTTGTAGACGGCGGCGCCGGCAATGAGGTCCAGGACGTTGCGGTACCGCATCGTCGACCAGATCCGCCCGTGGAGCACAACCTTGCCGCCGCTACTGGGGTCGGTGCCGTGATTGTCGCGGTACACCTGGGCGATCTTGCGTCCGGCAGCGGACTCGTAGCGCTGCCACTTGTCAAAGCCGACGTCCTGCAGGAAGTCGCGGACGAGAATCCAGCCGGCGTTGGCGTTGGCGACAAGAGCGCGCTGGTGGTGGCCGATGACGGGGAAACCGGGGCGCTGCTCGGCGCGGGCCGTGGCACGGGCCTGGTGGCGTCGGGCGGCGCGGCCGGTGAGGGCGGGGCGGCTCTGGCCCTTGCGCAGGTAGCCGGTCATCGTGGGCATTGCTGGTCCCCCCAGGAATTTGCGTGTGGTCAGTTGGTGTGGACGTCGGCCGCGTTGACGATGACGGCGGTGCGCCCGCGGGTGCGCTTGGCCCACTGGTCGATCGCGGCCTGGGCGCCGTCGGTGGTGCGGGCGTTGAGCAGGACGTGCCACTGGCCGGCCTCGAAGACGACGGCGTAGCAGGTGGTGGCGTTCCGGTCCCTGCCGAAGCCGCCGTTGGTGCGGTTGAGGTAGGAGCGGATCTCCTGCTCGGGGGTGGCGGCGGCCATGGCGGGCTCCTTGGGATTTCGGGCGAGCTGAGAGCGGGTGACTTGACAGTCCACGGCAGCCGCCGGGCACGGGGCCCGGTTGCCGCCGAAGCCGATCAGGCCCCGTAGCCCATGACGCGCAGCGTGGAGTTGACCTCGTCCCGGATGGCGACGATGGCGTCGCCGTTAGCGTCGGTACGGTCGGCCAGGTAGGCAGCGCGGGCGGCGTCGTACTCGGCGAACTTCTCGTCAAGCCAGGTGTTCGTCTCGGCGCTGAGCTGGCCGGACGCGCGGAGGATCAGGGCGGTGTTCATTTCGGTCTCCTTGGTAGGTGCGGCTGGTGGACGTGGTAGGCGGTCAGTCGGCGGCGTAGGCGAGGCGGTAGGTGTCCACGCAGGTCTCGCAGGCCTCGACGTGCTCGCCGTGCTCGGTCTGGCGGGCGTACAGGTAGTCGGCGCCCTGGCAGCAGATCTGGCAGTCGAAGTCGTACTCGCGCTGGTCGCCGTCGATGGTGACGGTGGCGAAGTCGATGTCGGCGACGATCGCCTCGAACTCGGCGTTCGCCAGGGCCTTGGTGACCAGGCCGGCCAGCGGGGCGGTGCGGTCCGCGATGCGGAGGCTGGCCTGGCGGGCGATCGTGGTCATCTTGGGCTCCTCGGTTGGCGTTGCCGTTCCCCTTGTGACTCCATAGTTGCATCATTAGGTTGCATCGTCAAGTGGCATAGCGAGGTTGCCTCTATGCAATCGGGGTGGCACTCTGAAGGCATGACCACGCCAGAGAAGGAGCAGCAAGCGGCCCGCGACCGCCTTGCGGAGCTCAGCGCCGCCTACGCCGTGGCCGAGAAAGCCCTCGACGCCGCTCGCGAAGCCCTCAGCGAAGAGATCGTCGATATCCTCAAAGCCCGCACGCTCGGACCATCCGAGGTCACACGGATCGTTCCGTTCGAACGCCAGCACGTCGGCCGCATCGCCAAGGCCGGCGGCGTTCCTCCACTACGCGAAGCCACCGTCGTCAGCAAAAAGCAGGTCGAAGCCGCCGAAGCGAACTGACGGCAAACCGCTTCGACGCGATAGTCTCGAAGCGGCGGCGGCTTCTGTCGTGGGGATATACGCACCCGCCGCCCGACAGCCCGCCCGCCACGTTGCCGGGCGGGCTTCGTTGTACGCTGAGACCGCGCCCCGCCTCTGCATCTGGAAACAGCGGCACCCGGATCTCCGGCATAGCGGCGGGGCTTTGGCTAGCGAGGGGGAGTCGGCGAAGACGGGCCGGCCTGAGATGCCCGCTCCCCCACCGCCCACCCACCCCACGTCATTCAAGTGGATGGCCCCTGCATCTTGAGGTGGGAGATCAGCTTTGACAGCCTTGCACAGGTGACTGCAACTCAAGGCGAGCTTCGGGTGTTGGTTCGCACAAAGATCCAAGACGGGACCGCCAAGCACTTACGGGAACGTAGCGAACTGACGCTCCAAGAAGGTGCACGCCGGGTCCGCGTGGACCCAGCAACGCTATGGCGCTGGGAAACGGGCAAGAGCCTCCCCCGAGGGCGAAACCTGGTTACATATAGCCGGTTCCTGTCAAAGCTCGAGGCCGCGAAAAAGGCCCGGCCGTAGCCGGGCCCTGCGAACGCTTCTCATAGGTGTTTTCCAGGCGCCCCGCCCGCGCCTTCCACGGTAGCGCCGCCGCGGTCAGCTCGAGCGCGCGCGGCCTTCGACACTTCCTCGTCCAGCTTGAACCGCTCCGGCATGCTCAGCCCCTGAAACCTCGGGTGGCAGTGGATCGCCTGCACCGTCTCGCCCTGCGCTTTCCACAGCGCATCGTAGGCAGCCCGGTCCGCCTCGGGGATCTCCTGTTCGCCGCCCGCAATCGCCATCGACGGCGGCATGCGCGCGGCCAGCTCCGCCATCTCGAGGTCGCGGGCGTAGAACTCGCGCTTCAGTGCGATGAGGTCTTCGGGGATGTCCAGGTCTGCCACGGGCAGATCATGCCATGCGGACACCCCGGCGCACGGCAGCCACCCGCGCGCCTCCTACCGGCTGTCACCCCGCAGCGCTACCGTGCACAGCATGGGATCCCACGGAAAGCCCCCGCCGAAGGACAACCCCACCCCCACCTCGCCGCCCGGCAACTCCGACGGCAAGTCCCCCGCCGTCTCCGACCCCGGCAAGGGCAAACACGGCGGCGGTAACGGGAACAACGGCCAGGGTGGTGGCAGCGGCACGTGACCGCCGAGCACCTCCACGCCAGCCTTACCGACCGCATCGTCGTTGAACCGCACTGGGGCTGGACCGTCCTTGACGACCCGGCATGGCGCAAAGCCTGGAATGTTGCCCCGCGCGCAGCGTTCGTACCCGACGTGTGGTTCACCTGGGACGGCCGGCAGTACATCCGCCACGACCGCGTCGCCGAACCCGGCGAGTGGACGGCAGCCGTTGAAGCCGACGAGCCGGTCATCACACAAGTCGACGGCGGCGTCCCGTCCTGTTCCAACAGCACCCCGTCGCTGGTTGCCGCGATGCTTGACGCCCTGGACCTGAAGCCGGGCATGCGCGTGTTCGAATCCGGCGCCGGCACGGGCTGGACCTCGGCGCTGATGTATCACCGGCTCGCCCAGGACGGGATCGCCGTGTCCGTCGAGTACGACCGGCAGCTTGCCAAGGAAGCGTTGAACCGGGCGTTCGACGTCGGCGCGTACCCGGTCGTGCGGGCCGGCGACGGCACCGCGGGCGCACCGGACATGGCGCCGTTCGACCGGGTGAGCGCCACACACAGCGTGAACCGGATCCCGGCGGCGTGGATCGAGCAGACACGGCCGGGCGGCCTTGTGGTGGCGCCGCTGCGTATCGCCACGTCCCTGGACGTGCTGGTGCGGCTGGTCGTCGCAGACGACGGATCTGCTTCCGGGCAGATTGCGTTTCCGTTGGCGTTCATGGCCGACCGCGCCCATTCCGTACCGGCCGTCTCGAGCTGGGCCGAGGACGAGCCGCGCCGCACCAAGGGCTTGGGCTTCCTGGATGTGCCGCGGATCCTACTGGAGCGTCGGCTGTGGGTGCTGCAGCTCGCCATCCCGGGCCTGACAGTCACCGGGCCAGCGGTGGAGGATGGCGACGATACGTTGTGGCTGAGTGCCTCGGACGGGTCGTGGGCGGTCGCCTGGGTGCCGCAGGGAGGCTCGTGGACGCGCGGTGAGACCACCGTCGACCAGTACGGGCCGCGAAGCCTGTGGAGCCTCGCAGAGGCGGCGTGGCTGGCATGGAACGAGGCCGGGCAGCCGGGGATGGTCGAGTACGGGCTGAGCGTAGGTGCGGACAGCGTCCACAGCCTGTGGATGAAAACGCCGGACAACGTGGTTGTCGTGCTCGGATAGCCTCGCAACATGACCGTGACCGAACGTGACGCCGACTGGGAACGCAGCCACCTATACGCACTGTTCTACGACCACATCAGCGGGTGCGGCTGCAACATGCCGGAAGCCGCCTACAAGCTGGTGCTGGACATCCTGGAGCTGGCGCCGTTCTACAAGGATGAGAACTGGCGCAAGGTGCAGACGCTCATCGGCACCGACGGCGCGTTCCAGATCGTCATCGGACTACTGTCGAAAGCTAACCTGCTGGAACACGGCGGCAGCATGGGTGGTTCGTGGATCACGCCGAAGGGCGAATACGTCCGGGAGCTGATGCGCCGCCACCCGTTCTACACGACCGGCAGCGACGACGGGATCAACCCGAACGGGGTGGATGACTCGGGCTATCCGGACTGCTGCAACTCCGAGGACGGCTGCCCGCCGGAACACTGGCTGGCGGAGTCTGACGTTGCTCAAGATGCGCCGTCATCTTTGTAGTGCGTTTGGATCCGTCCGATCGTTTTCACGTTGCCACTCGCGCTTCTCAGCCTGCCGCTGAGCCCGTTTCGTTGCCGCCCAGTCTCCATGCTGGTGGGACCAATCCTCGCAGTGGCGTCCGTGGCCGCAGCACGAGTTGTGACGGCGTGCGGCACGCCCAAGCATCGCGGCCATCACACCGGCTCCTCTCCGGACGAGCTTTCGAAACGCATCGAGAACGCGTCCGGACCCGGCCAAGGTTCGCGCGGTACGACTTCATCAACTACTGGCCCGAGGTCATCAACTCTTCGCGCCCTGCCCTGCCGTTCCAAGTGCCTCAGGTAGTTCAGGGCGTCGTCAAGGCCGCCGGCACGCCGGTCATCCCACGTGCCGTAGAAGGTGAATTGGATGTTATCGCCGAGCCCCCGAACGTCTTGGAGGTCGCGAACGTAACGGGCGTCCCGCCGAGGATTCAGACCGTGTTCATGGCAGTAGTACACGTACTGGTCGCGGTCACCGGCGATGACGAGAAGCGGTGCGGGCATCGCTCAGTCCTGCGTCGGCACCAGAAGACGCAGCCGCGCCTTCGTCAGCTCATCAGCCTGCGCTGCTGCGATCAGCAACGCCAGCATGACCGGCCCGATCGTCTCCCCGCAGCCGTGGCCTTCCTCCGCCAGCCAGCAGTCGGCATACTCGCGCATCGTGTACTCGCCACCCTTCCACGCCGCGTAGGTGGCGCCGAGGGCGCTGCGGGCGTCGGCGAGCATCTGGCCGACGGTAACGTCGGCAACCGGTTCGAACGCGAGGTCTTCGTAGATGCCGCGGTAGGAGTGCGGGCTGGAGAACCCGAGCGGCAGCAACAGATCCGGGTCCTCGCCTTCGAGGGCGGCGATCAGTTCGCTCAGAGTCATTGGGACACCGCCTCATTCCGCTTCGAAAACATGTCGCGGACAACGGCAATGGTCGTGACAACCACGGTCGGCTTCCCATCGGCGCGGGTGATCTCAACGGCCGTCCCGAGCGGCCGGTAGCGCTCGCCGTCGATGGTGAGCTGCGTAGCGCGCGGGCCGTCGAAGAAGCCGCCCTCAGTCACGGTGAGCGTCACGCCGGGAAGCATGACCAGTTCCAGCCAGCGGTTCGGATCGGCCGGATCCTGAGCGCAGATGACTGTCTTCTGCTCGGGCGCAGTATCGGTCATGGTGCCGGCCCCTCAACCGCCGCGAACCACTCCCCCAGCGTCGTCTCCCGCACCCCGTGCACGCTGCCGTCGCCGTTCAGCACCAGCACCGCGTCCGGGTCGGTCAGGCAGTGCAGCAGCTCCTCGCGGAACGCAGACGGCTCGGCAGGGAGAGGCGTTATCTGCTTGGGCCACCGGTCAGACATCGGCACTCTCCTCCGTCGCGGCCACACTCCAGGGCGTCGCGTACCGCCGAACCACCGTCACATCCGCACCGGATGTTGCCCGCAGCTTCCACACGGCGCCTTCGGCCGCGCCGTTCGCGCCCGGGCCGGTCCAGTGCTCGGCGGGGTCGGCGCTGACGGCGAGTCCGCGGTAGAGGGCGTATTCCTCTCGCGAGCCGGCCAGGATTCCATGGCACCGGTCAACTTCGGCCAGCAGCTCCTGTGCCATGTCGATGAGGTCGTGCACCTCACCGTCGCACCAGATTGCCCGCTTCAACCACGGATCGTTGCGGATCGCTTCGAGGCGCACGTCGGGCATCGGCTCAGTCATTGACGGTCACAACCCCTCGGTCCAGAAGACGGTGGCGAACCGCTGCGGCGGATCCCCATCCACATCCGCGATGTCCAGTCCGTACACGCTGAGGCCGGAGTCCGGGACCGCGTCGAACGTGATCGGCACGGCCTGGGAGAAGTCCATTTTCATCCCGCGCAGGCAGTCGTCCTCGTGGTGCATGCCGCCGGGAACGCAGCCGAAGTGGTGGATGCCGGACTTGGTGACGGTGAAGCTGCTGACGGCTGCGGGCTCGCTTGAGGCCGGCTCAGACATCGCCACCCACCTGCTCAACCGGCGTCATCCCGAGATCCCGCAGCGCCCGATCCCAGCTTGTGAACCGCACCGCTTGATCGTCAACATACGCGATGGCTGGCAGCTTCCGCCCCGTCACCAACAGCGCGCCCTGCACGTTCCAGAACTGCCGCCACGGAGGCAGCCACGTTACGCACTCAAAACCGTAGCCGGACTTCTGCTCGATCCACCGGGCGACCTGCCGCGGGTTGCGGGTCGTGTGGATGAACACCGCGTACTGCTTCATCAGTTGCGATAAGGCGGTGACAGCGCCGGGCATCCAGTTGCCATAGATCGTGCCGTCGGCCCAGCCGCGTTCGTAGGTGTGGAGGACGCCGTCGAAATCCACGGCAACCGTCTGGACGCGCCCGCTCACTGGTCATCCTCCGCCGGCACGTGGCAGTCCCCGAACCGGATCGGCTGCGTCAGCCGGGCATAGTCGCCGCGGGCCTGCTTGACGGCGTCCTGGACCCACTCCAGGCCGTTCAAGGGCCGGGAGCGCCGGCGCCGGTACATCAGCTCCGTAAGGACGTCCTCCAGCAGTTTGGCGCCGTCGCGGAGCGACTCCTGCTCGGGGCACGGCCACGTGCTGCCGCACTTGCACCGGGCGAACCAGCGCTTGCCGGTGTCGTAGTGAAGCCGCTCGGCCTTGTTCGCGAGGCGCATGACGAAACCGCGGGCCTCGGACAGCTGGTCTTCGGTGAGCATGTCGGACGTGGTCAAGTCGGTCACGGGAAGTCCTTTCCGCCTTCAGGATGCCACCTCCGCACGGCACTTGCGGCCACCGCGCGCGGGCCCACCACGGCATGCCGCTTCGATACCGTGGACGCCATGAACACCGCCCCCGCGCGCCCTACAGGCGCCCCGCGCGCCGTCCTGGTCTCCCGCATCACCGACGTCCGCACCATGCCGCTGGCGGACCTCACGGCGGACGACGCGCATACTGTGGACGCGTTTGCGGCAAAGGAGTCGGGCGTCAAACTGCAGGTTGCCGCGTTCAACTCAACGATCTAGCCGGTTTGCCGCACGGCTCGCAGACGGCCCGGAACAGCTCAGCAGGGCCCTGGCGGGTTAGCACCGTTCTCCTCCGCCAGCAGCTCGTTCAGCACGATGCCCTGGAAGCGTGCGTCATCCAGCGCCCGGTTGGCTTCGGCAAGGCTTTCGGGGGTTGCGCTGTCGAGGTTGCCGATGATGAGGTCGCCGGCGCGTACCAGGGCCGCGATGAGGTCGGCGCGGGCGTTGTCGACGGCTTCACTCATCGCCGGCGCCTTCCGCGTCGACCTTCCGCCAGTCCGTCGCGCGGGTCCAGACGTCCCGGCAGACAACGTCCACGCGGTGCGTCGCCGGGTCGACCATGCGCGCTACGATCCCGGCCAACTCGTGCGCGGCATGCTCGTCGGCCTGGACCACCGCGTCGCCGGCCCACGTGCCGTCCACGCTGACAACTTGGTGAGCCCACTCGACATCGTGCTCGAGCTCATCAAGCCGCCGCTGCCTGCCCGGATGCGCACTGATGCTGGTCTCAACAGAACTGCCGTGCCCGTATTCGAACCGCAGCGTGACGTGCTTCAGCTCGGGCACCCGATATGCAACCGGGTCGCCTTGTGCTGTGACCTGAAGCCGTCCGGTGTTTGGGTCGTACCAGACGCGGACGTTGCGAAGCTCAGGCATCGGCCATCTCCCCCACAATCAACCGCAGTCCCGGCCGTCGCGGCGACACCCCACCGCTGATTATCCCGGGCCAGTCGTCCGCTGCCAGCCCGTAGGTTGGCGCCGTCCAGCCCGGCCGCACCAGCGAGTACATCCGTGCCCAGTCGGCCTTGAAGTAGCACGGCAACAGCCCGCCGCGGTTCGGAATCGGCTCCGGCGCCTCGGGTGCATTCGCAAGCTGCGCCTTCACCCGCTCGAAGTGGTCGCGGTGCCGCGCGCAAAAGTAACGGTCGATGTGCCAGCCCGTGCGCGGGTCCCATTCAATCAGGTGGAAGTCGAACTTCGGGTTGGCGCCGCAGATCTCAGACAGATCCAGGACTAGCTTTTCCGTAACGGCCGCAACGCTGTGGACGACGGTGTATCGGCACGCGCCCAGGTGCGGGTGCTGACCGATCAGGCACGTCGGGGACTGGACGGAAGCAGTCGTATTGCGCGGCCGGTACGCACGCAGTCGCGGTGCCTCGCATACCCGGTCAGGCCAGGTGTTCGGCGGCTCGTAGCGGGGCGCGTCGTCGGCGACGAGCTGCTTGTACCGGGCCCGACGACGCTGGTCGCGGCCGAGCATCTCGGCCATCTGCTGCCAGGCATACCGGCCGCGCTCGGCGTTCGAAGCGGTGGTGTCGTTGTAGTTGGGGTCGCGCTCCAACACCCAGGCCAGGGCGAGCATGAGTTCGCGGGTGCCGGGGGTGCAGCGCTTGTCGCGCCAGATGCGGGTGGTGATGTCGTCATAGGCGCGCAGACGGCCGGCATCGTCGTTCTTCACTGCGCCACCTTCGCCTGGTGCCGCACGACGGGCCCGCGCCGGAACCACGTCTCCAGCTCCTCCCGGCTAGCCAATTCCTTCGCCCACGCCTCATCGTCGACCGGCAGCGACTGGATCCGGGCCACGTACTCGGCCGCGGCCTTCTCGCTGGCCTTGACGATCCGCTGCACGATTGCCATGAACGTCGGGCATGAGTCGCCGACCAGCGCGTAGAACCCGCGGACGTCGCGGCGCTCCACAGTTCCGTAGCGCTTCAGATTCGTAGCGACCTTGCGAAGCTCATGTCGTGCGTCCCGCAGATCCCGGGCCTGCTCCACCACCGCCCGCTCCTCGGCCGTCAGAGCCTCGTAGGCATCGAAGCGGGCCACGTAGTCGGCGTGGGCCCAGCGCCGCGGGAAAATGGCGTCAGAGGCCTTGTTGGCGTCCCTCACAGCCCTGCCGGCGCGGGCCCAGACGGCGTTCAGCTCCGCAACGGCAGCGGCGGTCTCCTCGCCGGTGGCGTAGTCCGCCGCAGCGGTGCTGACGGAATCCCGGACCTCGGCGACGGTAATGCCGTTCACCTGGTGGCGGTTCGCAGTCCAGGCGGCGCGGTCATCCCACGGGGCACTACGGCGGGCACTGACCAGCGGGTAGTGAACGCGCTGCTCCTCGGGAGTGTCGGTGCGGAGCATCGTCGCGTTCGCCTGGTCGGTCATGCCCGCGCCGTCCTACGCTCGCTGTAGCCGGGCAGGATGTCGTCCGGCTGCACATCCGGTCCGATCTCAACCCAGTCGGTGACCTTGCGCTGCATCAGCCGCGCAGGACGCCGGCTACCGGGAGCGAAAATGCCTTTCGCGCGCAGCTCAATCCCCATGGCCGCGTTCCCAACCGGCATCGGAATCGGTTCGGTCCGGGCCTGCCGGTCGCCTCCGCCGTCGTCGAGAATGCCGTATTCGTCGTGCAGGGCGCCGCTGGATACCTGTTCCAGCTCGGCCACCAGCCGCGCACGCTCGGCCAGGAGCGCAACGAGGTCGCTCTCGTTAAGGATTCGGACGTTGCCGTACCAGGTGCGCGATGTTGACGGGGTGGCGTCGGTAATCTGCCGAGCCACTTCATCAGCGTCCATATAGCTTGCGCGGGGAGCCCCAGCTGACTTGCGGTAGGTAGTACGCGCGTCAAGGAACGCCTGCACGCGCTCGGCAGCGGCGGCAGCGGCCTGCGGGTCGGTGGGCGTAGTCACAGTCAGGCCTCCGCGCTCTCGCTGGTCGCCGGGGTGAGGAGCCAGTACGTCTCGTCCTGGGCTTCGTCCACGGCAAGCGCCATGGTCATCAGAAGCGGGTTGGACATCAGGCGGTCCATGTCGATGTCGATGCGCCTGCCGCAGTGGATGTGGGTCATGACGATGTCGCCCGCGTAGATCTGGACGTTGAGGTCCCAGCGGTCGGGCAGGCAATCGCAGGTGCTCATGGGCGCTCCTGGTTTGGTCGGATCGGAACAGCAGTCGCAACGGTCATTACCTAGACGCAGGCACGCCAGCCGTTACGGAACGCGGCGTCGGAAGCACTGAAACCAAGCAGGTCGGCAACTGACGTGCCGACCGCACTGGCAATGCCGGGAAGGTCGTGGAGCGTCGGGGTCCGGTCGCCGGTCTCCCAGCGCGAGACCGTAGCCTGGGTGCAGCCGAGGATCCCGGCAACATCAGCGGCGGTAAGACCGGCTGCGATACGGGCGGTCCGAAGCCGGCGGCCGAACAGGGCGGTGGGGTCATTGTCGGCTTCCTCGGCAAGGTCGCGGACGTGGGCGAGGCTGCGGTCGCCCGCGACACGGACGGTCACCTTGCAGGTCGGGGTCATGATTCCTCCTTGGGGGCTGGCGTAGACACCGCTTCTAGCTTGCGCAGGACATGGGGAAGCCTGCGTAACACCGTCTCCACCGGGTCAACGTCGCTGAAGTCGAACCACTCCCCGTGCCTCCGACGCGACCGGAACTCGTGGTGCAGCGCGTTCTCCAGCTCGTAGCTGCCCGGGATTTCGTGCAGGATCTTTAACTCGACCGGGCACGAGAGCTGCAACGAGTACAGGCGCGTCAGTGACTCCTCGGACGTCCCGATCTTCACCAGCGGCGACTCGTCCGCCTTGACCAGGTACACCACGGTGCCCGTCTTCGGCTCGCCCCGCTGTGCCCGCATCCGGTGCTCACTGATCCGGTACAGCAGTTCCGTGCGAAGCGTCTCCTCGGTCACCTTCCGGTCAACCGCGGCAAGCCGGCCAAGCGCCTGGCGGATCTCCACGTCGGTCCAGCGGCCGGCGGCAATGGCCTTCTCCACCACATGCTTGATTGCCCGCAGGCTGCTGAGGGGCTGAACGATGCAGTATGCCTGCGCGATGAGTTCAGCACGCTGCTTGGGGGTGCGGTTTTCACGCGGCAACGGATCAGGATGCACACGCGACGGGGTTTTCAGTCGCGGCGGCGTGTAGTCGGCGAACGGCAGCCCCCGCTCCCACGGCTTCTCATTCAGCCAGCGAGTGGCCAGCCGTATGAACTTCCGCTCCCGGCCAGTATCGATGCAGTACTGCTGGAAACTACGGGCCGTAGCAACGATGGCCTTGGGATCGGCGCCGCCCCGGACCTGCTCGGCGAAGAGTTCCCGAGCGTACTTCTTGCCCTCCTTGCGCGGGTAGGCCTCCCAAAACGCGGTGAAGTCAGCAGCGAGTACATCAAGCTGCTCTTTGGCGACGGGGTTTGGCCTGCGCGGTCGTGGACGGGGCAAGTTCGGCACCGGATACAGCAGGTCGGGTGTATTGATGGGCATTGATCTTCCTCTCAGGCCGCCCACGAAGGCGCGGGCGATGATTGATCAAGGTGCGCGAGGCGCTTGAGCGGGCCGGTCAAGCTCTCGTCCCAGCCGCTGTCCCGGGACATGAACCGCAGCGCCTTCTCGTACATGAACCGGGCCTGTTCCGGTGTGTCCGGATCGACGTAGCCGTGGTCACGTGGGGAGTACGGCTTGGGTAGCGGCGTGCCGCCGAGCTTCTTGCACATCTCCTGGTACGCCGAGATCCACAGTCCGGGCCGGCTGACGAACAGGTTCGTCAGAGCGTCGTCGATGTCGTCGTCGTCGAGGTGCGGCAGCAGGGCGATGTAGCGGTTGCACAGGGTGCGGTCTTGAGGGCTGACGCGGTCGGACAGTTCCCGACGTGGCTTGTCGGGCTTCGGCTTCCGTTGTGACGGGATCGATGCTGCCGCCGCTGCGGTCGACGCGTCAGCGTCGGACCCATGGCGGTCGCCCTGCGACCCATTGGGTGCCGCGGTAGCGGCACCGCAGCGGCAGCTGCTCCCATGTTTAGTTGGTGTAGTCCTTGGTGTCTGGACATTTTTGTCCACTGGTCCGTCGTAATTTGTCCACTGGTCGTCCTGACCGCTGGACAAATTTGTCCACTGGTCGCCGTCCCCCTCGGGAGATTCCGCAGGCGCCTCGGAACCATCCCGGACAGGGAGTGCGGATGCTTGCGGGATCGTCAACTGGTAGTCGTCCGCATTGCTCCGCGCCATCCCAACGCGCCCGTCATGTGTTTTCCGCACCCACCCCGAACGCTCCAGCGTCTCCAGGTGCCGGCGGATCGTCTTCTCATCGACGTCGAAGTCCCGCGCCAGCCGTGTCAGACCCGGATGGTTCTTGCTGCCGTCCACGTCGCCGTAGCTCGCCAGCGCCAGCCCGACGGCCTTCGCGTTCATGGGGACCTTCGCGCCACGGAACGCGCGGATCCACGGGTAGCGGGCGGCGTCGGCGCCTTTGGCCTCGACGATCTCGAACGTCTTTTTCGAGCGCGGCCGACGCGTTGCAGGATCCGGAGCACGCCTCTTGACCTCAGCGTTCATTAGCGAACCGCCGACTTTTCAGTACGGCTGAACGGTTCGCTTGGTATCCTGAAGAGACGCTTCAAAGCGGCCTCCTTGCAGTTGCGGGCGGGAGATCGTGCAGGCGAGCGGCCAACTCGCCTTCGGAACCGGCCCTTCGGGGTCGGTTCCGACTTGTTTGTACGCTTATATTCTGCCACTTCCAGGGCCCTGAATCCGGGCTTTCACCTGCGGCGGAGCCTGTTTTCGGTTCCTTCTTGCGGAGCCTTTGCACCCTCCCCGGCGCCCCCCGATATGTAGGGCCCCGCGGCGGTACCGTCGCAACATGTGGATTGCGCTGATCGTGTGCTCGACGCTCCTGGCGGCCTTCGCGATGCTGCTCGGCTTCCACTTCGCCGACCAGCGCAACCGGCGACGCACCGCACTGATTCAGGAGCTGGCCGACGCGGGCCGGCTTTCGCACGAGCCGCTGCTGGCGGTCCTGCTCGGGATCGATCGCCTCCGAGGCCGGCGGGCACTGAAGTGGGCGATGGAGATGGAGTTGCTGAGGCTGGGATCGCACCTGGACCGTGCGCAGGCCGAAGAACTCGGGGTGCGGGCCGACCTTGACCGGCTCGTTGATGACCGGCTGCGGCGTCGGCAGCGCGAGGAGGTGTGGCGGCTGCGGGAATCGCTTCGCGCCATTGGCACGCCACGGCGCAGGCTTTAGTTCGCCACCCCGCTGTGACCTGCTCCGGTGCGGAAATGTTGTCTGGGCATGATGTGCTTTCCCGTCACGCCCGAGTACCGTGCTGGTATGACTGTCCAGCCCGCGCACGCGCCTAGCTCCGCGCCAAAGTGGCCGGCGAAGACGCTCGGCGATGTCGACCGCACGATCCGTACCTGCGCCACCGAGGACGTCGTCGCGGAGTTCCAGGCCGCGCTCGACAAGGCGTGGGCTGCGGCTAGGGAGCAGAACGCTCTTCAGCCGCTGTTGAACCTGGTTGAGGGCTGGTGGCCGCAGGCCGTGTTCTGGTCCGAGCCGGGGAAGGCTTGTGATGTGATGGCGCGTGTCGAGGACGTGCTGGCCAACGGGCTGCCGGCTGACCGCAAGAGGTTTGGACCGGCCGAGCTCGAGGCTCTGATCGAACGCAAGCGTCTTGCCGAGAGCCGCGGCTGATTCGTGTACGGGTGGGAGCTGTCCCACGGCGCGGAGCAGGAGCTTGACGGCTTCCCGATTGCCTGCGTCGAGGCGTTGAACGAGTTCCTGAAGGCGGTTGTGTTCGATCCGTGGGACTTCGGCCGGACGCCTGACGAGCCGCCGGGCAGGCCGCATCGGACGGTGGCGTTCGGTGCCGGTTTCGGCCTCGTGTCGTTCCTGATCATGGATTGGGAAGAGCTGGTGTGGGTGACGCGCATCAACTGGCTCGGTTGAGGCGATCAGCAACGGTCGGATAACACCGAGTGACGCCGCCTCGGGGCCGTCGTAACGTGACCGGCTGACACATCGCCGTCCCTGGGGGGATACAGATCCATGCGCCGTACAGCCCTGCCCGTTACCGCAGTCGCCGCCGTGCTCACGCTCGCCGGCTGCCAGTCGACCACCACCGTCAATACCACCCCGGCCAACACGGGCGCCGCCCAGGCCGCCGCAACCACCGGGAAGGCCGCGCCCGCAACGCCTGCTCCCGCCCCGAAGAAGGCCGGCGTCGGATCCACCATCGTTCTGAAGGGCGAGAAGGACGGCGACGTCCTGGAGGTCACCCTCGTGAAGGTTGTCGACCCGGCGAAGAGCACCAACGAGTACATCACCCCGGACGCGGGCAAGCGGTACGTCGCGGTGCAGCTGAGAATTGTCAACAAGGGCAGCGCCGTGTACTCCGACGACCCGCAGATGGAAACGAAGGCGAAGGACGCACTCGGGGAGTCGTTCGACATCGACTTCGCCGACACCACTGCCGGGGTGTCGATGGATTCCGGGCTGAACCTGGCCCCTGGGGACACGGCGCTGGGGTTTTTGACGTTCCAGGTCCCGACCGGGCAGAAGATCACGCAGGTGCAGTACTCGAGTGGGCTGTTCGGCGGGTCCGTTGCGCAGTGGATGGTCGGCTAGATGCGCCGGGTTCTCGTGGCGGCGGTGTCCGTGGTTGTGCTCGCCGGCTGTTCCAGCAGCGGCAAGACTGCGGCCCCCGGTGTCCCGGCTGCGGCGTTGGCCAGCCCGACCGCCGACCAGAAGACGCGGGTCCTGGAGTGTGCCGGTTTCGACGCGGGCGTTGTGTACCTGAACAACGTGTGGCCGCAGTTGGTCGCCGGCACGGTGCCCGCCGGGTACGCCGACAACATGTCGAAGGCGTCTGCCCAGTGGCAGATGGTCCTGGGTACCGTGCCCGTCGACTCCCTCGCCGACTCGATCGACCGGGCCGCGGCTGCGGTGGACGACATGCGGAAGCAGATCTCCAGCGCGGCCCCG
>Ga0134128_10001389_pt1 | contig 31230 bp, 38 predicted proteins | sample KB31754_FD_96462 | JGI IMG/M metagenome (GOLD analysis project Ga0134128, IMG submission 96462) | Terrestrial soil microbial communities with excess Nitrogen fertilizer from Kellogg Biological Station, Michigan, USA - KB3-175-4 | ecosystem: Environmental > Terrestrial > Soil > Unclassified ... | reverse complement strand
TTGTATTTGCGCCTGTTCTCGCGGATACGGTCGAACACCACCACCGTGTCGTTGATCGAATAGCCCGCAAGCGTCAGAAGCGCGGCCACCGCGGTCAGCGTGAAGTTCAACTGAAACACCGAGAACAAGCCCGCCGTCACCAGCACGTCATGGCCAGTCGCCACCGCGGCGCCAATGCCGTACTGCCATTCGAAGCGCACGGCCACATATATCGCGATCAAGGCGATGGCGATCAGGGTCGCCCTGACACCGTCACTGAACAATTCCTGGCTCACCTTGGGGCCGACCACGGTGGTGTTGCGGATTTGGAATTCCGAACCCAGCTTGGTCTTGATCGCCTGTGCCACCGCCTGATCGGCGGTGTTCTGGTCCTGGCCCGCCTTGATCTGCTTGGGCTGGATGCGGATCAGGACGCAGCTGTTGGCGGGCTTGTCGCATTCCCCGCCGCCGTAAAATTGCAGCTGGGATTCGCCGAAGCCCAGCGCGTTGATCTCTTGGCGCAGCGGGCCGATATCCACGGCATGGGCGGCCTTGGCCTCCATCAAGACGCCGCCGGTGAAATCGATGCCCAGATTGAAGCCATGCCAGACAATCGACACCACCGAAACCAAAAGCAGCAAGCCGTCGATCGCGAACGCGAAATAGCGCATGCCCACGAAATTGATCTTGGTGGCTTCGGGAATGAAACGCAGCAGCGGCATTGGCGATTTCCGGCGGATAGGTGTGAGGGCCGGAACTTATAGACCCCGGCCGCGTCGAACAAGACCGCCAAATCCCTCGTTTTCGGGCCTTTTATGGCTTGTTCCATGGTGGCCGGGCTTGTTCGCGACGGGTCCCCGGGGTTTACATGGCCCACGCGAGGCAAATGGGGAGGCCGCGATGCGCATCAGCTTGGCTCTGGCGCTGGCAGGCATGACGATGACCGCGAGCGCGTCGGCCGAAGCGCCCGTGCTCGCCAGCAAAGTGATCGACAATGACGAAGTGACGGCCTGGGACGTTACACTCAAACCCGGTCAGCAAGGCCCCGCGACGCCCAAGGACATGGATGCGGTGGTGATGTATCTGGAAGGCGGCACCGTCAAAAGCGACGGCACGGCGCGCAGCGAAACCAACGACCGCAAATTCGGCGACGCGGTCTTCATCGCAAAAGGCAGCAATGTCCGCGATACACTGGTCAAGGGCGGGCCTGCGCACCAGGTGGTGGTGTGGCTGAAGAATGCCAAGCCCAAGACTATCGCCAATCCCACGCAATATCCCACGGCCTGGCCCAGGCCCGGCGCGGTCAAGACGCTGGAGAATGACCGGGTGATCGCCTGGAATTACAGCTGGATCGCGGGCCGCCCCGCGCCCATGCATTTTCACATCCACCAGCAAGTGGTGGCGGAACGCTTCGACGGCGCCATCAAGACCATCACGCCGGACGGCAAGGTCACGGTCGGTCCCACCAAGGCGGGCGAGATCCGCTTCACCGAACCCAACCGTCTTCATTCCGAAGAATGGGACAGCGGTAAAGTGAGTGCGGTGGTGCTGGAACTGAAATAACGTGCGACCAAACAGCGTTGCGGCGCCCTCGCTTCGCTCGTGACCACGACGCTGCCGCCAGGTCACGGGGCCAGCTTTTCTAAGCTCCCGTCCGTACGCTGTCGCTACAGACCTCGCTAAGAGAAGCTAGGCCAACGCCGCGCCTCCCTCGCTTCGCTCGAAGAGAGGCAAGGTTTTCTAAGCTCGTTGCACTCGCCAAGAAAACCTAAGCCAGCGAAAGCGAAGGGCTAATGATCCCGATGCATGCCGCTGCCGTGAACGTGATTGAAGCCGTTAGTGGCCGTACGCTGGAAATGATGGCCTTCGTCGCGATGGAAGGCGCGATCGGAACCTCGAAACCAGAAGAAGCCGTCATTGCCCCAATAGCCGTCGTCGAAGGGGCCGTAATAGCCGTCATAATAACCGTCATAATAGTCGCCGCCGGCAACGGCGACGCCACCGCGGATCGGGGCTCGCGTCTCGCAGCCTGCCAGCAGGGTCAGCGCCGCCAGCGCCATGAGGGATTTGCGCATGATGGACCTCTCATTCAGAGGCCCCTTCCTGCAGCAAACGCGTAAGACCCATGCATGGCTGCGCGCGACCTTTTGCGAGGGGTGCAACCATATTAGTTTATAATCGTTCTAAGGACAATTTTCCCCTTCCATTGAGGTAACCCCATGGCAAAAGACAGCAAATCCGCCAAATCCAAGGGCGCCGGCCGCCTTTCCACCCAAACCGACCTGTCCGGCAATGCGGTGCCGGAAATCGCCGAGGCGCTGAACGGCTGTCTGGCGGACGCTTTCGCGCTTTATCTCAAAACCAAGAATTTCCACTGGCACGTCTCGGGGCCGCATTTTCGCGACTATCATTTGCTGTTCGACGAACAGGCGGCGGAGGTTTATGCCTCGACCGACGAATTGGCGGAGCGGGTGCGCAAGCTGGGCGCCCGCACCATCCACTCCATCGCGGAGATTTCCAAACGCCAGAGCATCAAGGACAATGACAAGGAGTTCGTCGCGCCCGCCGACATGCTCAAGGAATTGATGGAAGACAACAAGACCATCGTGCGCAACATGCGCAAGGCGCATGAGGTCGCCGACAGGCATGAAGACGTCGCCACCGCCTCAATCCTTGAAAATTTCATCGACCAGGCGGAGAAGCGGAACTGGTTCTTGTTTGAAGCAAGCCGGGGTCAGTAGATTTCCCCCACCCCCGCCAGCGGCTTTGCCGCGCGGGGGAAGAAATTCCTGGCCAAGGCGCACTGCCCATTTAAGCGGCGCCTGATAAATGACTGGGCCTTTTCCATTTGAACGCCACGCATTAGGCTTGCGCGATGTTTGACCCGGCTCAGCGCATCATTGGCAGGCTTGTAATTGCGTTGGGCCTGATCCTGGGCGGATCGGGGCCGGTGTGGGCGGCGCCCCATGCCATGACCGCAACCGCCATGGCCATGATGCCGGGGATGGCGATGGACCATGACGCGGGAGCCGCCAAACACACACCCGTCAAGCAGACGCCGTGTGGAAACCAGGATTGCGGCTGTTGCGCCGCCTGCCCTTGCGCGCCACCGCCTTGCCTGGCTCAAACCGAATTGCTGCGGCAGGTCACATCGCCGGACGGCATCCCGGTCCACGATGATGCCGCAAGCGGAATAACCTTCCCGCCTTCCCTGCGCCCTCCGATCGCCGCTTGAGGACCAGCTAGCGCACCCGCGTTTTGACAGGGCTGCGCGCTTCCCATTCATCACGCAACCGCTTCCCGACAGGAAGCTGGAGGACCGATGACGAGCTTTTATGCGCGCGCCGCTATTCTGGGCGCGACTTTTGCAATCGCCTTTGCCAGCCGCTCCGCATCCGCGGCTCCCGACAACAACCAGATGCCCAGCATGCCTGGCATGGACATGTCCGGCAGGGATATGCCCGCCATGAACATGCCGGCAATGGCCGCGATGCCAAACATGCCGGCCATGTCGTCGAGTGGAATTCTTGGCGTCTATCCCATGTCACGGGACGCGTCGGGAACGAGCTGGCAGCCCGATCTCTCCAGCCATGACGGCCTGCATCTGATGGCGGACGATTGGATGTTCATGCTCCACGCCACGATCTGGGGCATCTACGACACTCAGAGCGGACCCAGGGGCGACGAAAAATTCTTTCCCGCCGGAATGGTGATGGGCATGGCCCGGCGCGATCTCGGCGAAAGCGACGCTTTGCAATTTCGCGCGATGCTCAGTCCCGATCCTCTGATGGGCCGGCGCGGCTATCCGCTGCTGCTGGCAAGTGGCGAAACCGCCGATGGCGCGACCGCCTTGATCGACCGCCAGCATCCCCATGACCTGTTCATGGAACTGTCGGGCACCTACAGCCACAAATTCTCCGGCGATGCCTCCGCCTTTCTGTATGCCGGCTATCCGGGCGAGCCGGCGCTGGGTCCGCCGGCCTTCATGCATCGTCCCAGCGCGATGGACGATCCGCAAGCGCCCATTACCCATCACTGGCTGGATTCGACCCACATCACGTTCGGCGTGGTGACGGCAGGTTTTGTCCTCAAGGATTGGAAGCTCGAAGTCTCGCAATTCACCGGGCGCGAGCCGGATCAATTCCGCTTCGATTTCGACCGACCGCGATTCGACTCCACCGCGGCGCGTGTGAGCTGGAATCCGGACGAACATTGGTCGCTACAGGCGTCCTGGGGCCATCTGAACAGTCCGGAGCAACTCGATCCCGCCATCGACGAGACGCGCTATACCGCCAGCGCGATGTATGCCGTGAAATGGGATACGCAATCCTCTTTCGCCGCCACTCTGGCATGGGGTCTGAAGAACCTCAGCGATAGAGAGAAGCTCAACGGGTTGTTGTTCGAGACCGCCTACAAACCGCTCGATCCCTGGACGATTTTCGGCCGCCTGGAATGGGAAGAGAATAACGAACTTCTTCCCGGCGCATCGGCCATCCAGCGCGTCAGCGCGCTGTCATTGGGCGCCGTGCATGACTGGCGCCTGGCCGATCACTGGAAGTTCGGGATCGGCGGGCTCTATGCCTTCGATTTCGTTCCCGGGTCCTTGCGCAGCGCCTATGGCGGCGATCCCCATGGCGCCATGGCCTTCATGCGGGTGGTGTTGAACTAACCTCCAGCCTACCCACCATGACGATCGAGACATTCGCAATCACGCAGGCAACCTACGTGACGATCCGCTGCCCCGTCCGGGTTAAAAGACCAGCGGGTTCAATGGCAAAGGCGGTTTTAATCGCGCGGAAATACATCCCTTTTAAATTATTCCGCTCGTCTGGCCGGGGGGACGTCTCATGTTCAACATGCTCTTCGACGGAATGCGGGCCTATGCCCAGATCGGTACCTTCCTGGGCGCACTGATATGCCTGGGCCTGGGCGGATTGCTGCTTGGCACGTCGCTTTATCACCGGCTCCACTCTTTTCGTACCGACGGTACTATCGTCGGAGTGACGAATACCGATGGATCTTACTTTCCCGTCTATCGCTACACCCTGCCCGATGGCCGTGCGCATGAGGCTAGATCCGATACCGGCTCCTCATCGCCATTAAACATGGACACCGGCCGCGTCGTACCGCTGCTGGTTTCGCCCGCCAATCCCGATCAGGCGCAGCCGGCCAACAGCCACGCCTTCGACATCATCGGCGTGGCGTTGCTAGCACCGGGCATCTGGCTTGGTTATACCGCTTTCACGGCTTTTCCGGTGACGCGCATGACCTGGATCGTGGCGGCATTGCTCTTGCTCTATGCGGGCGAACGGCTGCACCGCATCATCATTCCCAAGGAGAAGCGTCCTTCGCTGGCGGATTGGCGCAAGCAGCACGGCCTGGGCCCGGTCGACATGAGCGCGGTCAAACCGGTTGAAAGCTTGGCCAGTCTGCCGGAGGCCCGCGCGGCGCTGCAAACCCGGTCGCGCAGCAGCCGCAAGGCCGCGCCGCTCGTCGCGCTGTTCGCTGTCGTCCTGCTCGGTATCGGCATTCTCGAAAGCGTCAAGATCGGGCGATTGCAAAGCCAGGGCCTCAGCACCGATGGCGTGGTTGTGCGTCTGGCAGAGGAAAGCACCTCCCGTAGCCGTTTCAACTACTATCCTGTCGTCCATTTCCAGACACCCGATCTGGGCACAGTGGAATTCAAAGACAATGTCGGCGGCGATCCGCCCAGCCATCGGCCCGGCGACAAAGTGACGGTGCTGTATCTGGCCGCCGATCCGAGGGGCCAAGCGATGATCGATCGCGGCCCACTGCTGAATTGGGCCATACCCATCGTCATCTTCCTGTCCGCGGGCTTTCTTGCCTGGCTCTTCTCCAGCCTCACGCAGCGAACCGCCGAGGCTTGATGCTTGCGAGGAACAGGCCCGGCTTATCACCGGGCCTTTTGCTTTGCAGTTCTAGCGAGGCTTTCCCGCCTCTTCTTTAAAGGCCTTCTCGCCGGCATCTGAGACCTCAACCCATTTGGGATCGGGTTTGGTCTCGGCTTCGTAATTGTGGTGCCAGTTCCACCATTTGTAGGGCGGAGTCTGGGGATAGCCTTTGGGCGAATCCTCCCAGGCTTCCTGGCGGCCCAGCGGGGTCAGATCGAGATAGCTCCACACCGTGCCCATCGCCTCATCGCCGCGATTGTTGATGAAATAAGTGCGGAAGATGCGCCCGTCATCGTCACCGATGAACACGTTATGGCCATGCCACTCATCGACGCCGAAATCCTTGTCGAAGCTGTCGGTGATCGTGACCCAGGGCATCTCCCAGCCCATCCGCGTCTTCAGCCGCGCGATGTCGGCCTGCGGCGCGCGCGAGGCGTAGACCAGCGTTGTATCGCGCGCATTGAGATGAGACAGATGTGACACTTGATCGGCGCCCAGGGAGCAGCCGCGGCAGGCATGATCGGGCCAGCCGAACACGCCGGGCTCATAGAAGGCGCGATAGAGGATGAGCTGACGGCGACCTTCGAACAGATCGCCCAGACTCATTTTGCCCTTCGGCCCTTCAAACAGATAGTTCTTCTCGACCGCCATCCATGGCATCCGCCGGCGCTCGGCTGCCAATGCGTCGCGGGCGTGTGTCAACGCCTTCTCCTTCGCCAGCATGTCCTGGCGGGCTGCTTCCCAAGCCTGCGGTGTCATCACCGGCGGCGTATTCTTTGGAAAATTCTGTTGCATGTCTTTCTCCTGTTTCGCTGCAAGGGGGCAGAGCGCCTTGGCTCCGGCTTTCTTCCCCCGCGTGGCAAAGCCATTGGCGGGGGAGTGAGGTTGGCGTCCAAGCCAACCAAACGTGCGCTAGCGGGCTTGCCCGCGTGGCGCACAGATGGAGGCAGAAAATTCAATATTCATCTCTTCTTTTCCACCACGCCCCGCTCTCTTCATTGCGGCCATGCGGCGCACGGTCGAGCCATTGATGCGCGCCCCAAAGACCATCCAGCCCGCGGGCGTAAGTCGAATAAGTGTGATAGATCGCGCCATCCTGAAGCGCGAAGGCGCTCATGCCGGGCAAATCACGCCGGTAGGTGAGCGAGTCGGTGCCGCACATGGAGGCGAATTTCGACACCGGCCCACCTTCGATCGCCGGCTTCACGCTCGGCATGGGCCGGTAATTATACTCCCGGCCGCCTTCCTGCTGCTCTTCCGCGCTGAGTGAGACGCTGAAATCGGAATTGAAATCGCTGGCGGCGGATGACGCCCAGGGGAAACTCCAGCCCATGCGCTTCTTGTAGGCTTGCAGCTTCGCAAGGGGCGCCCGCGACACAGCCCATAGCATCACGTCATGATGAGCGAGATGGGTCTGAAAGCCATTGAAGCCGTCGGCGATCATCGAGCAGGACGGGCAGCCGGCCTTGTAATCCGGCCCGAACATGAAGTGATAGACCAAGAGCTGCGAGCGCCCCTGGAACAGATCGGCCAGGGTAGCGCGGCCCCCATCTGTGTCGAGCGTGTAGTCCTTGTCGATACGGACCCAGGGCAGTTCCTGCCGCTGCTCCGCCAGCGCATCGCTGCGCCGGGTAAGATCCTTCTCGGCCTTCAGCAGATTGAGGCGCGCTTTCAGCCATTCCTCGCGTGTTCCGGTCTTGTGCCTGGTCATCTGTCCGTCTCCTTTGCAAGATTGCGTGCGTTGCAATGCCGCTTCAGCCAGGGCGCGACATGAAAGAAACTCATTAGCAGATACATGACCGACATGCCGGACAACATCGACATGCCCGGCATGGTGCAGAGCATATCGCTGCCGCCGATGGTCAGAAGCGCCATGGCCGCGAAAGTCGGCGCCGCGGCAAGGCTGAGCCAGTCTGCTGTTGCACCCTTTGTCCCGGTGATGAAATGCGTCATGTTCCGCCTTCCCTGTCGTTCAAGAGATAACGCCCAATGCCCGCAGAGGTGGGAGTTACAAGTTTGGCGGGATTTGCATGGACTCGTTGATCATCGCCGCGGCGCAGGCGCTGAGGAAGGGCGATCCGCTGAGCGCCCTGAAGCGCGTCGCCTTGCGCGACGACGCTCCGGCGCTGGCGCTGCGCGGCATCGCCATGGCGCAGTTGGGCGATCTTGCGCGCGCCCGCGCTTTGCTCCAGCGCGCCGCGCGCGGCTTCGGGGTGAAAGAGGCGGCAGAGCGCGCCCGTTGCATCGTGGCGGAAGCGGAAATCGCGCTCGCCGCCCGTGACCTGGCGTTTCCCCCAAAAAAACTCGACATGGCGCGCGCCGTGCTCAAGGCGCATGGCGATGCGACGAACGCCGCCCATGCCGCGCATCTCGAGATCAGGCGCCTGGCGCTGATCGGACGCCTCGACCAGGCGGAACAGAAACAAGCGCGGCTCGATCCGTCTCGCTTTCCGCCTCCGCTGCTGGCCGCGCATGAATTGGCCGCCGCCGGCATCGCGATCCGCCGCTTGAAGATCAGGAACGCCAAAGCGGCGTTGGCGCGGGCGCGTGACGCCGCGCGCCGGTCGGCGATCCCCGCTCTTATTGCCGAAGTCGAAGCCGCCATGCGCGCCCTGGCCGCACCTGCGGCGCGACTGATCGTGGAAGGCCATGAGCGGCTTCTCGATCTTGCGGAGGTGGAGGCTTTGCTGGAATCGCGCACCTTGGTGGTCGATGCCTGCCGCCATGCGGTGCGCGACCTCGCCCTGGCGGTGCCCCTCAAGCGCCGCCCGGTGTTGTTCACGCTGGCCCGCACCCTGGCGGAAGCCTGGCCGGGCGATGCGTCGCGTGTCGCCCTGCTGGCGCGGACTTTTCGTGCCAAAAACGTCGACGAGTCGCACCGCGCTCGCCTGCGCGTGGAGATCGGCCGGTTGCGTCAGGCGGTCAAGGCGTTGGCGGAGGTGCGCGCCACCCCGACCGGTTTCGCGCTGGCGCCGCGCCGTGCTGCCAAGGTGGCCGTGCTGGCCCCGCCTTTCGAAGGCGAGCACGCGGCGGTCCTGGCTTTTCTCGCCGACAGCGAGGCCTGGTCCAGTTCGGCCTTGGCGCTGGCGCTGGGCATGAGCCAGCGTTCGGTGCAGCGCGCGCTCGACGCGCTGGCGGCCGACGGCAAGGTGCAATGCTACGGTTTGGGGCGCGCGCGGCGCTGGATGACGCCGCCCTTGCCTGGATTCACGACGGCCTTGTTACTCCCCTCCGCCCTGCCGGACGGCTAGGATGAATTTTTGGTCGCGGTTCCGGACGGAGTTGCCTAGCGTCAGCGTCGCGGCAACCGCTACACACTTTTCCTGGAACCGCTCCGCATGAAAAAACGCAAAGCCGAGATCGTCCAAGAGTACGGCCCTTTCGAAGGGGTCGCCAATGTCGGCGGCGTCACCTATGACGGAAAGCAGGTCTGGTTCGCAGCCGGCGACAGGTTGAAAGCGTTCGATCCCGCAAGCGGCAAGACCGCCAAGAGCTTCGATATCCCCGCCCATGCGGGCACCGCTTTTGACGGCAGGCATCTCTTTCAGATCGCGGAAGATCGCATCCACAAGATCGATCCCAGCACGGGGAAGATCCTTTCCACCATCCCGGCGCCCGGTGGCGGCAAGGATTCCGGCATGGCCTGGGCGGAAGGCACATTGTGGGTGGGCCAATATCGCGAGCGCAAGATCCACCAGATCGATCCGGAGACGGGCAAAATTCTGCGCACCATCGAATCCAACCGTTTCGTCACCGGCGTCACCTGGGTCGATCACGAACTCTGGCACGGCACCTGGGAGGATGATGCGAGCGACATTCGCCGCATCGATCCCAAGACCGGCGCCGTGCTGGAAATGCTGGAAATGCCGAAGGACACGGCCGTCTCGGGCCTGGAATCCGATGGCCGCGACCGCTTCTATTGCGGCGGCGGCAACAGCGGCAAAGTGCGCGCGGTCAAGCGCCCAGGGCGCTAGTTTTTTACCCCCTCTGCCCTGCGCAACCTCGAGAGGTTGCTACGGGCATCTCCCCCGCCAGCATGCTCCGCATGCGCAGGGGAGAAGGGTCATGACCAAGCTTCAACAAGCGCTAGATCGCCTTGGCTCTAGCTTTCTCCCCCCGCGCGGCAAAACCGCTGGCGGGGGGGAGATGTCTCTGAGCGCTTGCGCGAAAGAGACAGTAGGGGGCCAAAAAACTAACGTTCCGCGTGTTTGTCCATTTGCGCGCGGGATGGCGTTATCTGCGTGAATTTGCCCAGCTTGCAAACCTCGCCGGATTGCAGCACCCGGAAGGTCTGCTCATTCTCGCACACCGTGCCGTCCGGATTGCGCACAGTCCAGACATAGCCGTTGAACTTCAGGTCCGGGCAGCGGCCAATGAGATCGTTGCGCCACACCGAGCCGTCGCGCATATAGAAGGTGATGGCGCCGCCGTCATCGCGGGGCGAGGATTGGCGCATATCACGCGTGGACAGGCAGATATTGCCTGCCGCCAGCGCCGGCGCCGCAACGGCGACAAGGGAAACAGCCGCCGTGATACCGAGAAGAAGTTTTTTCATGACGTCTCCTTTGCTGCCGCGCGTGCCGGGGAAACATCGGCGCAGACGACAGACATTATCTGTGTTCCTCGAAGCGAGAATTCAACGCGCCGCGTGGCGTTCCATCCGGGGCGGGGCAACCTGGGTGAATTTGCCCAGGCCGCAGGTTTCGCCCGTGCGGAAGTCCACCAGCGTCTGCTCGTTCTCGCAGATCGAGGATTGCGGATTGGCGGTGGAATAGCCGAAGCCGTTCCAGCGAATGGTGGGGCAGCGGCCTCTCAGATCGTTGCGCCACACGGAGCCGTCCCGCATCGTGTACAGGATGGCGGTGCCGTCCTTCTGCGCGTCGGTGTCCTTGATATCGCGACTAGCCAGACAGATCGGGCCTGCGGCAAACGCGGGCATACTCGTCAGGATGATCGCGGCAAGCATCGCCGCACCGGACATGACCTTGGTCATCGGGTTCTCCATAGCAAATGCCCTCACAGACGCTATTTTCGCGCAACCTTGGCATCCGCTCAAGGGCCGCAAAGGCCAAAAAAGGCTGTAAATCGACAAGGTTGCTTGACGTACGACGTTAGCTAGGTCCAATGACGGCCTTCCAAGCCATCTCCCAGGAGAATCCCGTGTCCGCAGCGCCCGCCCAAGTGACCATCACCTTGCCCGACGGCAAGACGATGACGTTCGCCAAGGGCGTAACCGGCGCCGACATTGCGGCCGCCATCGGCCCTGGTCTGGCAAAGGCGGCCCTGATTCTGGAAGTTGACGGAAAGGAATGGGACCTGTTCCGGCCTATCGAGAACGACGCTCATATCCGCATCGTCACCAAGAATGACGAGAAATCGCTGGAGTTGATCCGCCACGACGCGGCGCATCTGCTCGCTATGGCGGTGCAGGAACTTTTTCCCGGCACGCAGGTGACCATCGGGCCCGCGATCGAAGACGGTTTCTATTACGACTTCGCCCGCGCGGAGCCCTTTACGCCAGAAGACTTGCCCAAGATCGAAGAGCGGATGCGCGAGATCGTGAAGCAGGCGCGCCCCACCCGCCGCGAAGTGTGGCCGCGCGACAAGGCGATCCAGCATTTCCGCGATATCGGCGAAAGCTATAAGGCCGAACTGATCGAAAGCATTCCGGCGGGCGAGGAGGTCTCGATCTATTGGCATGGCGACTGGCACGATCTGTGCCGCGGGCCGCATTTCCGCACCACCGCCGAGATCGGCGACGCCTTTAAACTGACCAAGACCGCGGGCGCCTATTGGCGGGGCGACGCGAAGAACGCGCAGCTTCAGCGCATCTATGGCACCGCCTGGCGCGACAAGAAGGAGTTGGACGCCTATCTGGAGCGTCTGGCGGAAGCAGAGCGGCGCGACCATCGCAAGCTGGGGCGTGAACTCGAACTCTTCACCTTCTCGCCCGATGTCGGCGCGGGCCTGCCGCTCTGGATGCCCAACGGCATGGTGATCCGCCAGGAGCTGGAATTCCTGGCGCTGCAGGAAGAACGCAAAGGCGGCTATCGCCGCGTCGCCACCCCACACATCGCCAAGGAAGCGCTGTATTACCGCTCCCGCCACCTGCCTTATTATTCGGAAGGCATGTATTCGCCGCTCGATATCGATGGCGAGAATTATTATCTGCGCCCCATGAACTGCCCGCACCATCATCTGATCTATGGCGCGACAAGACATTCCTATCGCGAACTTCCCATCCGCATCACCGAATATGCCCAGGATTATCGCTATGAGGCGTCAGGCGGCCTGTCGGGCCTGATGCGGGTGCGCGGCTTCTGCATGAACGACGCGCATATCTATTGCCGCTTCGACCAGGCCAAGGAGGAGTTCATCAAGGTGATGCGCCTGCATGCGCGTTACTACGATCTGATGAACATCAAGGAATATTACATGCGCTTGTCGCTGCCCGATCTCGACAAGCTGGACAAATATGTCGACCAGCCGGACAAATGGATTGCCGCCTTGAATATCATCAAGGAAGCGATGAAGGAATCGGGCTATCCTTATGTCGAAGGCAAGGGCGAAGCCGCCTTCTACGGTCCCAAGATCGACTTTATGATCAAGTCGGCGATCGGCACCGAATACACCATCTCCACCAACCAGCTCGACTTCCTGGCGACCCAGACTTTCGATCTGAAATATATCGGCGAAGACGGCGCGGACCATCCCATCTATGTGATCCACCGCGCGCCCTTGGGTACGCACGAGCGCTTTACCGCCTTCCTGATCGAGCATTATGCCGGCGCGTTTCCGGTCTGGCTGGCGCCCATCCAGGTGCGCGTCATCCCCATCAGCGAGAAGTTCGCCGACTATGCCCAAAAGGTGGTGGACGCCCTGTTCTCAGCCCCGGTGGTCAATGGCACCGCCGGCCTGCGCGTGGACATCGACACCTCCAATGAACGGATGCAGAAGAAGATCCGCGATGCCCAGCTGCAAAAAATCCCCTATATGCTGGTGGTGGGCGAGCGCGAGGCGCAAGAGAACAAGGTGGCGGTGCGTTTACGGTCCGGAAAGGATCTGGGCGCCATGTCCTTGGAAACATTCACCGCGCGCGTCAAATCCGAGGCGGAATCCCGCCAGGATGTTGCCGAATAGCCCTTCCCCGGCCGCCAAAAGCCACTTATCTTAGTGTCCGAGTCCGGCCCGATGGCCGGAGGATTGGCGCTGCCGACCGGCGCCACACGAAAGGCCCCGTTTGCGTCCATGATCGAACCTCGTTTCGCTTGGCCCCGACGGACCGGCGGAGCGTGTTGGCGCATGGGTTATTGAAGGAGAGAGAGTCATAGTTCCCAGACGTATCCAGCAACCCGCGCCGCCCCCCGCAAAGGGCGGACCGCGCATCAATGAAGAAATCACCGTCCGCACCGTGTTCCTGATCGGCGAAGACGGGCACAAATTCGGCGAAATCGGCACCGACGAGGCCCGCGCAGTGGCGGAGGAGCGGGGCTACGACCTGGTCGAAGTCTCGCCCGAGAACAAGCCGCCCGTCGCCAAGCTGATGGATTACGGCAAGTACAAATACGAACAGCAGAAGAAGGCCAACGAAGCCCGCAAGAAGCAGAAGGTCATCGAGATCAAGGAGATCAAGATGCGCCCCACCATCGACGATCACGATTACGACGTGAAGATGCGGGCGATGAAGCGCTTCTTCGACGAAGGCGACAAGGTGAAGGTCACTTTGCGCTTCCGTGGCCGCGAAATGGCGCACCAGCATCTGGGCATGGAGCTGCTCACCCGCGTCCAGAAAGACACCGAAATCTTCGCGAAGCTGGAACAGTATCCGAAGATGGAAGGCAGACAGATGATGATGGTTTTGGCGCCGCGTTGAGCCTGCGGCTCAACGCGGCGCCAAAAGCCCGCGGCGGCCAAGCCGCGGGCCGGCCTTCCTCGCTTCGCTCGAAGAGGGGCAAGCTTTTCTAAGCTCGCTAACGCTCACTAAGAAAAGCTAAGCCAGCGGCCGAAGGCCGCTCTAAAACACCTTTCTGAGAATGAAAGTGCCGCGCTCAAACTATCATTTGAGCCAAAACGTCGGTACCAAGTGTCGGTCGCGGTGCAAGCTTTTCTAAGCTCACATCCATACGCTGCCGTTATGGACCGCCAAGAAAAGCTAAGGGAGCGGCCGACGGCGCCAGAAGAGCCGACCTACCCCCGCTTTGCCGGCTTCACGGGCGCGGACGCTTTGGCGTCACGCTCGGCCTGTTCTTTTTCCAGGCGCAGGGCGCGCAGGCGGGCGGTCTTGGCGTCCGCAGCCGCACGCGCCGTTTCGAGTTCTTGTTTTGCCACCGACGCGCGATTTTCCCGCGCCTCGAAATGACTATTGGCCGCCCTGAGAGACGCCTCACGTTGCTGAGACGTAGGGGCGCGCGAATTCTCCATAACTTAACCTCCGACAAAACCGGCCTTGGCAAGATCGGGCGGCCGCCTCATGAGCAGCCGCCCGCTCCGGACCTAGACGGCCTGCAGATTGGCGGCCTTGGAGCCGCGCGCGTCGGGCTGAATGTCGAACGAGACTTTCTGGCCTTCATTCAGGGTACGCAAACCCGCCGCTTCGACGGCCGAAGCATGAACGAACACGTCCTTGCCGCCGCCATCCGGCGCAATAAAACCAAAACCTTTGCTGGTGTTGAAAAACTTCACGGTACCGATCGTCATCTTTTTTCCTTAAGTCATTGAATTCCGGTCGCGCGATATGCGCGTACGGCCGTGGAAACGAGAACATCGGTCTAAAAGAAGTTTTTCGGTTCGTCCGGCGCGCACATGCGGGTCAGAAAGACAGAAGCGCTTCGTCTGACGGGGACGCAAGAACCACGTGAGGTCAGGATACGCCGAATGGCACATCTTTACAAGGCAACCGCATCGGTCCACACCTGAAAGCATTCCATAGCGGCCGACATCGGACTTCCCTGGAATAGCGCGGATATCTTCCGCTGCGCCAGCAAAAGCGAGGCCATTCATGAATAACAACCGTCCCATGTCCGAACATGAAGGTGCCTTGTTCGATGCGGTGCTGGCGATTGCCGCGACCTTGCTGGAAACCGGCGCCGATCGCGACGCGCTGAAAGCCCGGCTGGTCAAGGCGCGCGACGCCACCGACGCGCTGGGCAACCGGCATGGGGCCGCGACCTTGGATTTCCTGATGGAGAGCCTGTTTCCGCCATCGAATCCGTCGCCGAAACCATCTTTCCGCATTGTATAGCCGGTTGCCGGATAGAGGTTCGCCAAGCCTTGTTTTTCCGCAGTTCCATACCATCTCTTGTCGGGGCATATCGCCCCACTCCAAGGACCGGACGCATGACGGATACGGCAGACAAAATGGCGTTCCGGTTGAGCCGGATTTATGCCGAAGGCTGGAACGCGGCACGGCGAGCCGGTCTGGAAAACCGCATCGCGTCCAACCCCTATCGCACCGAACCCGAACGGGGGCGCTGGAACGAAGGTTTCGCCAAAGCGGCAGACTGAAGGATGCCTGCAACAGTCGAGATCGGCCAGAATTGGTCCACTTGGGTGCCTAGCCGGCGCCAGTGGCTTTTGACCAAAGTGATACACCGCGCGGAGGGGCAAGCCACTCTGCAATATGATTCCCGCTACAAGCTGGGCAAAGGTTACGACCTGCAACAGGCCGACGAAGATTCGATGCTGACCATGCCCAATCTCTTCCGCTTCGTCGAAAGCGCGTAAAACTCCCGTTCCTCGGCCATTCGTCATTCACGCCGGGAGATGCTATCAACGCGCCATCCCCAGGAGCGGCGTGGCGTATCCCGGCTTGAGAAAGTCCACGAAAAGGACGCGCCATGGACGATCAAGTCTCCTACTTCGAGTACACCATCACTCTCGCCCAGGAAGGCGCGCGTTTCACAGCCCGGGTCAGCCGCAAGGACGGCCTCATCACCCATGACGGGCGAGTTTCAGAGGTTTGGGCGTCGGCCAGCTGCAACAGCCGCGACCGGGCAATCTGGGTGGCGAAGAACGCCATCGACACCGACAAGATCCGCTGACGGCGCTAGGCCTGAAACATCAGCATCACAAACGCGGCAAACAACACCACATGCACCGCGCCTTGCAGGATGTTGGTCCGGCCGCTGGCGAAGGTGACCACGCTGACCGCAAGCGTCAGCAGCAGCAAAACCTCGCTCGCTCCCGACAGGCCCAGAAACACGACATGGCCGGTAACATGGCTGATCACCAGCATCACCGGCACGGTAAGCCCGATGGTGGAGAGCACCGAGCCCAGGAAGATATTCACCGCCATCTGCAACCGATCGGCGATGGCGGCGCGCATAGCGCCGATGGATTCCGGCGTCGCCACGATGATGGCAATGACCATGCCGCCCAGCATGTCGGGCATATGCAAAGTCTCGATCAGATAGTCGATGGGATTGGCCATCTCCTCGGCCAGAAAGGCGATGGGCAGCATATAAGCGACCAAGAGCAGCGCATGGCGCGTCAGCGAGTGTTGCGCATGTCCCGCATGCTGCTGCTGGTCGCGCCCGCCCATGGTGAAATAGCCGCGATGCCGTCCTGTCTGCAGCGACAGGAACGCCACGTAAAGACCGGCGCACATCAGAGTGACAAAGATCTGCTGCGGGCCGGAGAGCGTCGGTCCGGGCGTGGTGACGGTGAAACTGGGCAGGACCAGGCACATCACGCATAGCGGGATGATGACGCCCAGATAGGAATTGGCGCCTTGCAGATTGTAGGCCTGTTCGCGGTGCCGCCAGCCGCCCACCAAGAGCGAAAGCCCCGCCATGCCGCCCAGAATCACCATCACCACCGAAAACAGCGTGTCGCGCACCAAAGCGGGATTGTTCTCGCCATGCAGCATGACGGCGGAAATGCTCAAGACTTCGATCGCGGTCACCGACAGCGTGAGGATCAAGGTGCCGTAAGGCTCGCCCAGGATTTCGGCCAACCCGTCGGCATGGCGCACCGCGCTGAGGCAGGAGCCCAGCACCGCCAGGAACAGCCAGCCGAAGATCAAGGCGAAGGCGAAGGGATCGGGCAGATCGTCGAACAGCGCCTTGTCCAGGGTGAAGACCGCGATGGTGATCAGGCTGATGCAGAGGAACCATTCCTCGCGCAAAAGCCCGATAAGCCAGGCGCGAGTGGATTTTTTGGCCGCCGTGGCTGTCATGCGCCCTCCAGTTCCGACGGCAATCTAGACGATCCGCCGGACAGATGTCGTGGCAGAAAATTCTCACGCGGAGAAACCCACCAAGGTGGAAGGCAAACCCGGCACGGGAGCGGCTAGGAAGCCGCGAAGCGAATCGGCGCCCAGCTAGGCGACGCCTGGGGTGGGAATTTCGCCGCCAGCGATTCCATCGCGCTGGTGTCGGCGAGAGGGGCTTCGGCAATGCCGGTGCGGCGCGACAGACTCTGGGCCAACCGGTCTTCAGTGCGCGCGAAACGTTCGGCCTCGGCACGGTCGCAGAACATGCCGCCGACCAGACCGTCGTCGCGGCACGCGCACCAATGACCCTGGTCGTCGCGATAGACTCGGAACATGACGCGAGCTTCGCGCTCGGGCCCTGCACAGCCAACCGTTAACCCTGAATATGGTCAACGCGGCAACGATTCGCCCCAGCCTCTGCTATAAACCTGACTCAGGGGGCGCCGCTTGTTCTATCTCGCCTTGAAAATCCTGCACATCGTGGGCGCCGCTGTGATCTTGGGCACCGGCACGGGCATCGCCTTTTTTATGTTGATGGCGCATAGGAGCGGCGATCCCGCCTTCATCGGCCGAACCGCCCGCATTGTGGTGATCGCCGATTGGCTTTTCACAGCCACTGCCGTCGCGCTGCAACCGATTACAGGCTATTTGCTGATGCGCCAGACCGGCGCGACGTTCACGGATAGCTGGATTGCTGCCTCCCTGGCTCTCTATGTCGTGGCGGGGTTGTTCTGGCTGCCGGTGATTTGGATGCAGCAGCAGATGCGCGATTTGGCGCTTGCCGCCGCCAGTCAGGGATCGCCCTTGCCCGCCCGCTATCATCGCCTGTTGCGGCTATGGTTCCTGTCCGGTTTTCCAGGCTTCGGCGCTGTCCTGGCAATCCTTGTTCTGATGGTGGCAAAGCCGGTGCTGTACGGATGAGCCGACCTCGCATTGCGATATTGGGAGCCGGCGGCCTGATCGGCTTCGCTCTGGCCGAAGCCCTGATCCGGCGCGGCTTTGCCGTCACGGCCTATGCGCGGCGTTTCACCCCCGCGCAGATTCGGGCGCTCGAGGACCATGCCGTCCGCACCGAGCTGGTTTCATTGGCACAGGACCCACTCACGCGGCGGCTGACCGACGCCGATATCGTCGTCAATTGCATCGGCGTGCTCCAGGACGGCCCCGCCAGGGACACGGACAAGGTTCACCGGCATTTCGCGGAGCATCTGTCCGCACTCTGCGCCCAGGCGCCGCAAAAGCTCCTGGTCCAATTGTCCGTGCCAGGCGCGGCCGGCGAAGACCGCACCGCCTTCAGCCTTAGCAAGCGAAAAGCCGAGCGGGTCATCGCGGAAAGCGGCGCGCCATATCTGATCCTTAAGCCGGGCTTTGTGATTGCGCCCGCCGCGTATGGCGGTAGCGCCATGTTGCGAGCCTTGGCGGCGTTGCCCTTTGGCTTGCCGCCGCGCGAAGCTGCTCTGCCCTTCGCCACCGTCGCGGTCGGCGACATTTGCGAAACGGTGGCGCGCGTAGCGGCGCAATGGCGTGACCGCAAACGGGACTGGCGCGCAAGCTGGGACCTGACAGAGGAAAAGCCCGGCACGGTGGCGGATGTGATCGACGCCTTCCGCGTGCAGGGCGGCGGCCCGACGCCGCGCTTCGTAACACCGGAGTTTCTGCTCACTTTGGGCAGCTGGGCCGGTGATTTTTCCGCCTGGCTGGGTTGGACGCCGCCCATGCGGACCACCGCCATTGCGGAAATGCGCCGGGGTTTGCGGGGTGATCCGAAACCCTGGATCGCGGCCACCGGTATCACGCCCCTTTCCGCGCGCCAGGCGCTCGCCGTATTGCCCGTGACGGTGCAGGAGAGATGGTTCGCCCGCCTCTATCTGCTAAAGGCCGTGATCCTGGTTACGCTGGTTTTGTTCTGGTGCATTTCCAGCCTGATCGCGCTCACTGTGGGCTTCGTGGGCGCGCGCGAAATTCTTCTGAGCCATGGGTTCCCCTTTCCCCTGGCACATTGGCTGACTGTGATTTCGAGCCTGATGGATTTCGCGGTGGGCACCTTGATCGCATTCCGCCGCACCAGCCGCTTCGGCTTGATCGCGGGCATTGTCCAGTCGCTAGGTTACATGGTGCTGGCGGCCGTGATCGCGCCCGAACTCTGGGTCGAACCCCTGGGCGCCCTGGTCAAGACCGGACCCGCGATCATCTTGATGCTGGTGGCGTTAGCGCTGGCGGACGACCGCGGATGAATCCCAATCGCAGCGATGTCGGCGCCGGACGCTATGCCGGCCGTGTTATTCTGGAGCGTCAGTCCTCGCTCGTCCGATAGACGTTCTGCATCTCCGCAAAGGTCTCGTCCAGGCGGCGGCCGGGGCGATAGGCGGAGAGATTGTCGGGCCGCGCGACGCCCGGCGCCAGCCGTGGACAAGGCTCGGCCGCGCCGATCACCTGCGCCACCGGGATGACACCGGCCCAAAGCGGCAACGCGTAATCCTCCTCATCGTCAGCCACGGTCTTGGCGCGCACTTTGGCGGAGGCTTCCTCGATCGCCATCCGGATCACGGTGGTGGCCTTGAATTCCTGCGGCTGGATGGGCCGCAAGCTGGCGGTGCGGCCGGGATAGAAACGATCCACCAGATGTTCCAGCGCGCGGCGTTTTTCCACCTCGTCTTCCACAAAGCGGGCGGTGCCGAAACACATGGCCGAACGGTAATTGACGGAGTGATGGAAGCCCGAACGCGCCAACACCAGCCCGTCCAGATGCGACACGGTGAGACAGGCTTGCGTGCCGGTCTTGAGGTGCTTGAGCATCCGGCTGGCGGAAGAACCGTGCCAGTAAAGCGTCTCGCCCTCGCGCCAGAACAAAGTCGGCGTGCAGAAAGGCTGGCCGCCTTCCAGCACATAGGCGACATGGCAGAGCAGCGCCGCGTCCAGAATAGCGAACACCGCCTCTTTGTCATAGCTGCCGCGCTCATGCATCCGCTTGACCCGGTTGCGGCTCGTCACCGCGAAGGCATCGGCCGATGGAGCGATTACATCATTCATGGCGCTTGCATCCTGGAAAGGAAGATGCAGCATGCGTCCTGCGATTGGCTCAAAAAAGATCCAATTCTGTGCCAGAAAAACAGACCAATTCAGCGGACTGGTCGGCCCTGATCCCGGTTCTGCCCGGGGATGGGCCCCGGGCCCGGGCGCTTTATGGCGCCGTCAGGGGCTTGATCGAGGCTGGCCGCCTCCCCGCCGGGACCAAACTTCCCACCACCCGCGACCTTGCCCGCCGTTTTCGCCTGTCGCGGGCCGCCGCGGTGACCGCCTTCGAGATGCTGGTGTCGGAGGGCTTTGCCGAAGCGCGCGTGGGCGCGGGCACTTTCGTCGCCACCCGCGTGCCGCGCCTGCCGCAACCGAAACAGCCGGCGGGGGTGGACCAGCCGCCGCCGCCGGCGCTGCCGCTCACGGTCGGCGTCACCGGCTATGATCCCCGCACCCACCGCGTCTTCCGCAAATTGCTGTCGCGGGCGCTGGCATCGCCCTCGCCCGAGCTGTTCCGCTATGGCGATCCGCGCGGCGGCGGCGGCTTGCGCAAAGCCATTGCCGCCTATCTGCGTTCGGCGCGCGGCGTGCGCTGCGACGCACGGCAGATCATCGTCACCTCAGGCGCGCAGCAGGGCATCGATCTTTTCCTGCGCGCCGCCATCCGGCCGGGCGATGCAGTCTGGGCGGAAGACCCCTGTTATCCCATGGCGGTGACGGCACTGAAGGGCTTCGGCGCACGCGTCACTGGCGTGCCGGTGGATGCAGAAGGCCTCGATGTGGAGAATGGCGCGCGGCGCTGTCCAAAGGCCCGCGCCATCTATGTCACGCCTTCGCATCAGTTTCCGCTGGGCGTGACCATGACCATGCAGCGCCGCCTCGCCCTGCTGGACTGGGCCAAGCGCCACGATGCCTGGATCATCGAGGACGATTATGACAGCGAATTCCGCTTTGCCGGTCCACCCCTGACCGCGCTGCAGGGCATGGATGGCGCGGGTCGCGTCGCCTATGTCGGCACCTTTTCCAAGATCCTCTTTCCGGGCTTGCGCACCGGTTATCTGGTGGCGCCCGAGCCTTTGCTGGAAAAGATCGTGGCGGCGCGCGCGCGGTCCGACCGTTATCCCCCCGTCCTCACCGAAGCGCCGCTGACCGAATTGCTGAACCGGGGCCATTTCGCAGCCCATCTGCGCCGCATGCGCCGACGGGTGGAAGCCGGACGCGACGCGCTGGTCGCGGCGTTGCGCGAAAAAGCGTCAACCAAGCTCGACATCACGGTGCCGGACCAGGGCCTGCATCTCGTCGCCAGGCTTGAGGGCCGCAAGCGTGACACCAGCGTCATCGAGGCGGCGCGCACGGCCGGCATCGGCGGACGCGCGCTGTCGCCCATGTATCTCGATGCCACACCCGCACAGGGGTTGGTGCTGGGCTTTTCCGGCTTCGATGCCGCGATCATTCGCGACGCTGCCCATAGGCTCTGCGCACTGCTGTAAAATGTTTAATAGACGCGCGATCTACGGAATTGGTGGCGACAGCGTATCAACGCTTCACACTTTTCCAGATCACGCTCCAACGCTGACAGCGTCTACGCGCATTACAATTTGCGACAGAAACCATGGGAACTTTCACAATGCCGCTCCCGTTTCTGGATATACCCGGATCGAGGGACCAACCCGGAAAGAGGATTCATGAAAACCAAGACTTTCGCTTTCGCCGCCATCGCAGCACTGACCGCCGCCTTGGTTGTCATGCCGGCGGCGCGCGCCGCTGTGGGCGTTCGATTCGACATCGGCAATGTCGCGATTGGCTACACTGATGGCTATTACGATCACGATCACCACTGGCATCGTTGGGCGCATCGCGCCGATATGGACCATTGGCGTCACGACCATGCCGGCGATTGGCATGGCTGGCGGCATGACGACCGCCATCATCACGACTGAATTACTCCCTGCAAGAGCGGCCGCGCTTAACCGGCGTGGCTGTTTTTGCGTTCAATAGCGCGTGGACGCGCCTGCCTCTGTCGCGCGCGAAGTCAGGATCTCGCCCGAAAGCGTCTTGTAAGCCACACGGTTCTTAAGCGTGACCACCACCGCGCGCGTGCCCGGCATATCGCTCAAGGGAAAAACGTAGCCGCTGCAGCGCGCCTGACCCAGCAGGCAATTCCGCATCACCGCATCCAGGGCGTCGAAATCGACGCTATCGCCCCGGATGAATTGCTCGATCAAGCCCAGTTCGGAAATGCGCGCGGCATTGCGCGTGTCAAAGCCAAGCCGCTTGAGTTCAGCCAGCGACGTCACGCCGGGACGAAGCCGGTCATAGGCGGAAGACAGGACCTGCACCTTGGCGGATGGCATGGTCGGGGCGCTAAACCGCACGGTCAGGCCCAGAATGCAGCCAAACAGAACCACCAACGCTGCGATGAGACCTAGACGATTCATGCCGCCGGATTAAGCATGGGCTGGCCATAACCCTTAAGCGAAGACGGGCGTAAAGCTTAACGTCGGTGTCTCAGGAGGCGACGGCCTGAGCGATGCTGGCGAAATCCGCATTGCCGCCGGAGATTACCAGCGCGACCGTCTTTCCTTCGAGCTTGCCCGCCAGATAGGCCGCCAGCGCCGCCGCCCCGCCCGGCTCGACCAAGAGCTTCAATCTGTTGGCGGCAAAGGCCACCGCGTGCCGCAACTCATCGTCACCGACTGCGATGCCGGGCGCCAGCAATCCCTCTGCCAGGGCAAAGACATGATGTCCCGGCACAGGCGCCATCAAGGCGTCGGCGATGGAAAGCGGGCCTCCTTGCGATGTGCCCGGCGCGGCGGTGCGGGCATGCGCAGCCAAGGAACGCTTCATGCCGTCGAAATTCTCGGGTTCGACACTATGCACGGGCGCTGCCACGCCCGCGCCCTTCAGCGCCAGGGCCACGCCGGACACCAGGCCGCCGCCGGAACAGGGCGCGGCCACAGCATCCAAAGTCACGCCGAAGCGCGCCGCGTCTTCCGCGATTTCCAGCCCCGCCGTGCCCTGCCCCGCCATGATGCCGGGATCGTCATAAGGCTTGATCAGGGTGGCGCCGCGTTCGGCGCAGATTTTGGCCGCGATGGTTTCGCGATCGTCCTTGAGCCGGTCATAGCTCACAATTTCGGCGCCATAGGCGCGGGTACCTTCGATCTTGGCCTTGGGCGCATCCGCCGGCATCACGATCAAGGCGGGAATGGCGAACAATTGCGCCGCCGCCGCCACGCCCTGGGCATGATTGCCCGAGGAGAAAGCGACCACGCCGCGACCGCGTTCATTGTCCGGGATCATCAGCATCCGGTTACAGGCGCCCCGGAATTTGAAAGAGCCGGTGCGTTGCAGATTCTCCAGCTTGAGGAAGACGCGCCCGCCACGAAGCGCGCTGAGCGCCGGCGCCTCCACCAGCGGCGTGCACACGGCATAAGGCGCGATGCGCTTTGCCGCTGCCACCACATCGGCGAAGCTGGGGACGTCAAGCATGGGAAACCTTCATCTCGTCAAGCTCGCTAACAAACGCTTCGCCGAAATAATAAGAAAGCTCGCTCCGCGCCCCGTCGTAAAGGCTGGGGCCCGTGCCGCCGCAGATCAGGCTGCCGCTCGCCGCCTCGCCCGACGCGGTCAACACCCCGCCTTCGAAGGTCACGGGAAACAACGCACTCACCATCGGTTTGAAGCGATGGTAGTCCAGCCCCTTCTCCAGGCAATAGGTGTGGATGGCGCAACCCCGCGCGCCACGATTGCGGAAAATGCAGACCCCATCGCGGACCTCAGTCCGTACATGCGCGCCGCCAGGAAATTCCGGATCGGAGATGATCTCGCCCGTGAACCAGTCCTGATGCGGCACGCCGATGCGATCATGAAAGTCAGCCGGCAAGGCCTTCAACCGTTCGGCGTTGGCCAGATCGATGTCCACGCCATGATCGCAGCAGGCATCGTTGCAAAAAGCGCAAGCCATGCAATGGGTGAAATAGCGCAAACGGAAGATCGCGGGATCGACGGCCATGAGAACAGGACCGCCCATCACCGATTCATACGCGCGGGACAACGCCATCATGGCGCGGAACCAGCGAAAGTAATCGCCTCGATCAAATCCTCATAAGACATTCCGGCTTCCGCCGCGGCCGCTGCGAAACCGGCATCGGGCGAGATGCAGGGATTGGTGTTGATTTCCAGGATCAAGGGCATGCCATCCTGGTCCACCCGGAAATCAACCCGTGCAAAGCCGGTCAGCCCGAACAGTTTCCACACTTGCTCGCAGGCGGTGCGCATCGCGTTCGCCAGTCGGGGCTCATGCTGCTCGACCCCGAAGGCGCGTATGGTGCCGTTCCAGCCGGCGGAATCTTCTTCCCATTTGGCGTCATAGCCCACGATGCGGGGCTTGCCTTCCGGCCAACTCTCGAACCGCATCTCGGCCATGGGCAGAATGCGACAGGAATCCTTGGCAGCCAGGACGGCGATATTGAACTCCCGGCCTTCGATATAGCGCTCCGCGAACCAGTCGCCGCCGAAACGGGCGGCGCAATCGGCGGCGCGCTTCAGGACCTGAGCGCCCTCGACCACCGCGCCATCGTCGAGGCCCAGCGAAGCGTCCTCCAGCGCCGACTTCACGATCCAGCGCCCGCCATCCAGGCCTGCCCAGTCCCGCGGCACCGCCCAGCCCGGCGTGGCCAACCCCGCTTGGCGCAGCATCATCTTGGTGAGCGGCTTGTCATTGGTCACCGCCATCGCCTTGGCCGACACGCCCGTGAAACGTTGGCCCAGCGCCGCCAGCATCTCGGGCGCCTTGGGCGCCAGCCGCCCCTGCCCCTCCACGCCTTCCACAAGGTTGAAGACGATGCCGGGTCGGCGTTCGGCCAAAAGCTGCGTCAATGTCTCTTCGCAAAACGCGGCCTGTTCCGCCTGATGGCCCCGCGCCTTAAGCGCCGCCGCCACCGCATCGGCCGCGATCAGCGTGTCCAGATCCTCGGGCGGCGCGTCCGCCGGGATGTCGGAATGCAGAACAAGAATCTTCATCTCAAATGAGGATAGCGCGCCAGGAAGGCCTGCAGGAATTTTCCGATCAGCTCAGAATAGGAAATTTTCTGGAAGTCGGCGATGAAGCAGAGGTCGGAATAACCTGGCCTGATTCCCGCCAGGGGGTTGACCTCGATGAAGCGGGGTTTGCCGTCCGCGTGCAGACGGATATCGGCGCGGCCGCCATCGCGGCAGCGCAGCACCCGCCAGGCCGCCAGCGCCACCTGGGCGGCGGCGCGCGCTTCCGCATCATCCACCGCCACGATGTCGAGCTTTCCTTCCCAGTCCGACTTGTTCTGATAGCCATAGGCGCGGCCGACATATTTCTCGGTGGGCACGATCTCGATCACGCCCAGCACCGAGGCGGCCTTGCCCGTGCCGGTAATCCCCACGGTGAATTCGCGTCCGGACAGGAACTCTTCCACCAGCACCGGCTGGCGAAAGCGGGCCAGAAGATCGCGCGCCACGCTTTCCAGTTCGGCGCGTTTGCCGACGCGGGAGCGCGCATCCACGCCCTTGCCCGAACCTTCCGACACAGGCTTCAGGAACAACGGAAAATCCATCGCCACCTTGGCGATGTCTGCTTCCGTCTCGATCACGGCAAAATCGGCGGTGGGCACGCCCGCTGCGCGCAACACCCGCTTGGTCATGGCCTTGTCCAGGCAAAGCGCAAGGGTCAAGGGATCGGAGAAGACGTAAGGGATGTCGTAGGCTTCCAGCAGCGCGGGGACCTGGGCCTCGCGCGAAACCCCTTTCAAGCCTTCGCAAATGTTGAAGACGGCGTCCCAGCGCTCGCCTGCCACAAGCCTTTCGGCCAAAGGTCTTATGCCGCCAATGCGCACGGGCTGGTGGCCCAGGCCGGAAAGCGCGTCACAGATGGCGATAATTGTTTCCTCGGCGTCGAATTCGGCGGTCTCTTCCTCGCCATAGCCCAGCGCGAGATAGTCGGCGCGCAGGTCATACGTCACGCCAATGCGCATGTCAGCGCCCGAGGGTGCCGTTCGGATCGGGATAGCGGTAAACGTCGCCTTCGAAATTGCGCAGCAGGAGATCGTCGCCTTCACGGCCCACCACCGGATCGGGGGCAAGCTGGATTTTGCCGCCGCCGCCCGGCGCGTCGATCACGAACAGCGGCGTGGCATAGCCGGTGGTGTGGCCGCGCAAGGCCTTGATGATCTCAAGCCCCTTGTCCACCCCGGTGCGGAAATGCGCCGAACCCCGGATGGGATCGCATTGATAAAGGTAATAGGGCTTGACCCGGTTCTTGAGCAGGCCATGCATCAGCGTCTTCATCACCGCGGCATCGTCATTGATGCCCTTGAGCAGCACGGTCTGGCTTCCCAGCGGCACGCCGGCATCGGCCAGCCGGGCGGTCGCTTCCGTCACTTCCCTTGTCAATTCGGCGGGATGGGTGAAATGCAGGCTCATCCATAGCGGGTGATGTTTCTTCAACACCCGGATCAGGCCACGGGTCACGCGCTGGGGCGTCACCACCGGCATCTTGGTGCCGATGCGCAGGAACTCGATGTGGGGAATCGCTCTCAGCCGGGTCAAGAGCCAGTCCAGCTTGTCATCCGCCAGGGTCAGGGGATCGCCGCCCGAAAGCAGCACATCGCGTACTTCGGTATGGGCTTCCAGATAGGCGATGGCCGCCTCCCACTGGCGGGTAGAGAAATGATATTCTCCGCCCGGATTGCCCACCAGCCGCGAACGGGTGCAGTAGCGGCAATAGGTCGAGCAGGTGCCGGTGGTCAGGAACAACACCCGGTCCGGGTAACGATGCACCAGCCCCGGCGCGACCGTGTCGTGATCCTCGCTCAGGGGATCGTCGTCTTCTCCGGCCCCCCGCAGATATTCGCCGCCGGTCATGATGTGGGTGCGGCGCAAGGGTTCGCCCGCATCCGTCAGCCCCATCAGGCTGGCATAATAAGGTGTGATGCCCACCGGCAGCGGCCCCTGGTGGCGGGAGACGGCGGCATATTCATCCTCCGATAGACGGAAGATGCGGGCGAGTTCTGAAAGCGTGCGGATACGGGTGCGCATCTGCCAGCGCCAGTCATTCCATTCCTGCGGCCCGGTCCCCGGCCAGAAGCGGCGATAAAAGGCGCGAGACGGCTGGCCGATAGGAAAACGCAGGTCAGCTTTCGGCCCCGGCAGATTGAGCTTTGCGATCGGGGCACGGGGCGCTTCGTCCGGACTTTTGCGGAAGGAGCGCGTGGCCGTTTTGACTGCGCGGCCCCGCGCCATCTCAAGACCCATCTGGCGTCTCATGTCGCGCGCGTCGGCGGCGATCCCCGTGTTCGCTTCGCGCGGCGCCCCCAATGGCAGCCATGAGCGAAGAGAACGGTCCCGCGATATTTAATCAGTGAGCGGCGTTGTCAAGAGCAAGCGTGTTAAGGCTTCGTTGAGACTTGAGGCGGAGAGGTCTGAGAGACCAGCTTGCGGACGCGATAGATGGTGACGTGCACCGTCTTGCCGCGCGAGTAATTGAAGCCCGTGACATCGTCGAGCGGTACGGCATCGGACTGAAGCTCGGCCAGCTTGGCGAGGAAGGACGGCCGCTCGAAATCATCCACCAGCGCGAGGCCGCCAAGCTCTGCACCCTGCTTGGCCGCGCCCTGCCCATCGGTGAGGTTCACGTCCTTGCCCAAGGCGAAGACCAGGCTTGGCTCTTCGAAGCCAGCCAGCGCCGGCGCGGGATCGTCGGGCATGCGGTCCTTCAAGACCACCGGCTTCAACCGCTCGCTCATCCACAATTGTGTCAGCCTCGGACTGACGCCCACGGTCAGGGTGGGGACCAGAATCAGGAACGCGGCGAAGGCAAGCGTGAGCGCGATCACGCGGCGGCCAAGCGCCCACAGAATCAGCGCGCTGAGCCCAATCACGCCTGCGGCCGCGGCCGCCATGATCAATGAAAGGTCGCCGCCATCGCCATAAAGCCGGGGCAGGCCTATGGGCGCGGCCACAAGCACGCCAAGGCCGATGACGAATTGCACCCCCGCCACCCAGGCCAGAATACGGTGCCAACCCAGAATCGATTCTTTGGCCAGGAGCCACAGCGCAACCAGGATCGCCAGCGCCGGATAGGCGGGCATCACATATTGCGGCAGCTTTGTGGGCACCAATTCGCACACCAGCCACCAGCTTGCCGCCCAGGCGAGCAGGAAACGGATCGCCGGGTCTTTGGTGCGCGCTGCCGCCAACCCGAGCGCGGGCAAGAGGAATAGAATCGCGGGCCAGAATAGAAGGGCGGCAAGAAGCAGATTGTAGCCCGGCGGGGCGCCATGGCCTTCCTGCCCGCCGGCCAGCTTGGCGGCGAAATCATTGCCCAAGGATTGTTGGAAGAACGCGCCATGGCTCTGGATGCCGATGGCGATCAACCAGGGCAATACGATCAGAAGCATCAGCACCATGCCAAGCTTTGGCTTGGTCTCTTTCAGCCAGAGGAAGATCGCCTTGATGGACGGCGCCGGAGGAGGAGGTTCGGGCGGCGGCGCCTCCGTTTTCGCCGGTGGCTTCTTGCTGTCACTCTCGGCGGTTGGAACCGGCGCGTTGGCCCTCCTCGGCCGTTGCTCCCACCAGTCCCAAGCCAGCAATGTCACGACGGTGGCGCCGGTCACGCCCAGCGCCACCGGGCCTTTGATCAGCACCCCGATGGCAAGCGCGGCCCAACCCCACAGAATCGTGCGCCTCGAAACCGCCCCGCCTTCCTTCGCCGCGCGGTAGATGCGCAGCAGCACGCCTTGCGCGCCCAGGACCGCGGCCAGCAGCGCCGCATCGGTGGTGGCGATGGTGGCTTCCGCCGTCAGCAGAATGGTGAAGCCCATCAGGAGCGCGGCCAGAAGGCCCGCGCCTGCGACGATCCCTTCCGCCAGCCAATAAATCAGCCAGACCGACGCGATGCCAGCCAGCAGCGACGGCAAACGATAAGTCCAGATGCGGGTGTGATCGCCTTCGATCGCCTGGATGTGGCCCGCGATGGCGGTGGTGAAGGCCTGGGCCCAATAAATGCCCACCGGCTTCTTGTAGCGGGGCACATGGCCGAAGCGGATGTCCACGAAATCGCCGCTGTCCAGCATCTGGCGTGAGGATTGGGCGTAGCGGCTTTCGTCGCGGTCGAGCGCCGGCAGGGTCAAAATCCCCGGCAGCCACAGCATCAGGCAAAGCGCGGCCAAGAGCGGATAGGAAAAGCCCGGGCGCCACCAAGCCAGCAATTTCCACCTTTTTGGCACGGGCTCGGCAGCTTGGCTCATGGGGCGGGCGGCAACCTGTTTCTTGCGGCGGGTTTCTTGCGGCGGCCTGGGCCTGTATAAGGCGCGCCTCACCGGGTCTGCCCGGTCCTCTATTGTGCGAAGATTCTGGGAATTTCACAAACCATGGCCGCGACGGTTTGCGCATGACGGTTTCGGTGGTCGTTCCGGTCAAGGACGAGGCGGAGAATGTCGCCACCCTGGCGCGCGAAATCGCGGCCGCGCTGTCGCACGAGGCCGATTATGAGATTCTGTTCGTGGATGACGGCTCGTCTGATGGCACGGACACCAGGCTTTCGGAACTCAAGAACGAGATCCCCAATTTCCGCCCCCTGCGCCATGACCGCAATCTGGGCCAAAGCCGCGCCATCAGGACCGGCGTGCGCGCGGCGGAAGGCAACATCATCGTCACGTTGGATGGCGACGGCCAGAACGATCCGGCCGACATCCCCGCGCTGTTGAAGATGCTGCGCGCCGATCCGGCGCTGGGCATGGTCTCAGGTGTCAGGGTCAAACGGAAGGACACGGCCAGCCGGCGCATCGCTTCGCGGCTGGGTAACGGGTTGCGCGAGTTTTTGCTCAAGGACGGCGCCAGCGACACGGGCTGCGGCCTCAAGGCTTTCTATCGCGACGCCTATCTGGAGCTTCCCTATTTCGACCATATCCACCGCTATCTGATCGCGTTGGTAAAGCGCGAAGGCTGGAAGGTGGCTTTCACGCCGGTCAATCACCGCCCGCGCGTCGCGGGACGTTCCAAATACACCAATCTGGGCCGCACCCTGGTCAGCGTGCATGACATGCTGGGCGTGCGCTGGCTGCAGCGGCGCCATGGCGGGCGCACCAAAGTCAAGGAGCTTTGACCATGTATTTCGGATATCTGGGCCATTGGTACGCCATGGCGGCCGCCCATCCCTATGACGTGCTGTGGAACCTGATCGGGTTCGGCGGCCAGGCAGTCTTCGGCGTGCGCATGCTGATCCAGTGGCTGAAGAGCGAGCAGGAAGGCCATAGCGTGATCCCGATCTCCTTCTGGTATTGCAGCCTGATAGGCGGCCTGTTCAGCTTTGTTTATGTCATCCACCAGGGCGCATGGGCTGTGGTGCTGGGCCAGGGCCTGCCCCTTCCCATCTATGCCCGCAACATCTGGATGATCTATCGCGACCGTTTCCGCGCCGCGCCGGCCTGAGCGCGGGCCTTCGCCTTTTTCTTTGCGGCTTTTGTCTTTGCCGGTTTCTTGGTTTTGGCGGGCCGGATGGGTTTTCCTTCCAGGAACGCTTTCAAGACCAAGGCATGATTGTTGGCGCGATCATGCGCGCCATAAAGCAAGGTCACCTCGGGACGCTTCAGTTCGGCGCGGAATGCCGTGACCGCCGGATTGCGCGCCAGCTCGGACAGATAATGATGCTTGAATTCCGCGAAGCGTTCGGGCTGGTGATTGAACTCCTTGCGCAGGTCGGGACTGGGCGCCAGATTCTTGGCCCAAAGATCGAGCCGGGCAGCCTCTTTGGTCATGCCGCGCGGCCAGAGCCGGTCCACCAGCACCCGGTAACCATCCTCGGCGGCGGGCGGGTCATAGACCCGCTTGATCGCAAGACTGCCCATGGCGACGACCCGGTCCGAAGGTTTCGCCCCATCCTAACCGCTGGAAATCGGGGGGCGGCAAGAGGCGGGAAGGGGATTTTTTCATGCGCGTCACGGGCCGCTTGCGGGCGGGGCCGGGCCGGTATATTTCGCGGGGCTTGGATTAGGACAGGTGGCCGAGTGGTTGAAGGCGCACGCCTGGAAAGTGTGTAACGGTGAAAGCCGTTCGAGGGTTCGAATCCCTCTCTGTCCGCCA
>Ga0134128_10001388_pt1 | contig 31251 bp, 25 predicted proteins | sample KB31754_FD_96462 | JGI IMG/M metagenome (GOLD analysis project Ga0134128, IMG submission 96462) | Terrestrial soil microbial communities with excess Nitrogen fertilizer from Kellogg Biological Station, Michigan, USA - KB3-175-4 | ecosystem: Environmental > Terrestrial > Soil > Unclassified ... | reverse complement strand
TGCGCCCGCCGTCGTGCGTCAATTGTACGATCTGTCGTGATGCGATATCCATTAGATAAAGGTCGGCCCCTCCCGGTATGCCTGGCCCGTAATGCCGCACCCACGAAAACGCCAGCAGCAGTCCATTGGGCGACCACGCAGGTGAAACCGCATAGCCCTGGTCAGTCATACGCTGCACGTTGCTGCCGTCGGCGTCCATCATATAAATCTGAGGAAGCCCGGTGCGCCCGCTGACAAACGCGATCTGCGCGTTCGTTCGAGGATTGAACACCGGCGATACGTCAGTCTTGCCGGTTGTCAGCCTGCGAGGACCGGCGCCAGTCGCGTCCGCGATGAAGATCTCACTCGATCCCGTACCCATGGAGGAGGAAAAAGCGATTTTAGTTCCGTCCGAACTCCAGGCGGGCGAATAGTTCCCGCCGCCATAGCGCGGGAAACTCACCATCCGGTTCAGGTCGAGCGAGTACATGCGAATCTGCCAACCATTGCTTGCCAGCTCACTAAAGGCGATACGCGAATTATCAGGAGAAATCCGGGGAGAAAGCGCAATCCCGCCAAGGTGCGTTACCTGCTGCTGGTTCGCGCCGTCCCAGTCCATGGACCAGACTTCCTTGTGCCCGGTGCGATTGCTGATGAAATAGATCTTGGTTTCCGTGGGACCAGGAATGCCGCCGAGCTTCAAAATGATTTCATTGGCGAACTCATGCGCGATATGGCGCGCGTTCTCCACCGTCGCGTTTTCCTGATACTGCTTGCCGAGAATCTGCGGGTATTGCGTATTTTTTGTGTCGTACAGCCAGCCCTGCACGTTCACCTTGCCTCCGGCAACTCCGAGATTGCCAAACACAAGCATGGCCGCGCTGATTGGCGGATTGCTCCAGGTGTTGAGCGTGATCTCCTTTGGAAAACCCGGAACCTGCGAAGGATAAAAGCTTTTAGCCACCAGCGTGAACAGTCCCGCATTGTTCAGGTCATACCAGAGCGTGTCATTGAAAACGCTGATCAGCGGCTGATTGGCAGGTTCGGTATTGGCCTGTTTAAAGTCGGGAACGGCCATCACCAGAGGAGCGCCAATGTTGGTTCCGGTCTTGATCTGGTCCTGGGCGTGAGCGGGTGTGAAGAAAAGAACGAGCGGGATGAACAGGAGGACGAAATAAATTCTGTTTTTGTTCAACATAGCTCCAATTCGATCGTTATTTCTATTTCTGGTAGTCGAACCAGAATTCTACAGAAACCTTGCTGCCGCTGTACTCCGCCGGAAGCCGTGGAAATTCGCTGCGTTGGACCGCGCGCATCGCCAACTCATCGAGCGAAGGAACGCCGCTGGACTGTTCTATACGGATATTCGTCGGCGATCCGTCGCGCATGATGTCAAATTGAATGTAGGCGCGTCGCGGAGCGGGAAGATCCGGTTTGTACCAGTTGCGGGAAACCGTCTGGTTGACCTCGCGCACGTAGTAGGAAAAGCGTGAGCCGAAGTCGGCGTTCTGGAAGCTGAAGCCACCCTGTGTATGCGGCGCAGTAAACGCACCGTAGGGCCCGCTGACCGGCCCTCCTTCGCCATAGGGCACCGCCGTCTCCGGAGTGGGTTCAGGCCGAGGCCTTGCTGGCGCCGGCGGCGTGACTTTCTTGATCGTCTTAGGCTTGGTCACATGGCCAGGAATGCTTACGCCGTCCTCGGTTTCCACCGGCTTAGGTTGGGGCACAGTTTGCGTCACGCCCTTGGATTCATTGGCGACAATGTTGTTTGACTCTTCCGCGTGCGGGATCGGCACAGAAGAAGCACTCGCTAGCTGGACTGTGATGGCATCGCCGTTGTTTATTCCCCAGGTGTTGACAGGCCGGTGGCCATATACAAAGGCCGTCACCAGAACAGAAACAACCAGCAGGCCGTGGAACGCCACCGAGAGCGTCAGCGGTTTCTTCCACGACTCCTTCTCGTAGAACAGATTGGCACGCACGTATGCCATTTCTTCTAATTACTTCTTCACCTCGAGTGGCTCTGTGACGATGCTCACATTGCTGATGCCCGAGGTCTTGAGAGTGCTCATGACCGTGGCGAATGCGCCGAAGGCAACATCCTTATCGGCGCGTACGAACACGGCCTGACCGCGCGGATCGCGGATCACCTGATGCAGCTTGTCCCCAAGTTGATCCAGGTTCACGTGATCGTTATTCAAATACACTTCCTGGCCCTTGGTGATGCTGATGACTACCCGCTCTTCAGCAATCTGCTTCACCACCTTGGTTTTGGGAACATTCACTTCAATGCCGGACTGCAACACCGGGGCCGTGACCATGAAAATGATGAGCAGCACCAGGACTACATCAACGAATGGAGTCACATTGATGTCGGAAAGTGACGATTCCGTCCGCCCGGCTTTGTTGGTGAAAGCCATCAACGAACTCCTGTTGGAATCCCGGTGGTGCGTTCAATGAGGTTCAGGATCTCCAGCGAGAAATCGTCCATGCGCGCGGCAAATTCCTTCAGCCCGTGAGCATACTGGTTATAGGCAATCACGGCCGGAATCGCTGTGAACAAGCCGGCGGCGGTGGTGATAAGTGCTTCAGAAATTCCCGGCGCCACGGCCCGCAGAGTTGCCGCGCCTGCATCGCCCAAACCCTGAAAGGCGCTCATGATGCCCCACACCGTTCCAAACAGCCCGATAAATGGCGTCACGGCGCCGGTAGTAGCGAGCAGAGGAAGCCGCCGTTCCAGTCGGGTCAGCTCTTCAGAGGAGGCGATCTGGGCGGCGCGATGCACGGCAGTGATGTTGCCCTCGCCCTGCCGGCGAAACTCGTCGTAAGCGTTCTCAAACACCGGCACAAGCGGGCTGGGCTTGAACTGCTCGGAAACGGCTGCAACGTCCTGAAGCCGCTGAGCGCGGCGGAAGGCGCGGAGAAAACGCGCGCTTTGCGCTCTGGCGCGCTTCAGCGCTCCCCACTTGGAAAGAATCACGGACCAGGAAAGGATGCTGAATATAAGAAGGATCAGGAGCACAACCCTGACTACCAGGCCAGTTTGTGCCAGCAAATCCACTATTTCGGCGCCCATGGCGAACGCAATCAGGGTAGTCGCAATCATCGCAAATCCAAGTGCCTCTATGACTTATATGTTGACCGTAACACTGCCCGCAGCTCACGTCAAACGGGTGAAGGACGTAATACTCTCTTCTAGTTCGCCCGCTTTCCCTTCGTTTAGGTTCAAGCGGGTTCGGACTTTAAAACCCCGCCATTCCGTCCGCGAACCGCAACCTACACTCCGCCCTGACTCTCTTGAGAACGTGAACCGGAGCTCCATCTTGCTCATTTTGAACTGAAACCAGCCTGCTGAGTTCAAGACTTCTGAGATGAACTCTTTGGGTAAACAGAAAGTACCCGGATCGAAGTGGCGTGGGGGACGTACCGTCATTTTACAAATCGGTTAGCCGCATTCGAAATTACCTGCGGGTTAGTACCTTGCCGGATTTCGCTGCGGCATCCGGTAACCGCTCGCAAGCGAAAAATCGAAAAATGCGTTCTGCTCACCCCAGACCACCCGTGCCGAGAGTTTCTGATTCCAAGGAAAGATGCTGCCCTCCGCCGCTCCCCGCCGTGTCGCCTCCATGATGATGGCTTCGCTTTGCCTGCTCTGCCAGCTGATGGCGCAGGAAAAACCTGCGCATGATCAGCAGCCAGGCGGTGCAGTCCATGTGCAAATGCATGATGTGATGTACCACTACACGGATAACGTGGCCGTATACATTCGCCAACTCGCCGGCGAATTGGTGCCGCAAAAGGGTGCAATGCCCGTATTTGACGATAAGAACTCCTTTACTCTGCACGTGACGGCAGCCGAAATGGCCATCGCGTCTGATGCCATGGCCAATGTGCTGAATCAGTATGTCTTTTCGAGCAAGGACGCCCCGATTAAGGATGTCTCGCTGAGCATCGAGAAGGGCAGGCTCAAGATCAAAGGGAAACTGCACAAGAAGGGCGACATAAGCTTTGAAACCGAGAGCTCTCTGAGCGCCACCCCGGACGGCAAGATCCGCTTGCATTCCGAGAAAGTCAGGGCATTACATCTGCCGGTGAAGGGCCTGATGGACCTGTTTGGAATCGAAATCGCGGACCTGATCAAGACGGGCAAAGTGAGAGGAGTGAAGGCTGAGAAAGATGATCTCATCCTCGATCCTGAGCAGGCCTTGCCTCCCCCGCATATCTCAGGGCGAATCACCCAGGTGCGCCTGGAAGGCAACAACATCGTGGAAATCTTTGGTTCGCCCGCAACTTACAAATGGGCCGAGGTTTCAGCGCGGAACTACATGGCTTATCAAGGCAACCGCCTGAAATTTGGCAAGTTGACAATGGAAGATACTGACATGGTGCTGATCGATCCCGATCCGCGCGACCCTTTCGACTTTTACCTGGATCACTATAAAGACCAGCTTGTGGCGGGATACACGAAAACAACGCCTGTGTTCGGATTGCGAGTGTTCATGGTGGATTACAGCAAATTGAGAAGGCCGGCACTGCGCAAGAAACCCGTCGCGAAAAGTAAGCGTACGGGGGTGATGTAGCCGCGGACCTGACACCGTTCAGCTTCGGCCGGGCTCAAGCAGGGAAACGGTAAAAACCTGCGCCATCACCCACGTTCATCAATATTGGATGCAGTCCTGCGCTTTCCGGCAACCCTGCCCAGAAACGCGGCGGATAACTGCCAGGATTACCCCCGCTAAGACGTGCTACCATAGCAGCTGTTGCATTGATTGTCCTCGTCTTAGATAGACTCGCTGCCCGCGGCCCTGCCTATTTCTGCTGAGAACAGCCTCTTATATAACACCCTCGAATCAAAGGAAGCAGGACACATGAAACTTTTCGTCGGGAACTTTTCCTTCAGTACCACGGAAGAAGATCTTCGGGCCCTTTTTGCGCCCTATGGAAGCATTGACAGCGTTGCCGTGGTAACGGACCGGACAACAGGGCGTTCGCGTGGCTTTGGATTTGTTGAGATGCCGGATCGCGGCCAGGCCGAAAAAGCAATTGAAGCCTTGAATGGCAAAGAAGTGGATGGACGCACTCTGAACATCAACGAGGCGCGGCCAAAGGCCGATAATGCCGGTTTTCGCGGCGGACGCGGCGGCAACAGCCGCGGCGCAAGCCGTGATGATTATCGCGGGCATGCACGCCAGCCCAGGGAGCCGCGTTGGTAGAGCAATCCAGCCACATCAAGGGAACGGCGAGACGTATCCGCAGGCGCAGTGAGAACTCGCCGGCCCGCTCCGGAGTGGTGATGAACGTGGTCGAGTGCGGCAATTGCGGGGAGCGGTTCGAAATCAGTCATCAGGCATCTTGCCAGGACCCGCAACTTGCCCAACGACAGGCTGCGTGGCTGCAGGACCAATTCGTGTGGGACCACATCCAGGAGAACAGGCATCGCGGCCTGATCAACCTGCCGGAAGCCGATCAGATAAAGTAGCAGCCTCTTACTCGTCCAACTCAGCCACAGCGGCTCCGCTTCGATTCGGAGTTCTGGGCTTTTTGGGTGCCGTGACGTACGCGTGTGGATCTTGTGGTTCAGGGTCTCTGGGGCGCTGACGTTTGTGTCTGCGCAGAATAGCGCTAGGCTCGAGAGTATCCGCTTAAGACGCGATTCTTGCATCGCAAATGCCGTGGTTAAGCTTACTCCGTCTTTCTGATGAAGTTACCGAAGTTATGCAATCTGGGCGGAGCCATAACCATTTTTGCACCTGATGTGCTACACTGAAAGTGCTTTAGATTTCTGGTTGCAGGGCATCCAGCCGATCGAGATCTTGTCGCGGATTCCCATATCAAGTAATTCCTCCGTCATCTACAAGCAAAAATTTAAAAAATTCGGCATGAGATCACTCTGCCCAGACGTTTCCCTGACGTCTCGCCGGAACCGGCGCCGACCATAGAAAGCAACAACAACGACTCAATGGTTCTTTTCACAGAACTGCCCATTTCTCCGTATCTACAGGGCCGCCTTGCTGCGGCTCACTTCATCAATCCAACAGAAGTCCAGGCTGCGGCCATTCCGCATGCCCTCGAAGGCAAGGATATCCTCGCCACGGCCCAGACAGGGACAGGCAAGACGCTTGCCTTCCTGGTTCCAATGATCGAAAAGCTGCTGGCCGACCCTGGTAAAGGCATTGAAGCCCTGGTGCTGGTACCCACGCGCGAACTGGCCATGCAGATCAACAAGCAATACGAACAACTTCGAGGCAAGAAGCTGCCCCATGCCGCGCTGCTGATCGGCGGCACCAAAGAACGCTCGCAAATTGAGAGCCTGCGCAAAGGCGCGCGGCTGATCGTGGCCACGCCTGGCCGTTTTGAAGACCTACTGGACCGCAGGATCTTCGATGTAAGGCACGTTAATACTCTGGTCCTGGACGAAGCTGACCGCATGCTGGATATGGGTTTCATCCCCGCAATTCGGCGCATCGTGGCCCAGCTTCCGCGCGCGCGACAGACCATGTGTTTTTCCGCCACGCTCGATCCAGCGGTCGCCCATCTCGTTGACGATTACCTGAAAGCGCCTGTGCGTCTGGCCTTCGGTTCAACCCGCAAAGCCTCAGAAAGCGTTGATCTAACGGCTTACCAGGTGGAAGCCGACCAAAAGCTTGCTCTGTTGCGGCATCTGCTGAGCGAAGAAGAAGGCCGTACTCTGGTATTTCTGCGTACCAAACGGGCCACGGAACGGCTGGCGCAGAAATTGGAGCGCGGCGGGCTGCGCGTTTCCGTGATTCACGGCGATCGCTCGCAGTCGCAGCGCACCAGCGCTCTTACGGCGTTTCAGCAGGGAAAATCGAGTGTGCTGGTGGCCACCGACGTAGCATCGCGCGGCATTCACGTGGACAACATTGCCCAGGTGATCAATTACGACCTGCCCAACATGGCGGAAGATTTCATTCACCGTGTGGGCCGCACCGGCCGCGCGGGGCTTTCCGGCAACGCGATTACATTCTTCACGCCGCTGGAGCGATCGGAGTTGAATGCTCTGGAGCGCAATCTGCAATTGAAAATTCGGCGCGTCACCGTAAAGGGCGATCTTGATCGCGAAGAGCGGGTTAAGCCGGTCGACGTTTCATCCATGGTGCCCGTTCCAGTGAGGCCGGGATCGAAGATGATGCGCCTTCCCGGCGAAGTACTGCAGCGGCACGTATAATCCGTTAAAAATGGAAAGCTTAAACAGCAAGCGCTCGGGAATTCCCGAGCGCTTGTACATTCTGCTTACTGCTGAGTTGAATTTAAAAATCGTGGAAGTTGAAACCTTCCGGCTGGCCTTCTTCGTTGTAGGTGATAACCAATTCACCCGGCCGTTCACCGCCCGTACTCTCTTCCTGTTCCAACTTGCGTTGCGCTTTCTTTTCGAGCTTTTCCTGCCGCTTTTCCTGCCGCGCGCGTTCTCTGGCCCGCTTGGCAGCCGTAGGTCGAGAGCTTCCAGCCATAATTCCCTCCTGAATGAGCGGCTGCTCCGAACCGCCGCTCCCATGGTTACAATCTCAACGTCTTCATAAAAGAACAGGCGGCCCTCAGCCGCCTAACATAAAATTTCACTGACTTAAAGCCAGTCCCGCCTGTTTCAGACAGGTGCAAGACGTACCACTAGAATAACATACGCGTTCTGCACCCTGCCGGCCAGAAAGCCTTTGCCTGATAACGTCGGTACAGTTCTGAAGTCTAAGTTTGACCAGGAGGTACCGCACAGATGTCATTCACTGGCTTTGCCACCGGCCTGCTTAACGATATTCGCTACGGCTCCCGCCAACTACGGCGCACTCCCGGCTTCGCGTTTGTGGCAATCCTGACGCTGGCCCTGGGTATCGGCGCCAACGCCGCCGTATTCAGCGTGATGAATGCCGTCCTGCTCAAATACCTTCCTGTAGCCAACCCTCAAGAACTTGTGATTCTGCACTACACCAACCAGCCGGACAACACCCGGCAAAGCGGGCACGACGATACCTCATTGCCGGAAAATGGGTTTGAAGCGCTACGCGCACAAAGTCAGGTGTTCTCTGATCTCATGGCCTTTGTGCCTCTGGGCTTTCCCAAGGTAGGTGTTCGCTTCGGCAGCGAGCCGGAAGAAGCGGCAGCCGATGAAGTCAGCGGTAATTTTTTCTCCGGGCTCGGCGTTCCCATCATTCGTGGCAGAGGATTCACCCCCGAAGACGAGAAAAACCACACGCAGGTGACCGTCTTAAGCTACGCGTATTGGAACAGCCGGTTCGGAAACAATCCCTCAGTGCTTGGGCAGACTATGTACGTGAAGGGTGTGCCATTTGTGATCGCCGGCATCGCGGGGCCGGGCTTCATTGGCCTGGAGCGCGACAAGGCGACTGATTTCTGGGTGCCATTCCAGACAGACCCGCGGCTGAAACCCTGGGGCCGCTCCGTACAGGACAAACAAGCCCTTTATGGAAATCCCGAGTGGTTCTTTCTCATGACCATCGGCCGGCTGAAACCGGGCGTGACCCTGCAGCGGGCGCAGGCGCAACTGGACCCGGTGTTTCGCCAGGCAGTGTATCAGGCCATCGGGCAGTCCAAGGCAGATGATAAGCCGGTGGGCTTGCGGCTGACAGTCGCTCGGGGGATTGAGGGCATGAGCGACGACTACAAGCAGCCGCTGACCGCATTGATGGCCATGGTTGGGCTGGTGCTGCTGATTGCCTGCCTGAACGTGGCCATGCTGCTACTGGCGCGCAACGCAAGGCGGCAGCGTGAATTCAGCGTACGCATGGCACTGGGCGCCAGCTCATTCACTATATTCGGGCAGCTCCTGGTGGAGAGCCTGCTCATCGTGACTGCGGGCGGCGTGCTGGCGTGGGGCTTTGCCGTAGTCGCAACACGCGCCCTTGCCTCCTGGTCGAGCCTCGATGTAAGTCTTGCGCCCGATGGGCGGGTGATGGTATTCGCGATGGCGATCTGCCTTGTTGCGGCGATTGCGTTCGGCCTGGCGCCACTGCGTGGCATCCTGCACGTGCCATCAGGATTCCGCGTAAGCACTTCCGCGGCAGCTTCCGACCAGGACCGCAGGACGATGCGGCTTGGAAAAGCCGTTGTGACGCTGCAAATCTCGCTCTGCCTGATGCTGCTGGTAGGCGCCGGCCTGCTGGTTCGCACGCTTAAAAACCTGGAAAACGCCAACCTCGGCCAGAACGCACAGGGGCTTGCCGTATTTGGGGTTCGTACACCGGACACGGTTCACGGCGATGCCGCGGCAGTACATTTTTTCAACACGCTGGTGGCGCGCCTACGCGCTCTGCCGGGAGTGGAATCTGCAACGCTAGTGGAGGAACGCCCCGGCGCCGGCTGGAGCAACAACACGGCCGTCAAGGTGGACGGTGTCTCCCCGAATGGCAAGAAATTCGCTGCGCTGCGCTGGAACTCTGTGGGGCCGGATTTCTTTCATGTGATGGGAGTGCCCGTACTGTTGGGACGCGATTTCAACGATTCTGACACGGCAAATTCGACGCGCGTCGCCATCGTGAATCAGACATTTGTGAAGCAGTACCTGAACGGCGGCGAGGCGATTGGCCACCAGATCTCCAAATGGGGAGAAGACAACCAGCGCGCGACGATCATCGGCGTGGTCGCGGACAGCAAATACACCAGCGTGCGGGAAACCCCACGACCGATGGCGTACTACCCGTTCACCCAAATCCCGAACATTGCCATAATGCACATTGAACTGCGGACGAATGGCAGCCCTGAAGCAATTCTGACCCAGGCGCGCAGCGTGGTGAAGCAGTTCGGGCCGGACCTGCCGTTGCTCGAGCCCATGTCACAGCAGGAGCAGTTTGCCATGTCATTCTCGGGAGACCGCCTGTTTGCGCGGCTGGCTGTCTTCTTTGGTCTGCTGGCGGTTTTCCTGGTGGCCACGGGATTGTATGGCACCATGGCCTACCGTGTAAGCCGGAGGACGGCGGAGATCGGCGTGCGCATGGCACTGGGCGCACAGAGGACGCAGGTGCTGTGGATGGTGCTACGGGAGAGCCTTCTGATCTGCATTGCTGGCGTTGCCATTGGATTGCCGGCAGCATTCGCAGGCGCGCGGCTGCTGCGCTCAATGCTGTTCAATCTCTCGCCTTTTGATGTCCTCAGTTTTATGCTTGCGCTTGCAGCAGTGGCGGCGGTAGCGTTGGCCGCAACGGCAGTACCGGCGCGGCGGGCATCAGCCGTAGATCCAATGATCGCATTGCGCTATGAGTAGATTCTCTGCTCACCCTGCCTAAAAATGGCTCCAGCCGGCTCGAGAAGTAAAGCCAGGCTGGAGCACTGTGCTAGACTGCGCATAACAGGTGCTGCACTCTCTCTTCCATGAAGCAATTCACAATTCTTTTGCTTTTGTCTTTTTTTGCTCTAGGCGCAATCTCGTTCGGTGCCGAACTGAAGCCCAAAACCGTTGAAGCATTCGATAAATATGTAGCCGCCACGCAAGAGAGGTTCGCCCGGGAGTTGAAACCTGGCGGGCCATTTCTTTACGTCGATTCGCGGTCGCCTGAGGAGCGGAACAGTGATTACTCGCGCCTGAAGAATGGCGAAATTCTGATCGATAAGCTCACCACGGAAGCGCCTGGCGTAGATAAAGACGTGCCTGATGGAATGGTCCATCACTGGGTGGCGCTGGTGTTTGTTCCCGGCGTCAAGCTGGACCATGTGCTGCAAGTGGTGAAGGAGTATGATCGCCGTGCGGATCTGTACAAGCCAGATGTAATTGCGTCGCGCCTGATCTCACATCAGGGCAATGACTACAAGATCTTCCTTCGGCTCTACCAGAAAAAATTCACCACGGTCGTCTTTAACACCTTTTACGACGTGCAGTGGGGCGAGGTGACACCGAGCCAGTATTATTCCAATTCCATCAGCACTCGCGTCACCCAGGTAAAGGACTCGGACCATCCCGACGGCCCAGAGTATCCCGTTGGCCAGGGCAGTGGGTATCTCTGGCGATTGAATACCTACTGGCGCTTTGAGGAAAAGGACGGCGGCGTGTACATCCAGTGTGAGGCGCTCTCGCTCACCCGCGATATTCCCACCGGCCTCGGCTGGCTGCTCAAACCATTGGTGACCAGGATCCCCAAGGACTCACTGAATAAGGCGCTGGGAAGGACGAGAGAAGTGGTGGAGGAGAAAACAAAGTGATTTGGAATTGAGCAATCGGGAAATTCGATCACAACTCCACCCCACGAGCGATTTCAAATTACCAGATTACTAAATTACCCAATTACCAAATCTGATAGACTTCGCTCATTCACCAGAGGCCTCTGTGCTGCTTGAACTTCGTGTTGAAAATTATGCCGTCATTGACAGCCTGGCCGTGGAGTTTGCGCCGGGGTTGAACCTGCTCACGGGCGAGACCGGCGCGGGTAAGTCGATCCTGATTGACGCGCTCTCCCTGCTGTTGGGCGATAAGGCTTCCAGCGAGATGGTCCGCCACGGAGCCGATAAAGCCGTGGTCATTGGCCTGTTTGAGGCCGACGAACGTGGGCTGAAAAAAATCCTTGAAGAAAACGGCGTTGAACCTAACGATGCAGACACCGGGCAGGTGATCGTGAAGCGCGAAATCGCGGTCGGGGGCAAGGGCCGGGTTTTTGTCAACAATCAGCCAGCCACGGTGACGCTGCTGCGGCAGCTTGCGCCGAAGCTGGCGTCGATCCACGCGCAGAACGAGACGATATTGGCCTTCGACGGCCCTGCGCGGCTTGCACTGCTGGATACGTATGCGGGTGTTGACCTGCACGAGCTCGAACAAAAGTACATTGAGTGGGCGGGAATCCGCGACCGCATCACGGACCTCGAGCGGGATGAGCAAGACCGGCTCCGCATGGCTGACCTCTGGAGCTTTCAGAAAAAAGAGATCGAAGACGCCCGCCTGCATGCCGGCGAAGATCAGCGGCTGGAAACGGAAAAACGTGTTTTGGCCAACGCGGAGAAGCTCTACGCCGCGGCCAAAGCCGTGCATGAGCTGCTTTATGAATCTGATAGCTCGGTCTTGTCCAATCTGGCTGCGGCGCGCAAACAACTGGAAGAGCTGGCGCGTTTTGATCCCCAGTTCCAGGAACACCAAGCTGCATTGCAGAGCGCGAGAGCAGCTATTGAAGATGTGAGCGCCACAGCTCGCGACTATGCGGAAGAGATTGACGCCTCCCCGGAGCGGCTCAGCGAGGTGGAAGACCGGCTGGCGCTGCTGGATCGTCTTAAGCGCAAGTACGGCAGCACGGTGGATGCGGTGATCGCCTACGGAGAAGAAGTCGCCCGCAAGGTGAATGAGCTGGAAAACCGCGACGACATCCTGCGCGAGCTCAAGAAGCAATTGCAGTCGGCAGCCTCGGCGTATTTGTCGGCGGCGCAAGCCGTTTCGAAGAAGCGCTACTCGTCGGCCAAAGAGCTGCAGAAACTTGTGGAAGCTGAGATCAACGAACTGGCCATGAAAGTACAGTTCAGGATCGAAGTCTCTGGATCCAATGGGCCGGAGAACTGGACGTCCGCGGGTTTTGACAGCGTGGTTTATCTGATCTCGCCGAATCCTGGCGAGCCGTTGCGTCCGGTGGAGCAGATTGCCTCCGGCGGCGAACTATCGCGCGTTATGCTGGCATTGAAGGCCACCATTGAAGCCGGCAATAAAAGCAAATCACAAGGCCAGCGCACTCTGGTATTCGACGAAATTGACACCGGAATCGGTGGACGTGCCGCCGAAGCGGTGGGCAAGAAGCTCAAGTCGCTGGCGCGCGCCGACCAGGTGCTGTGCATCACACACCTGCCGCAGATCGCATCTTTCGCCGACCACCACTATCTGATTGAGAAACGGGAAAGCGCGGGACGGGCAAGAACGATTGTGCGTCCTTTGAATACAGAGGAGCGAACCGAAGAAGTTGCCCGCATGCTGAGTGGTGCGAAACTGACCGAAACTTCGCGCCAGCACGCCGAGCAGTTGCTGAAGGCAAACGCCTGATCTTTACCGCAGATTTGCGCGGATGAGCGCAGACCACAACTTCTAAGCTGCTTTGCGTTGTGATGAGCGGCCGCCTCTCCGACCTGCGGTCTCCGTTGCCGGGCCCATCCGTTTTCTTCTCTGTGCGGCCGATTTCGCCTGCCGCGAAAGCGCGCGATGCGAGGCCGCGCTACGCGGCTCGCGTTTAAGAACCTGCAGACGAGCGCTGGAACGCCTGGAAGAAGCAGAAGACGAGGAAGATTTCTTTTTTGCCGAGTGGCCCTTGCGATAGTCACGCTCAGCCGACTTGCGCGTCTTCTCTGAAGCGCGGCCTCTCTTGGGCGGCTTCAGATCCACTCCCGCTCGGCGGGCCTTGGACAGGCCGATGGCAATCGCCTGCTTGGTGGAACGCGCCCCATGCTTTCCGCGGCGTATATGTTCCATCTCTTCCCGAACAAACTCTCCTGCCTGCGTGCTGGGGGATTTTCCTTCACGTCGATCCTCGGCAGCGCGTCTGAGGGTTGTTTTCTCCGGCATAATCTTTTTCCTTTGGGGTGGGATGCAATGCCCCGTGCTTCAGGATTGCCAATGACATTCAGGTGCTGCTTGCGAATCTGTTTCAACGGGCTCTGGATTCATCAGACAATTGGATGAAGGAGGAAAATCCATGGCTGAGATGAGAAAAGCTCCGCAAAGCACGCAGAGTGGCGCCGGAAGAGGGGAGTATCAGTTTCGCTGCGCCGACGTTGGTTTTACCGGTTGCAATTGGGAGACGCGCGGCTCCAGCCCGGAAGAGGTGCTGCGCAATGCCGAGCAGCATGGCCGCGAACAACACCAGCTAACGAATATTGACGAAGATACCCGCAATAAAGTGCGCAGCAAGATCACGCGAGCGGCATAGACCACGTTCTTTCAAGCAATCCTGACCAGCGGGCCGAAACGGCCCGCTTCTTGTTTCAGTTTCGATGCGCGCTTTTGCTGCAATAGGCGCCCCTGGAGACGCTGAGGTGGCACAGGCGCCTCGCCTGTGCTGAAGAACTGGAACGCAAACAAGGATTGATGGCAGATGGTCTGTCACTATCCTCCTGTGCGCAAACGATTTCGTAGAAGGGTTTCTCGTGCGCGGGATTTAGCATGACCCACTCAGAAGCATCAATTCAGATGGGGAATGGACAAGAGGAGTGACTGACCCTGCACAGCCGAGGCGGCTGTGCCACACCGCCTCGTTAATCCCAGAACATTCACGGCACGCCGCGTTTTCTTCTTTGAGTAGCATCCATCGGCTACAATCAATGGTTTGTCGAAGCGCCGGATTGCTTAATCTGGCGCACATAGGAAAGGGTATGCTGCGCTACTTTACGGCCGGTGAATCGCACGGAGAAACTTTGGTGGCTTTTCTTTCCGGCGTGCCGGCGGGACTCAACATCGACCAGGCGTTCATCGACCGTGAGTTGTGGCGGCGGCAACAGGGTTTTGGCCGAGGTGGACGCATGAAGATCGAGCGTGACTCGGCCCACATTGTCTCCGGCGTGCACCAGGGCAAGACCATCGGTTCGCCGATCGCGATCCTGCTGGAAAACAGGGACTGGAAGAACTGGCAGGAGTCGCTTCCGGTCGGCGCCGGTGATCCGGAGAAACACAAGCGCGTTGCATCGCCACGTCCTGGCCATGCCGACCTGGCTGGCGCGCTCAAATACAACTTTCCTGAAGCGCGTTTCGTTCTGGAACGCGCTTCGGCGCGGGAATCAACTTCACGTGTTGCCGTGGGCTCGATTGCAAAGCTGTTTCTCCGCGAACTGGAAATTGAAGTTCTGAGTCATGTGATTGCTGTAGGTAAGGCCGCGCTGGGCAACCCGGACGTACCGTGGGAGAAGCTCAAAGAGCTGCACGCGAAAGACGAAGTGATGCTCAACTGTGCTGATCCGGAAGCCGAAGCGCGTATGAAAGCCGAAGTGGACCATGCGCTGCGCACCGGCGATTCTGTAGGCGGAGTGTTTGAAGTGGTGGCGCACGGCGTTCCTCCAGGCTTGGGAACTTACGCACAGTGGGATGAGAGGCTGGACGGACTACTGGCCCAGGCAGTGATGTCTTTGCAGGCGGTCAAGGCGGTGGAAATCGGCACCGGCGTGAGCTCAGCTGTCTCCTTCGGTTCCACCGTGCACGATGAAATCGGCTATTCCGCTCAGCAGGCGGGCGCTACGTTCACCGGTTTTACGCGTGCATCCAACCATGCCGGGGGCGTTGAGGGCGGCACCTCAAACGGGCAGACGATTCTCGTGCGCGGCTATCTCAAGCCGATTTCGACGCTGCGGAGACCGCTCGAATCGGTGGACTTTTCCACGCGGGAGCCGGTGAAAGCCGCGTATGAACGATCTGATGTCTGCGTTGTGCCGGCTGCGGGCGTCGCAGCAGAGGCGATGGTTGCGCTTACGCTGGCGCGATGCGCGCTGGATAAATTCGGCGGGGACTCCATGCAGGAAACGCTTCGCAACTACGAAGGCTACAAACAACAGCTCAAGAGGTTCTGACGAGAGAAGATGGTCTATCCCATTACCTTGTATGGTGATCCGGTACTGGAGACGCCGGCAGCCACAGTCACCCAATTCAATGACGATCTGAAAAAGCTGATCGATGACATGTTTGAATCCATGTACGCCGCGCACGGGGTAGGCCTGGCGGCTCCGCAGATCGGGATCAGCAAGCGTATCACCGTCATCGACGTTACGTTCAAGGAAGATCCGAACGCCAAGCTGGTGCTGGTGAACCCGGAAATCATCCACACGGAAGGCAGGCAGCGCGGAGCCGAAGGCTGCCTGAGCCTGCCCGATTTTCGCGAAGACGTGACCCGGCCCAACAAAGTCACCGTCCGCGCGCAGGATGCTGAGGGAAACTGGTTCGAGCACACAGGAGAAGAGCTGCTGGCGCGGGCGCTCATGCACGAGATAGAACACCTGCAGGGAAAGCTCTATATCAGCCACATCAGCCGCTTGAAACGCGATCTGATGACGCGCAAGATCAGAAAGCTCATGCGCGCCGGCGAGTGGGCATGAAGCTGGTGTTCTGCGGCACGCCGCAATTTGCCGTGCCCAGTCTGGAACGGCTGGCGACCGCAGGACACGATTTGCAACTTGTAGTCACGCAGCCCGACCGCCCTCAGGGGCGAGGTATGGAACTGGCAGCTCCGCCCGTAAAGCAAACGGCGATGAATCTCGGATTGCCTGTTACCCAGCCGGAGAAGATCAAAAACAACCAGGAATTTCGCGCCGAACTGGAGACGCTTCGCCCTGACGCGATCATTGTGGTCGCCTATGGGCGCATCATCCCCGGCTGGATGCTGCATCTCCCGGAATACGGAAATATCAACGTGCACGCATCCCTGCTGCCGAAGTACCGAGGCGCTGCTCCCATCCAGTGGGCTATCGCTAATGGTGAGACACTGACCGGCGTAACAACGATGAAGATCGATGAGGGGCTGGACACTGGCGACATCCTGCTGAAACGAGAAATAGAGATCCGTCCAGACGATACAGCCGTTACGCTTGCTCCCAGCCTGGCCGAACTTGGCGCTGAGCTCCTGGTGGAAACACTGGAGCAGTTGCAACGAGGCGATTTACAGCCGGTTCCGCAGGATGATTCGATGGCAACGCTTGCGCCCATCCTCAAGAAAGAAGACGGCCTGATTGATTTCAACCGGAGCGCGCGGGAAATTTACAATCGTCTGCGCGGATTCCAGCCTTGGCCAGGAGCTTACACAGGGTTTCGCGGTAAAAACCTGAAGATTTTGAAGGCGCGCGTGAGTGATCCGGCAGTGCCGCTTGATCCGGGTGGGCTGCAGGTAAACGGCAACGCGCTTTTTGTAGGGTGTGGCAATGCAAGCGGGTTGGATTTGCTGCAGGTGCAGCCCGAGGGGAAAAAGGCGATACCGGCGCGCGACTTCATCAGCGGCTATCATCCTGCTCAAGGCGAACGGCTAGGCTAGGCCATGGCTGCATCGCCTGCACGCATGGCCGCATTCCGGATTCTACTGCGAGTGGAGCGCGAAGATTCATTCGCAGTGGAGCTGCTGCACTCCGATCTGCTCGACGATCTCTCTCCCACCGACAAGAATCTCGTTACTGAAATCGTCATGGGCGTGCTGCGCTGGCGCTCAGCGTTGGATGACATGATCGCGCATTTCAGCTTTACTCCTTTCCGCAAACTTGATCTGGAGGTATTGACCGCGCTTCGGATCGGAACTTACCAGACCGCGTTCCTCGACAGGATTCCTTCTCATGCGGCAGTGAATGAGACGGTCGAATTGGTGAAACAGAGCAGGAAGACCTCAGCCGCCGGGCTGGCCAACGCGGTCATGCGGAAGATTCTGGCGCAGCAGAAATCTGGAAAAAGAATTCCCAGTCAAGGAACGCCGGGGAAAGTGTTTGCTCATCCGGACTGGCTCGTTCAGAAATGGATCCAGCGGTTTGGAGAGGATGTCGCCCTGAAGACTTGCGAGTACGACCAGCAGATTCCAGAGACAATCCTGCGGCTGAGCAGCGCAACAGATGAAGACACGCTTCGCGGTGCGGGCGTTGAACTTGCTCCAGGCGCACTGATGAAGAACGCGCGGAGTGTGGTCAGCGGCGACGCGACGGCGAGTGAACTGTTTCGTTCGGCCGCGATTGCCATTCAGGATGAAGGCTCGCAGCTCGTAGCTGCGCTGGTAGGGGAAGGCAAACGCATTCTCGACTGCTGCGCGGCGCCGGGCGGCAAGACGAGCGCAATGGCAAGGCGGCTACCCGAAGCGGAAATTTTCGCCGCGGAATTGCATCCGCATCGTGCTCGCTTGCTGAGACACATGGCGCCACAAGCCAACGTTCGCGTTGTTACCGCAGATGCGTTGCAATTGCCGTTCCCTGCGGAGTTCGACCGCGTGCTTGCCGACGTCCCCTGCTCCGGAACGGGAACCCTGGCGCGCAATCCCGAGATCAAGTGGCGGCTCAGTGCTGAAGACCTCAAAGATTTGCAGCAACGCCAGATTGCAATCCTCAAGGCAGCGATGAAGCACGTTGCACCAGGTGGGCGAATCATTTATTCCACGTGCTCACTTGAAACTGAAGAAAACGAGCAGGTGATCGAGCCGGCGCTGGCTCAGAACCCGGACTTTCATCTGATCCCGGTCAAAGAAGAGTTGCAGCGCTTGCAGCGCCAGGGCGAACTCGTGTGGGAAAACCTTGATCAGCTTGTGAGCGCAAATTTCCTGCGAACCATTCCGGGCGTGCAGAGGTGTGATGGGTTCTTCACTGCGATCCTCGAGAAGCTCTAACCACAGAGGGCACAGAGGAACACGGAGTAAGTTCTTTCTGAAATCTCGAACGGAGCGAGAGATCCATATCATTACGAAAGCACGATCTGGGTCCGGAATGTCACTCAGTAACATTCGGTAGCATTAGCGATCCCTCAGTGCGTTCGGGATTTCAGAAAGCCTGCAAAGCGCCTCCGTGTTCCTCTGTGCCCTCCGTGGTAAAAAGCTGGTTACTGCTTCACCTCGAAATACACCTCAGTACCCGACGCAACCTTTTGCCCGGCAGGCGGATACTGGTTGACGACGATCCCTGTGAGTACCGGTAGAGGTTTGTTTTTCGTCTGCGCGAGTTTGCCCTTCTCGTTCGCACTAGTACGTAAGCCGCTTTTGCTCAAGGAAGCTGCACGAGCCATTGCGCCCCATTTTCCTCCGAGCTTCAATCCTGCCTGCTGCACTGCAGCAGCGGCCTGGGCCAGCGGCTTGTTGGAGAAATTCGGCATCACGTAATGAGGTACGTTGTCGGGAGCAGTCATAATCAAGTCCACGCGCGGCGAAGTAACCGCCTTCGCATCCGGAGGCGGGCTCTGCGCTACCACGGTTTGCGGCGCGGCACCGGGGAGATGAATGCTGGCAATGCTGCCCAGTTCCAGCCCGCGGCGGCGCAAGTTGATGCCGGCCGCCAGCTCGCTTTGTCCTACGAGGTTGGGAATGGCCGCCCGCTGCGGGCCAAGGCTTTGTGACAGTAGGACCTTCCATCCCCTGCGAACGGTTGTTCCCGGCGCAGGAAACTGCGAAGCTATATGGCCTGCGGCCACGTCCGCCGAGTAAAAGCGATTTTCTATCGAGATCACCAGGCCCTCGGCGTTGGCCCTGCGCTCGGCCTCAGCCGGAGTGAGGCCGGCGAGATTTGGCACGTGGACCTCCCGCCCGTGAATGGCAAAGCGCATCGCGAGAAGGGCAGAGGCCATAAAGACCAGCAGCAGCACAAGCCCAAGAAGCAGATATTGAAGAAATTTGCGCCAGTGAGCCGCTGAGGCCCATTTCCCTTTCGTTACAGGAATTGAATCGACGTCCTGATCCACCAGTGTCCTTAACTAGCGCCGCATCACGTCGCCAGCCGGTTTGGGGAGCGTCACCGCGGCGCTTTTCACCACTGCTTTTCTTCCGGCTCCGGGCAAAGGCAGAAAGGCCTCCTGTCTTAGCGCGGGGTCGGCCAGCGCGGCGCGCATGAAATCCATCCAGATCGGCAAAGCGGCGCGGCCTCCAGTTTCGTTTTCTCCCAGCGTCTTCCTTTCATCGTAGCCGACCCAGACGCCGCAAGTCAGGCTCGGCGAAAAGCCGATGAACCAGGCATCTGTGTAGTCGTTTGTTGTGCCCGTCTTCCCCGCCAAAGGATGGTTCAACTTGCGGGCGGCAATCGCCGTACCATGCTGCACTACGCCTTGAAGCAGCGAGACCATGATTCGCGCCGTGCGCGAGCTGGTTACATCGCGCGCATCAGGATAGTCCTCCTCCAGGACGTGCCCATCATAGTCCGTCACCTTCGTGATCAGACGTGGCTCAATGCGGATGCCGTCATTGGGAAACACCGTGAACGCGGCGGTCTGCTCATACAGCGTTAGATCGGCTGCGCCCAATGCCACCGGCAGAAAGGGCGGCAACTGAGAGGTGATGCCAAACCGTCGCGCGTACTCGGTTACGGTGGGCATGCCGAGCTGTTGTGCCAGCTTCACCGCGGGAACGTTGCGCGATTCTGCCAGCGCATGCCGCAAAGTAATGAGCCCGTCAAAGCGATGGTCGAAATTATGCGGCGTATAGGGCGTTCCGGCACTGTCAAACGTGGTGGGCTCGTCCAGAATTTTGTCGTCGGGCTGCGCGCCGCGATCGATTGCCGCTGTGTACACAAACGGCTTGAAGGAAGAGCCCGTCTGCCGCTGCGCCTGGATGGCGCGATTGAATTTTGATTCGTCGTAGTCGCGCCCGCCCACCATGGCTTTGATGTCGCCGGTTGCATTGTCAATGGCCAGCAGTGCACCCTGAACGCCGGATTCCTGTTCGAGCGAAACGCGCGCGGTCCCGTTACTGCTCACGGCCAGCACTTTCACGTAAACCACATCTCCAACGGAAAGGAGCATGCGGGGGAGCTTCGCCTTTGTCCACTGGATTTCCGCAGGGCCGATCTGCGCGCTGAGGCGGCCGAGTTTGATTCTGGCAAGCTTCGGCTCGACGTTAACGACGAGTCCATGCATGTAGGTGCCGGGCGCAACTGGCTGCTGCCAATCGGGGTCCTGCCAGCGGTCGACCTTCTCGTCCTCTCGCACCACGTTGCGCAGATGGCCCTTCCAGCCATGGCGGCGTTCATATGCAGCCAAGCCGTCCAGCACCGATTGCTGCGCCGCACGTTGCAAATCAAGATTCAGCGACGTATAGACGCGCAACCCGCCTTCGTGGACCTGGTCGGGGCCGAACTTTTTTTCCAGTTGACGCCGGACTTCCTCTACAAAGTACGGCGCGGGCGAAACTTCCGGGGCCAAATTCAGGCGCAGCGGGGCGGCCTTGGCACGATTGGCCTCTGCCGCCGTGATCTTGCCGTCTTCCAGCATATTGTTGATCACCAGGTTGCGCCGTTTGATAGCGCGCTCGGGAAAATTGATGGGAGAGAGCGACACCGGCGCCTTGGGCAGCCCCGCAAGTAGCGCAGCTTCTTCCAACTTCAGCTCGCGCGCGGGCTTGCTAAAGTAATACTCGGAGCCTGCCTCAAAGCCGTACACGCCCGAGCCCAAAAAGATCTGGTTGGCGTATAGCGTGAAGATCTGCTCTTTGGTGAAGTGGCGTTCGATCTGGATGGCCAGCATGGCCTCCTGTATTTTCCGGCTGAAGTGCCGCTCAGGCGAGAGAAATAGATTGCGGCTCAATTGCATGGTGAGGGTAGAGGCGCCCTCTGCCTTGCGATTGCTTTGGATATCGCGCCATGTAGCGCCCATGACGCGCCAGAAGTTAATGCCCCAGTGTCTCTCAAAACTTTTATCTTCCGTTGAGAGAATGGCGTCGCGCAGCACTTTTGGAAAATCGTTGTACTGGGCTATGACGCGACGCTGCAGAGCAAACTGCCCAATGATGCGTCCACGGCTGTCATACAGCTCGGTGATGGTGCTGGGGCGGTACTTCTCCAGTTCGCTGATCTGCGGGAGATCAGTGGAATAAACAATGAGCAGTCCCACCAGCGTGCCGGCAAGGGCCGCCGTGAGCACCAGCAACACAAGCACCACACGGCCAACCACTCTCCTGCCGGCCAGCTCAAAGCCGGGCAGGTCTGAAAATGGAAACTTCATTGGGTGGGACCTGATGGCCAGAATAGCACGAATTGTGAGGCAACCCGACCCATAGGAACCTATGACGTTGGGTCATTCACCCGAAGCAGTCGGCAACACCGCTATTGAATCAGGAATTTCTGAGAAGCTTCCGACGGCTTCATCGCTAGGAGATTCCCAGTGGCAAGCTGCGCAGCCTCTTGCCGCTCGCCGCATAGATGGCGTTCGCCAACGCGGGAGCCAGGGCCATGATGGGCGTTTCTCCGGCGCCCATTGATTTCTGGTCCTTGCGGTCAATCAGCTCGACTTCAACTTTCGGAGCATCCTGGAAGCGGGGCACGCGATAATTGCGGAAATGAGCATTCAGCACGCGGCCATTATCAAAGTGAATGGCTTCGAACAACGCTCCGCCAATTCCCATCACGATCGCGCCGGAAATCTGGTTCTTCAATCCCTGCGGATTGATCACTGCGCCGCAGTCAAACGCCTGCACCACGCGAACAATTCGTGCGTGCCCGCTCGCAGGATCAAGCGCGACTTCGGCACAAGCGGCCACGTGGCTGCCTTTCTCGAATCCTCCGCCCATGCCGAACCCGCGTTCCGGGGTGGAGCGCTGTTTGCCCCAGCCAAATTTCTGCGCTGCCGTTTCAAACACGGCGCGGAGCCGCGGATCGGTGATGTTCTTCAGTCGAAAATCAAGAGGGTCCATGCCGGCAAGATGCGCCATGTCGTCCATATGGCTTTCGCGGGCGAAGAAGTTCGCCGTCGCCGCCAGTCCTCGATACGAACCCTGGCGCAACGGGGGATTGACTGTGGGATGAAACTCAATCTTTTTGTTGGCGACGTTATATGGAGTATCGATCGCCGCCGGGCCGGAGTTGTAGTTGTGAAACTCCCAGGCCACCAGCGTCCCGTCGGGCGCGATACCAGCTTTCACGTCGATCACTCCCGCTGGACGGAAGTACGCCCAGGTGAATTCCTCTTCGCGCGTCCATACCAGCTTCACAGGTTTGCCTGATCCTTTAGCAAGGCGGGCCGCCTCCACCGCGCATTCGCCGGTGTGCTTCCCTCCATAGGCAGAGCCGGTGTCAGGAACAATCACGCGCACCTGATCTTCGGCTAGATGAAACGCGTCAGCCAATTCCTGCTTCACCGCGAATGGGCGTTGCGTTCCCGTCCAGACGGTCAGCTTTCCCTCATTCCATTCCGCAACTGCGGCGCGCGGCTCCAGCGGCGCATGCTGAATGTAAGCTACCGTGTAGGTCTGAGACAGGGTCTTGGCTGCAGATGCCATTCCCTTCTCGATCGAGCCCGCGTCATGGCTGGCCCGCCCGCTAAAACCGCCACGCTCTTCGTGATCAGGATTGTTGCGCAAATAATCAAACAGATCTTTTTCTGATACCTGCTTTGGCGATTTCCATTCCGCCTTCAACAATCCCAGGGCGCGCTCGGCGGCAGAGACGCTATTGGCTGTAACTCCGACAAAATCGCCGTCGCGCACTACCTTGACTCCTGCCTGCTTGTCAGCGCCGTTCGGCTGGAACGAAACCAGGGTGGCGTGAAAAGCCGATGGACGCACAACTTTGCCGAACACCATACCCGGCCGCTTAATGTCTGAGGTGTACTGGTGCGCGCCGGTAACGAATGCGTTGCCGTCAACTTTCGGTGCCGCTGTTCCCGCCACCTGCCAGGACGCTGCGGGCATCAGCGCCGGATCATCCATCACCTTCACCAGCTTTTGTCCGTGCGTTAACTCGGAGTAGGTGATGCTCTGGCCGGTCTTCTTGTCCTTCACCGCGCCGTTTTCTGCCACAAGCTGCGCGGCATCGGATTTCCAGTGCTGCGCGGCCATTTGTACGAGCAACTCGCGCGCGTTCGCCGCCACCTCGCGAAGCTGCGGTCCCATCTGCGGCGTGGTACGACTCCCGAATGTGCCCATATCGAATGGGGTCAAATCCGTGTCGGCCATGATCAGCGTGATGGAGGACATGGGAACTCGCAGTTCCTCCGCAACCTGCTGAGTTAGCGAAGTGCGAATGTTCTGTCCCATCTCCGCCTTGCCTGTGAAGACAGTAACCTTGCCGTCTTCGCTGATGTGCATCCAGGCATCAAGGTTGTGCGGCATTTCCTCGCCGCGCGATCGTCCAGATTCCTGGGTCAGCACGGAAGGTGCGCAGATGCCGATCACAATACCTGCTCCCAGCAGCTTGAAGATGTCACGACGGCTGACTTCGAAGAAGTGCTCGAGGCGGCCGATTTCATGCTGTTGATTTTCATTACGATCGTCGTTCTGAGATGAAGACTGCCTCATGACCGTTTCCCTCCCGCGACGCGCTGGATGGCGGCCAGGATGCGCGGGTACGTTCCGCAGCGGCAGACGTTCCCGTTCATGTGCTCTATGATCTGCTGTTCGGTGGGGTGCGGGGTGGCCTCCAGCAGCGCGTGTGCGGACATGATCATGCCCGGCGTGCAATAGCCGCATTGAAAGGCTTCTTCTTCAAGGAACGCCTGCTGCAAGGGGCTAAGCTGCCCATTCTCGGCAAGACTTTCAATCGTGACAATCTTTTTACCTGTGGCCGATTGCGCCGGCATACGGCAGGAGCGGATCGAGCGTCCATCGAGTTGGACCGTACACGCGCCGCACTGGCCTTCACCACAACCGTACTTGGTCCCGGTTAGGCCAAGACGATTGCGCAGAACCCAGAGGAGCAGCTCGCCCGGCTCAGTCTCGACCTTGTGCTCCGTTCCATTCACAAGCAGAGTCAGCGTTGGCATAACCTGTATATGCTAACTCTGTCGCGGCCCGACTTTCCAACCGACAGAAGATTCGGCAATCGAACTCAGTCGGCCAGGCTTTCTCCGTGCCGCCGCGACTGCGTGGTGCGCGCCTGCTGCTCCGCGCGCAACAGCGCCTCCTTGCGCTCGACACCCCACCGGTATCCGGCCAGGCTTCCGTTTTTCTGTACGACACGATGGCATGGAATAACGACCGCCACAGGATTTGAAGCGCAGGCATTCGCGACGGCGCGCACCGCCTTCGGTTTTCCAATCTGCTTTGCAATGTCCGTGTAGCTGCGCGTCTGGCCGCGGGGGATCTCCCGCAGGGCATTCCAAACGCGTTGCTGAAACGCGGTGCCCTGAATGTCAGTCGGGACCACTCCGGAGAGCGCCGCTCCCGCCAGCGATTTCACCACGCTCTGCGCGAAGCCTCGCAGATTTCTATCATCCCGGCTGATCTCCGCTGCGCTGAACTCCTCTCGCAGTTCGTTTTCGAGCAGACGGTCAGTTTCGCCGAAGCGCACTGAGCAGATGCCGCGCGGAGTTGCGGCCACCAACAGCCTGCCCAGGTCTGACTCTACGATGGTGTAGTGAATGCTCACTCCCTCACCATGGCGACGAAAGGCCGTCGGCGTCATACCTAATTGCTCGGTGCCATTCTCGTAAGCGCGGCTACTGGAACTGTATCCAGCCTCATAGATCGCGTCAGTGATACGTTCTTTTTCGTGCAGCGCCTGCTTGAATTTTGCCGCGCGCTGCGCCTGCTGATATTGCCGCGGGCTGATGCCTAAAGCGCGCTTGAACATCCTTTGAAAATGAAACGCGCTCACCCCGGCATGAGCCGCAATCTGGCTGAGGCTCAACGCGTCTTCGGCGTGAGCTTCGAGATAGCGGCAGGCGGCTTCAATTTTTTCCATTTGGGGATTCTGCTGAAGCGGCAGGCAGCGGCGGCAGGCGCGATACCCCGCGTTCTGCGCCTGCTGCGGCGAATCGAAGAATTCAACCAGGTCGCGCCGCGGCCTGCGGCTTGGACACGATGGCCGGCAAAAAATCCCGGTGGACTTTACTGCATACACAAACTCTCCATCGGACTTCAGTGTCCGATTCATTACCAGTGCCCAGCGCTGATCGTTGCTGTTGCTCATCTCAGTTGCAATCTGCATGTCTTGGCTCCGTAAATCCTCTGCAATGAGACTAGACTTGATCCCGCCGGAGCCGCTATCCGGGCATTGCTGCCAAACTTTTTTATCTTACCGAAAAAGACTGCGCACCGGCGAAGGCGAAAGCGTGTCCTTTCCCGTTCATCTCTGCGCGACGCGAATCCTCCAACAAACCGATTCATGAGAAAAACTTAACGTGGCGTTCCCTGAACCAGGCGTTCCTGGAAACTTTCAGCTCAGGCCACTCGGCCCGCGTGCGTTGCATCAAGAGAAATCTGGCCAGATTGCATATTGTCCTGCCGAACTAGGCCCAATGACAGAGCTCTGAATCAAGGCTATCCGTGCTATTCTCAGCGTTACCCACTCGTCTAAAAATGTGGCTGGATTTTCAGGAGAAAGAATAGACCTTGGCTCCCTCCCCCAGTTTGCGCCTTCGTGTTGTCATATGGTCCATCACCCTGCTCCTGCCTGCTGCCGCATGGCTCTTCAGCGCATATAGTTGGACATGGCTGCATCCCGGCGTGGGGGTGTATTTTCTTGCTGCCGCATGTCTTTCCGCGGCCATAGGCGGAATGCCCACCGCCCTCGCAGCCATCGCGTTGAATGGCGCTGCGCTGAATTTTTTCTTCTACCTTCATCAGCGCGGATATCCGCGCACCAATGCGGAGCTATGGACCGCATTGTTGGTGGGAGTGAGTCTCATCATCGGCTATGCCAGGCAGAAGTGGTCGTCTGCGGAGATGCTGGCCGGCCGTCTGAGCACGGACCTGGCGCGGCTCCGCGACGAACTGGAGTCACAGCGCACTGACCTCAAGCGCTTTCACGAGCTGAGCGTGCGCCTTTCGAGCAGCCTCGAGTTGCAGCGGTTGCTGAACGACGTCCTCACGTCCATTGCAACACTGCAGAAGACTGATCTGGCTATGCTGCTGGTTTTGCCCGATCACAGCCGCAAGCGGCTTCGCGTGGAAACGTTCATCGGCTTTACACCTGAACAGATCCGGCTTTTTGGTGAACTTCCCGCGGATTTCTTTTCGCTTGAACACAGAGTGCTGCTGCAAGACATCGAAGGCCCAGGAACATATTTCCCGTTCATGGATGCGGCTGAGAAAGTGGGCCTGCGCGCTGTGTTCAGTACTCCCATTATCAATACACGGGGGGAACCGCTGGGTGTGGTCGCGACGTTTTTCCGGCAGCCCACCGCCCCAAGTGACCGTCAGTCGCGTCTGGTGGAGCTCTACGCGCGGCAGGCAGCCAATGCGCTCGATAACGCGCGCCTCTACCGCAACTCGCTGGATACACTTGCGGCTGAACAGCAGCGCACCGCGGTCTTGCGTTCCCTGGCTGAAGCCGCCGTCCAGATCAATGCCACTCTGGCGCTCGATTCCCTGCTGCAGGCCATCACCGACCAGGCGCGAAACATGATTGGAGCGCGCCAGGCGTTTACCACTCTGCTCGCGCGCGGGGCATGGAACAAGAGCATTACGTGCGTCTCCACCCCGGAAGGGCAGCCGGCGATGCAGTTCCCGCGCGAGACTTCAGAGATCTTCATGCTTGCGTGCAACCTGAACACGCCTTTGCGGCTTGGATCAAGCAGCAAAGAGGACCGCCCATGGCGATCTCTGATGATGAAGGCCGGCGAAGCCACCAGCAGCGGTTGGCTGGCGGCCCCCCTCCTCACCCGCGATGGCAGAAATCTCGGTTTGATCCAGCTCTCGGGCAAGATCGATGGTGAATTCTCTTCCGACGACGAAGCTATTCTCGTGCAACTGGCGCATATGGCATCCGTGGCCGTTGACAACGTGCGCTTGTATCGTGAGGCTCAGGAGAAAATCGAGGAGAATAAGCGGACGCAGGAAGCTCTTGAACGCAGCAAAGAAAGTATCGAACTCGCCCAGCAGTATGTGGGAATTGGAATCTGGGAATGGGACCTTCAGACTGGCGCTCTGGCATGGTCCGAGCAGTTGCGCGGCCTCCACGGCTTCAGCGGAGATGGATTCGACGGCAAGTATGAAAGTTGGATGGAAAGCATCCATCCTGAAGACCGGCAGCAGGTGCATCGCGCAATCACCGATGCGCTGGCCCACAACGGCGAATATGAAGTCCAATACCGGGTAGTCTTTTCCGATAGAAGCATCCACTGGCTGGAGGCGCGTGGCCGCACCATCGTGATTGCTGATACCGCAGTAAGAATGCTGGGCGTGGCCATGGACATCAGTTCGCGCAAGGCCGCAGAGGAGGCTTTGCGACAGTCTGAGAAGATGGCTGCCACCGGTCATCTGGCAGCAAGCATTGCGCATGAAATTAACAATCCGCTCGCGGCGGTCACAAACGCGCTATATATCTTGCGCACCATGCCTGGGATGCCGGCAAGTTCGCTGGAATACGTGCGCACAGCGGAAATGGAACTCTCCCGCGTGGTCCACATCACGCGCCAGACGCTGGGCTTCTACCGCGAAATTGCTTCCCCAGTGATGGTGGATATCCCGCAGTTGCTCGATGAAGCAGTGGCTGCTTTCGAAGGCAAAATCGAAACCAACAGAGTCAATGTCCATCGCTGGTATGGGGACGTTGATCCACTACCGGCGTTTCCAGCCGAACTACGCCAAATTTTTTCGAATCTCCTGATGAATGCTCTTGAGGCGGTCGGCGAAGACGGGAGGGTGTCCATCCGCGTACGGTCCTGCCATGACCGCGAGAATCGTCCCGGGCTGCGAATCACCGTGGCGGACAATGGCGCCGGAATCACGCCTGACAACATGCCCCACATTTTTGAGCCGTTCTTCACCACTAAAGAATCGAAGGGCACGGGTTTAGGGCTGTGGGTCAGCCAGGGTATCGTGCAAAAGCACGGAGGCAGGATATGGGTGCGCAGCAGCCAGCACGTCCAGCACCATGGAACGTGCTTTGCCATCTTTCTACCCATATCCGCGCAGTCAGCGAGTGCGGCTACTTCGGCGCATTTCCGGGCGACCGACCTCGCGAGCAGAAGCCAGGCTGTAGCCTCGGGTAACGATCTTTCTGCGGCGTAAGGTATGGTTCCGCAATCACTTACGAGGAGAGTGTCGTTTGGGGACAGATTGAGGGTGGTCTGAGGGGTTTGTCCCCTTCAATTCTGAGGGTCACCTATCGCTGGAACCCGCCTAGAATGCGGTCCTTAGCAAAAATTAATTAGGTTAAACTACTGACTTTTGAGGTATGCTGGTTACCTTCGTAACCGACTATTTTTCCCCATGCGAGTTCATGCACAGCCCGCGAAGACGAGGCAAGCCCACGCTGCCGGGTTCACGCTTGTGGAGACCCTAGTTGTGGTGATGGTGATCCTGGTGATCGCTGCCATTGCCATCCCGGGCTTCTTTCAGGCGCGCATGAAAGCGAATGAGGCGTCCGCCGTAAGCTCGATGCACATGATCGAGACCTCTGAGATCATGTATTCACAATCCTATCCCGACGTTGGTTATGCCAAAACTCTGATCGACATGGGTGCCCGCAATGGCAACTGCGCCTCTCCAACGCCGACAAATGCGTGCCTGCTCATGGATGATTCCCTGGCTAACGGCTACAAAAGCGGGTACATGTTTCAACTCATCTCTGATGGTCAGACACCCTCTCGCTCATACACCTTGACTGCAGTTCCTTCAGTGGCGGGCGTTTCCGGCCGGTGCTCGTTCAGCAGCAACGAGGGCGGGGAGATCAACTTGACCTCCCCAGGGGCAGCTCAGACCGGGCGGTTCACTGTTGGCGGCGGTGGCGGCGGCTGCGGAAACTAATTTCCGCGATTATTTGTATCTAGTCGGCGCTAATCGGAACTGACACTCTGGTATTTTCCCAATCCATGTTCAGCTCTGCCTTGTCCCCACCCTGTTTGGCAAAGGACATGGTGAACTGCTCCACGGGAGCACTGAGCGCCTTTTTCTGCATGTCCACGCGCGCCAGATCCTGGCTGGGATCGTAGTTTGTTCCCCATTGTCCAGTTTGCTTGTTGATGATCAGTTTCCAGGTCCCGGCGGAAGGAAGTGTCCAGAGCGTATATTTGCCGGCCGGCACTTTCGTTCCACCAATATTCAAATCGACAGGGGTGGTCAGAGTGGTCGCTTCGTTGGCTCCAGTTCTCCACACTTTGCCGTAAGGAACCAAGTCGCCCATAACCTTCCGGCCCCGCATCGACGGACGGCTGTAGTCAATGGTGATGGTTTTGCCTTTGAGGGTTACCTCGGCAGTTCCAGGAGGGCTGGGACGCTTGCTCTTATCTTCGTTGTTCTGTTGCGCCGTGGCTGCTGTTGCGAAATATAAGCACAGCAGGGCGGCAGCAGAGGCAAGAAGTCTTTTACGCATAGGTGATTCTCTCCGGTTTTAGACGTGAATTATGATCCGCCAGCGGTATGGCGCCAGCATCAGCGGGCTCCAGTCCCCGCAAACACACGAAAGTACTATACGCCGACTGAGCCAAGCGTTCCTTTGCTTTACGTTACGGTGACCTTAAAGTTATGCGTAAACCCAGAAACACTTTTGCGATCAGAGGCTTTAGCAATGAAAAAATGCCTGGCTGTTTTGGCCTTGTTCGGTTCCACCCTTTTCGCGGCTGGCCAGAGCCAGCCTTCCGGTTCGAAACCGGCGAACGTGTCGCGCACCACAAAAGCGGTCAACTACCGTCTGCGCGGCGATGACGTGAAAATTGAATTTCGCGGCACTGAGCTGATGGCCAACGCTGTCGGCGAAGCCAAGGTCTCCGGCAAGAAAAGCAGCGTGGAGATTGATGCCCACTTTGAAAACCTGGATGATCCCACCAAATTCGGACTGGAATACCTGAGCTTGGTGCTATGGGCGGTTTCGCCGGAAGGCCGTGCCGTCAACTTGGGCGAATTGGTGTTCGACCACAATCACAGTCACGTTAAAGCCATTACAGACATGCAGACCTTTGGCATGATTGTGACCGCGGAGCCTTATTTTGCGGTCAATCAGCCCGGCAATATGGTGGTGATGGAAAATATGATTCCTGCCGGCCTGCACCAGGAAAATATTGACGCGCGGTACGAACTGCTCGGCGCGGGAACTTATTCTTCCACGAATACTCACATTCAGGACGCGATCTTCGGCATCGACCACAAGACGCCGCGCTCTCTCTTTGAAGCCCGCAACGCTGTCCGAATTGCCCGTATTGCCGATGCAGACAAATACGCTCCATCCATCCTCGCCAAAGCGGAACAGGAATTGCGCTCTGCCGAGGAAGCGTTTCAGCACAAGAACGATAAGGGAACCATTGACACTCTGGCACGCGACACAGTGGGAACCGCCGAAGAAGCCCGCGTGATGGCGGTGAAGAAGAAAGCTGAAGAGGAAGCACAGGCGAAAGCCACGGCAGAAAAGAAAGCGGCCGAGGAGCGCGCAGCCCAGGCCAAACAGGCGGCTGAAGATGAAGCGCATCGACGCGCTGAAGCCGAGCAGGAACGTCAGGAGGCTGAACTTGCTCGCCAACAGGCGGAGGCCGCCAAAGCTGACGCCTTACGCTTGCAGCAGGAAGCGGAGCAGGCCCGCAAAGAGGCTGAAGCTGCCAAAGCCCAAGCCGTGGCCCAGCAGCAGGAGTTAGCAGCTGAAGCTGACAAGGCACGTAAAGCCGCCGAAGAGGCTGACCGTCTTCGCCAGCAGGCGGAAAAAGAGAAAGCTGATTTACGCGCACAACTGCTGGCGCAGCTCAACGCCGTCCTCGCCACCCGCGACACGGCGCGTGAACTGATTGCCAACATGTCTGATGTCCTGTTTAAAACAGGCAGTTTTGAGCTCCTGGCGGGT
>Ga0134128_10001385_pt1 | contig 31308 bp, 30 predicted proteins | sample KB31754_FD_96462 | JGI IMG/M metagenome (GOLD analysis project Ga0134128, IMG submission 96462) | Terrestrial soil microbial communities with excess Nitrogen fertilizer from Kellogg Biological Station, Michigan, USA - KB3-175-4 | ecosystem: Environmental > Terrestrial > Soil > Unclassified ... | reverse complement strand
CGGAAAGCGTTTCAACCGCCTGGGTTGCGGACTTGACGCCAATCTTCAAGTCCGTCAGGTGCTGCATGGATTCGGCCCTCATCCGCGGCTTGTCCAGCTGGCGCAGCACGGTGCCCAGAAACCCCTTCTTGCGGAGCTCCCGGCCCAGGAACACGTTGCTGGCAATGTCCAGCGCCGGGATCACGGCCAGGTCCTGGTAGACGGTTTCGATGCCGTGGTGCCGCGCGTCCAGTGTGGTCCGGAACCGGACTGGCTCGCCGTCCATTCTGATTTCGCCGGAATCCGGCACCAGCGCCCCGGAGAGTGCCTTGATGAGGCTGGACTTTCCCGCCCCGTTGTCGCCAATCACGGCGAGCACCTCGCCCGCACGCAACTCAAAATCTGCGCCGTTGATGGCCGTGACCGAGCCGTACCGCTTGACCAGGTTTTTGGCCTCCAGGACCACTGTGGGCGAATTCATCACTGCGTCCTCCTGCGGGCGATCTGGTCAAACGCGACGGCCAGGATGACCAGGACGCCGGTGGCGATGTTTTGGTACAGGTTGTCCACCCCGATCAGCGTGAGGCCGTTGCGCAGCACACCCACGATCAGCGTCCCGATCAGCGTCCCCACCACGGATCCCCTGCCGCCAAAGAGGCTGGTCCCGCCAATGACGACGGCGGTGATCGTGTCCAGGTTGGCCGTCTGGTACGCATTGGGGTCGGCATTCGGGATGCGGCCCAGTGCGGCCCAGGCAGCAATCATCGCGATGACTCCCGTCATGATGTAGACCATGAGCAGCGTCCTGTTGATTTTGATGCCTGTAAAGCGGGCCGCCGTCGGATTTCCGCCCACTGCGTAGACGTGCTTGCCGCCCGCCGTTTGGTTCAGGACATAGAAGGTGACCGCATACACCACCACCAGCAGGCCCACACCAAGCGTGGTCCGCCAGGCGCCGATGCCGAAGTCCTGGCCAAAGAACGTCAGCAGCGGGTCCGTCACAGGGTAGGTGGCGGAACCGGCGTAGAGCTGGCTGGCAGCCGCCACCGCCGTAAACGTCCCAAGGGTCACGATGAACGGCGGCAGCCGGAGGAATGACGCCAGGGATCCGTTGATGGCGCCGACGGCCACGCAGACCACCAGTGCGATGAGCAGTGCGCCCACCCCTCCGGCACTTTGCACGGTCTTGGCCATCACGATGGTGCCCAGGACCGCGATGGCGCCGATGGACAAGTCAATGCCGGCGGTCAGGATCACGATGGTCTGGGCCACGGCCAGGATGCCAATCACAATGGACTGCTGGCCAATCAGCGACAGGTTGTAGGGGCTGAGGAACCGCGGCGAGCCGATGGAAAACACCACCACGGCCAGGATGAGTGCTGCCAGCGGCCCCACGAGCGGCTGCCGTGCAACCCATGTCCAGTCACGGCGTGGTGGGGGCGGTGCGGGGCTGATGGTGTTGCTGCTGGTTGTCATGGCTTACCTTCCTACTTTCCGCTATCCCCAGCAGTTCTGCAGGCCCCAGGCGGTGTCCTTTGAGTCCAAGCCGGTGACGGGATGGTCGGTGATCAGTTGGGCCCCGGTGTCAATGAAGCCGCTGGGCTTCGTGCCATCCTTGGCGAAGGTCACAACGGCGTCAACGCCCTTCTGCGCCATCTTGGCCGGGAACTGCATCACGGTGGCGCCGATCTTGCCGGCCTTCACATTCGCCACGCCGGTGCAGCTGCCGTCAATGGAGGCCATGGTGATCTGGGCGGTCTTGCCGGCCGCGCTGATCGCCTGGTAGCCGCCGGCCGCGGCCGGCTCGTTGATCGTGTAGACGGCATTGGCGTCGGGGACGCGCTGGAGCAGGTTTTCCATGGCCGTTTGGGCCTTGGTCTGGTCGCCGTTGGTGTTCTCCATGCCGGCGATTTCCGGCGAGCCGGCGGCAATGCCCATGCCCTCCAGGAAGCCGTTGTGGCGGAAGTCATCCACCGTGCCGCCGGGGGTGCCGTCGAGCATCAGGAGCTTGGGTGTCTTGGCGCCAAGGGTGCCCTTGACCCATTTGCCTTCAAATACGCCGGCCTGCTTGTTGTCCGTGGCAAACGTTGCGTCCACGGCGTTGGCAGGGTCGGTGGCCGTGTCAAGGGCAATAACGACGACGCCGGCGTCCCGGGCGGACTTGATGGCGGCAAGGATGCCCGTCGAGGAGTTTGGTGTAATCAGGATGCCCTTGACTCCCTGGCTGACCAGGTTCTCAATCGCGGTCACCTGGCCCTCGTTGTCGCCGTCGAACTTTCCGGCGAGGGCTATCAGGTCCGCGCCCTGCTTGGCAGCCTCGGCCTTGGCGGCCTCGCGCAGCTTGACAAAGTACGGGTTGGTGTCGGTCTTGGTGATCAGGCCGACTTTCACATTGGCTGACGCCCCGCCGCCGCTGCTGGTGGTTCCGGGGGTGCTGGAGCCGCCACACGCCGAGGCCGTCATGGCGATGGCGCCGGCCAGGACCAGGGCTGAAAGTGAGCGGTGAATGCCGCTGCGGTGGGTGATTTTCCTGAAACTGCTGATGTTCGTCATCTGGACTCCTTCGACCAGTGAGGCAGGGACCTGCCGTCGAGTGGCTCCACTGTAAGCACCTCGCAAACGCTTGCGCAAGCGTTTGAATTAAAATATTGTGAGAGGTGCCACATACTGAGCAAAGTCAAATGAGGAGGACTCTTGGGTACCATGGCCGACGTCGCCCGGGAAGCCGGAGTCTCCATCAGCACTGTTTCGCATGTCCTCAACGAGACGCGCCCGGTCAGCCCGGACACCCGGCAACGGGTCATGGACGCCATGGCCGCCACGCACTTTCGGCGCAATGCCCTGGCCACGGCACTGGTCACCTCCCGCACGCACGCCATCGGGCTCTCGATTTCCGCGCTGCAAAACCCATACTTCGCCAACCTGGTCCATGCCATTGAGAAGCGCGCCTCTGCCCGGGGGTACAGCCTGGTCATGGGGGATTCGCACGACGACGCCGAGGTGGAGGGGACCTTGCTGGGCACGCTGCTGGACCGGCGGGTGGACGGGATGATCATTGCCCCGGCACCGCACAGCGAAACGGCCAACCTGCCGCGCATCCTGGCGGACGGCACGCCCGTGGTCCTGATTGACCGCCATGCCGACGTGGACTGCGACCAGGTGGCGCCGGACAATGTGGAACCGACAAGACTGATCACCGCCCACCTCATTGAGCACGGGCACCGGCACATCGCAGCCATCACGGGCCTGCCGGGCATACAGTCCACCGAGGAGCGCATCGAAGGCTTCCGGGCAGCCGTAGCCGCCGCCGGGCCCGGGGTGCAGTCCGTCATGGCCGTGGGAAATTCGAAGGCCAAGGACGCCTACCGGGCCGTGACAAAGTTGTTCGGCAACGCCGAGTCCCGCCCCACGGCACTGGTGGTGCTTAACAACGCCATGACCATCGGGTCCATGCAGGCGCTGAAGGACCTGGGCCTGAAGGTGCCCGCCGACGTGGCCCTGGCCTGCTACGACGACTTCGAATGGGCGGACGTCTTCGAGCCGCAGCTGACAGCCATCGAACAAGACGTGAAGTCCATGGGGCGCACCGCCGTCGACCTTTTGATCGACAGGATTGACGGCAAGGCCGCACCGCGCCAGGTGCTGCGCACCAAGACCATCTACCACCACAGAAATTCCTGCGGCTGCACCGACTGACCAAGGAGCCTGCCATGCCCATCGCCACCCCGGACGAATATGCCCACATGCTGGACACAGCAAAGGGGGCGGGCTTTGCCTATCCGGCCATCAATGTCACCTCCTCCCAGACCCTCAATGCGGCCCTGCGGGGACTTGCGGAGGCGGAAAGCGACGGGATCATCCAGGTGTCCGTGGGGACTGCGCAGTATCTTTCCGGGGCGGCGAACAACCGGCTGGCCGGTTCGCTGGCACTTGCCGCGTACGCGCACGAGGTGGCCTGCCACTACTCGGTGAAGATTGCCCTGCACACCGACCATTGTCCCGAGGGCAACCTCGAGGACTGGGTGCTGCCGCTGCTGGACCACTCCATCCGGCGGGTCAAGGGCGGGCAGTTGCCGCTGTACCAGTCGCACATGTGGGATGGTTCCGCGCTTCCCCTCGACAAGAACCTGGAGGTGGCCCGCCGGCTGTTGGAGCTCTCGCAGCAGGCGAGGACCATCCTGGAAGTGGAGGTGGGTGTGGTGGGCGGCGAGGAGGACGGTGTAGAGGGTCCCATGGATGAGCGGCTCTACACGACCATTGACGACGCCCGCCGGCTGGTGGGGGAGCTGGGGACAGGGGCACAGGGCAGGTATCTGGCCGCGCTGACCTTCGGCAATGTCCACGGCGCGTACAAGCCGGGCCATGTGAAGCTCCGGCCGGCCCTGCTGGGCGAAATCCAGGCCGCCCTGGCGGACCAAACGGGCATTGACCGCCCCCTGGACCTGGTGTTCCACGGCGGCTCCGGCTCCACCGTGGACGAAATTCGCCAGGCTGTGGGGCATGGGGTGGTGAAGATGAACATCGACTCGGACACGCAGTACGCCTTCACCCGCTCCATTGCCGGCTACATGCTCTCCCGATATGACCAGGTCCTCAAGCTCGACGGCGGCGTCGGGGTGAAGAAATCCTATGACCCGCGCTCGTGGGGGAAGCCGGCTGAACAGGCGATGGCCGGCCGCGTGGTGGAGGCGGCGCAACAGCTTGGCTCCGCAGGCCGCCGCTTGAAGTAGACGCATCGGCCGGGCCAGACGTGTTGGCCCGCAGTGTCGACTGTCCCCGGTGGTGTGAATTGGCGGGGTCATGGTGTCTGGTTTGTGGCGATGGGGAGGCCGTGGTGGTAGATGTTGCGGATCGGGGTTTGGGTCGGGTCGAGCTTGTAGGCTGGTGTGTACCAGGGTGTGCCGTTGGTGAGTTTGATGCTCCAGAGGCCCTGGTGGATGGCGATGTGGTGCGCTCTACAGAGCAACGCACCGTTTTCGATGCTGGTTTCCCCGCCGTCCATCCAGGGGATGATGTGGTGGGCGTCGCACCAGTAGGCGGGGCGGGTGCAGCCGGGGTGGGAGCAGCCCTTGTCGCGCGCAATGAGGATTTTGCGTTGGGCCTTGGTGAAGAAGCGTTGGGTGCGTCCGACGTTGAGGATTTCCTGGCCGTTGCCCAGAAGCATCGTGGTGACGTCGGCGTCGCATAGTTCGGTGCTGAACAAGCCCAGGGGTTGGGGGCCGGAGTAGGGCAGGAAGGCGATGCCGCCGGGGCGCCCGTCGGTGGTTTTTCGTTGGAGGTCGGCTTCGGTGGTGGAGATGAAGAGTTGGGGCTTCAGTCCGCCGTTGTCGGGGAGTTTGTTGGTGCGGGCGGCGAGGTCCAGGCAGTCGATCATGCCGTCGAGGAGTCGTTGGGCGCGGGTGCGCCGGTCGGTTAGGACGGGGTTGGTGTTGGCCGGGTCGATGGGGTCCAGGCCGGGCAGTTCCTGTCCGGAGCCGGGTGCGGGCACCCAGATCCCATTGATCAGGTGCGGCCACGGCGCCTCCGGGCCGGGTTCCGGCTGGCCGGTCCGGGTTGGACCATGCCCTGGGGGTGTGAGTGGGGGTGCGGCCGCTGTCAGGGCCCAGTCCGGGGGCGGTCCCTGGAGGAGGCCGTCAAGGTCCAGCTGCCCAGGCACCTCCCCGCCACCGGTACCGTTCGTATTGTTCTGGCCGCCGCTGGCGTGCTTCCAGTTCCTCTTGTTCTTTTTATTGTTCTTCTTGTGCTGGCTAATCCTGTTCGTATTGTCGTTTGAGCCGTTGCTGCTGCTGTTGACGTTGCTGGGGTTGGCAGCGTTTCCCCTGCCGGCGGTGGCGCTGGCGTTGTTGCCGCCGTTGGGGTTGATGTCGCTGAGTTCGATGTGAGGGCGGGGGTTGACCGCTGAGCCGGTGGCGGCCATCCAGATTTCGTATTGGGGCACGGTGGCCCAGCCCTCGAAGTGGACCAGGCCCTTGCGGGGTTGGCGGAAGGTGATGCCCTGTTTGGCCGTGAGTTCGCCCGCGGTGGGCTGCTGCCCGTCGGGGTCCAGCAGGTTGACCGCGAGGACCCCGACGCGGGTGAGCGAGTCCGGGTCCAAGGTGGTGGCGTGGGCTGTGAGGGTTTCTTCCAGGTCCCGGGCTTCCTGACCGGTGATCCGCCCACCCTGGGCGAGGTGTTGTGCTTCCTCGATGTGGCCGGAGGCCGTCAGGGCCTGCTCGGCGGAGAGCTTGCCGCTGAAGAACGCGGACGCGGCCACGGGCTGCGCGGCAGGGGTCCTCACCTGGGTCAGGTCATCGCGCACGGGCAGGAACCGCCCGGCCAGGCGCAGCCGACGCCCGGCCGCCCGCCGGTCCAGGCGCAGCGCGGTGGCGAACAGCTCCGCCGGGGTCTTCACCCCGTCGAAGCGGCCGGCCAGCACCCGCCCTGCCAGGTCCCCGGCCACCTGGACCTGCAAGGCAGAGAGGATCGAGCCCAGATGCTCAAGGTCCTGCGCCCACGCCACTGCCTCGACGTCGCTCAGGGATTCCACATCCACACCCAACGGGGACTCCACCAAACCCGCGCCCGGGCCGCCGGCAGGGCCCGTGCCGCCGGCAGCGCCAGTGCCAGCCGCAGAACCAGTAGTCGTGGCTGTGCCCGTGGAGTTGGCGGTGTCTGAGGCGGTGGTGTCTGGGGCGGCGGCGCGGGTCAGGGCTTCGGCTAGGGCGATGAGCTGGCGGACATGCCCGCCAACGCCGCTGTCTGTCCGTGTGGACCCGGGATGACCCGGCGTCCCTGCCGTTGCTTCCATACGAAACACATTACCGGTCATCACTGACATAAACAGTTACTTACCCGAACATGTGTACTATTCCATGACCGGGTGGGCCTGTGGAGGGAGCAACACCCAAAATAGGCTCAAAAAAGCCCGACTGCCCGGATCCTGATCCGGCGGATCGCCGTGATTCGACGTAATCGACCACCGCATCCGGACCGCGACAGAATCGCTGCAGACCGCTTACGCCCCGCCCAAGGCAGCAATCTGGATCAGGTTGCCGACGGTGTCGTCAAGGACCGCCGTCGTGACCGGTCCCTGCACCATGGGTGGCTGTGTGAACGTGACGCCCAATGCAAGCAGGCGGTCGTACTCGGCCTGGACGTCCTTGACGCCGAAGGAGGTGAAGGGAATCCCGTCCGCCACGATGGCGTCCCGGAATGGCTTCACGGCGGGGTGCTCGGAGGGTTCCAGGACGATCTGCGTGCCGTCCGGGGCCTCCGGCGAAACCACTGTCAGCCAGCGGTGTTCGCCCATCGGGATGTCTGCGGCGGGCAGGAATCCAAGCTTTTCGGTGTAGAACGCGAGGGCGGCGTCCTGGTTGTCGACAAAGATGCTCAGGAGCGTGATCTTCATGGTGTGTCCTTTGGGGGCCAGCGCTCGGCGATCTGCGCGAGCGGGGAGGTGTCGAGGGTGTGGAATTTGTAGCGGCCGCGGCGTTCGCTGTGCACCAGGCCGGCTTCCTCAAGCACGTCCAGGTGCTGGGAAACTGCCTGCCGCGTGGAGCCCAGGCCGTGTTTCATGGCCAGCCGGGAGCAGATTTCAAACAGCGTCTGGTCATCCCGCAGGGCCAATTCATCGAGGATGGCGCGGCGTGTTTCGTCAGCCAAAGCCTTGAAAACGTCGCCCATGGCCTCAGCATAGGCAAGTGGTTACTTGCATGTCAAGCATCGGAAGGCGGCGCTGCTAATGTCAAAGTCCCGACCGAAAGGACACATCATGGCTGAAAGCAACGGCGCCCCGAAGGGCCTGCTCATGCACGGATTCGGCACCGGCGCGGAACAGGTGGAGGGCGTGTTCCGCAGCGCGCTCAACGCTGCGGCGGGCCTGCCTGGCGCCGCCGTGGAGATTGTCATCCAGGGCCCGGCTGTCGCTGCCTTGACGCACGACGGCGGCCTGGCCGGCCCGGTTGCCAGCGTCCTGGAGCGTGGGGTTGCAGTCCGGGCGTGTGAAAACAGCATGCGCTCAGCGGCTGTCGACGCCGCCAGCCTCCTGCCCGGAGTCTCCCCGGTTCCGTCCGCCGTGGTGCATCTGGCGCAGCGGCAGTGGGACGGCTGGGCGTACGTGCGGCTGTAGGCGGACTGCGGATTTCGGGCGTTTGACCAACGTGGCGAATAGCGGCGTCGGTGATTGCTCCCATCGGCGACCAGGGCGGCCGGCTTGCCTTACCCGAACGTCTCCATCAGCCAGGCGAAGTCGGCCTGGGCCTTCCGGAGCATCTCGTCTTCATGCCGGAACAGCTCGTCGGTTTTCTCCAGAACCAAGGTATAGGGCCGGCCCTTCCTCCGGGTGGCATGCCGTAGCGGCAGGCCGGAAGCGTCGATCTGCTGGTGGACGTGCTGCCGGCCGGGCGTAGCCAATGGCCACTCGTGGGTGTGTTCGGTGGGAGCGGACAGGAAGCCTGCGAGCCGGTCGCACAGCCCGCACCCGCATCCGGTCCAGGCTATTGACCAGTCGTCCGCGGTCCGCGCCGGCTGGCCGGCAAGGAGTGACAACCGCCCCCTACAGTTGTTTGCGATCGCAAGGACAGCGGGCGTTGGCGGCAGCCGGAGGGCGCGCAGGACGGGCACCAGAAGCTCGACGGCGGCCCCGCCCAGTGGTTGGAGAAACTCGGCAATGGCAGCGCCCAGCTCCCCTGACGCGGCTTCCAATGTTCGGGCCAAGGGTTCGCCAAGGTCGCCCAGGTACTCCCGGCGCCGCCCGGGGTGCTTGTGACCAATTGCCGCTTCGAGGCCGCTCCGTACAGATTCCCAAGCCAACACTGCGAGCCCGTCCGCGACGGGGCCGGCACCGCATTGGTGCAGTTTCTGGCACAAGGGGAGCAGGCTCTCCACGATCCATGAGCTCAGGTCCAGCCTCGCGGACCGGTTCGGGGAATGCCAATGGCCCACAAGTTCCAGCGTCCACTGATCGCCATATGCCTTGGCAAGCGCGGCAAGAAGCGGGGCATGGTCTGCCGTCAGCAGCTGGAGTCGGAACGGGGCCGCCACCATATGCGCCATCGCGGCGTCCTCCAAGGCAGCGGCGACCTGGAGTGCGGGAGCGAAGACGTCCACGGCCATATTGGTCCAAAATGGCTTGAGCGATGCGGCATCCGCCCTGGCACCTTCCAGCTCACCGGCATCGATCCGGTCAAGCAGCGTCTGCATGGCCCAAGCCGATCCCGCCTCGGCTCGTGCAGCGAAGGCCTTTTCGCGCGGCCACATGACCATTGCTGCCCGCCGGTACCACCTGTCCAGGGTGTTGCCGTAGTTGCCCATGTAGCCTTCAAACTCGGTCTCGTACGGTGTAATAGACTCCGTTGGCGTAACCATGCAGACTTCGTAGTCGCCAAGTGGCAGCTGGATCGTCTCGGCGCCGGAGCCGTCAGTGCCGATCCACCATCCCAGCGAGATCTCACCCTCGATCAACGAGTTAAGCTGGTGTGCTCCACCTTCTGAGTCGTCAGCGTCCGGGTCGAAGCCGCCTTCGAAGTCGTCGTCGGGCGCTTCCTCGCCGTCGTAGTAGCCGCCCTCGGCCCCGTACCAGCCTCCCCGGCCGTTGTATTCATCCGGCAGCACATCCCAAGTTTCCTTGATCTCGGCCAGGGCCAGCATGCTTTCGCACCCCGCCTGCCGCGCCGCGTCCTGCAGCAGTGCAACGCGGTCGGCGTCTGCGCCCTTGAGCAGGCCGGCGGCCAGACCGCCCTCGGTGTATTCGTGGTCCAACAGGAATGCGAGCCGGAGTGGAACGCCCAGGTCCGCCCCGCCATATGGGCTGACGGCGCGCGTTTCGAAATGCTCCTTAATGAAGGATGCAACCCCCGCCGCGCGTCCACCTATTTCGGGGGTTCCATCCGGACGGTTGAGGAGCAGATTGAACGTCAGCGAGACTCGGTAGCCGGAACGGACCGGCCGGACTTCGTGGCGGCGGTCGGCATAGAACGCCACCAGAACCAGGTCATCCCGGGATCCGAGGTATACCTGTTCACTGCCGGCGTCGTCCACCACCAGCTCGCCGCCGGTATGGACGGACGGAAGCATGACCACCAAGGTCGCAACCATCTCGGCATGTTTTTCGGAATCCTGGTGTGGCAGAAAGAATTGCCCCTTGCCATAAACCAGCATCGAGTGCAGTCCGGCGGTCAGCCACGTGCCTTCGGGCAGGCCAAGCTCCTCGCCAAACTGTTCCAGTGCCGCGTCGAGGCAAGCCTGCCAGGACGAGCCGCCCAAGCTCACCCGGTCCGGCGCAATTTCCCACGTGTCGCGAACCGACGTGTCGTTCAGCGTTTGCTCTCCCCGCCCATACCCGGCCGGGCGGCCGGCCGCCATTAGCTTCTTTGCCTGGGCCGCACGGATGGGGACCTGCACCGGCCCGACGCCGTCGACCTCCAGTGCCAGCACATCGCCTGGCAGCCGTAGCATGGCGCTGTCCGTCCCGTCCGCTTCAACGTCGGAAAGTATTTGCGCAAGTCGCTCGCGGGCAGATTTCGGCATGGTTGTGGCTCCAATTGGGCAATGATCGGTCCAGCTATATACGGTACCCGCACGACGTCGGTTCCCGCCCCCGCGCCCGCGGCGCCTCCCGCCTCGCGGCACCCTCAGTCCCCTTCCGGCTCCGGCAGCCCCAGCAGCGCGTTTTCCACCAGCTCCGAAAGCGCCGGGTGGATCCAATACTGTTTCTTGGCAACATCGTGGGCAGTCTGGCCAAAGTGCATGGCCTGGATCAGCGGTTGGATCACAGTCGCCGCCTCGGGGCCAATGGCGTGTGCGCCCAGCAGCAGCCCGGTGGCCGGGTCGGCGATGACCTTCAGGAAGTGTCCCTGGTCCTCACGCGCCCAGCCCGCCGCGATGTCGCCGTACATTTGCGTTTTCACAACATGCGCGATGCCCGCCTTGGCCGCGTGTGCCTCCGTGATGCCCACCGAAGCGATCTGCGGATCGGTGAATACGGCAGCGGGCACAAAGCGATGGTCGGAGCTGATGGGCGAGTCCGGGTGGGCCAGGTTGTGCTTGACCACCCGCGCCTCATGGTTGGCCACATGCTTGAGCTGGAACTTGGAGGAGACGTCGCCCAGCGCGAAGATCCCGTCCACGCCGGTGCGCTGGAATTCGTCCACCGCCACGCGGCCGTGCCCGTCCAGGCGCACGCCGGTCTTCCCCACGTTCAGGCCCTCACCGTTGGGGTGCCGTCCCGTGGCCACCAGCAGCAGCTCCGCCTGGATGGTCTCGGGCCCGTCCGGCCCCTCCACCTGAAGTTCGACGCCGTTCCCCGCCTTCGCCACGCAGCCCACCTTTGTGTGCAACAGGACTTGGTAGCGCGCCGCGGCCTCCTTGGTGAACTGGACGGAAACGTCGTGGTCCTGGGACTTGAGCAGCCGCTCGCCCCGGGCGATCTGGGTGACCGCCACTCCGAAGGAGGAGAGCACGTGGGCAAACTCGGCGGCGATGTAGCCGCCGCCCAGGATCGCGATGCTGGCCGGCAGCTGCTCAAGGCGCATGATGGTGTCCGAGGTGTGGAATGGCGCCGCGCCGTCGCGCAGGCCGGGAATGTCGGGAACCACGGCATGCGATCCTGCGGCAATGACAAACCTGTCCGCCGTCACTTCGGCGGTGCCGCCGTCGTGCAGGTCAAGGTGCAGGGCCTTGGGACCGGTGAACCGTGCGCGCCCGGGGAAGACGGTGACGTTGGGGCATTCGGGGCCCTCGCGGTACCGGCGCCCGCCGGCCTCGATGGCGTCGATGCGGCCAAAAATCCTGTCCCGGATGCCCGGCCAGTCCACGGAGTTGAGTTGTGCCTGGATGCCCAGGGGCCTGCCGTGGCGGGCGGCGTCTGCCAGTTCCGCCGGGTGCACGAACATTTTGGTGGGGATGCAGCCCACGTTCAGGCAGGTGCCGCCAAACAGGCCGTCCTCCACAATGGCGATGGACCAGTGGTCGAATTCCGGGCCCGGGATGGAGTTGCCGGAACCGGTGCCAATGATGACCAGGTCAAAGTGGGGCATGGGGGCCTGCTTTCGGTGGGTGATCCGTGCCTACTTGTCAGATTACCGCCTTCGCGGCCGGGCTCCGGAGGTCGAGCTTGTCCAGACCCGGTGGCCGTACATGTATGTTTGTTTCCAAGGGTGGCCCGGTGTGACCCAGGCAACAGGCATCTTCGCCAACGCACTGCACGCACCGTGATCCTTGAGATGCTTCACCTAGCGCCGAACCCCGGGGGAAGGGGTTCGGTCCCGCACCAGCACTTTCTTGGTCCGGGCGGAAGCATACCCGCCCTCCGGTTTTTTCCGGCAACAAAAACACTTAAGGACCTCCCATGCGCCGCATTTACGCATTTTCCGCCGCAGCCGCCGTCGCCGCCCTCATGCTGACCGGCTGCGTCGACAACAGCGCGTCCAGCCCCGGCGGCGCCACCTCGTCCGCCTCCGCGGATGCCGTCAGCGTCCAGAAGAACGACGCCATCGCAGCCGCCTTGCCCCAAAAGATGAAGACCGCCGGTGTGCTCAATGTGGGCATGGCCAACAACTACCCGCCCAATGAATTCAAGGACGCCAACGGCAACCCTGCAGGCTGGTCGGTGGACCTGACAAGGGCCCTAGGCCAGGTCATGGGCCTGAAGGTCAACTTCGACATCGGCACCTTCGACAACATCCTTCCGGCCATCAAGGCTGGCAAGGATGACATGGGCATGTCCTCCTTCACGGACACCACGGATCGCGAGAAGCAGGTTGATTTTGTCAACTACTTCTCGGCAGGCATCCAGTGGGCGTCGCCGGCAGGCAAGACTGTCGACCCCAACAACGCGTGCGGCCTCAAGGTGGCGGTACAGGCCACCACCTATGAGGACACACACGAGGTTCCGGCCAAGTCCAAGGCCTGCATCGATGCCGGGAAGGCCGCCATCACTATATTCAAGTACGACGCCCAGGACCAGGCCACCAACGCCCTGGTGGTCGGACAGGTTGACGCCATGAGCGCCGATTCGCCCGTCACCCTATATGCGATTTCGCAGACCAAGAAGAAGCTCCAGATCGCAGGCGACGCCTTCGAGGTGGCCCCCTATGGAATGCCGGTTGCCAAGGACTCCGCCTTCACTCCAGTCCTGCAAAAGGCCCTGCAGGCACTGATCGACGACGGGACCTACACCAAGATCCTCGCAAAGTGGGGCGTGGAAAGCGGCGGCGTGGCGACCGCGGCCCTCAATGTTGCTGCGAAGGGTTAAGCCATGAAGAACGGGCCGGTTCACGGTGGCACGGCGGCGGCACGAACTGATGCACTGACGGACGACCAGGAGGGGGAGGCCATCAAGGCCATTGCCTTGCGCCACCCGTGGCGGATCCTCATCGCGGTGGTCCTGGTCCTCATGCTGGCCGTGTTCGTCCTGGATGCAGCCCAGCGCCCTGACTATGGCTGGGCCGACGTCGGCAAGTATGTTTTCGACAAGAGGATCAGCCGGGCTGCCCTGGTCACGCTTCAGCTGACCGTCTATGCCATGGTGATTGCCATTGTGCTGGGCCTGGTGCTTGCCATCATGAGGCTCTCCCCGAATCCCGTGGTGAAGAGTGTCGCCTGGCTGTACATTTGGATTTTCCGCGGCACTCCGGTCTATGTGCAGCTCGTTTTCTGGGGCATTGTTTCGCTGATTTATCCGGTCCTCACCGTCGGCATCCCCTTCATGACGCCTTGGATGTCCTTCCACAATGACATCTTCACCAACCTCTTCGCCACGGCGGTGATCGGGTTGGCGCTCAATGAGGCCGCCTACATGTCCGAGATTGTCCGGGCGGGCCTGCTTTCGGTTGATGACGGGCAGGAAGAGGCATCACGGGCCCTGGCGATGTCTTGGGGCCAGACAATGCGCATTGTTGTGGTGCCGCAGGCCATGCGCATCATTATCCCGCCCACGGGCAACGAAGTGATCTCGATGCTCAAGACGACGTCCTTGGTGGCGGCCATCCCCTTAAGTATTGACTTGTACGGGGTGTCGAGGGGCATTTCAGCCGTCACGTTTACGCCGGTGCCGCTGCTTATTGTGGCCTCACTGTGGTACTTGCTGTTCACCTCTATCCTCATGGTGGGCCAGCATTTCATTGAAAAGCGGTATGCCCGCGGTTCCGGGCAGCGGAAGGCGGACAAGTCATGAACGGTGTACCGATGGTGCACGCTGATCGTGTGTCCAAGCGTTTCGGCTCCAACAGGGTGCTCCGGAGCATCAGCCTGACAGTTGATCCCGGTGAGGTGCTGTGTCTGGTGGGCCCGAGTGGATCCGGGAAATCGACGTTCCTGCGCTGCATCAATCACCTGGAACGGGTCGATGCCGGACGGCTGTCCGTGGAGGGGCAGCTGGTGGGTTACCGGCAGAAGGGGGAAAAGCTCTATGAGCTCAAGCCCAAGGAAGCAGCCTTTCAACGGCGTGAGATCGGCATGGTGTTCCAGCGCTTCAACCTTTTCCCCCACCTGACGGCACTGGAGAACATCATCCAGGCACCCATGCGGGTCAAGGGGATGTCAAAGGCGAAGGCCACCCAGCGCGCCCTCGAACTCATGGAGCGCGTGGGCTTGGGCGACAAGGCGGGCCACTACCCTGCCCACCTGTCCGGAGGCCAGCAGCAGCGCGTCGCAATTGCGCGGGCGCTCGCGATGGATCCCAAGCTAATGCTCTTTGACGAGCCCACCAGCGCGCTGGATCCCGAGCTGGTGGGGGAGGTCCTGGACGTCATGAAGGAACTTGCCAGCACTGGCATGACAATGATTGTGGTAACGCACGAGATGGGCTTTGCGCGCGAGGTGGCTGATTCGCTGGTCTTCATGGACGGGGGAGTGGTGGTGGAATCCGGCAATCCCCGCGAGGTGCTCTCCAACCCGCAACACGAGCGGACCCAGGCATTTCTTTCCAAGGTGCTCTAAAGGCAGCTCAATCGTCGAAGGCGTGCCAGCCGACAGGGCAGCGAACCTGGCCGGATCGGGCAGTCCGCAGCCGGCTGTCATCATGCTGCTGGTCCGCGAACAGGGGGAGCACGTGTTCGGCGCACTGCAGGGCCCACACGGCCAGCAGCCGGTAGTGTTCATCCGTCAATGTGCCCCGCGGCGGATGGTGGTCAGCCGCGGGTCGCGGTCCTTGGGGAAGATGGGCATGTTTCCCCTCCTATCATTACCATGAAAGAGCCGGCCAGGCGCCGCGCCCGTGCGGGAACCCGCTCCTGCGGCTGCACGGGTGTTGACGCCAAAGCAACCTTTGAGTGCAAGCTCGAATGTAACCGATGTTACAATTTCAATTGTGACACAAAAAATAAACTGGGTGCTGGTCATGCCCCAAATTCCTTCCGAGCCGTCCCGGCACCGCGTGGCCGTGTGGCGGCAGCTGCGCAAGGCCGGTGCCGTGCCCTTGTCTTCCGGCGTGTGGGCGCTGCCTGCGGGCCCGGCGTTCCAGGCCGACCTGGACCGTGCCGGTGAACTGTGCCGCAAGGGTGGCGGGACGTTCGCCGTGATCGATGCCGCCCCGCGGGATGAAGCCACCGCCGCCCTGATCCGGGACACCTTCGCCGCGGCCCGCCTTGACGAATGGGCCGAGTTCATGGCCGACTGCGGCAAGTTTGACGCGGAAATCGCCAAGGAAATCGGCAAGGCGAAGTTCACCTTTGCCGAGCTGGAGGAAGAGGAACAGAGCCTGGAGCGGCTGCGGCGCTGGTACCGCGACCTGAAGAAGCGGGACGTCCTGGAGCTGCCCGAAGCGAAGGCTGCGGACGCCACGTTGCGGGACTGCGCCGCCGTGCTGGACGGCTACGCGGAGCAGGTCTACCAGGCCGTTCACGGCGGGGAGGGCGAATGAGCCGCCCCCGGCCCCGCAACGATGCAGCCGGGACCGGGTCGGGGCCATCCACTGCGCCTTCAGCACACGCTGCGCCCACTGCGCCCACCGCGCCCACCGCACCCGAGGCCAAGGCGCCCGGACCCACCGCCCGGGCCCTGGCCCCGCTCTACGCCGCGGGCTTCACCACTGCATTCGGCGCCCACAGCATCGCGGCAGGCCTCGGCGCGGAAAGCGGCGGCATCGGGCTGGGCCTGCTTACCTTCGGCGTGCTCCTTGCCCTGTACGACGTTGCCGAGGTGATCCTCAAACCCATTTTTGGCTCCCTCAGCGACAGGATTGGCGCCAAGCCTGTCATAGTCGCAGGCCTCGCCGGATTCGCACTGGCCTCGCTTGTTGGCACCCTCGGAACCGCGCCGCTGGTCATCGGCATTGCCCGCCTGGGCCAGGGCGCAGCGGCCTCGGCGTTCTCCCCGGCGTCCTCCGCCGCCGTCGCCCGTCTTGCCGGGCCGGCGGCGGCCGGCAGCCACTTCGGCAAGTACGGGTCCTGGAAGGGCCTGGGGTATGTCCTGGGCCCGCTGCTGGGGGCCGGGCTTATCTGGTTCGGCGGCTTTCCCGCCCTGTTCCTGTCCATGGCCGTCATCTCGGCCGCGGCGGCCGTCTGGGTGGCGATCGCCATGCCGCGGCTGCCCGTGCTGCCCCGCCGCCGCTACACCGTGGCCGACCTCCTGCGCCAAAGCACCGTGCGGTCCTTCCTGGTGCCCACCCTTTCCCTAGCCGCGGCCACAGGCGCGCTGGGTGTTGCCGTCGGCTTCCTGCCGCTGCTGGGCAGCACGCTGCAGCTGCCCCTGATCGCCAGCATGGCCGTGGTGGCCGTCCTGGCGCTCGCCTCCACGCTCATCCAGCCGCTGGCCGGCAAGCTGCGGGACACGGGGCGCATCACCTCCAGCGCCGGCATGGCCCTGGGCCTGGCCATGGTCGCGGCGGGAATTGCGCTGCTGGCCGCGGTCCCCGTGCCGGCAACGCTGTACGCGGCCGCGGTGGTTATTGGCTGCGGAATCGGCATTGCCACGCCGCTGGGCTTCGCCCACCTTGCCAGCACGACGCCGGCAGAACGCATGGGCCGCACCATGGGGAGTGCGGAAATCGGGCGGGAAATGGGCGACGCCGGCGGGCCGCTGATCGTTGGTGCCATCGCCGCGGCTGCCAGCCTCGCCGCAGGGCTGTGGACGCTGGCGCTGCTGGTTGCAGGCGCGGCACTGTTGGCTGGAATCCTGGTGCGCAGGGGTTCGGGGGAGGTAGCGGACTAGCTCGCCCGGTTGGAGTCGGGCGGCGGGGCGCCGGACGGACCATTACCCCTGGCGCCCCCCGTACGGTCAGGCGAGCACGGTCCGCAGGGGCTGCGGTGTCCGTCGGAGAACCTGCTCCCATTGAGGCCCGAGTCCCCACGAGCGGCCGGCGCCGGCAGCCGCGAGGGCAATCATGGCGGCAGCGTAGATGATGTGTTCGTCCACTGCGGGGTTGGTCTTGATGGGCAGGGCGCTCAGCCACATCGGGAGCATCAGCCCGGTGCCGCCCACCGCCGCCGCGTGCAGGGCAACGCCCAGCACCAATGCCAGCCCCACCAGGAGTAGTCCCGCCATGAAGGCCCATAAAAGCACCGCACCAAGCAGGATCCGCAGTGCGGCCAGGGTTCTCAGGGCTGTTGTGCCGGGAAATGCATGGGTGGTGCGGGCTGGCTGGACCGTGGTGGAAGGGGGCATGTGACTCCTCAAATTCTGTATTGTGGCCGGTTTTTCCATTAGGCCACAAACAAGTGACCTAATTGCAAAACCCTACAATAGTAGCTAAGGCTAACCAAACTTATGCGAAAGATGACGGCGTCCAATCAATCCCGGCAAAGGGCCATCCGTGGCCCGCGTGGCATCCGCGTAGGAGGGGGCCGGGACCCACACCAGCCCGGGCGGGTGCTCGGATCGATCGCGCGGGTGCACCTGCCGGACCACCCCTTCGCCGGTAGTCCGGGCGCCATCGGGTGGTCGCACTGAATGATGGCCCCGTCCGGGAACCCTACCGGTCAGCCGGCGTCATTCTTTGCCTTCGTGTGGCCTGGCCGCTTCGGAGCGTAGGCCCACAGGCACCGGCCGCGCGGTGGGCTGTTCAGAGGCGCTCCAGCTGGCGAGGATGTTGAGCTGCTCCTGGGCGGGGCTTCCGGGCTCCGCGGTATAGGCGATGATGGTCAGGCCGTCGGCGGGAAGCTCCAGCGATTCCCCGGTGAGTTCAATATTGCCCACCAGCTGGCTGTGGAGCGTCTTGCGAGCGGAACGGTGGAAGCGGACGTTGTGCCGGGCCCAGCGCCTCGAGAATTCGGTGCTTCCAGTGGCCAGGTCCCCAATCAGGCTGTTCAGCGCCCTGTCCTGCGGGTTGCGGCCGGCTTCGCTGCGCAGCGCTGCCGCAAGGTCGTCCGCGAGCGTTTCCCATTCCACAAAGAAGTCCCGGGAGTGGGGGTCCAGGAACATGAACCGGGCAATGTTCAGTGGCAGCGAGCCAGGGCTGAGGACGCCTGCGTAGAGGGCGAAGCAAATATCGTTGGCCGCCAGGATGTCCATGCGCGAGTTGCGGACATAGGCGGGCATGCCTGCCATTCCGGCCAGAATCCGTTGCACCACGGGGCGGACTTCGGCGCGGGCCCGCCGCGTTCCGGGTGCCCGCGAGGGTGCGGCTGCACGGGCCAGATCCAGCAGGTGGGCGCGTTCTGCCTCGTCGAGCCGGAGGGCTGCTGCCAGGGACTCCAGCACGCTTTCGGATGCGCCCCGCAAGTTGCCGCGTTCCAGCCTGGCGTAATATTCGGTGCTGACGCCGGTGAGCATGGCCACTTCCTCGCGCTTGAGGCCCGGAACCCTCCTGGCCCCGCCGTAGGTGGGCAGGCCTGCCTGGGCCGGCGTGATGCGCGAGCGGCGGCTGGTGAGGAAGTCCCGGACGTCCTGGCTGTTGTCCATGGCACCAACTCTACGGCTGCCCTGCCGGTCCTGACAGGAACTGGCAGTACACCTCACGGCAGGTTCTTCCTTTCAGGTTCCGGGGCTGGTTTTCTTGTAGCAGCACCAACTCACACACCGTCAAAGGAAATTCCATGCAAAACGTGACACTCAACAACGGCGTCCAGATGCCAATCCTGGGCTTCGGCGTCTACCAAATTCCCGACGTCGAAACCCAGGCCGCCGTCGAAGCCGCCCTCGCGGCCGGGTACCGGCACCTGGACACGGCGGCTTCCTACGGCAATGAGGAGGCCGTGGGCGCCGCGATCAAGGCCAGCGGCATTGCCCGGGAGGACCTCTTCGTCACCACCAAGCTGTGGATCCAGCACGCGCCCGCCGGAAGCGTGGAAGAGGACACCCGGCGCTCCTTCGGGGAGTCACTCCACCGGCTGGGCCTGGACTACGTTGACCTGTACCTAATCCACCAGCCGCTGGGCGACTACTACAGCGAATGGCGGGCCATGCAGAAGTTGAACCAGGACGGACTGGCCCGGGCCATCGGCGTGTCCAACTTCCATCCCGACCGGCTGGTGGACCTCATCGACCACAACGAGGTGGCCCCGTCCGTGAACCAGATCGAAACCCACCCCTTCCACCAGCGCGCCGCGGACCAGGCACTGATGGTGGAGCGCGGCGTCCAGATCGAATCCTGGGGCCCGTTTGCGGAGGGGAAGAACGGCCTGTTCACCAATCCGATCCTCAGCGCCATCGGTGACGCCCACGGCAAGTCCGTGGCCCAGGTGGTGCTGCGCTGGCTCACCCAGCGCGGCGTGGTGGTCATCCCCAAATCGGTCCGCCCTGACCGCATGGCCCAAAACCTAGACGTTTTTGACTTCACACTCACCAAGGAGGAAATGGCCCGGATTGCCACCCTGGACACCGGCGTCAGCCAGTTCTTCGACCACCGGGACCCGGCCATGGTCAGCTGGCTGGGCGGGCGCCGGTACAGCTGACCCGGCGCCGGCGCCGGGGCGCTGCCATGGATGAAGCACGACGGCGGAACCGCCTCCCGGCGTCATCGACGCAGGCTGAAATCAGCCCCAAATTCTGAGGAGCCGTCAATGCTCCGGGGCCCTGCACGCCACATGGTGTTGTTGGCGCCGTCCGCCAAAAAATGCGTCGATCCCATCCTCGGCCTGAGCCGTGTGGCCGCTCCATGCTGGTTATGGGGCCGCCCCATTTCTGGGGCGGCCCGTTGTGTCTAAACGCCCAGGCACTCGTTGATCTGCAGCGTGCCGCCGCGGGCAATGAATGGGTGGTTGGACAGTAGGTCCTTGGCCGCGTCGAGCGATTCCGCCCGCAGGATGGAATAGCCGGCAATTTCCGCCTCGGCGGCGCGCTCTCCCGAGGCGATCTGGCCCGCCACGTTGACGGGGGCGCCGGGATCAATGAGCGCCTCGCCAACGGATTCGGCCCAGGCCTGGAACGCCGCACGGCCGGCAGCCATGGCTTCCGGTGTGGGGTGGCCCATGCCGTGGTAAGTAATCAGGAACTGTGCCATTGGTGTTTGTCCTTTCAAGACAGTTTTGGCGTAGCGGCTAAATGGTGCCTGGCCCAGCAACCGCCGACCTAAGCGTTTGCCCAGTGCTTGTGCGCCCTCGCGAGGCTTCCGGGAAGCACCTTGAATAACAGCTTGGGGATGGCTCCTGAGAACAGGTAGGTTTTCCCATCAATTTCCAGCACATGGTCCGGCTTGCCGGCCGGCGCCTTGTCTGCGGGTCCAAGGCTCAGGGCGAAGGCGCACTTGTCGTTAAACTCGTTGCCGGCTATTTCTACATTCCGGGCATCTGGAGCAGTTCCAGCACGTCGATGGTCCCGATACGTCGATGCGGGTGGTCTGCTACCAGTCCCTGCGCTGCGGCAAGGTCGGCAGCCTGGAGGATTGAATAGCCGCCGACTGTTCCATCGCCGCCCTGCGTGGGTGCGCCGCCGTCAACGAGGGCTTCACCGGTTGCTTCGAACCACCGCATCCACTCCTGCATTCCTGCCGCTGCTTCCTCAGGAGTTGCGTTGGCCATTTGTTCTGCAGCCGAGACATCCGAGCGGTACAGAACCAAAAACTTTGCCATGAATCTTCCTTCGCTTCGAGGGCCACCCCCAGCAGGTGGCTCACACAGCATAGACGACCCCAACCTGTCGAACAAGAGTTCCCACATCGCCTGGATCGGCTGCCGAAAATAGAAGGCCGCCCGACCCCAAGGGGGTACTCCCAGTACCAGCACAAACAGGCACTGCCACGCCGTCACGCGGGAGTGTTCACTGGAAGCAATGCCGAAAGCGAGGCGCCCGCAAGGCGCCGCCCAACGGCCCCCGACTCCGAAAAGGCCCTCAAACGGGCCGTGAACCAGAAGGACCCGCGTGCCCCGCACCGCCACCGCAACCGTAACCAAAAACAAAAAGAGCACCGCCATCCTAGCCATCATCCTGGTCAGCTATTTCATGATCCTGCTCGACAACTCCATCATCTTCACCGGCCTGCCCGGCATCCAGAACGAGATGGGCTACAACGCCACGGACCTGGCCTGGGTGCAGGACGCCTACACCCTGGTCTTCGGCGGACTGCTCCTGCTCGGTGCCCGGGCCGGCGACCTCCTGGGCCGCCGTCGCATCTTCATCATTGGCCTGGCCGTCTTCGCCACGGCCTCCTTGCTGATCGGCCTGGCACCCAACGGCCAGTGGCTCATCGGCGCCCGGGCGCTGCAGGGCGTGGGCGCGGCCGTCGTGGCGCCGTCGTCCCTGTCCCTGCTCACCGCCAGCTTCGCGCCGGGCCGTGAACGCACCCGCGCCGTGGCCTGGTACGGCGCCACCGCAGGCATCGGCGCCAGCCTGGGCCTGGTGATCGGGGGAGCGCTGGCCCACTGGATCTCCTGGCGCGCCGGCTTCTTCATCAACGTCCCCATCGGCGCCGCCATGATCCTGCTGGCGCCGCGCTGCCTCCCCGCCTCGCCGCGCAGCGCCGGCCGTTTCGATGTGACCGGCGCCGTCACCGCCACCCTGGGCATGGGCGCGCTGGTCTTTGGCATCATCAGCTCGGCCGACGCCGGTTGGCTGGCTCCCCGGACCATCCTCCCGTTGGGTGCCGCTGCAGTTTTGCTCGCCGTGTTCGTTGCCAATGAGTGGCGGGCCGGGCAGCCCATCATGCCGCTGCGGCTCTTCGCCAGCCGGGAACGCTCCGGAGCCTACCTGGCCCGCATGCTTTACATGGGCGCCATGATCGGCTTTTTCTACTTCACCACCCAGTTTCTGCAGGACGTGCTTGGCTTCAATCCGCTCCAGGCCGGCATGGCGTTTTTCCCCATGACCGTGGTCAATTTCGCCGTCGCCCTGGCCATCCCGCGCCTGACTGCACGCTTCGGCAACGCAGCTCTGCTGGCGGCCGGCGTTGCCGTCACCCTTGCGGGCATGGTGTGCCTCAGCCGTCTCACCGTGGACAGTTCCTACTTGGCCGGAGTGGCCCTGCCGATGGTGCTGCTGGGCATCGGGCAGGGGCTGGCCTTCGCGCCCCTGACCTCCGCCGGCATTGCCAAGGTGACCGCGGCGGATTCCGGTGCCGCCTCCGGCCTGGTCAACACCTCCCACCAGCTGGGCAGCAGCCTGGGACTGGCCGTGCTCGTCACGGCGGCCGCTTCGACTTCCACCGGAGCCGGCGGCGCCCGGGCGGCCATGGCGGGCCACGTCAGCGCCGCCCTCACCGCCGGCAGCGTCATGCTGGCATTCTGCCTCCTTGCCTCGCTCGCGCTGATTGTGCCCGCCGAAATCGCGGCCCGGTCAGCCCGGGCCACGGAGCGGAGAACGGTGTGACGCAGGAGTAACTAGCTGAAGCCATCAATCCACGTCACGTTTTATGCCGGCTGGCCGTAGGGCATGGCCGCGGGGCATGGCCGCCATGGCCGTGGCCAAGGAACACTTCACCACCAACCAGTAAGAAACACCATGAACATTGAACCCGCAGTGCCGACCGCCAAGAACGCTCCGGCCCAGTTCGCCGGCGACGTCTGGCTCGACCCATCGCGGCGCCCCATGAAAGGGATCAAACCATGGTGGTGGCCACCGTGCGCTTCGCACCCGGAGCCCGAACGGCCTGGCACTCCCACGCGCACGGCCAGTACATTCGCGTCACCCAGGGCGTGGGCCGCTTCGGCACCCGGGACGGGAGGATCGTTGAGGTCCACCCGGGCCAGACGCTCTACACCCCGCCGGGCGAGGAGCACTGGCACGCAGCGGCCCCGGGCTGCTTCATGGAGCACATCGCCATGCTGCAACAGGCAGAGGACCCGGCCACCACCACTCGTTGGGCCGAACACATCACGGACGCCGACTACAACGGAATGTAGCACTGCCGTCGTCCCCGCCACGGCGGGTCCCGCCGGCCGCCCGCGGAAGCCAGGCGGCGCCGTCGTGCGTGGAAGTGGCACTGGCCCCCTACAGGTCGGTGATCTGCATGCCCGGGATCGAAAGGGGCCCGGGCCTGGACAGGAGCTGGCCGGCGGTGAACACCCCTTGAGGCGGGTGGCGGAGGAGCTTTTGAAGGCATTGCAGCGCGATTACCGCGGTAATTTCAGTCCCATTGCCGGCCTCCAGGATGCTGGTGGCCGTCCCGCCGCTGAGGTTGGCTGCCCGCATCCAAAGCAGTGTCCCGCCGCCAGCCAGGCCGGGCTCCGCCGTGGGGCGGCAGCGAAGCATGCCGCCCCACGGCTTGATGGCCGTGAGCGCCGCCCTTGCTGCGGGAATGGCCCACCGGGCCAGCTGTGGGTGCATCCGGGTGGCGGCGTAGCTTGCCACATTCGCCACTCCCGTGGCCTGGGCGACGGCGAAGGCGTCGCCCAAGGCCACGGGGACTGCAGCGCGCCGGCCGCCGGGAAGTTCGAAAACAGCCGTTTTGCGGCCGAGCTCTTGCCATTCCCCGTCCCTGACGCCTCCACCACGCCTGGCCAGCAGTTCCAAGGTGGTCGCGGTGACACCGGGCGATGTGGCACCGCCGCGGGACGTGCGCACGATGGTAAGGCTGTCGGTGCCGTTGATTCTCTCCAGGACGTGGGCTGCAAGGTCCTCAGCGGCCACCGTGCCGAACCCTGCCCCGGGAACCAGTGCGACGCCGGCCTGGCGCGCAGTGCTGTCAAGCGACCAGGCGAGCTGGAAGGTGCACGCTTCGTTGGACAGGTCCAGGTAATGGCTCCGGTTCCGGAGGCATGCGTGCATGAGTGCGGGGGCGGTGCCGGAGAACGGGCCGGCAGCGTTGACCACCACCTGGATGTTCGCGAGCATCGCATCCACGTCCCCGGGCTGGTCCAGCTCCGCTCCGCGCCAGGGCAGTTGGAGCCGCCGTGCCGCCGCGACCAGGCCGGGCGAGGGCCTGCCGGCGAGGATGGTGTCGACGCCGGCTGCGCTTGCGAGAGCCGCGATGCGGTTCCCGGAAGCGCCGTATCCATAAACAAGCAGAATTATTGCCGCCCTCCTGTATTGCCGATCACCACGCGGAAGAACATACCGTTACACTATGTATCATTATGGTCGCATCAATCGGACGCCCGCGTAACACTGATCTGGATGCCGCCCTGTTGAGGGCGGCAGAGGAACTCGTACTGGAGCGCGGCTTCAGTTCCATTTCCGTGGAGGCCGTGGCTTCCCGCGCCGGCACCACCCGCCCTGCCTTCTACCGGCGCTTTGACGGCCTGGCGCACCTGGTGCTGGCGCTCATATTGGACCGGTTCGCCGTCGACCTGGACAAGGTCATTGACTGCGGCAGCCTGCCTGCGGACTTGGAAGCCATCCAGCGGGACCAGGTTGACTTGTTCTCAAACCCCTTGGTCAGCCGATGCTTGGCCGGGTTTTTGGATTCAGTCCAAACGGATGAGGACCTGCGCAAGGTATTTGTCGAGGAGTTCCTGGCCCCGCGGCGCTACGGGGCCGCCATGATCATCCTGCGGGCTGCCGCCCGAGGGGAAATTCCCGGAGACCCGGATGTTGAGTGGGTTTGCGACCTGCTGACCGGGCCGCTGCTGATGAGGGCCGTCATGCCGGGACTGATGGCCTTGGACGAGTCAATAATTTCACAAACGGTGTCCAGTGCACTGTGTGCCCTGGACTACCGGAAAACCTAGGGAGGCAGGTTTCCATGCAGTATTCAATTGACAGTTCCCTCGTTCACAAGACGTCGCCGGACCAGGTGCTGCTGACAACTGCCGAGAATACTGCCGCAGGGGGCTGGGACCTGAACGTTGCCGTGCCGCCAGGCCATCCGCTGGCCGGAGCCATTCCCACCGCCTCCACCCTGCTTGGCGTTGAGCTGATGCGCCAGTGTGCCATCGCCTACGCCCACGTTGCCGCCGGCGTCCCACTTGGGTGGGCCTTCCTGATGAACGAGCTCAGCTTTGAGTGGCATGGTGACAGCGTCCCGGCCAATGCCGGGGAGTTTGACGGGCGGGTCAGCGTCCGCCAACGCGCTGTCAAGATGCGCAAGGGACAAGTGAGTGACCTGCAGCTCGAAGCGGACTACCTGTCCGGCGGCCTGGTCGTGGGAAGCGGCAGCGGGGACCTGTCATGCCTGCCGACCCGCGCCTACCAGGCCGTCCGGCGCAATGCTCCGAAGACTGGCGTTGGAAACACCGGTCCACTTGGTGCCGTGCTTGCCGGGGAGCTCAGGCAGGCTGGGACCCTCGATGCGGTCCTGGTGTGGAACCAGGGCGACCGCTTTATTTTCGACCATCCCAGCGACCATGTCTCAGGGATGCTGTTTGCCAGTGCGGTCCTTGAGTCCCACCGCCTGCTCAGCGGTTCCCAGGCCCTGGGCTTCAGCCTGCAGTGCGAAAATTTCGCCGAATACAACCAACCGGTCCACGTGATGGGGACCCGTGTCGACCAGGAAAATACGCTAACCACCATCTCCCAGGCCGGGCTGGCCGTCGCGTCGGGATTCTGTGGCGGACCTCGGCTGGCCGACGCCGGCGCCACCCCGGACCGTCAATTCCACCGTCAACTTTCAGCCGCTCCCTGAGGGCCGGCTCAACAATCTTCAAAACGCCTATTGCCATAGGCGTGGAAGCTTCCTATAGTTACATTACAATCTGATACGAAACGTTAAACTTCAATGAGTATTACGTTTGGGGACAGATTGCGAATGGCGGGCCGCTACGGCCGCACTGGCTGGCGTGGGGCCTGTCAGGAGGGGGAAATGATGCCATCGTTACAAAGCCTTGAGGCGTTCAGCGTGCAGCGCCCGGAGCTGCCGGGACAAATCCTGGAACTGCTTGAGTCCGCCGATGCGGCCATTGGCCGGTATCAACTTCTTTGCGGGTGGCGGGGGCTGGGTTCAGCCCGGGACGCTGCTGAGACTGAGGAGGCGTTCGACTGGATCCGCGTGGCGATTCAAGACATCACGGCGACCCTGGAAGCAATTTCCGGGCCACCGTCCCTTTCCGGGGAATGGGCGCCGGTCACCCACGGCGACCCAGGGCACCATCGGTAATTCCCGAAAGATCCGTCGTGATGAGTGCTTCGATCGCCCGGACCAGGCATTAATGACAAGGAGAAAAACAAAATGACCGAAATCCTCCAGCACCTCGAGTCCGACGCTGCTGCCATCCTCACCACCGACCACCCGCTGGCCACCACCAGCGAGCACCCCATCACCACGGCCGCGGCCGCCTCCGACAACGACAAGGCGTGGGGCCACCTCTATGGCGCCATGGTTGCCGGACTGGGTGTGGACCCCTCCAACTTCCAGCTCAACTACCCATTCGTGACGTGGGACTGGCCTGTAACCAATGTCGGCTACACCAGCGCCGCGCAGCACGATTTCTGCTCCGCCGTTCCCCAATTCAGTGCCACCGGTGCCTACGCCTCAGCCGGCACCGAGTACAACGACGCGTACGGACAGATGCTCCGCGTCGTTGCCGCCGACACCTCGGACCCGGCCCTGGAAGCAAAGATCTCGCAGGCGCGCAACGTGCTGAACCTTGCGATCAACGACTATGACATCACCTACCGGCAGGCCAGGGACGCATACGTGCGCGAAACCGGCGGCACAAACGTCCCCACCTTCACCGAATGGCTGGGCAGCTACAGCGGCAAGGCGTGGTCCACCCAGATCGCTGCCGCCTCGAGCACCGTCGATGCAAAGAACCGCGTGCTGGTTCAGCTGCTGTCCGAAACGACCACGCCGGGACTCAACGATGCGCTGGGCAGGCTGGGCAACGAGAACTATTACACCAAGCTGCAGGACCCCACCCTGGCCACCTTCCCGGCGGTGCCTGCCTACTCGCTGGGCATGGATGCCACCACCTGGTTGCAGAAGGTCAAGGCCGGCACGGGGGGCAGCACCGGCCAGATCACCTTTGCCAATTCACACGCCGAGTACGACTACAAGAAGACCTGGGCCGGCGGCAGTGCCTCGGTGGGCAACTTCTTCTGGAGCGTGAACGTCGGGGGCTCCTGGGAGCGCATCGACGAGTTTGGCTCGGACAATTCACTGGAAGTCGGTGTCAGCTTCAAGGCCTGGGACACCATCAGCATTGAGGCCGGGCGGTGGTACAACGGGGCGTTCGTGCGCAGCGTTTCCGAGGGGCCGTTCATCCGTGGCTACTCGGCCGGCGGCGGAGACGGAACCAAGGCCGTTTGGGGCAAGGACGGAATCATGGGGGTCCAGAAGGTGGGGATGGTGGTGTGCTACAAGCCTTCCTTCCTGATCAAGGTCAGCAGTTCCACCTTCACCTCGTTCTCCCAGAAGTGGGAGGTTTCAGCCGGTGTGCGCATCGGCCCGTTCACCTTCAACGGCGGCGGAGGCAGCACTTCCTCCGGGTGGAAGGCGGACAAGGCCACCAGCACGTTCAGCGGGGAATCGACCTCGGAGACGGCCCTGATCCTGGGGACGAACATCGCCCTGGTCAACCCCCGATAGGCGGCGGACATGTCACTCGACCGGGAACAAATCGAACCGATTCTCAACACTCTCCAGCCCTGGCTTTCCAATGAGAACATCACTGGACTGACCGTTGGAATGAAGGCAGTTGACGGGCAGGAAACCGACCAGCTCGCCGTGGTGGTCCACGTTGTCGAGAAAAAGGCCGGCAGCGATCTTGGTGCGGCGGACAACCCCATCCCGCCACTCGTGGAACTCCACGTCACCGAGGCTGCCACGGGTCTGCCCCGGATCGAAATGGTCCCGACGGATGTGGTGGAGGTCGGCGTTTTGCGGGCCTGTGTGCTGGACCAGAAGGTGCGGCCCACGCCCGGCGGCTACCAGGTGTCGGTGTCGGCCGGCTGGTTCGCGGAAGCCACCGGGACACTCGGGGTGAACATTACGTGGGGTGGGCGGTTCCGAATGCTGACGAACAACCACGTCATCGCAAACAACGGCAATAGCGGGTCCACCGTGTACCAGCCGGATTGGGCCCTGTGGGGCAACGGACTCTCCACGGTCGCCGGTTGTGTTCCCGTGGTGACGTACGCCAACCGTGCCCAGCCGAACCCGGTCGTCAACACCACGGATTTTGCCTGGTGCGACATTGCCGCGGCCGACGGAGACCCTGCCATTCACCAAATCGGGGTGCCTGCGGGGATACGGGCCCCGGCCGTTCACGATCCGGTGCGCTGGATAGGAAAGCAGACCGCCGTGGTGCAGCAGGCCACCGTTGCCAGCACTGCCGGACGGTTCGTGATCGAGTTTGAGCCCGGTCGGTGGGCCTGGTTCAAGGACTGCATCACGTTCAACGGCGGAATGGTGGCCCAAGGCGATTCGGGATCCGCCGTGGTGGCTACGGGGGACACGAGGGTTGTGGGCCTGATTTTCGCCAACGACGCGCAGCAGCACGCCTACGCCGTCCGCATTCCGTGACAGGAAGGCTCGCACCCGCCGAAGTAGCGGAAAGGCGCCGAGACAGCGGGAAATCTCCTGCGGGTTCGGCGCGCTTCCGCTATCTCGAGGCGCGGGGCTTGTGGCGGTTGAGGAAGACGTCCAGCCGCCACGCAAATTCATCCGGGTCGGACGCGGCTCCCTGTGAGGCGCGGCGGGCAGGATGAACCAGCGGGTTCAGCCCATAATTCACCGCCGCTTTGGAGGCCCGCAGGGATGCAGCGGACAGGCCGTCCCACTGAGCCAGGAGTTCGGAAAGTGAATTATCCACGGCGCCGTCGTCCACCAAAGTGGTGATCAAGCCCATCTGATGGGCTTCAGGAGCAGGAAGCAGCCGGCCGCCGTAGAGCAGTTCCTTGGTCCGTCCCGGGCCGACCAGCAAGGACATTCGCGTGGCAAAAGTAGCTGGCACCAGCAGGCCCAGCCGGCCAATGGGCATGCCGATCTTGGCGGACCGGTTCACCAGTTGGAGGTCGCAAGCTAGCGCCAGCTGGCAACCGGCGCCGGTGGCGAAGCCCTCCACCACGGCCACGGTGGGGGCAGGGATGTCCTCGATGGCCTGCAGCGCCGCTTCCATCCCGGCAAAGCTTTCACTGACTTCCTCCTGGGTGGCACCGTCCCACTCGCGCAGGTCCGAGCCCGAGCAGAACACGCCGCCCGCGCCGCGAATCACCACGGCACGCAGATCCTCCCGGCCCGCGAGTGAAACGGCGTCCCGTGCCAGGGCGGCCCAATCGTCCGGCCCCAGGGCGTTGAGCCGCCGGCCGGTGCCGAGGGTCAGGGTGGCGACGGGCCCGGTGGCGTCCAGGGCGACGGCGCCCAGGGCGACGCTGTTCAGCGGGGCGCTGTCCAGTGCGACGGCGTCCAGGTCCGGGTGGGTGGTTGTCATTGGATGGCTCCTTCCGTGCGAAGGGACGAAATGCGGTCTCCCGTGAATCCCAGGCCGGCCAGGATGCCGTCCGTGTGCTGGCCCAGCAGGGGAGGGGCCGTCCTGACGGTGGCGGGCGTCCGGGAGAGCTTGATGGGGCAGGTTACCATTTTGAGTTCACCTTCCGTGGGGTGCTGCACGGTCGCCACCATGCCGCGGGCAAGGACCTGTGGATCGGCCAGGGCCTGGTCCACGGTCTGAATGGGGCCCACCGGCACGCCAGCGGCGTCGAGGACTGCCACCCATTCCTCCGTGGTCCGGGTGAGCATGATGCCCTCGATGAGGGGAAGGAGCGCGCCGCGGTGCGCCACCCTGTCCGGGTTCCCCGCGAACCGGGGATCCGTGGCCAGGTCCGCCCGGCCGACGGCCTGGGCGAAGCGTCTCCACAGGCCGTCATTGCCGACGGCCACCATGGCGAATCCGTCGGCTGTTTCGAACGCCTGGTACGGCACGATGGTGGGGTGGGCCGAGCCGTACCGCTGGGGGGTGTCGCCGCTGGCGAAGTAGCCGCTGGAGACATACGTCAGCCAGGAGACCGAGCCGTCCAGCAGGCTGATGTCTACCCACTGGCCCTGCCCCGTGCGCCCCTTTTCATGCAGCGCAGCCAGGATGCCGATGGTGGCCCACATGCCCGCGGTCAGGTCTGCGCTGCTGACCCCCACCCTGACCGGTGGGCCGGCTGCCTCGCCGGTCACGCTCATGATGCCGCTGCGGGCCTGGGCGATGGCGTCGTAGCCGGGCCGGTGGGCGTCCGGGCCGGTTTGCCCATAGCCGCTGATGGAGGCATAGACGAGGCCCGGGTTCCGTGCAGACAATTCCTCGTACCCCAGGCCAAGGCGCTCCGCCGTCCCCGGACGGAAATTCTCCACCACCACGTCCGCCGTGACGGCCAGCTTTTGCACGGCCGCCAATCCCTCCGCCGACTTCAGGTCCACGGCGAGGCTGCGCTTGTTGCGGTTGACGGACAGGAAGTAGGCGGCTTCCTCGCCCTGGAACGGCGGGCCCCACTGGCGGGTGTCGTCCCCCTGCCCGGGCTGCTCGATCTTGATGACGTCCGCGCCGAGGTCCGCCAGCGTCATGGTGGCGAACGGGCCGGAGAGGATCCGGGTCAGGTCCAGCACCACCAAGTCCGCCAGGGCGCCGCCGTCGGGCTGGTCTTTTTGCAGTGTCACGCGGCACTCCTGACGGCCTTGGGGGCGGTGACGGCCAAGGCGCTCGCCGTCCGAGGCAGGAGGATCAGGGCGGCCATGCTCACCGCCGCGCAGATGATGATGTAGATGGAAATGGCCGTGGAGTTGCCGTAGTGAGCCAGCAGGGCGGCCGCAATGAGCGGCGCCGGACCTCCGGCCACCACGCTGGCCAGCTGGTAGCCCAGGCCGGCGCCCGTGTAGCGGATGTCGGCGTCGAACCCTTCGGCAATGAGCGCTGCCTGCGGCCCGTACTGCATGTCGTGCAGCGCCAGGCTGACGATAATGGCAATGGCGATGAGCAGCGCATTGCCGGTGTTGAGCATGCCGAAGTAGGGGAAGGCGAACAGGGCCGTCAGCACAATGCCCGTGCCGTACACCTTCCGGCGCCCGAACTTGTCCGAGAGGCGCCCAAAAACGGGAATGCTGATGAGCCCCAGCGCCGCCGCAATGAGCGTGTCATCCAAGATGGAATTGCTGTCCAGCTTCAAGTGCTTGACCGCGTAGGT
>Ga0134128_10001383_pt1 | contig 31335 bp, 21 predicted proteins | sample KB31754_FD_96462 | JGI IMG/M metagenome (GOLD analysis project Ga0134128, IMG submission 96462) | Terrestrial soil microbial communities with excess Nitrogen fertilizer from Kellogg Biological Station, Michigan, USA - KB3-175-4 | ecosystem: Environmental > Terrestrial > Soil > Unclassified ... | reverse complement strand
GGCCGCAGCTTGTGGACAACGTTCCTGCGACGTTTCTGCCACCGTTCCGCGACGGGACGGTCGGCCAGGCGTGGGGGGGGTGTCCCTATGTTTTTCGTCAAGGGGTTGGGCGGATTTTCTTTCAAGTCTTTGAGTCCCTGATTTTGGGCAGCTGCAGGTGGCTGGCGGTGCGTGCCCGCCAGCTTTTGGGGGGGGTGGGATTTAGACGGTCTTTGCTGTCGGTGCCTGGTAAAACGTGCCGTCGCGGAGCATGGCGAACAGGACGTCGCAGCGGCGCCGGGCCAGGGCGATCAGTGCTTGGTTGTGTCGTTTCCCTTCTGCGCGTTTTCGGTCGTAATACGCCCGCGAGAGCGGGTCCTTCAGCGCCGCGAACGCGGAGAGGAAGAAGGCTCGTTTGAGGTTCTTGTTACCCTTCTTCGAGGGGTGATCGCCACGGATCGAGGTGCCCGAGCGCCACGTCACCGGGGCCAGCCCGGCGTAGGAGGCGAGGTGGCCGGCGGTCTTGAATTCTTTGCCCGCAACTTCGGTGATGATGCGCGCTGCTGTCCTGACGCCGACCGCCGGCATGGAGGTCAGGACGAGGTGAAGAGGGTGAGCCTCCACCAGTGCTTCGACCTGGGTCAGGATCTCGTCCCGGGATGAGCGCAGTTGCTTGAGCATGGCAGCGAGCTGCGGCAAGACGGTGCCGGCTGCGTTGGTGCCGGCCACCACGACGGTCTGCTCGCCCAAGGCGGCAAACACGTCCTGGGTCCACGTCTTGCCGGCCCGGGGCGCATGCCGTGACAGCAGCGCCGCGACCCGTTTCTGACCGGCCTTGCGCAGCGTTTCCGGGGTCGGGTACTTCACCAGCAACTCGACCATCGCCGGGTGGTCCAGGTGCTTGCCCACGACCCTCTCCAGGGCCGGGTGGATCTGGGTGAGCAGCCCCCGGATCCGGTTCGAGGTGGCCGTGGCCTGCTTGGCCAGGTCATCGTCAAAGCCGCACAGCATCGAGAGTTCCGCGGCCTGCTCGTCCGCGAGCACGATGGAGCGCAGGGTGTGCGGCAGCGTGCGTGCGGCTTCGGCAATTATTGCCGCGTCGCGGGCGTCCGTCTTGGCCTCGCCGGGGTGCAGATCCGCGATGCGGCGCATCGCCAGGCCCGGCAGGTACCCGACCAAGATGCCCTCTGCCTGGGCCACGGCGACTGGCAGGGCGCCGATGGTCGAGGGCTGGTCCACGACCAGCAGGACCCGTCCCTTGACGGTGACGGAGCGGATGATGGAGCGTAGTTTGGCCTCGTCCTGGGGCAGAGCCCGGTCAAGGAGCTTCTTGCCGGCCCGGTCGATGGCGACGGCGTGGTGATTGCTCTTGCCGACGTCAACACCGATGAAGATGTCGACTTGTTCATGGTCCTTGATCAACGCAAACCTCCCAGAATTTGTGTCTTGCAATTCGGTGTTGGCTTGTCCTGCGGCGGCAAGGCTCGGCATCCACGTTACGGCTGACCTACACGTTCCTTCACTGTGCTGGTCCGGTCCCCATTAGCGATCCCCTGGCGCCTATCGAATCCCGGTGACAACACCCCCCGGATCATCAACGACTGGGGGATTCAATCATGCCGGGACCGACAGGCCAACAACCCCAATTCTTACTCGGTTAAGGGGCTACTAAAAAGGTAACGGGGGTCCAAGCGGCAGGTCCGGGCCGCGCCCTGGTTGACGGTGCCCGGCCCAGCGCCTAGCGTGGCGGCATGCGATGGGATGCGCTGTTTGGGGACCTGGATGCCCAGTGGCATGCCGCCACGCAGCAGGAACTGGAGGGCCAGGTCAACGAACTTGCCCGCGTGGAGGCGTCCCAGGTCACGATGGCCGATGCGCTTCGCGGGTCGCTGGGACGCGAGGTGGCCGCAGTGCTGCGAAACGGCGTCGTCCATCACGGGACACTCCAGCGGGTGGAGGCGCAGTGGATGCTCATGGGCTCGGGTGGGCTGTCAGTGGTGCTGCCGCTGGCAAAGCTCCAGCAGGTGCGCGGGATCGACCATGCGCGCGGTGTCCTGCAGGGCCGCGTGCGCTACACGCTGGCGTCCGCCTTGCGCATCCTGGCGCGGAACCGGGCGGAGGTGGTCCTTGGCCTGGAGTCCGCACAGCCCGCCGGGGTGCGCGGGGTGTTGGACCAGGTGGGTGCCGACTTTGTGGTGGTGGCACAAATGGCCGACGGCGTGGCGAGGGTCCGCGGCAACCAGCAGGGCACCGTGGTGGTGGCGCTGGATGCGGTGATGTCCGTGACGTCCTCGGGTGAAAACGAGTTTTAGCCGGCGGTCCCCGCATGGTCCGTCTGTTGGGTGTGGCCGGCCGCGAGCATGGCACGGGCCGCGGCGTGGCGGTCCTCGATGAACTGGTCGAACTTGGCGGCATCGACGCGCCACTGCCCGCGGCCGCCAATTTGGAATGCCGGAAGTTCGCCGCTGCGCACCAGCGAATAGCACGCGGCGGCGGAAATTTGGAGTTCTTCGGCCACATCGGCCAGCGTCAAGAATCTAGGCATGCATCCATTGTCGCCCCTTTTGCCTGTATTTGTTCACGTTATCCACCGTTTGGCCGCCTTGAGCCTTCGGTGCGGGCCGAACTTATCCACATTTGGCCGCCGGGCCTTTCACCATGGACGTTTCAACGGTAGAAATGAAGGCAATGCGGTCCACGCTTGCCGCGCTGTAGCAGTCCGTCCGCCCACTCCCCCCGGGGCCCGGGCGTGGCGGGTCGGGGGAGGAGCCAGGGGATGGACGCACAGGGCAGGGCGCCAAGACTGGCCAAACCGTCGTGGCGGGACCCGCGGCTCTTCGTCGGCATGCTGCTGGTCCTGGCCTCCGTTGCCGGCGTGGTGGCACTTGTGGACAGCGCCGATAAAACGGTCCCCGCCTATGTGGCCAGGGACGCGCTGGTGGTGGGCCAGACCGTCACGGAGGATTCCTTTGACGTTGTCCGGGTGCGCCTCGGCGAGCTGGACGGGAAATACCTGGACCCCGGGGGAGCCCTTCCCACCCATGCCGTGGCCGTGCGGATGGTCCCAAAGGGAGAGCTGGTGCCTGCCAGCAGCATCGGAGGCACTGACGCGCTGGACCGCAAGACCGCATCCGTGACCGTGTCCGAGCCGCTGCCCAAGGAGGTGGTGGCCGGATCGCACGTCGACGTGTGGGTTGCGTTGCCCGACGAACGCAACGGCTATCGGGAACCGGTGCTCATGCTGCCGGGCGCAGAAGTGGCCGCCTTGAATGACTCCTCCACCAGCCTCGGGGCGGGTCGGACCACGCAACTCATGGTGCTCGTGACGGACGTCCAAATGCCACAGTTCCTGGGGGCCGTGGCCAACAAGGCCAAGGTGTCCGTGGTGTGGAACCCGGCAGGCGCCCGGTGATCCCCGTTGATCCTGCGGGCCCTGTCCGAGCGGTGACCGTCGTTGCGGTTGGGGACACCCCGGAGCACGCCATTGAGGCGCTGGAACGCAGCCGCGGGCCCGTCGCCGTGGTCCGGCGCTGTCCCGAGCTGGCGGGGCTGCTGGCCGCCTGCCAAAGCGGGCTGGCGCAGGTGGCCGTGGTGGCCGCGGACACGGACGCCCTGACGGCCACGCTGGTCGACCGCCTCACGGCCGTCGGAGTCAGCGTCGTGGCGGTGGCAGCAACTCCCGCCGAGGCGGCACGGCTGCGCAGCATTGGCGCCTGGCCCCTCACCGGAACGGCCGGGGTGGAACTGCTCACCGAATCCGTGCTGGCCGTGGTCAGCGCCCGCAGGCACCGCCCGTCGGCCTCCTTTGGCTTCCCCCTGGCTGAACGGCCTGCCGACGTGCCCCGCCGCGGACTGCCACATTCCACCGGGCTGCCGGACGATGCCCTATTGCAGGGCGACGCCGGGGGCCGGCCTTTCGCCGGACCGACGGCGGGCGCCCGGGGTCGGGAACCGGACAGTGCCGCCGCCGCTGGACCATCCGCCGCAGAACCATCCGCCGCTGGACCCTTCCCCGCTGGACCCTTCCCTGGCCGTGCGTCCACCGCCGGCGAACCGGCGGACAGTGCCGCCGGGGAGCCACCCGGGCAGGCCGGGGGCGGTCATGCCGCGCACATTCAGACCAGGGGCGGCGGGCGCTCCGGAAGCCATGCCCCGGCCCCGGGCGTCCTGGCCAAGGTTGCTGGGCGGGTGAAGTCCGCGGTGGCCGGCGCGCAGGAGTCCGCCCTGGCCGGGGATCCCGTAACCCGGCGCACCCTGGCCGTGTGGGGGCCCATAGGTTCACCGGGGCGAACGCTTCTCGCCGTCAACATGGCCGGCGAACTCGCAGCCCGGGGGCAACGGGTCATGCTGGTCGACGCCGACAGCTACGGGGCCAGCGTTGCCGCCAGCCTGGGCCTCCTGGATGAGTCCGCGTCCTTTGCCCAGGCCTGCAGGGTGGCCGACCAGGGCCTGCTGACGGTGGCTGAACTGGCCCGGATCTGCTCCGAGGTGGTGTGTGCCGGCGGCACGTTTTCGCTCCTGACCGGCCTGACCCGTTCGGACCGGTGGCCCGAACTCCGCGCGGCCGCCGTTGAGCGGGTGCTCCAGACGGCCCGGACCATGGTGGACACGGTTGTCATTGACTGTGGCTTCTGCCTGGAAACCGACGAGGAACTCAGCTATGACACTGTGGCGCCGCGGCGCAACGCGGCAACCCTTGCCGCGCTGGCCCAGGCGGACACCATCTACGCGGTGGGCAGCGCGGATGCCGTCGGCATCCCGCGGCTCATCCGGGCACTCGCGGACCTGACGGAGGCTTGCGCAGGGTCCGAGGTGCGGGTGGTGTTGAACAAGGTCCGGAAAAAGTCTGCCGGGGGTTCCCCGGTGAAAGCCCTCGAGGATGCCTGGCAGCGGTTCGGGCCGGCACTGCCCATTGGCCATGTCCTCCCCTGGGACCCCGACGTCCCCGCCCGGGCATTGCTGGAAGGGCAGCTGCTGCAGGAACTGGCCCCGGACTCCGCCCTGCGCCGGGCCATCCGCGACATCTGTTGTGCACCTGTCCAGGGAAACCACAGAACTGCTGTATTAAGCGCCACAGCAAGGCCCGGGAATCCGGGCTAGGCTCAAGAAGAGGCCGCAAAGTAGCGGTCTTTTACTCTTTGACGGAGGCGTTAATTTTATGTCGTCCAAATCCCCCGCGACCGGGTCCCTGAAGGATTCCACCGAGCTCGGCGCCGGTGACCAACAGTTCATCACCGACTACTACGTGCAGCTGTCCGACGAGGACAGGGCGGCGTACCAGGCCTCGACCCTCAATTCCAGGGCGCTGACCCACAGGGCCCTGGCCTCGGACAGGGCTCCCGGCACGGTCAAGGTGGAGGTCTTGGACGAGCGTGACGCCAGCGTGGTGTACATCGTGACCGACGACATGCCGTTTCTGGTCGACTCCGTCAGCGCCGAACTCGTGCACCAAAACCGGGCCATCCGGCTGGTGACCCACCCCATGTTCGTGGTGTCCAGGGCCCGGGGGACCAACATCCTGGCCGGCATCCACAAGGTTCCCTCCCACGCCGGCGTGGCCAGCGGCGACACCGCCACCCTGCCCAGCTTCGCGCACCTGATCGCGGACGGCGACAACTCCCCCCACCTGGAATCCTGGATCGCCGTCGAGATCGACAAGGCCGACGACGAGGCAAAGTCGCGCCTGGTGGACGGCCTCATCAAGGTCCTTGGCAATGTCCGTGCCGCAGTGGAGGACTGGCCGGCCATGCGCGAGAAGGCCCTCAGCCGGGCCGAGGTCCTGGCCACGGAACTCGCCGGGGAACACATCTCCGACATCCGGGAGGCCGAGGACCTGCTGCACTGGATGGACGCGGGCAACTTCACCTTCCTGGGCTACCGCGAGTACGACCTCATCAAGCAGGACGGCGAGGATGTGCTGGTCAACCGCGAAGGCAGCGGCCTGGGCCTGCTGCGGGACGGCTCCAACCACCCCACCGTCCAGCACCTGACCATCACCGGACGGCGCAAGGCGCGGGAAAAGCGCGTCCTGGTCATCACCAAGGCGAACTCCCGATCCACGGTGCACCGGGCCGCGTACCTGGACTACATCGGCATCAAGTCCTTTGACTCGCAGGGGAACGTCAACGGCGAACAGCGCTTCATCGGCCTCTTCTCCTCCGCCGTTTACACCGGTTCCGTGCGGAACATCCCCGTGGTACGGGAAAAAGTCGACGCCGTGCTGCGCCACTTTGGCTTTCCGCCGGACTCGCACTCGGGCAAGGACCTGTTCGCCGTGCTGGAAACCTATCCGCGCGATGAACTGTTCCAGATTGAAACCGATCAGCTGATCGAAACCGCCGAGGGCATCCTTCGGCTGCAGGAGCGACGGCGCACCCGGCTGTTCCTGCGGCCCGACATTTACGGCCGCTTCATGTCGGCGCTGATCTTCATCCCGCGGGACCGCTACACCACGGCCGTGCGCCGGCGCATCGAGGACGAGCTCACCCGGACCTTTGACGCCGTCTCCATCGACTTTGAGGCCAGGATGAGCGAGTCGGCACTGGCCCGCCTGTTCTTCCGCATCCGCCTGTCCAAGGATTTCATCATCCCGGCCGATCTCCGCTCCGCCGAACTGGAGCAGCGGCTCGTCATGGCCGCCCGCTCCTGGCCTGAAGGCATCGCCCAGGTGCTCCGTGAGACCCAGCCGCTGGAAGCCGCCGAACACCTGGCCGCCAAGTGGTCCGAGGCGTTTCCCGCCAGCTACCGGGTGGACTTTGAGGTTGAGGACGCGCTGGAGGACATCAAGCGCTTTGAGGACTTCGACACCCACTACAAGCAGGTGGGGGAGGCCGGCGGCCTGGCGGAGGAGTGCGCGCCCGGGATGAATGTGTACCTGCCGGACGGCGCCCTGGACGGCCAGCAGGGGGACGCCCGCGTCAAGCTTTACATGGCCCACCCGCAGAGCCTGAGCCAAATCCTGCCGTTCTTCCACAACCTCGGCATCGAGGTCATCGACGAGCGTCCCTTCGAGATTGAAACCGCGGACAAGCGCGACTTCTTCCTCTACGACCTCGGCCTCAAGTACCCGGCCGGCGTCGACCCCCTGAAAACGGCGGACCTGCTCACCAACGCTTTCGGGGCCGCCACCACGGGGGCCAGCGAATCCGACCTCTTCGACAGGCTGGTGCTTACGGAGGGCATGGAGTGGCGCCAAATCGTCATCCTGCGCGCCTACGCGAAGTACCTGCGCCAGATGGGCAACACCAACTCCTTCGGCTTCATTGCGGATACGCTGCTCCACAACGTGGCCGTGACCCGGGCCCTGGTGGAACTCTTTGAGGCCCGCTTCGACCCGAGCGCCATCGACGCCACGCGCCCGGAACGGATTGCCGAGGTCCACGGACGCCTTGACGCGGCCCTGGAAGGCGTCCCGACCCTGGATGCCGACCGCGTGCTGCGCACCATCGCCAACCTGGTTGACGCCACGCTGCGCACCAACTACTACCGGGGCCGCGATTTCCTGAGCCTGAAACTGGACCCGGCGCGGATCACGGGACTGCCGTTCCCGCGACCCATGTTTGAAATCTGGGTCTACTCGCCCCGTGTCGAAGGCGTCCACCTGCGCTTTGGCAAGGTGGCCCGCGGCGGCCTGCGCTGGTCGGACCGCCGGGAGGATTTCCGAACCGAGGTCCTGGGCCTGGTGAAGGCGCAAACCGTCAAGAATGCCGTCATTGTCCCCACGGGCGCCAAGGGCGGGTTCTTCCCCAAGGCCCTTCCCAACCCCGCCGCTGACCGCGGGGCGTGGATCGCGGAGGGCCGGGAGAGCTACAAGACCTTCATCAGGGGGCTGCTGGACGTCACCGACAACCTGGTGGCCACCGCGGACGGGGAAGTGGTGGTGCCGCCGGACAACGTGGTTCGCCACGACGCCGACGACACGTACCTGGTGGTGGCCGCGGACAAGGGCACGGCCTCCTTCTCCGACACCGCCAACGCCATCTCCGCCGAATACGGCTTTTGGCTGGGCGACGCCTTCGCCTCCGGCGGCTCGGTGGGCTACGACCATAAGGCCATGGCCATCACCGCCCGCGGCGCCTGGGAGTCCGTCAAGCGGCACTTCAGCGAGTTCGACGTCGACACCCAGGCCGAGGAATTCACGGCCGTTGGCATTGGGGACATGTCGGGCGACGTGTTCGGCAACGGCCTGCTGCGGACCCGCCACGTCAAGCTTGTTGCGGCGTTCGACCACCGCGACATCTTCCTGGATCCGAACCCCGAACCGGGTGCGGCCTTTGACGAGCGCCAGCGGCTCTACGACCTGCCCCGCTCGTCCTGGCAGGACTACAACAAGGAACTGATCAGCGAAGGCGGCGGCGTCTACTCCCGCATGCTGAAGTCGATCCCCATCACCGAACAGGTGCGCACGGCCTTGGGACTGCCGGACGGCACGGTCAAGCTCAGCCCGCCTGAACTGCTCCGGGCAGTGCTCCTTGCCCCGGCCGACCTGCTTTACAACGGCGGCATCGGCACCTACATCAAGGCCAGCAGCGAAAGCAACGCTGACGTCGGGGACAAGACCAACGACGCCATCCGCGTCGACGGCAGGGACCTCCGCGTGAAGGTCATCGGCGAAGGCGGAAACCTGGGCATGACCCAGCACGGCCGGGTTGAGGCGGCCCTGCACGGGGTCATCCTGAACACGGACGCCATCGACAACTCCGCCGGCGTGGACTGCTCCGACCATGAGGTCAACATCAAGATCTTCGTTGACCGCATGGTCGCAGCAGGGAAGATCGACCCGGACGAACGCGCCAACTTCCTGATGTCCATGACGGATGAGATCGGCCACCTGGTCCTCGAGGACAACATCGACCAGAACGTGCTGCTGCTCAACGACCGGCAGAAAGTGGTGGAATGGAGCCCCAGCTATGAACGGTTCATGGACTGGCTCGAGCAACATGGCGACCTTGACCGTGCCATCGAGGCGCTGCCCACCAACGATGAACTCCACGAGCGGCTGCAGGGCGGACAGGGGCTGACGTCCCCCGAGCTTGCGGTGCTGGCCGCCTACGCCAAGATGGAACTGGCCACGGCGCTGTCCGGGAGCGACCTCGCCGACGACCCGTGGTTCAAGCGGACCCTGCGTCGTTACTTCCCGCGGGAAGTGGCGGCTCGCTTCGACGCGGAACTCGACACGCACCCCCTGCGCCGCGAGATCATTGCCACCGTGGTTGCCAACGACATGGTGAACCTGGGCGGGATCACCTTCGCCTTCCGGGCCATGGAGGAGTCCTCCGCGGACGAGGTCGCGATTGCCAAGGCCTTTGTGGCACTGCATGAGATCTTCGACTTCGAGTCCATGACCAAGGCACTTCGCGAGTTGCCGCCGTCGTTTCCCACCGAACAGTGGTGCACCGTGCAGCTGGACATGCGCCGGCTGCTGGACCGCGCCCTGCGGTGGCTTGTCAACGAAAGCAGCGGCCAGCGCAGCATCGAAGAGGTCATCAGCCAGTTCAAGCCCGTGGTTGCCTCCGTGGGCGGGCGTCTGGGCAGCTACGTGCAGGGGGTCGACGCCGCCCGCGTCCAGTCCTGGTACGACCATGCCAAATCCTTTGACATGCCGGACACCCTGGGCCGGCAATGGGCGGAACTCTTTGAGTCCTTCCCGCTGCTGGACATCGCCAAGGTCAGCGGCGACATTGATGAGCCCGTGGACGACGTCGCCAGCGTCTACTACGCGCTCTACGACCGGTACGGCGTGGACGCCCTGCTGGAACGGATCACGGCGCTGCCCCGCAATGACCGCTGGCAGGCGCTGGCCCGTGCAGCCTTGCGCGACGACCTCTACGCCACCACGGCGGACATGACACGCAATGTCATGCACAGCACGGAGGGCGGCATGTCCACCGAGGACCGCATTGCGGCCTGGGAAGCGCAGAACAAGGAACAACTGGGCCGGGCCACCAAGATGTTTGCCGAAGTCAACGAGCTTGAACAAGACGACATGGCGTCGTTGTCGGTAGCATTGAGGCTCTTGCGCTCAATTGTCCGGCGCTAGCTGAAGCGGCGGGGCGGCCGGTTGCCTGCGGGAACCGGCCGCCCCGCCCACCCAATTCCGAAGGAGCCGCGCATGGCCATCTTTGCCGACATGATCAGGGAGGGCGCTGATTTTGGGCCGGGGGATGCCGAATGGCTGCACCTGCTGGTGGGGGACTGGCAGCTGATTGCCGACCTTTCCTTCGCCGACCTCGCCCTGTGGTTTCCGCACCCGGACAAGGGCTACGTCGCCCTGGCGCATGTCCGCCCGTCCACCAGCCACACGATGTTCCACTCCGACTTTGTCGGCGAGGGGATCCGCCCGGAGCTGGACCCCCTGGTCCGTGCCGCCTGGCGCAGCCAGAACATCGAGCGCTCCAGTGAAACCGGCATCTGGAACGCCGACCTGGCCATGCGCGTGGAAGCGATCCCCATGGTGCGCAACGGCCGCACCCTGGCCGTCATCACCACCCACATGGACCTTTCCAGCTCGCGGATGCCCTCCCGGCTGGAACTGACCTACCGCCAGTGCGCCTACGACCTGCTGAAGATGGGCACCCTGGGGCTGTGGCCCGACTTTGCCTCGCCCACCGGTTCACGGCGCGGTGCGCCCCGCGTGGGTGACGGCGTCCTGCGCCTGGACGTGGACGGAATTGTCCAGTATGCGAGCCCCAACGGGGTCTCCGCGTTCCGCCGCCTCGGCGACGGCGAGTCGCTGGAGGGCCGCTCCCTGGCGGAAGTGACCACCGGGCTGCTGAAGGACCGCCGCATGGTGGATGAGACGCTGCCGCTGGTGGTCACGGGGCGCATGCCGTGGCGCACTGAAATTGAATCACGGGGCGTGAGCCTGTCCCTCCGGGCCATTCCGCTGCGCGACGCCACGGAACGCTTCGGCGCACTGGTGCTGTGCCGCGACGTTTCCGAACTGCGTCGCCGTGAGCAGGAACTTGTCACCAAGGATGCCACCATCCGGGAGATTCACCACCGGGTGAAAAACAACCTGCAAACTGTTGCAGCGCTGTTGCGGATGCAGTCCCGGCGGATGCACAGCGAAGAAGGGCGGCAGGGGCTGGAACAGGCCATGCGCCGCGTGTCCACGATCGCCCTGGTGCATGAAACGCTCTCCCAGGGCTTGGCGCAAAGCGTGGACTTTGACGAACTGATCGACCGGCAGTTCCGCCTCTCGGCCGAGGTGGCCTCCCCGTCGCAGCGCGTTCGCACCGAACGTGCGGGGGCATTCGGCGAACTCCCCAGCGACTTTGCCACGCCCCTGGCACTGGTCATCAACGAACTTGTCACCAACGCGGTGGAGCACGGCCTGCAGGACCGCGAGGGCACTGTCTCCCTGACCGCCCGCCGCTATAAGAACGACGCCGGCGACGACGCCATTGCCGTCACCATCGCCGACGACGGCGTGGGCCTCCCGGAAGGGCACATCAGCGAAGGGCTGGGGCTGCAGATTGTGCGCACGCTGGTCACCAGCGAGTTGGGCGGCACCATTGAGTGGACCCCGCGTGAGGGCGGCGGCACCGCCGTGCTGCTGGACATGTCGCTGATCCGCCGCCACTGAGCCGCCGCCGGTCGAGCCTGTCGCCGGTGGTCGCGCTTGTCGAGACCCAGGCGCCGGTCGAGCCTGTCGCCGGTGGTCGAGCCTGTCGAGACCCGGGCAGCCGGCGGCGGCACCGTCCTGACGTGCAGCGGCGCCCGGTTAAACAGCTGACCCGCAGCGGCGGGCGAAGTCCCAGTGATTTTGTTGGACTTCGAACCCTGCTGCGGGTCGGCTGGCTGGTTTTCCGAGTCCTAGCTGGCGCGCCTGGCCCGTGCGGCCCGGCGCTTCATGGCGCGGCGCTCGTCTTCGCTCAGCCCGCCCCACACGCCGGCGTCCTGGCCGGACTCGATTGCCCACTTTAGACAGGTGTCAATGACCGGACAACGACGGCACACGCTCTTTGCTTCCTCGATCTGCAACAAAGCCGGCCCGGTGTTTCCCACGGGGAAAAACAATTCCGGGTCCTTGTCAAGGCAGGCTGCGCGACTACGCCAGTCCATGCTGATCACTCACTCCTTTGGAACGGAAGGCCGTTTGTGAAAAATTTCACGTTAGGCCACATAAGAAAGGGGCCGTTATCGGCCCCTTTAGGTCATCGAGTTAAGCGTGTCATGTTAACTCCATGTAAACAAGGGGTTGTGATGCTTTTGTTGGCCCGCGGCCATGAGCGATGCGTCACACGAATGCCGCCCGCAGGCTCTCCAGCATGGTTGTTCCCCGACTATCTCCGGTAAGGTGCAGTTGTGTCAAGACCTCCAGTGAACCCCGCAGAACAGCCGGATCCAGGGCCGCGGGACAACACCGCGCCCGGCCCGCAGGGCAGTCCGGCGCGCCGGCCTCCCGGCGTCTATGTCATCTCCGGTGTGGTCGGGCTTCAGGCCGTGGCCCTGGCGGTGGCCGGTGTGGTCTTTACGGTTGCCGCGTTCACACAACCTTCCCTTTCCATTGCCGGCACCATCTTCCTGATCGTGCTCGTTTTTGCCCTTGCCGCAGGGCTGGCCGCAGTTTCCATCAACGCCTTCAAGGGGTTCCGCTGGACGCGGTCGGCGGCCTTTGTGTGGCAATTGCTCACGGTGGCAATCGCGGTTCCCTCTTTGCTCAACGGCTCCACCGCGACGGGCCTGGTGCTGCTCCTGCCCGCCCTTGCCGTCATCTTTTTCCTGTTCACGCCGAGGGTGGTCGAGTTTTCCTTGCGCGCCGGCGGCGGCCAGCCCCTTCTGTAGCCGGGCTGTAGCCGCCTCGCTCAGGCCGCCCCGCGTTCAACGAACGGGAACTGGAACCATTCGGTCCGGCCGCGGTCCACAAGGACGGCCCTCCCCGGTGGCTCCGACCCGGCAGTGTCAAGGCGCAGGCCGAACAACTCGCCATCCTGCGCCCTTGCCGGCCTGAGGACGATTCCCCGCTCCGCAGTGCGCAGGCCCCACTCAAGCGGAAGCCGGGCCAGCGTGGGCAGGTGGTTGGGCACAGCCACCAGGGCCGAGCGGCCGGCAGCCAGCGCCCGGGAGATGGCCTGGAGCGCCTCCGGCTCCAGCATGGTGGCATCGTCGGCCCACAGCATGCACTCCGGCGTCCGGTTCAGTTCCCGCACCGCCGCCATGAAGGTTGATTTTCCCGATCCGGGCCCGCCGAGGACCGGAAGGACGGCCCCAGGGGCGAGCAGGATGCTGATGGGCGCGCAGCAATCGCCGCCCAGGCCCAGGGCCAAGGCACAAGCGGCTCCTGTGCCTTCCGCCGCGGAAGTCCCGGACGCCGCGGAAGTCCCGGCGCCGGCGGCGGCACCCGTCCGCAGCCCGGACATGGCGCGTCTGACATCGTCCAAGGTGAGCGACTCGGGCAGGTCCCTGACGAGGACGGGTGGGGTCGCGGCCCGCCCGTCCCGCAGGGACAAGGGCCCCCGGTGCTCTTGACCGGCCCGGCCAAGCTGGGCCAGATGGGGCTCGTCGGGCGCTCCCCGGGCGGCGGCGGCGTTCATTGGGCCGTAGAGGACAGCCCTGCCAGGCAGGGGCACGGACCGTGGACTGGGCGGCCACATGAGCCTGGATTCGGCACTGGCACCGAACGGCAGGAACATGCGGTTGGGGACGGCCGCCATGAACGGTGCGGTGAGCAATTCGCGGTCCCCGCCCAGAACCACGGCCACATTGGGGCGGCAGTGGCGCACCAGGGCGGCGGCGGAATCCTCGGCCCAGGGCCAGGGGCTGGACCGGAAGGCGGCCACCCACCGTCCCCAATCGCTGACAAACACTGCCACGGGTGCCTCCGTGGAGGTGGCCACCTCGGACAGGCGCAAGAGCAGGCGCGCCGCGGTGCGCAGAACCGCTGGCGTTGCACAGCCGCCCACACCAGGCCGGTGCGAGAGGTTCTCCATCGACCCGTCACCGTCCAGGATGTAGACATGCTGCCTGGACGCAGCGGCCCGGCCCGCATTTGAGTCCAGCAGCCGCGCCGCGAGGAGGCCAACCGCTGATGAGGAGGCAGCACGGGTGCCGACGCATGCCACATGCGAGTGGAGCGAAGGCGACCACGTCAGGGGCTCCAGCGATTGGCGTTCGGGCACGTCCACCATCCCCACCAGCACTGCGTCCTCCCCGCGTCCGCCGACTGCCGCATGCTGTCCGCGTCGCCGGGTCCCGGCCCAGGTCCCATCCTCGGCGTCGCCGCCTGGCAGACCCGGCAGGGCGGGCAGGTCAAGTTCGCGGGGCAGCTCGGGCGCCACGACGGCCGGTGCCGCCGTCCATGCAGCCAGCGCGTTGCTGTTGCCCCTGGGCCGCGCCTCGGTGTCTTGGTCCGGCCAAGGAGGGCCGTCGGGCTTGGTCCGTACCGCCGCTGCGGCGTCCGCCGGGCCCGGGCGTGGCGGGCCGGACAGCATCTGCCATGCGGCCGCGAGGACACCGGCCACGGCGTCAATGTCACTTTCCGGCAGGCTTGGAGCCGCCACGCCGCCGTCTGTCCTGGCGGCCCGCGCTGCAGCGGGACCGGGCGGTCCCGCAGGCTCCGGTTGTCCTCCGGCATGACCTGGCGCCGCGTCGGCAGCCTGCGCCCGCAGCAAGTCGGCAGCGGGAACTGCGCGGGGGGCCAGGCTGCTGGGGGGTGCCGGCAGCCGGAGTGTGGCGCTCTGGAACGGGGTGGGCCGGCCCCCGGCGCGGCTGATATAGGCACGCCCCGGGGTGTCAACGGCAATAAAGGCCGCCGCCGCAGACCCTATGACGTCCTGGGAGTCATAGGTGGTTTGGACGCGCAGGCAGACGGAGGAGGTGACGTTGGCACGGATGTCCGGGCTGATGGCGCCCTGCGGCCGCTGAGTTGCCATGACGAGGTGGATTCCCAGCGACCGGCCCACGGCAGCGAGGCGCATGAGTTGGTTCATGGCGTCGGGGTACTGGTCCACCAGCACCCGGAACTCGTCTATGACGATGACCAGGTGTGCCATGCCTGCGCCTCCCGGGCGGACCGTGCCGGCCCGGAAGGTGTTGGCATCGGCTGACTCGACCCGGCCCAGGACTGCCTCGCGCCGATGGACCTCGGCACGCAGGGATGCAAGCAGCCGGTCCAGGCCACCGCCGTCGAGGTCGGTGACGAGGGCTGACGTGTGGGGGAATTTCCGCAACGGGCCCAGCCCCGCTCCGCCCTTGAAGTCAACGAGAATGAACTGCAGGTCTGTGGGGGAGTGGGCTGCGGCGAGGCCACCGACCAGCGTCCGAAGAAACTCCGACTTCCCCGAGCCCGTCGTGCCGCCCACCAGCAGGTGCGGGCCGTCGTCAACAAAACTGAACATTTCATGGCCTGCGGGCGACCGGCCGACCGGCACCGGCCTGAGGGGGCCGCCCAGGTTTGTCCTCCACTGTTGGGCCACACCCGCTGGACTGCGGCCTTGCGGCGGCGGGACGCAACAGGCACCCAAGGGAAGGGCCTCCGGTTCCGGTTTTTTTCCTGAAGCGCCCCGGGACCGGGCGTACCGGTCAAAAATCGCGGCAGGCACCCCGTCCGGGACAAATGCGAGGCCGCCAACGTGCCCCACAGCGCCGTTGCCCGCAGGGTGCAGCTGCACCTCGCGGGGTCCGGGGCCTCCAGGGCTGGTTTGCGGGGAGAAGTTAATGGACGGCAGGTGCGGAAATTGTGCGAGGAGCACGCCGGGCTGTGCGAGGAATGACACGAGCACGCAGGCAGGGACACCCGGGCCCGCCGCTGCCGTCCATCCAGGCCCGCCGCCGGCGGAACCTTCCCTGTCCGGACCGGTCCCAGCGGCTTTTGCTGCAGCGTTCAGGCTGTGGACAGCGCCAGCCGCCGCTGTCTGGCTGCCCGCCAGCACTGTGCGCGGCAGAAACCTGGCCGGCAGGGGAAGTTCGGACGCGGGCCCCCACAGCACCACCGGCACCCCTGCAGAGTCCAGCTGCATGAGCACAAAATGCAGCAACAGCCGCAGTGGTCCCAGAGGCCCGGAAATCTGGATCGATGCCGGTCCAAGTTCGACGGCGACGGGCATGTCGCTGCTTTCGGGCGGGCTGGGTGGGGGACTGCCGGATACGGGCTCCGACGTGGCACGCTGGGCGGCGGTGCCCACGCGGACGGCGAGCTGCCCGCCCGGTGGACCCGAACCGCGCGGGCCGGGGTCCCACTGGCCGGCCCCGGGCCGGCCCGAAGCTGCCGGGCCCAGGGCAGCCGCCATCAGGGCATCGGCGCCCGGGAAGGCAGCGAGGCGGCGGGAGGCGTTGCGCGCAGCGTCGGCGGCGGTCGAAGCGCGGAACGCGCGGCGCTGCCTGGCACCGCCGAGCAGCGGCGGGAGGATGGCGACGGCTCCCATGGCGGCAAAGCCCAGAAACATCCACGACCCGGTCAGCCAGGCCAGCAGCACACCCGACGCCAGCGGCACCAGGCCGGCGGCCAAGGCGCCCCACCGGCTGCGCGGCGGCCAGGTGCTGAAGGACAATTGCATGGGTGCCAGCACCGATGCATCCAGCAGCCCGGAACTGTCCGGGGTGCCCCACGGCGTGGCGGGGTCCCTGTCCGAGATGTCCCCGCTCCCGGCATGGGGCCCGTCCACGCCCGGCGCAGCCCCTGTGTTGCGAAGTCCCCGTCCGCCAGGCCCGCCGGTGCCCGCCGGCATGGCCAGCCGAACGGCCAGGCCGGACATGCCGCAGCGGATGAGGTCGCCCACTTCGATGGTGGCGGTCCCTCTCAGTCGCGTGGCAGCGACAAACGGGCTGTCCTGCCAGCCGCGCAGGATGCTGAATCCGGCGGAGCCCGGTTCCGCGGACAGGGTCATGCCGCGCTCGCCGACCGTCAGGGTTCCGTGGTGCCTGGACAGGGTGGGGTCGGCCACCACAATCCGGCAGTGGCCGCGCCCCACACTGTAGCTGCCGCGGTGCAACGGAAACATGGCCCCCGCTCCCGGCCCGGAGCAGACGGCCAGCACGGCCGGGGCGCCCGGTCCGTGCGTGGTGCGCGCCGAGCCTTGCGGGACACCGCTGCCCGGCGCCACAACCACCACGGCCCCGTCCGTCAGCGGCTGGCGCCCGGCAACGAGGCCGTCCAGGGCAGCGCCCTCCACCGTGAAGAGCGCCTCCGGCCAGTGTTCGTGCAATGCCGCGGCCACGGCCTGCCCGCCGCCCCCGTCCGGCAGCGAAATGCTCAGTTCGGCGGGCTCGAAGGGAACGGTTCCGGGACCCGCCACGGCCGTGATTTCCAAACGCACCAGGGCCCCTTTCCCAGCATTGCGGCGGCCCCTGCGCCCGCCGTGTCCTGACGAGCCTAGGCGGGCGGGAAACGTCCGGAAGGTCCGGCGTCGGCCATTGTCAACAAGCCGGCCGGCAGGCCGCCATGTGGAGGGATGAACGGCCCCGACGTGCCATGTGTCATAGCTCGGACGGAGAGTGTTTGGATAACGTTCGGGTAACCTAGGACGGTAGGCGTGGCACTGCTGTGCCTGTATACCGCCGCGCAAGGAACACAGGAGAGTTTGTGAACGCTGACCTAATCGTCGTCGGTTCGGGTTTCTTTGGCCTGACCATTGCAGAACGTGCCGCCACGGAATTGGGCTTGAAGGTGGCCGTGCTGGACCGCCGCCACCACATCGGCGGCAACGCCTACAGCGAGAACGAGGCCCAGACCGGCATCGAGGTGCACCGCTACGGCGCCCACCTCTTTCACACCTCCAACGAGCGCGTCTGGGAGTACGTGAACCGCTTCACCCAGTTCACCAACTACCAGCACAAGGTGTACACCTCGCACAAGGGCGAGGTGTACCAGATGCCCATCAACCTGGGCACCATCAACCAGTTCTTCCGTTCCGCCATGGGCCCGGGCGAGGCGCGTGCGCTGATCCAGGAGCAGGCCGGCGAGCTGGCGGGCACCGACCCGTCGAACCTCAACGACAAGGGCATCCAGCTCATTGGCCGCCCCCTCTATGAGGCATTCATCAAGCACTACACGGGCAAGCAGTGGCAGACGGACCCGAAGGACCTGCCGGCGTCGATCATCTCCCGGCTGCCCGTGCGCTACAACTACGACAACCGCTACTTCTCCGACACCTACGAGGGCCTGCCGGTCGACGGCTACACCGCGTGGATCGAGCGGATGGCGGACCACCCGAACATTGAGGTGGTGCTGAACACCGACTTCTTCGACGGCGGCGACTACGGCCGCAAGGCCGTGCTGGGGCAGGTTCCGGTCATCTACACGGGCCCCGTGGACCGTTACTTCGACTACGCGGAGGGCGACCTCTCCTGGCGCACCATCGACCTGGAGCAGGAAGTGCTGCCCATCGAGGACTTCCAGGGCTGTTCCGTCATGAACTACCCGGATGAGGACGTGGCCTACACGCGCATCCACGAGTTCCGCCACTTCCACCCGGAGCGGGACTACACCAAGGACGCCACGGTCATCATGCGGGAATTCTCGCGTTTCGCCGAGAAGGGCGACGAGCCCTACTACCCGGTCAACACGGCCGATGACCGCAAGAAGCTGCTCGCCTACCGCGATCTCGCCAACGGCGAGGCGGACGTGCTGTTCGGCGGCCGGCTGGGCACCTACAAGTACCTCGACATGCACATGGCCATTGGTTCGGCCCTGAGCATGTTCGACAACAAGATCAAGCCGCATTTTACCGGCGGGGCGAAGCTGCAAAGCGGAGGAGTTGACGCGTGAGCGTAGCAACCAAGACCGAAAGCACGACGGCGGCGGACGCCACGCTGTGGAAGACCATCCACCGCGTGGTCTTCCCCACGGACGGGGACACAGACACCCTGCCCCTGTACGTGGACTTCAACCCGGCCCAGCGCGTGGTCGCCAAGGATGATGCGGCAGCCAAGTCGGGGGCAAGCACGACGGCGGCCGTCCCGGCGGCGGCCATGCTCGGATCGCGCCAGCGCACCGACTATGTCCAGGGCCGCCGCTCCCTGCGCCTGCCGGCATTCCGCCGGGTGTCCTTTGGCACCTACTTCAACGCCTTCCCGGCCAGCTACTGGCGTGCCCACACCAACGTGGAAAAGGTGCGCCTGACCGTGGAGGCCGACGGCGATGCCACCGTGATCGTCTACCGCTCCACGCCGCGCGGGACGGCCAACCGGGTGGAGAGCCTGAGCGTCGCCAAGGGAACCCCGGTCAGCATCGACCTGTCCATCATGAACTTCGCCGACGGCGGCTGGTACTGGTTCGACTTTGCCACCGGCGAAAACCCCACCACGCTTGACAGGGCCGAGTGGTCCGTGCCGCAGCCCAACGGGTTTGTCGCCGGCACTCTCTCCGTGGGCGTGACCACGTTCAACCGCCCGGACTACTGCGTCAAGCACCTGCGCACGTTTGCCGAATCCGAGGACCTGACAGAGGTCCTGGACTGCCTCATTGTCACCGATCAGGGCAACCGGCGCGTCCGTGACGAACCGGGCTACGAGGAGGCTGCCGCCAATCTTGGAGGTCGCTTCAAGCTCGTTGAGCAGGCCAACCTGGGCGGCTCCGGCGGATTCGCCCGCGGCATGCTCGAGACGGTCAAGGGCGGCAAGAGCAAGTACGTCATGCTGCTCGACGACGATGTCCTGATCGAAACGGAAGGCGTGCTCCGCGCCGTCCACTTTGCCGACTTCACCCGGGAACCCACGATTGTGGGCGGCCACATGTTCAACCTGTTTGAGCGCGCAGTGGTCCACAACTTCGGCGAGGCCATCAACGAGTACCGCTTCCGCTACGAGTCGGCCGGCAAGAGCGAGGAAGTCCACGACTTCGGCGCCAGCAACCTGCGCACCACCCCGTGGATGCACCGGCGCATCGACGTCGACTACAACGGCTGGTGGATGTGCCTCATCCCCACCGCCATCATTGAGGACATCGGGCTTTCGCTGCCGGTCTTCATCAAGTGGGACGACGTCGAATATGGGATCCGGGCCAAGGCCAACGGCTACCGGACGGTAACCCTTCCCGGCGCCGCCGTGTGGCACATGCCGTGGACCGAAAAGGACGACACCATTGACTGGCAGGCCTACTTCCACCAGCGAAACCGGTGGCTGGCCGCCATGCTGCACTCCCCGTATGCGCGCGGCGGGCGGATGCCGGTGGAGAGCATGCTGGTGGACGTCCGCCACCTGTTGTCGATGCAGTATTCGGCCGTGGAACTGCGGCACCAGGCGCTCGAAGACCTCCTGGAGGGCCCCGTGCACCTGCACCGCAATCTGGGCACCAAACTCCCGGAGATCCGCCGCGTTCGCAGCACGTTCCCGGACGCCACCGTGCGCCAGGACATCACGACCTTCCCGCCGGCAAGGCGTGTCAAGCCGCCACGGTTCGGCCGCCAACCGAGTGCGCCGCAGAGCCTTCCGGGCGCGCTGACGGCCGCTCTCTCGGGTGCCCTGCACCAGCTGCGCGGCGTCCGTGAAGGGGCTGCGGACTTCCCGGAAGCCGTGGTTCCAGCCATGGATGCGCGCTGGTGGAGGCTGGTTGGCCTGGACTCGGCGCTGGTGTCCGCGTCGGACGGTGCCGGTGCCTCCTGGTACAAGCGGGACGCCAAAAAGTTCCGCAAATACATGGCCCGCAGCGTCGCCCTGCACCAGAAGCTGCTGCTGCGTTGGGATGAGCTGGCGGCCACCTACCAAAGGGAACTCCCCAACTTCACCTCGCCCGGGGTCTGGGAGCAGACATTTGCCGCCAATCCGGCGTTGGATTCGGCGCCCGCACCGGTGACGGATAAGTGACAACAGGGATTGGGGGGAACAGTGCCCCGAGCACTGTTCCCCCGCTGACCGCCCCGGGCCATGGCAATGGGCTGCTGGACGTTTTCCGCTCCAGGTACCTCTTGAACCTTTTGGTGCAGAAGGAGCTCAAGGTCCGCTACCGCGGTTCCGTGCTGGGCATCCTGTGGTCCTACGTGAAGCCTGGCATGCAGTTCGTGGTGTTTTACATTGCCCTCGGCGTCTTTTTGGGCCTGGAGCAAAGCCCCACAAACAGGAGCGGCATGCCAAACTATGCCATCTACCTGTTCTCCGGCATTGCGCTGATCAACTTCTTCACCGAGGCGCTCGGCAACGCCGCGCGCTCGGTCGTGGGCAATTCCGGGCTGATCCAGAAGATCTACCTTCCCCGGCAATTGTTCCCTGTGGCGTCGGTCTGGGTTTCGGCCGTGCACTTCCTGCCGCAGGTGGTCATCCTGGCGTTTGTGTGCCTGCTCAACGGCTGGCACCCCACCATCAGCCAGGTGGCCGTGGCCGTGGCCGCCTTCATCATGGTGGCCCTGCTCGCCACCGGGCTGGGCCTGTTCTTTGGCGCCGTCAATGTCTATTTCCGCGACGCGGAGAATTTTGTGGACATGCTGCTGTTGGTCGCCACCTGGGCCTCCCCGGTGCTGTATTCGTGGGAAATGGTGCACAACAAGCTTGGGCCCGCCTGGTTTGCGGTGTACCAGGTGAACCCGCTGTCCGTGGCCGTGGAGGCCTTCCACCTGGCGTTCTGGTACCCGACCACCGCGGAAACCGTGGCCATGGTGCCGAACCTGTTGTCCGTGTGGGCGCCCGTGGGCATGGCCATATCATTGCTTGTCCTGTTCCTGGGGCAGATGGTCTTCAGGCGGCTTGAAGGCCGTTTTGCGCAGGAGCTCTAATGACCACAAATTCAATTGAAATCTGCGGCATCAGCAAGAAGTTTGTGCTGCGCCACACGCGCTCCCTCAAGGAAGCGTTTGTGTGGATCATGAAGGGCCGCAAGGGCGATCTCTCCAAGAAGTTCTACGCCCTCAACGACATCACCCTGGACGTGGCGATGGGGGAGTCCGTCGCCTTGCTTGGATTGAACGGATCGGGAAAGTCAACGCTGCTCAAACACATCTCCGGCGTCATGCTTCCGGACACCGGCACAGTGTCAACGCGGGGCCGGGTGGCTGGCTTGATCGAGGTTGGCGCAGGGTTCCACCCTGACTTGAGCGGCCGGGACAATGTGTACCTCAACGGCGCCATCCTGGGCATGAGCAAGGAGCAGATCGACGCGGCCTTCGATTCGATTGTCGCCTTCTCCGAAATCGAGGAGTTCATCGACACGGAGGTGAAGTTTTATTCCTCCGGCATGTACCTGCGCCTGGCGTTTTCGGTGGCGGTCCACACGGACCCGGACGTCTTTTTGATCGATGAGATTCTGGCCGTGGGGGACGAGCCCTTCCAGAAGAAGTGCCTGGCCAAGATCAAGGAACTTCATGCGGCGGGGAAAACGCTCATTGTGGTCAGCCATGACCTTGACGTTGTCGCCAAGGTTTGCGACAGGGGCATCTTGATGGAATCCGGGCATGCCGTCATGGATGCGCCGGTGGACGAGGTCATCGCCCGGCTTCGCAGCTAGCTGCCAGACTTAACGCAAAACATCGGAGATGGATTTCTGCTGCTCCGGTGCCAGTGGGCCGCGCACAGCAGTGCCGGCCCGGCCCTGAACCTGTAAACAATTTGGAGGAATAGTGTCCTGGTGGACTGCCGTGCCGGTGGTGCTGGCTTGCATGGTGCTGGTGTTGGCACCTGGCGCCGCGCTGGCGTTTTCGCTTGGGTTTCGGAGGCTGGCCGTGCTTGGCCTGGCTCCCGTTCTCTCCCTGTCCATCATCGGCGTGGGAGCTGTGGCCGCACCGTTGGTCGGGTTGCGCTGGAACATATGGATCGTCGTCGGACTGAGCGTGCTCGCCTGCGCCGGGGCATGGCTGGTGACGGATTTCCGGCAGGCCGCCCGCAACCGTGCCACGATCCACCGGGACCCGTGGATGGTGCTGGGCGCGGCCGTGCTGGGCATGGGGGCCGGCGCGCTGCTCATTGCACGCAGGGTCATGCAGCTGGTGGGAGCTCCGGACAATATTTCACAGCGCTATGATGACGTGTTCCAGCTCAACGCCGTGCGTTTTGTGCTCGATTCCGGCAACGGCTCGACCTTCAGCCTGGGCGAAATGGGGGGCGGAAAGGGATTGGGCGCCGTCTACCCGGCCGTATGGCATGACATCGCCGCCCTGCTCGTGCAGTTGACGGGCGCGTCGGTGCCACTGGCTGTCACCAGCTTGAACCTGACCATTTGCGCGGTCATCTGGCCGGTCTCGGTCGTCTTTCTCACGCGCGTGGTGGCGGGGCCAAAGCTGGTGGCGATCATGGCGTCCGGCATCTTTGCCGCCGGCCTGGCGGCCTTCCCGTTCCTGTTGCTCGTGTGGGGTCCGCTCTTCCCGAACCTGCTATCGGTCAGCGTCATCCCGGCGGCACTGGCGGTCATTGTCCTGTTGTTCAGGCTCTCCGACCACGCCGAGCGCCCGTGGCGGCTGTGGCTGGCCCTGATCCTCCTGGTCCCCGGCATGACGCTGGCGCACATGAGCGCCGTGGGGGCGGTCCTGGCGTTCAGCGTGCCGATGGCGGCGTGGGCCATGGGCCTGCACCTGCGAAGGCTGGCCGTCGCCGGATCGCCGTGGCGGCACTACATCGCACCGGCGGCGCTCACCGTGGCGTGCGCCGCCGTCGCAATCGTGGCGTGGAACACGCTCAGGCCGGGAAGCTACACCGGGTGGACGCCGCACACCACCACGCCCGGGGCCATCGGCGAGGTGCTGGCCAACGGCGAAATGTCGACCCGCTCCGCAGTGGTCATTTCCGTCCTCGCGGCGGTGGGCATCTTCCGGATGGTGGGCGGGAGGCGCCAGATTTGGTGGCTGCTCAGCTTCGCGGCGGCGGCGTCGCTCTACGTCGTTGACGCGGCCGTGGCGAAGGGTCCCGTGCGTTTCTTCTGGACCGGGATCTGGTATGCCGACACGAACCGCCTGGCCGCCTACCTGCCGGCATTCGCGGTGGTGCTGGCCGCCGTCGGGCTTGCCGGGATAGTCGATGCCTGCGTGCGGGCGGCCGCCAGGTTCAGGGACCGCAAGGCCGCCGTGGTCCGCCCGTGGAGCCGCCCCGCACTGGCCGCCGGCGTCGCCGCCTCGCTCCTGGTGCTGGGGTTTCTTGGCGTCTCAACGCAGCTTGGCTCCATCCGCACGTACATCGCGACCAACAAGCAGTTCTACGAGCGCAACACGCCGTCGTCCATTCTCTCCGACGACGAATACCAGCTTCTGGCCAGGATTGACGCGGAGGTGCCGGCGAACGCCGTCATTGCCGGCAACCCCTGGAACGGTTCGGGCCTTGTCTATGCCTTCGCGGACAGAAAGGTGCTCAAGTACCACCTGAGCCAGGGGACCACCAAGGAGCAGTCGGTCGTGGACCAGTCGCTGAACAAGGCGGCTGGGAACCCTGCCGTCTGCAAGGCCATTCGGGACCTGGACGTGCACTACGTCCTTGACTTCGGCACACAGTACCTGCTCAACCACCCCGCCAGCCGGACGTATCCGGGCCTGCAGGACCTGGCAACCTCCGCCTCGGTGCAGCTTGTCGACCAGCAGGGTGCCGCGAAACTGTACAAGGTGAGAGCATGCTGGTAAATGCTGAAACGGCCGGACCCCGTGCGCGTAAGCTCTAGCGTGATGGGCGTGCAGCAGGACGGCTGCCGGCGTGGCCTGGCTCTCACCTGGACCGGACCGCGGCGAAAGATCGATATTCTGGTAACACAACGCGGCGGTGCCAGGGTGCCAGGCACGATCCGGGAAACGAAAAGAAGAGGCTACTAAAACGTGAAGATTGCTGTCATTGCACTCGGTAAGATCGGCCTGCCACTGGCTGTCCAGTTCGCCTCCAAGGGCCACGAGGTGGTGGGCGTGGACGTGAACCAGGCCGTGGTGGACCTGGTCAACGCCGGCACCGAGCCGTTCCCCGGCGAAGCCCACCTGCAGGAGATGCTCTCCGAGCTGGTTCCGGCCGGGAAGCTGCGTGCGACGACGGACTACGCCCAGGCGGTCCCGGGCGCCGACGCCGTGGTGCTGGTGGTGCCGCTGTTTGTTGACGCGGACGCCAAGCCCGACTTTGGCTGGATGGACGACGCGACCGCCGAGCTCGGCAAGCACCTGACCGCCGGCACCCTGGTGTCCTATGAGACCACGCTGCCCGTGGGCACCACCCGCACCCGCTGGAAGCCGGCGCTTGAGGCGGCCTCGGGCCTCGTCGAAGGCAGGGACTTCCACCTGGTGTTCTCCCCTGAGCGGGTGCTGACGGGCCGCGTGTTTGAGGACCTGCGCAAGTACCCCAAGCTGGTGGGCGGCCTGTCCGACGCCGGCGCCGCCAAGGCCGTGGAGTTCTACGAGTCGGTGCTGGACTTTGACGGGCGCCCGGACCTCAACCGCGCCAACGGCGTGTGGGACCTCGGCTCCGCGGAGGCCTCCGAACTCGCCAAGCTGGCCGAGACCACCTACCGCGACGTCAACATCGGCCTGGCCAACCAGTTTGCCCGCTTCGCGGCCAAGACCGGCATTGACATCTACCAGGTCATCGCGGCCTCCAACTCGCAGCCGTTCAGCCACATCCACCAGCCCGGCATCGCCGTCGGCGGCCACTGCATCCCCGTCTACCCGCGCCTGTACCTGTGGAACGACCCCGACGCCACCGTGGTCCGGGCCGCGCGGGCCGCCAACGCGGACATGCCCGACTACACCATCGGGCTGCTGGAAGGTGCCTATGGCGACCTGGCCGGGGCACGCGTCGTCGTGCTTGGCGCGGCCTACCGCGGCGGGGTGAAGGAAACCGCGTTCTCCGGCGTGTTCGACGCCGTCGAGGCCATCAGCACCCGCGGCGGCATCCCCCTGGTCCACGACCCCCTGTACACGGATGCCGAGCTGAACAAGCTGGGCTTCGACGCCTACCACCGGGGCGAGCCCGTGGACGCGGCCGTGGTGCAGGCCGACCACGCCGAGTACCGGGGGCTGGGCCCGGCCGACCTGCCAGGCGTGAAGGCGTTCATTGACGGGCGCCGGGTAAGCTCGGCAGAAAAGTGGCCCGGCGTGACCTACCGCGTCATCGGCAAGGCCTAGACAACCAGGCCGCAGCCGCAGCCGATCACGATCAGGAGTACCAGCATGACTTATATAGCCCCCAGCGCCGACGTGGCCGAGCAGGCAGTTCTAGGCGAAGGCACCAAGATCTGGCACCTGGCCCAGGTTCGCGAGGACGCCATCCTTGGCGAGAACTGCATCGTGGGCCGCGGCGCGTACGTCGGCACCGGTGTGAAGATTGGCGAGAACACCAAGATCCAAAACTACGCGCTGGTCTACGAGCCGGCCATCCTGGGCAAGGGCGTGTTCATCGGCCCCGCCGTGGTCCTGACCAACGACACCTACCCGCGCGCCGTCAGCCCGGACGGGTCCCTGAAGAGCGCCCACGACTGGACCCCCGTGGGGGTCACCATCCAGGACGGCGCCTCGGTGGGCGCCCGGGCCGTGTGCATCGCGCCGCTGACCATCGGGCGGTGGGCCACCATCGCCGCCGGATCCGTGGTTACCAAGGACGTTCCCGCGTTTGCCCTGATGGCAGGCGTTCCCGCCCGCCGCCTGGGCTGGGTCGGCAAGGCCGGCTTCCCCCTCACGGAGGACGGCGGCTTCTGGGTGTGCCCGGAAACCGGGGCAAAATACATTGAAGAGGGACCTTCCCTTAAAGAGGCAGAGGACAACGCATGAGCCAGGACTTCATTCCCGCAGCAAAACCCATCATCGGCGCCGAGGAACGGGCAGCGGTCGACGCCGTCATGGCCACGGGCATGCTGGCGCAGGGGAAGCAGGTGGCCGACTTTGAAACGGAGTTCTCCCGGGTGCTCCTGGACGGGCGCGCCAGCGTCGCCGTGAACTCCGGCACCTCCGGCCTCCACCTGGGCCTGCTGGCCAGCGGTGTCGGCCCGGGCGACGAGGTCATCGTCCCGTCCTTCACCTTTGCCGCCACGGGCAACTCGGTGGCCCTGACCGGCGCCACGCCGGTCTTCGCCGACATTGAGCTTGACTACTACACCCTCGATGTGACCCACGTGGAGTCCCTGATCACCGACAAGACCAAGGGCATCATGCCGGTGCACCTGTACGGGCACCCCTTCGCAGCCGAGGCTTTCGCGGCGCTGTGCGGGAAGCACGGGATCGACCTCTACGAGGATGCGGCCCAGGCCCACGGCGCAGCCGTGAACGGCCAGAAGGTGGGAACCTTTGGCAAGTTCGGCATGTTCAGCCTGTACCCGACCAAGAACATGACCTCCGGCGAGGGCGGCATGGTCTCGACATCGGATCCCGAGGTTGAGCGGAAGCTGCGCCTGCTGCGCAACCAGGGCATGGACAAGCAGTACGAAAACGAGCTGGTCGGCTTCAACAACCGCATGACGGACCTGCACGCCGCCATTGGCCGCGTCCAGCTCACCAAGGTGGACGGCTGGACCAAACAGCGCCAGGACAATGCCGCGTTCCTGACCGCCAACCTTGAGGGTGTGGGAACGCCCAAGGTCGCCGCCGGCGCCGAACACGTCTACCACCAGTACACCATCCGGGTGCCCGAGGGCCGCGACGAGCTGCATGAGCGCCTCCGCTCCGAGTACAACATCGGCTCCGGCGTCTACTACCCCGTGCCCAACCACCGCCTGCCGTCCTTCAACCGCACTGAGGATCTGCCCAACACCGAGACCGCCGCGAAGGAAGTCCTCTCGCTGCCGGTCCACCCATCGCTGACGCAGGACGACCTCGAGCGGATCGTCACCGCCGTGAACGCCCTCGTCAAGGCAGGTGCCTAAAGCATGGCGAACCTGCGAGTAGGCCTCATCGGCCTGGGCATGATGGGCCGCCACCACGCACGGGTCATCCGTGAAGTGGACGGCCTGGACCTGGTGGCCGTGGCGGACGCCTTTGGCGACCCCCACGGCGTGGCCAAGAACCTGCCCGTGCTGCACAGCGTGGAGGAGCTCATCGCCGCCGGCCTGGACATGGCCGTGGCGGCCGTGCCCACCGGCATGCATGAGGAAGTGGGCCTGGCCCTGGCCGAGGCCGGCATCCACACGCTCGTGGAGAAGCCGATCGCCGACAGCGTCCCGGCCGGCCGGCGCCTCGTGGAGGCCTTCGCCGCGAAGGGCCTGGTCGGGGCCGTCGGGCACATCGAGCGCTTCAACCCCGCCCTGCAGTCCCTGCGCAAGCGCATCGCCGACGGCGAGCTCGGGGAGGTCTACCAGATCGCCACCCGCCGGCAGGGCCCGTTCCCGTCGCGCATTGCCGACGTCGGCGTCGTGAAGGACCTGGGCACGCACGACATCGACCTGACCGCCTGGCTGGCCCACAGCCGCTTCGAGACGATCTTCGCCCAGACCACCACCCGCAGCGGCCGCCCCCACGAGGACATGGTGGCCGCGACCGGCAAGCTGGCAAACGGCATCATCACCAACCACCTGGTGAACTGGCTGTCCCCGATGAAGGAACGGCTGACCATCGTCACCGGTGAAAAGGGCGCGTTTGTGGCAGACACCGTCACGGCCGACCTCACGTTCTACGAAAACGGGACGATCGCCACCGAATGGGACTCCATGGCGGCCTTCCGCGGGGTGTCCGAGGGCAACGTGACCCGGCTGGCCATCGCCAAGCCCGAGCCGCTGCGCACCGAGCACGAGGCCTTCCGCGACGCCGTCCTGGGGCTGCGCACCGACGTGGTGACCATGGCCGAGGGTCAGGACACGCTCGTGGTGGCCGAGGCCGTCCTGGAATCGTCCCGCACGGGCGCCACCGTCAGGATCCCGTCTTAGTGCCGGTACAAAAACCGTTGAGGGTCGTCGTCGCCACCCGGCTGTATGCGCCGGAAGTGGGGGCGGCGGCCTTCCGCCTGAAGGCCCTGGTGGACGGACTCGTGGAGCAGGGCGCCGAGGTGGAGGTCATCACGACGCGGGCGCCCACGGGCGCGGGCGTGTTCAGGCCGCCGTACAAGCTCAGCCGGTGGCCCGTGCTGCGCGACCCCGGCGGAAATGTCCGCGGCTACGTGCAGTATCTCAGCTTCGACATCCCGGCATTTTTCCGGCTGCTGGCCGTGAGGGCCGACGTGGTGGTCTCGGAGCCACCGCCCACCACCGGCGTCGTGGTGGCGCTGTCCTCGCTGGTCCGCCGGCGCCCGTTTGTCTACTACGCCGCCGACGTGTGGACCGAGGCGCTGTCAGCCATGGAGGTGCCCGGCACAGTCAAGAAGGCCATGGCCGCCGTGGAGGGCTTCGTGCTGCGGCGCGCCGCCAAGGTCATCGCCGTCTCGGAACCGGTTGCGGCGCAGGTGGCCCAGTTCAAGGTCGCGGCCGGCCGCATCCAAACAGTCGGCAACGGCGTGGACACCGGTGTCTTTTCGCCGGACGGCCCGGTTGCCGCCGCTGCAAAGCCGTACTTTGTCTACACCGGGACCATGAGCGAATGGCAGGGCGCGGGCATCTTCATTGAGGCCCTGCCGCTTGTCCGCGACCGGTTCCCTGACGCCGAAATCCGCTTTTTTGGCCAAGGCACGGACGAGGGCCACTTGAAGGTCATTGCAGCTTCTCGGGTGCCCGGCGCCGTGCACTTCGGCGGAGTGGTGCCGCCGGCCGAGGCTGCCGAATGGATCCGCGGTGCCGCCGGAGCCCTGGTGAGCATCAAGCCGGGGCAGGGCTACGACTTTGCCAAGCCCACCAAGATCTACGCGGCCGCCGGGTGCGGAACCCCCGTCATCTTTGCCGGCCAGGGCGACGGCGCCGCCATCGTCGCCGCGGGCGGGCTCGGGGCCGCCGCCCCCTATGACGCGGCGGCAGTTGCCGACGCGATGATTGCGGTGCTCGCCGATGCGACGCTGGACGGGACGCAGGCAGCCGAAGCCAGGGTGCAGTGGGTGGCGGACAACGCCTCGCTGGCCGCCTCGGGGCGCGTTGCCGCTGACACCGTCCGCGGCGTTGTTCGCCGGCCGGCGGGCACGAAGGCGCACTAGCCGGTGACGGCGTGCGGGGGCTACTTTGCAAACGCCTCGAGCAGCGCGTCCACCGTCCGTTGGGCGGCGTGGCCGTCGCCATAGGGCGCCGCATCAGTCGCGGCCGGGGCGGGGCGTTCCACGGCGCCGGCCAGCCGGGACAGATCGCCGTTGACCAGCACGTTCCAGCCCAGTTCCACGGTTTCCACCCATTCGGTCTCGGGGCGGATGGTGGTGCAGGGGACACGCAGCAGGAAGGCCTCCTTCTGCAGGCCCCCGGAATCGGTGACCACGCCGGCGCTGTTGGCCACGGCGTTGACCAGCTGCGGGTAGGCCAGGGGCTCATGGAGCACGATGGAACCGGCCGCGAGGTCGATCCCGTGCGTTGCGGCCAGGGCCTTCAGCCGGGGGTGGGCCAGGAGCAGCACCGGCTTGCCCAGGGCGGCCAGCGACTCCACAATGGCCTTCAGCCGTGCGGGGTCGTCCGTGTTGTCGGGGCGGTGGATGGTGCAGACATAGAAGTTGCCGGCCGTGACGCCGTCGGGCAGGGGCTGGGCCTGGGCGGCCAGCTGGTCCCGGACGGTGTACAGGACGTCGGTCATGACGTCGCCCACCATCCGCGACCGCTCCGCCAGGCCTTCCGAGGCCAGGTGGTCCATGCCCACCTGGGTGGGGGAGAGGAGCAGGTCCGAGGCGTGGTCGGTCAGCACCCGGTTGTGTTCCTCGGGCATGCGCCGGTTGAAGGAGCGCAGGCCGGCTTCAAGGTGCGCCACGGGAATGTGGATCTTTACGGCGGCAAGGGCCGCGGCCAGCGTGGAGTTGGTGTCGCCGTAGACCAGCACCACGTCGGGCCCGGCTTCCTCAAACACTTTTTCCAGCCCGGCCAGCATGGCGCCGGTCTGTTCGCCGTGCTTGCCCGAGCCCACACCCAGGTTGTAGTCCGGCGCCGGGATGCCCAGGTCCTGGAAAAAGACGTCGGACATGAGCTCGTCGTAGTGCTGCCCGGTGTGGACAATGACATGTTCGGCCCGGCCCTCCATGGCCTTCGCAATGGGGGCAAGCTTGACAAACTGGGGGCGCGCGCCCACCACACTCAAAATACGCATGGTTCCAGCCTAACCGAGGGTGAAGACTCCCGATTTCGTGCGCCGGCGCTCGGCTACGTAGTGCCTCAGAACGGAATCGGCGGAGAACATGGCCAGCGGGTTGTCAGTTGCCAGTTCCTCCAGCCGGCCGGTCTTGGAATGCCGAACGACGGCGGCACGCAACTGTGATTCGTCTCCCGCCTCGGCGGCGGCTCGCGAGAGGGCGGCATCGCGGCGTGAGAGTGCAGGCAGCGAACCGCCAGCCAGGTCGAGGAGTTGCCTTCGGGCCTTGGCCCAGGCCGTCTGGTCGGCGGCTGACCACACAGGTGAACCATGGGATTCGGCCATGGACCCGCGCCGGACCAGGGCTCCGATGCCGTGGATCCGCAGCAGCTTCAGTGCGATCGCCCTGCGTTCGGCAAAGGTG
>Ga0134128_10001382_pt1 | contig 31342 bp, 29 predicted proteins | sample KB31754_FD_96462 | JGI IMG/M metagenome (GOLD analysis project Ga0134128, IMG submission 96462) | Terrestrial soil microbial communities with excess Nitrogen fertilizer from Kellogg Biological Station, Michigan, USA - KB3-175-4 | ecosystem: Environmental > Terrestrial > Soil > Unclassified ... | reverse complement strand
CCCTTGTACGGGATGCGCCCCTCGACGCCCTCGGGAACCAGCTTGTCGGCGTTCATCTCCGCGTCCTGGAAATAGCGGTCGCTGGAGCCTTTCTGCATCGCGCCGAGCGAGCCCATGCCGCGGTAGGCCTTGTAGGAACGGCCCTGGAAGAGCTCGATCTCGCCGGGCGCCTCCTCGCTGCCGGCGAAGAGGCTGCCGAGCATCACGCACGAGGCGCCGGCGGCGATCGCCTTCGCGATGTCGCCCGAGTAGCGGATGCCGCCGTCGGCGATGCACGGCACGCCCGAATCCTTCAGTGCGGCGGCGACTTCCTGGATCGCGGTGATCTGCGGGACGCCCACGCCGGCGACGATGCGCGTGGTGCAGATGGAGCCCGGGCCGATGCCGACCTTCACCGCGTCGGCGCCGTGGTCGACCATCGCCTGGGCAGCCGCGCGCGTGGCGATGTTGCCGCCGATCACCTCCATCTGCGGATAGCGCTTCTTCACCCACTGCACGCGGTCGAGCACGCCCTGCGCATGGCCGTGGGCGGTGTCCACGACGATCGTGTCGGCGCCCGCTTCGACCAGCGCCTCCACGCGCTCCTCGGTGCCCTCGCCCACGCCCACCGCGGCGCCCACCCGCAGGCGCCCCTGCTGGTCCTTGCTCGCCAGCGGATGCTCCGAGGACTTGAGGATGTCCTTCACGGTGATGAGGCCGCGCAGCTCCCAGTCGCCGTTGATCACCAGCACGCGCTCGAGGCGATGGCGGTGCATCAACGCCTTCGCGTCGTCGAGGAGCGCCCCCTCCTTCACCGTCACGAGCTTGTCGCGCGGCGTCATGATGTTCTTCACCGGCTGGTCGAGGTTGGTCTCGAAGCGCACGTCGCGGTTGGTGACGATGCCCACCACGCGCTTGCCTTCGAGCACCGGCAGCCCGGAAATGTGGTGCTTGCGGGTGAGCTCGAGCACCTCGCGCACGGTCATGGTGGGCGCGATCGTGATCGGCTCCTTCACCACGCCGCTCTCGAAGCGCTTCACCTTGGCGACCTCGGCCGCCTGCGCCTTGGGCGCCATGTTCTTGTGGACGATGCCGATGCCGCCCTCCTGCGCGAGCGCGATGGCGAGGCGCGATTCGGTCACCGTGTCCATGGCGGCCGAGAGGAGCGGGATGTTGAGCTGGATCGACCGGGTGAGGCGGGAAGAGAGGCTGACTTCGCGGGGGAGGACGGTCGAGTGGGCGGGAACGAGCAGGACGTCGTCGAAAGTGAGCGCCTTCTGGATGACGCGCATAAATCCCTCGTCGCAAAACGAGATTATACCGATGGGCCCATACCCGAACAACGGTGCGGGCGCCCGGCATCCTTGCGAGCGCACTTCATTGACGTTCGAGCGGATTCTCGATAAGGTTTCCTAAATGTTTGATCCGCCATATGTTTGCTCGCGCGCTGAGAAGGCGTTCCGGGTGCTGGCGCTGGCCGCGACGATGCTCGCCGGATGCGCCGCGCAGGAGCCTGCGAGCGAGCCTTCCGCGGCGGGCCGGGCGCCCGCCGCAGCGCCCGCGCACGACGAGGCGGCGCGCAAGGCGGAGCAGGCGAAGCTCGGCGCGGAAGCGCGCGCCATGCTCGCGCAGGCGGAGACGGACGTGCAGCGTGCGCGCTCGAAGCGCGCGTTGTGGCTCAAGGCGTGGCAGGACCTCCTCGCCGCGAGGAAGGCGGTGGCGCAGAGCGATTACGAGAACGCGATCGTGCTCGCGAAGAGCGCGAGCGACCTCGCGCAGCTGGGACTCGAGCAGCTGGCCTATCCGGCCGTGAAGTGAACGAACTGGGAGGAACACGAACATGAAGCGCCTCATCGCCCTCGCCCTCGCGTGCGCCGTGGTACCGCTCGCCTCGGCCGAGCTCTACAAGTACGTCGACAAGGACGGCAAGACCGTCTACTCCGACACGCCTCCGCCCGGTGCCGACGCGAAGCCGGTGCACGTCGTGCCGAGCTCGGGGGGCGGGGGCGGCGCCACGGCGCCGAAACCCGCGGCGACGCTCGACAAGGAGCTCGAGAAGGGCCGCGCGCTCGCCAAGGACCGCGAGAAGAAGGCCGAGATCGAGGAGAAGAACGCGAAGATCGCGGAGCAGAAATGCGAGCAGGCGCGCCAGAACCTGCGCACGTACACGGATGGCGGGCGGCTCTTCAAGTACGACGCGAAGGGCGAGCGCGAATTCCTCTCCGACGAGGAGATCGAGGCGGCCCGGGTCGCGGCGCAGAAGGACGTGGACGAGTCCTGCAAGTCGTGAACGTCGCGGCCTGGCGCATGCCGCTGGGCTTCGGGGCGCTCTGCCTGCTGGCGCTCCCGGCGGGGGCCGTTTCCCTCGGCGACATCGAAGTGCGCTCGCACGCCGGGGCACCGCTCGAAGCGCGCATCCCGGTCCTCACCGCGAAGGACGAGCCGCTGCGCGGCGCCTGCTTCTCGCTCGCCTCCCGCGGTGCGACCTCGTTGCCGGGACCGAGCCTGGAGCTGCGCCGCTCGTCGCGCGGCGCGAGCCTCTTCGTGCGCACGCGCGGCCCGCTCGAAGAAGGCGCGGCCTTCGCCATCGCCATCACTTGTCCGGGAGCGCCGAGCGCACCGGCGGTCGAATATGCCGTGAGATTCCCGGCGCCGACCGCCGACCCGCCACCGGTCGCCAGCCGCGTCGCCGCGCCGCTGCCGGTCGCCATGAACCTCGCCGTGCGCGAGGGGGACACCCTCGCCTCGCTCGCCGAGGTGTTCTTTCCGCGCGACCGGGTCGTGCGTGCCCGTTACCTCGAGGCGATCCGCGCGCAGAACGCGGCGCTCGCCGCCATCGGCGACGAAGAGCCGCTCGAGCCCGGTATGACGATCGCCCTTCCGGACCTGCACGCGTTCGCGGCGACCCTACCCGTGCGGCATACGGCCGCGTCGAGGGCCGCCGCGTCGCCTCGCGTGGCGCACGCGCCGGTGCACCGAAGCGCAGCCGGGAACGCGACGGCGCTCGCCGCGACGGCCTCCGCGCCGGCCGCGAAAGAGCGCGTTCCGTCGCCGCCGCGCCGCGATGAACCGCGCGCAGGGGCCGCGGAGGGATTCCGCCTGCGGCTGTCGGCGCCGGTGATCGACCTCGCGCCCTCGCGCGCCATGGACGAGCGCAAGCGGGCCGAGCTTCGCGAACGGCTGCTGGTGCTGGAATCCGACGATCGCACCGCCGCGATGCTCGCCATGCGCGAGGACATCCGCCGGCTCGAGTCCCAGGTCCGGCAGCTGAAGCTCAGGCTCGCGACCCTGGCGCCGGCGGCCGGGCCGGCGCCGGAGAGCGCGAAGCCCGTCGACGCCGCGCCGCCGAAGGCCGATGCGACCCCGCCGGCACCGCCGAGCGTGGATGCCGCGGCCGAGGCGCCGCGCGCCGAAGCACCGAAGACGCCCGCGCCGGGCGCGCAAGCGCCGAAGGCGATCGAGCCGAAGCCGGAAGCGCCGGGCGCGGCCGCGACGGAAACGGCAAAGGCGACGCCTGCGCCCGAGGCGGCGCCGAAGGCGCGCGAGGAGCCCATCAGGCCCGTCGTGATTCCCCGTGCACCGGGAGAGGAGCCTTGGTACTCGAGCGTGCTCTGGTGGCTCCGCCTGCTGCTCGTGCCGCTCGCCGGCGTGCTCGGCTTGCGCTACTTCGCGCGCCGCCGCGCGTTCGCGATCGACGACTACGCCGAGGAAGAGATCGCGCCCGACCTCGCGGTGACCGAGCCGGGCGCCGAAGGCCACGCGGCCGACACCGACCTGCGGCACGATACCGACATCCCTTCGGAGCCGGTGCCGCAAATCGCCACGCGCGTTCCCGCCGAGGACAACGTGGAGCTGCGCCGTCGCTACATCGAGGAGCGCTTCCCGGAGATCGCGAACGGGGCGGTCGTGCTCGACGATCCGCTCTCCGTGGTGAAGGCGGCGCGGCTGCTCCACGACGACGGCGCCATCGCGCGCGCGGTCGAGCTGCTGCAGTTCGCGATCGAGCGCGAGCCCGATGCGATGCCCGCGTGGCTCGCGCTCTTCGCCCTCTTCCGCCTGCAAGGGCTCAGTGGCGAGTTCGCCGAGCTCGCGCGGCGCTTCGCCGAGCGGCACGGCGCGAGCGACGAGTGGCGCGACGTGCGGGCGATCGGCCGCACGCTCGATCCGGCGAACCCGCTCTACGAAGGCGAGGAAGTCGTCGCCGCGATCGACGGCGGCCCCGAGGGCTGGCTGCATGGCGCGGACGACACGTCGCGCGGCGGGCTCGCCGCGGAGCTGCGCTCGCGCCTCATGGACGAGGCGTCGGTCACCGACACGGACCTCGCGCCCGACCCGATCCCGGCGCTGCGCAAGGCCGAGATCTTCTCCGTCGCCTGAAATGTCCGAGCTCGACGCGACCGAAGGCGGCGACGTCGAGCGCGTGCTGCGCCTCACGACCGTGCGCGACCCTTCCGCGCGCGTGGCCTTCCTCGCGGCGGTGCGCGAGCTCGGCGGCGAGGGAAGCGCGTTCGGCGTGCCGCGCCTGCACCAGCTGGTGGCGGTCGAGGACCACTTCCAGTCGCTCCTGCTCTACGGCCAGATGGATTTCCTGCGCCAGCCGTTCGATGCCGCGGAGACCGATCGCGACTTCGCGCTCAACGTGCAGCGCATCTGGCTCGAGACCGCCAACGGGCTGCAGCGCTTCCTGCGCAATCGCGCCGCCTGGGCCCGCGGGCGCGAGGGCGAGGCGCGCATGGTGCAGGCGACGGGGCTCGCCATCCACGCGATCCACGGATTCGTGAAATGGGGCGGGCTGCTCAACGAGCCGGGCCGCGGAACGCCGTGGCGCCAGCTGCATGCGCTCTACGCGCTCGCGGAGGCCGAGGGCTACGCGCGCGAGCCCTTCACGGTGCACGCGTCGGAGCCCGGCTTCGACGCCACGGTCGAGGCGCTGTACCTGCGCGCGCTCCTCTTCGAGATGCTCAACACCGGCAGCCTCACCAAGGTGCAGATGGAGATCGCCGACGGCTGGCTCGCGAGCTGGTGCCGCGAGTACGCGCTCGACGCGAGCGCCGAGCCGGGACGCCACTTCCTCGCCGTCGACCTCGCCTCCGAGTCGGGCATGCAGCCGCTCGCACGCCGCGGGCCGGGCGCCAATCCGCGCTTCCTGCACGCCGACGCGCTCGGGGCGCAGATCGAGTCGATGAAGGCCGAGCTGCGCCACGGCCGCGTGCACGGCGAGACCGGCGCGGGCGCGGTGCTTCCGATCGAGGAGCATGCCGCGCTCCTCTCGGGCATCGAGAAGCTCTACGCCGCGATGGTCGCGGGAGGCGAGAGCCGCCTGCAGCCGCGCACCGCATTCGAGGATCGCGAGGTCGACGTGGTGGCCGGGATCGAGGCGGTCCTGCGCAAGCTGCGCGAGGCGCGCGGCGCGGAAGTCGCCGCGAGTCCCGCCGCGCCGGCGGCCGCGGTCGCGAGCATGGAGATCATCGAGGTCTCTCCCGCCGGGCTCTCGGTGCTCGCCGCCGATCCGCACATTCCCGGGGCGATGCTCGAGGCGCCTGCCGCCGATCCCGAAGTGGAACGCTGGCGCGTGCAGGACCTGAGCGCGCGAGGCTACGGCCTGCTCGGGGATCGCGCCGCCTCCGAGGCGATCCCGCTGCACGGCATCGTCGCCCTTCGCAACCACGAGACCGGCGGATGGATCGTGGGCTCGGTGGTGCGCAAGCAGCCGAATCGCGCCGGCGACGTGCTCGTCGGGATCGAGGTGCTGGGCTACCGGCCGATTGCGGTCGAGCTCGCGGCCAAGGGCGTTCCCGTTGCGCCCGCCGTGTTCCTGCCCGGTGACGACCGCGAGGGAAGGCTCGACACGCTGCTGCTCCCGCTCGGCGAGTTCCGCATGGGCAGCCGCTTCGTGATCCGCGCCGCCGGCGAGCGCTACGCGGTGCGCCTGAACCGCATCACCGGCAAGGGCGCGGACTGGATCAGCGCCCGCTTCGAGGTCGAGTCGAAGGCTTGAGGCGCGCGCGCGCGCGCCGCATCGCCTTGGGATCGGCGGCGAGCGGACGATAGAGCTCGACGCGATCGCCGTCGCGCAGCACCGCATCCCTCGCGCAGCGCCGCGACCAGATGCCGACGTCCAGCGCATCGGCGTCGACGCCGCGCAGCCGCTCGCGCACGCCGTCCGATGCGAGGGCATCGGCGACGCGGCTCCCCGGGGGGAGCTCCAGGTCGACGACCTCCTGCCGTCCGGGAAGCGCGATCGCGACGCTCACGCGGATCATCCGCGATGCCCCGTGCCCCGCTTCGGGCGGATCTTCTTCTCGGCGCGCTCGACGAAGCGCTCGACCAGCGTCTCGACGATGTGCCCGAAGACGGGCCCGAGCACCGCCTCGAAGGCGAGGTTGGAGAACGCGTAGTCGAGCGCGAACTCCACGCGGCAGCCCTCTTCGCCGAGCGCGACGAAATGCCAGTGGCCCTTGAACCGGTCGAACGGCCCCTCGACGAACTCGAGCTGCATGCGCCCGGGCGGGTGCTTCACGTTGCGCGTCGAGAAGTGGCTGGTGAGCCCGCGGTAGTCGATGTCCAGGCGCGCGACGGTCACGCGCTCGGTGCGCTCGTACACGTGCGCGCCCGCGCACCAGGGCAGGAACTCTGGATAGCGCTCGACGTCGTCGACCAGCTCGAACATCGCCGCGGCCGGACGCTCGACGATCACGGACTTTCGCACGGTGGGCATGTGTGGATTTTACGTAAACTAGGCCCATGTCCATCGTCGACAACAAGAAGGCGTTCCACGACTACTTCATCGAGGAGCGCTACGAGGCCGGGCTGGTGCTCGAGGGCTGGGAAGTGAAGGCGATCCGCGCCGGACGCGTGCAGATCAAGGAAGCGTACGTGATCCTCAAGGGCGCGGAGCCGTACGTGATCGGCATGCACGTGAGCGCGCTGCCGACCGCTTCCACGCACGTGCACCCCGATCCGACCCGCACCCGCAAGCTGCTGCTGAACGCCGAGGAGATCCGGCGACTCATCGGCAAGGTCGAGCAGCGCGGATACACCATCGTGCCGCTCGACCTTCACTACGCCAAGGGCCGGGTGAAGCTCGCGGTGGGCCTCGCCAGGGGCAAGAAGCAGCACGACAAGCGCGAGACCGAGAAGGAGCGCGAGTGGCAGCGCGAGCAGCAGCGGCTGCTGCGCCGCCGCGCCTGAAGCGCCGTTCAGCCGATCCTTCTCATGGAGCCGATGCGGTTGTCCAGCCGCCCGAGGTCCGCGTACTCGCCGGGATCGAACACCGCGCAGCGTCCGCGGAATCCGGGCTGCGAGCACACCTGCCAGCGGCCTTCGCGGACCACCAGGCTCGAGACGCCGCGATCGACCATGCGCGGGTCGAGCGCATCGACGTCGTGGTCGAGCGCGAGCCCGCGGCCGCGGAAATCGGCGCCCGGGAAGAGCTCCACCGCGCCGCGCTCGGCGGAGCGCTCGCCGCCGCCTTCGTAGCGGCCTTCGCGGTAGCGGTCGTTCCGGGCATAGCGGCTCACTTCACGCGCCGACTCGATGCGGTGGTTCATGTTCTGCGCGAGCTGCGGATACTCGCCCGGGCCGAGCACGATGCAGTCGCCGTTGAACTGCGGCTGCGAGCAGAACTGCCAGCGGCCGGAGCGCACGACGAGGCTCGAGATCTGGTCCTGGAAGCCCGCGCCGGCGAGGTTGGTCGTGTCGCGGCGCAGCGTGAGCTGGTCGCCGGTGAACTGCGGCTGCTTGAAGACGGTCACTTCCGCGGCGCACGCGAGGCCGGCGGTTGCGGCCGCGAGCGCGGCGACGATCGAATGGATGCGGATGGGCTTCATGCGCGGATCCTCCTCGCCTTTTTGACGGCGCTCGCCTGCCGCGGTTTCCACGGCGTTCGTCGCCATGCGTCCACGAGCCGGTAGGACTCGTCCGGCGGAGCGGCGCCCGCCGGCTTGTCCGGACCCGCGGGATGGCTTAAAGTGTATACATTCTTGTATCCAAGCCAGCCATGCAGCTCGCGCTCTCCCCCGAGGATTTCCGGCGCCTCGAGCCGTTCCTGCCCCGCGGCATGGCGGCCGGGGCGGATGCGGCGCCGGTCGATCGCGCCGCCGGCTACCTCGCGCGGCTGGTGCTTTCCAACCGCGTGCGCCCCGGCGAGAAGGTGCCGATGGACGAGATCGCCGGGCACATCGGCGCGAGCCGCACGCCGGTGCGCGAGGCGCTGCGCCTCCTCGAGACCGAGGGCGTGGTCGCCTCGCTCCCCAATCGCGGCTTCGTCCTGCGCCGCCTGGAGATGCAGGACGTCGCACAGCTCTACGACGCGCGCCGGTGCATCGAGGAATTCACCGCGCGGCATGCGTTCGAGCGGCGCTCGCGCACCTTCGTCGAGGAGCTGCGCGCGCTGCACCGCATCTATCGCAATCTCCTCGGCGGCACCGGCGAGCGCCGCCGCCTGGGCATGCTCGTGGACAAGGCGTTCCACGTGCGCATCGCACGGCAGGCGGGCAACCCGCATCTCGCCGCGCCGCTATCCAACATGTTCGACCGCCTGATCCTCACGCGGCCGATCGAGGACTTTCCGCTCGGGCGCATGGGCGAGGCGGTCGAGGAGCATTCCGGCCTGCTCGCGCAAATGCACTCCGGCACGGCGCGCGGCGCCGAGGTCGCGATGACGCGCAACGTGCACAACGGCTGCGCGGCGATCCTCGCGCACATGCGCGCGGAGACCGATTTGCGCATTCCAGTCCGATAACGAGGAGGAGAAGCATGAAGGCGATGACCAGGGCGATCGCCGCGGCGATCCTCGCCGCGGCGGCGGGCGCAGCGAACGCCGAATATCCGGACCATCCGATCACCTGGGTCGTTCCGTTCGCGGCCGGCGGGGCCACCGATACGCTCGCGCGCCAGTTCGCCGAGCGCATGTCGCGCGGCGCGAGCCAATCCATCGTGATCGAGAACGTGCCGGGCGCGGGCGGCACGATCGGCGCGGCGAAGGTCGCGCAGTCGAGGCCCGACGGATATACGTTCCTCGTCGGGCACATGGGATACATGGCCGCGGCGCCCAGCCTCTACAAGCACCTCACCTACGATCCGGTGAAGGACTTCGATGCGGTGGTGCGATTCCCGGATACGCCGATGGTCCTCGTGTGCGGCAAGCGCGTGAAGGAGCACGACATCCGCGGGCTGCTTCGGTACGCGCGCGACAATCCGGGCAAGCTCAACTTCGGCAACGCCGGCGTCGGCTCCGCCGGGCACCTCGTCGCCGCGCTCTTCGCGAGCGCCGCGAAGGCGGACATCGTCTACGTGCCCTACAAGGGCAATGCGCCGGCCTATACCGACATCATGGGCGGGCGCATCGACTGCATGTTCGACCAGTCGAACACCGCGTTGCCGCAGGTGCGCGGCGGGAAAGTGCGCGCGTTCGCGGTCACCTCGCGCGAAAGGATCCCGCAACTGCCGCAGGTGCCCACCCTCGACGAGTCGGGCCTCACCGGATTCCAGGCCGCCACCTGGTACGGCATCTACGCGCCGCACGGCGCGCCCAAGGACGCCGTGCAGTGGATGGTCGCGCACTTCGCCCAGGCGATGGATGACGCCACTTTCACCGGCGGAATGGTGAAGCAGGGCTACGTGCTGGTGCCCGCCTCCGAGCGCGGGCCGGAGGCGCTCGCCGCGCACACGCAGCGTGAAGTGCAGGTCTGGAAGAAGGTCGTCGCGGACGCCCACATTCCGGCCAACTGAGGATATCGAGATGCCGAAGCTGCTCTCCCAAAGCCAGGTCGACTCATTCCGGCGCAACGGCTACCACTTTCCGGTGCGCGTCTTCTCCCAACGCGAAGCGGCCGAGTTGCGCGCGGCGCTCGAGCAGCACGAGGCCGCGACCGGCGCACCGCTGCAGGGCAAGTGGCGGGTGAAGAGCCACCTCCTCTTCACCTGGGCCGATCGCATCGTGCACCACCCCGCCGTGGTCGACGCGGTCGAGGACCTGCTCGGCCCGAACATCCTCTGCTGGACCTCGAACTTCTTCATCAAGGAAGCGGCGAGCCCGGGCTTCGTCTCGTGGCACCAGGACGCGGCCTACTGGGGGCTCGACCCGGAAGAGGTGGTGACGGCGTGGGTCGCGCTCAGCGCCGCGAGCCTCGAGAGCGGCTGCATGAAGGTCGTGCCCGGCTCGCATTTCGATTCGCACATCCCGCACGTCGACACCTTCGCCGAGAACAACCTCCTCACGCGCGGCCAGGAGATCGCGGTCGAGGTGGACGAGTCGAAGGCCGTGAGCATGATGCTCGCGCCCGGCGAGATGTCGCTGCACCACATCCGCCTCGTGCACGGCTCGGCGCCCAACCATTCGAGCGACCGGCGCATCGGGCTCGCCATCCGCTACCTGCCCACGCGCGTGCGGCAGACGCAGGGGCGCGACTCGGCGATGCTGGTGCGCGGCGTGGACGAGCACGGCCACTTCGATCCCGAGCCGCGCCCGCGCGAGGACCTGGGCGAAGCCGAGCGGCGTGCCCACGCCGACGCCGTCGAGCGCAAGGTCGCGGTGCTCTACCGGGGCACGGACAAGACCCAGCTCCCCGCCTGACGTGCGCTTCCAGGCTGCGGTCCTCCACGGCGTGGACCGGCCGCTCGCCGTCAAGGAGGTCGAGCTGCCCGATCCCGCCGTGGGCGAGGTGCTGATCCGCAATCGCGCGAGCGGCCTCTGCCATACCGACCTCGAAGTGATCGAGGGGCGCATGGGCTATCCGTTCCCGATCGTGCTCGGCCACGAGGGAGCGGGCGTCGTGGAAGCGGTGGGCGAAGGCGTGAGCGCCGTGCGCCCCGGCGACGCGGTCGTCGCCTCGTGGAACCCGCATTGCGGCCACTGCTACTACTGCAGGCGCGACGAGCCCATCCTGTGCGAGCCGTTCCGCCGCCACCAGCCGGCCGGGCGGATGCTCGATGGCGGCACGCGGCTCACCCTCGACGGCGGCGCTGTCCACCACTTCGGCGTCGTCTCCTCGCATGCCGAGTTCTCGCTCGTACCGGAGTCCGGCGCCATTCCGATTCCGCGCGAGATGCCGCTCGATCGCGCCTGCCTCCTCGGTTGCGGCGTGATGACCGGCGTGGGCGCGGTCCTGCGGCTCGCGAAAGTCGCCGCGGGCGACACCATGGCGGTGGTCGGCTGCGGAGCGGTCGGGCTCAACGCGATCCAGGCGGGCTCGATCGCGCGCGCCGAACGCATCATCGCGCTCGATCGCGATCCGGCTCGCCTCGAGCGCGCCGCGCGCCTCGGAGCGACCGACACGCTGCTCGCCGACGACTCCGCGATCGCCGCGGTGAAGGCGCTCACCGGCGGGCGCGGCGTCGACGCGGCCTTCGAGAGCGCGGGCGCGGAGAGCGCCATGCGGCTCGCGCTCGAGATCGCGCGCCCGGGCGCCCAGGTGGTCCTCCTCGGCAAGGTGCCGATCGCGCAAATGGTCTCCTTCCGCTTCGGGTCGCTCATGGGCGAGAAGCGCATCACGCGCCCGTCCTATGGCGCGGCGCGCCCGGCGCGCGACTTCCCCTGGCTCGCGCGCCTCTACCTGGAAGGAAAGCTGCGCCTGGACGAGCTCATCACCGCACGCGTGCCGCTCGCGCGCATCAACGAGGGCTTCGACGCGATGCGCCGCGGCGAAGGCGTGCGGACCCTCGTGGAATTCGCCGCCTGATGCGCCATCCCGCGCTCCTCGAGGGCTGGATCGATCGCCCGCACCACGAGCGATCGATCGGCCTGCTGCACCTCGAGGGCGGCGGCCGCCTCGAGGAGTGCCGCCTCGTCTGGGTCGAGCACGGCGAGCGCAACCCGGCGGGCGACAACTCGATCCTCGCTTGCTGCGCGATCGGCAGCACCCACCACCGGCTCGACTTCCTCATCGGCCCCGGGCGCGCGCTCGACACGCGCCGCTTCCACGTGGTCGCGATCGACGCGCTCGGCAACGGCCTCTCGAGCTCGCCCTCGAACACGCCCGCGCAGGCGGGAGCGGCATTTCCCGCCATCGCCATTCGCGACATGGTGGAAAGCCAGCGGCGGCTCCTCGACCTGCTGGGCATAGCCCGCCTCCGTGCGGTGGTCGGCGCGTCGATGGGCGGGATGCAGGCGCTGCAGTGGGCGGTGAGCCATCCGCGGCGCGTCGGCCGCGTCGTCGCGATGACCGCGATGGCGCGCACGTCGCGCTGGTCGCAGCTCATGAACGAGCTCTCGCGGCGCGCGATGTTCGAGGACGACGCATGCACCGTCCCGCGCGAGCGGGCGGCGGCCATGCGATTGTGGGCGCCGCTCACGCAGCTCGCGATCCCCTCGACGCCCGCCGCGGCCGAACGCTTCGCAGGAAGGACCGCGCTGCTGGAGGAGATCGGCGCGCTCGAGCGGCGCTTCGCCGAGGACGGCCCGGCTGCGTTCGACTGGGCCTGCCAGGCGCGCGCCTACGATGCGCACGACCTCGGCGCGACACCGGGATTGCGCGGCGACCTCGAGGCCGCGCTTCGCGCGATCGAAGCGCCGACGCTGCTCCTCGCGCCGCCGCTCGACCTCTACAATCCCGCGAGCGCCTCGCGCGAGATGGTCGCGCACATGCGCCATGCGTGCTTCGTCGAGATCGCCTCGCAGCGCGGCCATCGTGCCGCGAGCGGCACGGCGCCGGAGGATGCGGCGTTCCTCAACGCCGCCATCGGCGAGTTCCTGCGCGGATAGCGCCTAGTTCCTCACCGGCGGGTAATCGCGCGAGTAGACCGGCGCGGCGAGGAATTTCGCCGGATCGAAATTCCAGAACTGGGTGACGTTCGGATACGTCGCGACGATCGAGTTCACGAGGCGGCCGTTGCTGCGCTCCACCTTGCGCACGTAGATGTTGAGCACGGGCTTGCCGTACTCGTCGATGCGCACCGGCCCGATCGGGCTCGCGTCCAGGCGCACCTGGTGCAGCGCCCGGATGAAGCCGGGCTTGTCCTCGACGCGCCCCCCGATCGACCGCAGCGCGGCCTCCAGATACATCGCAGCCACGTACGTGCTCGCGGTGTAGAAGCCCGGGATCACGTTGTATTCCTTCAGCACGGCCTCGACGAAGCGCTTGTTCTCCGGCGAATCGATCTGCGCCGAGTACCAGCTCGCCGAGTACACGCCGAGCGCCTCGTCGCCCATGTTCCTGAGGATGCCCTCGTCCACGCAGGTCGGATTGCCGAACACCGGCTTCTTCATTCCGTAGTCGGCGTACTGCTTCAGGAAGCGCAGTCCGTTGATGCCGGCGAAGCCCGCGTAGACGCCCTGCGCGTCGTCGCGCACCTGGCTCACGTACGAGCCGTAGTCCGCCACGTTCAAGGGCGGCCAGAGCTTCTGCAGCACGCGTCCGCCCGCCGCCTCGAAACCGGCCTGGAACCCCGCCGATCCCTCGTGCCCGTAGGTGAAGTCGTCGGCGACCGACGAGACGGTCCTGATCCCGAGCTTGCGCGCCGCGAAATCGCCCAGCACGTGCATCGGCTGGGCGGCGGTGCCCACCGCATGGACGACGTAGTCGTTCTGCTTCTGCTGCGCGAGGTCCTTCTGCGCGGCCGAGGTCGGGGTGATGAGCGGTACCCTGGCCTGGCGGATGTAGTCGTCGATCGCGAGCGCCTCGAACGTCGCGAGCGGGCCGATGATGACGTCCACGTGGTCCTTTTCGACCAGCTCCTGCACCTTCGCGCGCGCCTGCGGCGGCGAGCCGCCGGTATCGGCGACGAAGAGCTCGATCCTGCGCCCGGCGATCGTCGCGTTGCGCTCCTTCACGAAGAGGTTGATCCCCTGCTCCATCTGCTTGCCGCCCGCGGCGAGCGCACCGGTGCGCACGGTGAGGAAGCCGATGCGAATCGGCGCGGGTGCCTGGGCGAGTAGCGCGCCGGAGGCGAGCAGCGTGAGTGCGAGGCAGGCGAGGCGGCGCAGCGGGCGCGGGACGCTCATGGCGATCCTTTCGGCGGCGTGGATGGAGTGTGCTGCGCGATATCGTAGCGCCCGCAGCGCCGGGCGTTCATGCGCGCGCCCCTTCGCTTTCGAACGAGGCGATGGCGGCGACCAGCGCCCCGGGCTGCTCGAGCATCGGGCAATGGCCGGAGCCCGCGATGCCGTGGTATGCCGCCCCGGGAATCGCCTCGGCGACCTTCGCCGCGAGCTCCGGCGGCGTGGTGCGGTCGAGATCGCCGCACATCACGAGCGTGCGGTTGCGGATGGAGGGTAGCCGCGCGGTGAGGTCGAGCCCGGCGAGCCCGAGGCAGGCCTGCGCGAAGCAGCCGGGATCGGCGAGCGCGAGGCGGCTCTTGCGCTTCGCGACGACCTCCGGGTGGCGCGCCTGGAATTCCTCCGGGAACATGCGCCCGATCGCGGTATCGAGCACCGCCGACATGCCGGCCTCCCGCACGCGCGCGGCCATGGCGCGGAACGGCGCACGTGCCGGTTCGGGGAACGCCGCCACGACGTCGGCCGCATAGAGGTTGCCAAGCCTCGCCCCGTGCCGGATCGCGAGCTCGAGGGCGACGAAGGCGCCGAAGCCGTTGCCGAAGACGTCGGTGGTCTTCGGCAGGGCGAGCGCATCCATCGCGAGCGCGACATGGTCGGCATAGTCGCCCACGCTCGCAAGCGCGCGCGCCGAAGAGCCGCCGAAGCCGGGAAGGTTGAGGCGCGTCACGCGGTGCGTGCTCTCGAGCATCGGCAACATCGGCTCGAAAACGGTTGCGTCGGTGAGGAGCGAATGCAGCAGGAGCAGGTAGGGGCCGGTGCCGGACTGCGCGTATTCGACCTCGGCGCCCGCGACGTTGACGGTGGGCATGGTGGCGGCGGTCAGAGGATCCCGAGATGGGTGTGAAGCAGGTCCGGCCGCGCCCGGGCTTGCGCGGCCGTGCCTTCGTAGACGATGCGGCCCGTGTTGAGGATCGCGACGTCGTCGGCGACCCGCAGCGCGAGCGTGGTGTTCTGCTCGACCAGCACGATCGAGAACCCGCGCTCCTTGAGCGAGAGCAGGGTCTCCCCGACCTCGTGCACGATGCGCGGGGCGAGCCCCTCGGAAGGCTCGTCGAGCAGCAGCACGCGCGGGTTGGAGACCAGCGCGCGGCCGATCGCGAGCATCTGCTGCTCGCCGCCGGAGAGCGAGCCGGCGAGCTGGCCTTGGCGCCGCTGCAGGACCGGGAAGCGCTCGAACACCCGCTCGATCGACCAGCTCGAGGCGCCGTTGCCGCGCCGGCGCTCGGCGACGCACAGGTTCTCGAACACGGTGAGGCTCGGAAAGACGCGCCGCCCCTGTGGAACGAGGCCCACGCCGCGGCGCGAGATCGCCTCGGGCGCGAGCCCGCCGATCGGCTCGCCGAAGAGCCGCACGTCGCCGTCGCGCGGGGCGAGCCATCCGATCACGACGTTCATGCACGTGGTCTTGCCGGCGCCGTTGCGGCCGAGGAGCGCGAGGACGCGCCCCGCGGCGAGCGTGAACGAGACGTCGCGCAGCACGTGGCTGTCGCCGTAGAGCGCGTTCACGCGCTCCAGGCGCAGCGCAGCGCCCTCAGGCGCCAAGGTAGACCTCGCGCGTGCGCGGATGCGCGACCACTTCGGCGCGCGTGCCCTCGACGATCACGTTGCCGTAATGGAGCACCGTGATGCGCTCGGCGAACGCGAGGGCGGCGTCGGTGTCGTGCTCGATCATCACGATCGTCATGTCGCGCGGGATCGCCTCGAGGAGCGACTGCACGACCTTGCGCTCCTCGACGGAGAGGCCGGCGAGCGGCTCGTCGAGCAGCAGCACGCGCGGGTTCTGCGCGAGCGCCATCGCGATCTCGGCGCGGCGCTTCTCGCCGTACGAGAGCTCGGAGACGGCGCGCTCGGCGAGCGGCTCGAGCCCGACGCGCGCGAGGGCCGCGAGCGCCTTGTCGCGCAGCTCGCCCGATCCGGGCAGCGGGCGCCACGCGTGCCAGCGCCGCGGCGAAAGGCCGAGCACGCTGAGCATCACGTTGCGGACCAGTGAATCGCGCGGGAAGAGCGTGATGATCTGGTAGGTGCGCGCGAGCCCGCGGTGCGCGCGCTGGTCGGGGCGCAGCTTCACCATCTCCTCGCCGAAGAGACGCACCGAGCCGGCGTCGGCGCGCAGGTCGCCGCTGATGAGGTTGAAGAGCGTGGTCTTGCCCGCGCCGTTCGGGCCGATGACGAGCCGCCGCTCGCCGGGCGCGACCTCGAGCGACACGTTGTCGGTCGCCGGAAGGCCGCCGAACGACTTGCACAGTTGCCGCACGGCGAGCGCCGGGACGCTCATGGCGCCCTCCGCGCGATCCGATCGACCCACAGGCGCCGCACGCCGGGTACCAGGCCGTCGGGAAGGAAGAGCACGATGGCGACGAAGATCACGCCGAGGAGCAGCGTCCAGCGCTCCACGTAGGCGCTCGCGACATCCTTCACCAGCACCACGAGCGCCGCGCCGACGAGCGGCCCGAGGAGCGTCGCGGGTCCGCCCGCGATCACCATGAGCAATACCTCGGCCGACTGCGTGAGCGAAAGGGCGTGCGGGCTGATGAAGTTGTTGTAGTACACGTAGAGCACGCCCGCCACCGCGCCCCAGAAGCCGGATACGACGAACGCGATCCAGCGGATCATCCACACGTGGAAGCCGAGCGCCGTCATGCGCCGCGGCTGGTCGCGCGCGCCCTGCAGGCTCGCGCCGAAAGGCGAGCGCACGAAGAGGGCGATCAGCGCGAACGCAGCCACGAAGACCACGAGCGTGAAGTAGTAGAACGGCCGCGCGTCGGTGAGGTCGATGCCGAACGGCCTGGGACGAACGAGTCCCGAGAGCCCGTTGTCGCCGCCGGTGACGCTCACCCAGCGATACGCGAGGCCCCACAGGATCTGCCCGAGCGCGAGCGTGATCATCAGGAAGCCGAGGCCCGAGGCGCGCAGCGCGAGGACGCCGTACGCGGCCGCCATGAGCGTGGTGACGCCCAGCGCGACCGCGCCCGAAGCGAACGGGCCCAGCCCGAAGCGCAGCGCCACCCACGCCGTCGCGTAAGCGCCCACGCCGAGGTAGGCCGCGTGGCCGAGCGACACGAGCCCCCCGTAGCCCACGAGGATGTTGAGGCTCATCGCGAAGATCGCCGCGATGAGCACCTGGCTCGAAAGGTTCACGTAGTACTCGTTGCCGAGCGCGCAGGGCAGCAGCGCGAGGGCCGCGACGCCCGCGGCGGCGAGCACCGCGCGCTTCATGCGGCGATCCGGCCGAACAGCCCGCGCGGCCGCGCGGCGAGCACCAGCACCATCGGCAGGAACAGGATCACGTAGGCGAGATCGGGAAGCAGCGCCTGGCCGAAGGTGTAGATGAAGCCGATCACCACGCTGCCGACACCGGCGCCGACGAGGCTTCCCACGCCGCCCAGGATCACGACCACCAGCGCGAGCGGCAGCATGTCCGCGTCGAGCCCCGGATAGACCGAGAGGATCGGCCCGGCGATGACGCCGCCCATGCCGGCGAGCGCCGCGCCCAGGCAGAACACCGCCGTGAAGAGCGAGCGCACCGGGATTCCCACCCCGCGCGCCATGTCGAGATCGTCCACGCCGGCGCGGATCATCGCGCCCATGCGCGTCTTCTCGACCAGCAGCCACAGCGCGACGAAGGCCGCGAGCGCGAGCGCGATCACCGCCAGGCGATAGAGCGGAAAGAGCGCGCCCATCACGCGCACCGCGCCGCGCAGCGACGCCGGGCCCGAGAGCGGCATCGGATCGCCGCCCCAGATCCACAGGCACGAGTCGGCGATCACGAACGCGATGCCGAGCGTCGCGAGCACCTGCGAGAGCGTCTGGCCGGCGAGGCGCCGCAGCACGAAGCGCTCGATGAGGCCGCCGAAGATCGCGATCGCCACGCCCGCGAGGAGCACGGCGAGCCAGAAATTCATCCCGGTGCGCAGCAGCGTGAGCCCCACGTAGGCGCCCAGCATGAAGTAGGCGCCGTGCGAGAGGTTCGCGATCCGCATCAACCCGAAGATGAGCGAGAAGCCCGCCGAGAGGATGAACAGGAGCCCGCCCAGCGCGAGGCTGTTCAGGCTCTGCGTGATCCAGAATGCCACGCGCGCGCTCGCGGCGAGGACCGGGCGGGATCTATTCCAGGTTCCTCGCGGGCGGGTAGTCGCGCGAGTAGACCGGGCTCGCGAGGAACTTCTTCGGATCGTAGGTCCAGAACTGGCTCACGCCCGGATAGGTCTTGATCACCGCGTTCACGAGCTTCCCGTCGCGGCGCTCGACCTTGCGGATGTAGACGTTCATGATCGGGTTGCCGTACTCGTCGAGCCGGATGGTGCCGCGCGGATCGTCGTCCACGACCACGGAGCGCAGCGCCTTCATGAACGCCGCCTTGTCCTCGATGCGCCCGTTCACCGCCTTGAGCGCGTGCTCGAGCATGAGCCCCGCGGCGTAGGCGCCGACGGTGTAGTAGCCCGGATCGGCGCCGTACGCCTTGTTCACCGCCGCCACGAACGCCTTGTTGGCGGGGTTGTCGAGCGTCGCCGAATACCAGCCCGCGGAGATCACGCCGAGCGCCTCGTCGCCCATGTTCTTGAGGATGCCCTCGTCCACGCCGGTCATGCTGCCGAGCACCGGCGTCTTCACGCCGAAGGTGCGGTACTGCTTGAGGAAGCGCAGGCCGTTCGCGCCCGCGAAGCTCGCGAACACCGCGTCCACCTTCGGGTCGAGCTGCGAGATGTAGGTGCCGTAATCGGCGACGTTGAGCGGCGACCAGAGCTTCTGCACCACCTTGCCGCCGTCGTCCTCGAACACGCGCTGGAACCCGGCGGTGGTCTCGTAGCCGAAGGCGAAGTCGTCGCCGATCGTCGCGACGCGCTTGTAGCCCAGGTCCCTGGCCGCGTATTCGCCGAGCGCGTGCATGGGCTGAGCCGAGGTGCCCACCGCGCGCACGAACCACGGATTCACCTTGCGCTGCGTGAGGTCCTCCGCCGCGGCCGAGGGCGAGATGATCGGCACCTTCACCTGGCGGATGTAGCTGTCGATCGCGAGTGCCTCGAACGCGGCGAGCGGCCCGATCAGCACCTGCACCTTGTCGCGCTCGACCAGCTCCTGCGCCTTGGTCTTGGTGACCGCCGGCTGCCCCGCGGTGTCGGCGGTGAAGAGCTCGATCTTGCGCCCGGCGAGCGTGTAGTCGTGCTGCTTGAGGAAGAGCGTGAGGCCCTCCTCCATCTGGCGGCCGCCCGCGGCGAGCGCGCCCGACTTGATGGTGAGGAAGCCGACGCGGATCGGGTCGGCCTGCGCGAAGGCGAGCGGGGCGAGCGCGAATGCCGCGAGCGCGACCGCAACCGATCGCAGGAAACGGGGGAACAGCCGTGCGAACGTCATCTTCATCCTCCGGCAGGTGTTTTATTGGGTCTGTGCCGCGTCGAGGCGATGATATTCCACGACTTCGCGACGGGTCAAACAAAATCGTCGATTCCGGGTGGTCCGCCCTGTCCCGCGCGCCCGATTTCCACAGGGCGGAAGGCCTGGGCGCACCGGACTTGGCCTACGCATGCTAAGATATCAGCGGCATGGAAAATGTAGCCTCGATCTCCCCCGCTTCGCCACCGGCCCGGCTGCTTCGCCTGGACGTGTTGCGGGAGCTGCGCGAGGACATTGTGCTCTGCCGCCTGCCGCCCGGAGCGGAGCTGCGCGAGGCGGAGCTCGCCGAGCGCTTCGGCGTGAGCAAGTCCCCGGTGCGCGACGCGCTCTCGCGCCTCGTGCACGAAGGGCTCGTGATCGTCATGCCGCGCCAGGGCTATCGCGTCGCCTCGATCTCGCTGCGCGACGTGCGCGACATGTTCGAATACCGCGCGGTTCTCGAGGCCGCGTGCCTGCGTGCCGTGGTGCGCAACGCGAGCGACGAGCAGCTGCGCTCGCTCGACCGCTTCCGCCGCTTCGACGAGGCCGCGTACGAGGACGGCTTCATCGGCTACAACCGCGATTTCCATTCCAGGCTCGCCGAGCTGTGCGGCAACGCGCGGCTGGTGGGCGCGGTGGCCGCGCAGATGGACCAGATGGACCGCGTGGTCACCATGAGCGTCACGGCGATGCGCCGGTCCGACCCCGCGCGCCTCGTCGCGCAGCACGGGTCGATCATCGACGCCCTGCAGCGTCGCGACGCGCGCCGTGCCGCCACGCTGGTCGAGCGCCACATCGGCGCCGCGCAGAAGCGCGTTTGCTCGGCCCTCGAGAAGCTCGCGATCCTCGAATAACCGTTTCGCTTCCACCGAATCCCGGAGAACCCGCATGGCCGACGTCGCCGAGAAATCCGCATCCCGCTCGCAATCGCAGGTCCGCAACCACGGCCACTTCATCGACGGCAGGGAAACGCCCTCCACGGGCGGCGCGGTCCTCGACGTGCTCAACCCCTCGACCGGCGAGGTGATCGCGCGCATTCCGAACGGGACCGAGGAGGACGTCGATCGCGCGGTCGCGAGCGCGCGTCGCGCCTTCGAGGGCAAGGAATGGGGCTCGCTCTCCGATCGCAGCCGCGCGCGCCTGGTGAACAAGCTCGCGGACGCGTTCGAGGCGCACCTCGAGGAGCTCTACCACCTGGAGACCGCGAACAACGGACGTCCCATCAACGAGACGCGCGCGCAGGTGAGCCGCCTGCCCGACTTCCTGCGCTACAACGCGGGCCTCGCGCTCGCGCGCCGCGACGCGGTGATTCCGGTGCAGGGGCCGTACCTCAACTACACGCTGCGCACGCCGCTCGGGGTGGTGGGGAACTCCACGCCGTTCAACCATCCGCTGATGATCATGGTGAAGAGCCTCGCGCCGGTGCTGGCGTCGGGCTGCACCACGGTGGTGAAGCCTTCGGAATACACGCCGCTCACGTCGCTGCGCCTCGCGGAGATCTTCGTCGAGGCGGGCCTTCCACCGGGCGTCTTCAACCTCGTGACCGGGCTCGGTCCGACGACCGGCAAGGCGCTCGCCTCCCATCCCGGGCTCGACAAGCTGGTCCTCACCGGCGGCACCGAGGCCGGGCGCATCGTGGGCGCGCTCGCCGGCGAGCGCTTCGTGCACCAGACGCTCGAGCTCGGCGGCAAGACGCCCGTGCTCGTGTTCGACGACTTCGACGTGGACCAGGCGGTCAACTACGCGGCGTTCGGCGCCTTCATCGGCGCGGGACAGACCTGCATCTGCGGCAGCCGCCAGATCGTGCACGAGAAGGCCTACGACGAGTTCGTCGAGAAGCTCGCGAAGAAGGCGAAGGCGATTCGCATCGGCAATCCCGCCGATCCCTCGGTGCAGCTCGGCCCGGTCATTTCCGCGCGGCAGCGCGAGCGCGTGATGAGCTACGTGCAGGCGGGCCTCGAGGAAGGCGCGCGGCTCGTGGCGGGCGGACGCATTCCCGCCGATCCGGCGCTCGCGAAGGGCTTCTTCGTCGAGCCCACGGTCTTCGCCGACGTCACGCCGCGCATGCGCATCTTCCAGGAGGAGGTGTTCGGCCCGTTCGTCTCGATCACGAAGTTCCGCGACGAGGCCGAGGCGATCGCGCTCGCCAACGACTCGCCCTTCGGGCTCGCCGGCGCCGTGCGCACGATGAACGTGGCGCGCGCGCACCGCGTGGCCGCGAAGCTTCGCTGCGGCATCGTGTGGATCAACGACCACCATCGGCTGGATCCGGCCTCGCCCTGGGGCGGCGTCGGCCTCTCGGGAATCGGACGCGAGTCCGGCCTCGAGTCCTTCGACGCGCACTTCCAGACGAAGAGCGTGATGGTGAAGACCGAGGAGCAGCCGTTCGACTGGTATCGCGACACGTCGTCGCAACCGCGCCTCAACTGAGGACGGCCGCGAACCTCCTGGTTCGCGTGCAAACCAGGAGGTTGCGGGCTACTGTGAGTTGGGGTGGCTGATGGGACTCGAACCCACGACAACCGGAATCACAATCCGGGACTCTACCAGCTGAGCTACAGCCACCGTCGATGCTGTGGCGCGCCCGACAGGATTCGAACCTGTTACCCCCGGCTTAGAAGGCCGGTGCTCTATCCGGATGAGCTACGGGCGCCTTCTCTCGAATCCTTCGGGTCGGGGTGGAGGGATTCGAACCCCCGACATCTTGCTCCCAAAGCAAGTGCGCTACCAGACTGCGCTACACCCCGTTCGCGCAACGACGCGAACGGGGATTATATCGCCCTCGCTCAGTGCTGCGCCGATTCCGCCGGCGCCGGGGGCGGGGTCTCCTCGCGCTTCGGCGGGTCGAGCAGCGCCTTGCGCGAGAGGCGCACGCGGCCCTTGTCGTCGGCCTCGAGCACCTTCACCTTCACGACCTGGCCTTCCTTGAGGTAATCGGAGACGTTGTTCACGCGCTCGTGGGCGATCTGCGAGATGTGCAGCAGGCCGTCCTTGCCGGGGAGCAGCTGCACGATCGCGCCGAAATCGAGGAGCCGCAGCACCGGCCCTTCGTACACCTTGCCCACCTCCACCTCCGCGGTGATCTGGCGGATGCGGTCCATCGCCGCCTGCCCCGCTTCCTGCGAGAGGCACGCGATGGAGATGGTGCCGTCGTCCTCGATGTCGATCGTGGTGCCGGTCTCGCGGGTGAGCGCCTGGATCACGCTGCCGCCCTTGCCGATCACCTCGCGGATCTTGTCCGGGTTGATCTTCATCTTCATGACGCGCGGCGCGTAGGTCGAGAGGTCCTCGCGCGGGCCCGGCACCGCCTGCTTCATGATGCCGAGGATATGCATGCGGCCTTCCTTCGCCTGGTCGAGCGCGACCTTCATGATCTCCTTGGTGATGCCGTTGATCTTGATGTCCATCTGCAGCGCGGTGACGCCGCGGTCGGTGCCGGCCACCTTGAAGTCCATGTCGCCCAGGTGGTCCTCGTCGCCGAGGATGTCGGTGAGCACGGCGAAGCGCGAGCCGTCCTTGATGAGTCCCATGGCGATTCCCGCCACGTGTCCCTTGAGCGGCACTCCCGCGTCCATCAGCGAGAGGCAGCCGCCGCACACGCTCGCCATCGAAGACGAGCCGTTCGATTCCGTGATCTCGGAGACCACGCGCAGCGTGTAGCCGAACTCCTCCTTCGAGGGCAGCACCGCGAGGAGCGCACGCTTGGCGAGCCGCCCGTGGCCGATCTCCCGGCGCTTGGGCGAGCCCACGCGGCCCGTCTCGCCGGTGGAGAACGGCGGGAAGTTGTAGTGCAGCATGAAGCGCTCGGTGTACTCGCCCTGCAGCGCGTCGATGATCTGCTCGTCCTGGCCGGTGCCGAGCGTGGTGGTGACGATCGCCTGCGTCTCGCCGCGGGTGAAGAGCACCGAGCCGTGCACGCGCGGCAGGAGCGTCGGGCGGATCGAGATCGGTCGCACGGTGCGCGTGTTGCGCCCGTCGATGCGCGCCTCGCCGTTGAGGATCTGGCCGCGGACGATCTTCGCTTCCATGTCGTGCAGGATGCCGCGCACCACGTTGGCATCGGCCGGCGCCTCGGCTGTCGCGACCAGCTCCTCGAGCACCTTCGCCTTGATCGAGTCGAGCTTCTCGCTGCGCAGCGACTTGGACCGGGTGCGATAGGCCTCGTTGATCCCGGCCTCGGCGATCGCGCGGATGCGCTCGATGAGCGCGGTATCGGGCTGCGGCGCCTGCCAGTCCCACTCGTCCTTGCCGCCTTCGTCGGCGAGCTCGTTGATCGCGTCGATCGCGGCCTGCATCTGCTCGTGGCCGAAGACGACCGCGCCGAGCATCACGTCCTCGGGCAGCTCCTGCGCCTCGGATTCCACCATCAGCACGGCCTGCTCGGTGCCGGCGACGACGAGGTTGAGCTTGGAGGTCTCGAGCTCCGTCTTGGTCGGGTTCAGCACGTACTCGCCGTCGAGGTAGCCGACGCGGCACGCGCCGATCGGGCCCTCGAACGGAAGGCCCGCGAGCGTGACGGCGGCGGAAGCGCCGAGCATCGCCGGGATGTCGGAATCGACCTCCGGGTTGATCGAGAGCACGGTCGCGATCACCTGCACCTCGTTGTAGAAGCCGTCCGGGAAGAGCGGACGCAGCGGCCGGTCGATGAGGCGCGAGGTGAGGATCTCCTTCTCGGAGGGGCGGCCTTCACGCTTGAAGAAGCCGCCGGGGATGCGCCCCGCGGCGTAGGTCTTCTCCTGGTAGTCGACGGTGAGCGGGAAGAAGTCCTGGCCGGGCTTCGGCTCCTTGCGCGCCACGCAGCTCACGAGCACCACGGTGTCGTCCATGGTGACGAGGCACGCGCCGTCGGCCTGGCGCGCGATCTCGCCGGTTTCGAGCGTCACCTGGTGACGGCCGAACTGGAATGTCTTCTTGATCGATTTCATCGGGATCCTTCAAGGGATGGGCCGGATTCCGCAGCCTCGCTCGAGCGCTTCGGTCGAGGGCGAGAGTGGCGGTGCCAGCCGGGTGATGGGCCGCGCCGGAAGCGACAAACCCCGCAAGCGCAGTGGAGCGTTCGCGGGGTTCGCGGATCCGGCCGTTTGCCTTACTTGCGCAGGCCGAGGCGCTCGATGAGCGAGCGGTACGCCTCGACGTTGCGGCGCTTGAGGTAATCGAGAAGGCTGCGGCGCTGGCTCACCAGCTTGAGGAGCCCGCGGCGCGAATGGAAATCCTTGACGTGCGTCTTGAAGTGCTCGGCGAGCATGTTGATCCGCTCCGTGAGGAGCGCGACCTGGACCTCGGGCGAGCCCGTGTCCCCTTTCGCGCGCTGGTGCTCGGTGACGATGCGCGCCTTGTCTGCGGTGGTTACGGCCATGGAATTCTCCGAATGAACCTGTCTCTGTGTCTGTCTTCTCGAATGAACTGGCTATTTTAGCCGGTTTTCGGCCACTTGCTCAAGCAAATCAGGGGCATCCGGGGCGGTTCGAGCCATGAGCCGCAGCGGTGCGAGGAGCGCCCCGGAACGCACGATGCCGACTCCCACGAACCGCCCATCCGGATCGAAGACCGCGACCTCCTCCCCCTCGCGGCCGCCCCCCGCGGCGATCGCCTGCCCGTGGCCGAAGCGCTTCGCCTCCAGCGCCGAGGCGTCGAGGCGAGCGATCCCTCTCACCAGCGCCTCCGGAGGCATGAGGTCTTCGCACGCCCTGCCGGGGTTCTCCTCGATCGCCTCCAGGCTCGTCGCGCCTTCGAGGCGGAACGGGCCCACGGAAGTGCGGCGCAAGGCGCTGAGCGAGGCGCCGCAGCCCAGCGCCCGGCCGATGTCCGTGGCGAGCGCGCGGATGTAGGTTCCCTTGGAGCATTCGACCGCGACGGAAAGCCGCGCCCCCTCGAGCGCGAGGCGCCGGATGGAATGGATCTCGATGTCGCGCGGGGTGCGTTCGACCTCCTCGCCCGCACGCGCGTACTCGTAGAGCCGGCGGCCGTTCACGTGCAGCGCCGAGTGCATCGGCGGCGTCTGGCGTTGATGTCCGACGAACGAGGCGAGCACCTCGTCGATGCGCTGCGCCGAAACGAGCACCTCGCCGCGCGCGGTCACCTCGCCTTCGGGATCGCCGCTCGTCGTCTCGAGGCCGAGCTCGAGCACCGCGTCGTAGGACTTGCGCGAGTCGATCAGGAAGCGCGAGAACTTGGTGGCTTCGCCGAACACGAGCGGAAGGAGCCCGGTCGCGAACGGATCGAGCGTGCCGGTGTGGCCGCCCTTGCGCGCGCCGAGGAGCCGCTTCGCCCGCGCGAGCGCCTGCGTGGAGCTGAAGCCCGCGGGCTTGTCGAGCAGCAGCACGCCCTCGCAGGCGTCGACGCCCGGCGCCATGGCGCGCCTCAGCCCGCCGGCTTGCCGCGAGGCTTGCGCGGTCGCGGCGCGGGCTTCACCGCCTCGTCGATGAGGCGCGAGAGCCGCACGCCGCGCTCCACCGATTCGTCGTACTCGAACGCGAGCTCGGGGACGGTGCGCGTGGTGAGGCGATGGGCGAGCTGGCTGCGCAGGAAGCCCGCCGCGCGCTGCAGGCCTTCGCGCGCCTGCTGCACGTCGGAGGCGGCGCCCAGCACGGTGAAATACACCTTCGCGTGCGACTGGTCGCGCGAGAGCTCGACCGCGGTGATGGTCACCATGCCCACGCGAGGATCGCGGACCTCGAGGCGCACCAGCTCCGCCAGCTCGCGCTGGATCTGGTCGGCGATGCGCGCCTGGCGCGGAGCCGTCATGGCGCGCCTCAGGCGATCGTGCGCGCCACCTCGACCACCTCGAACACCTCGAGATGGTCACCGACCTGGACGTCGTTGAAGCTCTTGAGGCTCAGGCCGCATTCGAAGCCCGATTTCACCTCGCGCACGTCCTCCTTGAAGCGCTTGAGCGAATCGAGCTCGCCGGTGTGGATCACCACGCCATCGCGGATGAGGCGCACCTGCGAGCCGCGCCGCACCAGGCCGTCGGTCACCATGCAGCCGGCCACCGTGCCCACCTTGGAGATCTTGAAGACGTTGCGCACTTCCACGGTGCCGAGGACCGCTTCCTTGCGCTCGGGCGCGAGCATGCCGTTGATCGCCGCCTTCACGTCGTCGACCGCGTCGTAGATCACGTCGTAGTGGCGGATGTCGACGCCGGAGTGCTCGGCGAGCTTGCGCGCCGCGGCCTCGGCGCGGGTGTTGAAGCCGATGATCACCGCCTTGGAGGCGAGCGCGAGGTTCACGTCCGACTCGGTGATGCCGCCCACGCCGGTGTGCACGATGTTCACCCTCACCTCGTCGGTCGAGAGCTTGGTGAGCGCCGTCGACAGGCCCTCGTAGGAGCCCTGCACGTCGGCCTTGATGATGAGGGCGAGCGACTTGGCGCCTTCCTGCAGCTGGTCGAACACGTTCTCGAGCTTCGCGGCCTGCTGCTTGGCGAGCTTCACGTCGCGGAACTTGCCCTGGCGGAAGAGCGCGATCTCGCGCGCCTTCTTCTCGTCGGCGAGCACCACCACGTCGTCGCCCGCGCGCGCCACGTCCTGCAGCCCCTGGATCTCGACCGGGATCGACGGGCCCGCCTCCGAGATCGCCTTGCCGTTCTCGTCGGCCATCGCGCGCACGCGGCCGAACACCGCGCCGGCGAGCACCACGTCGCCCTTCTTGAGCGTGCCGGATTTCACCAGCAGCGTCGCGACCGGGCCGCGGCCCTTGTCGAGGCGCGACTCGATCACCACGCCCTTCGCGGGCGCATGCACCGGAGCCTTGAGCTCGAGCACTTCGGACTGCAGCTGGATGGATTCGAGCAGCTTGTCGAGACCCTGCCCGGTCTTCGCGGACACCTCGACGAACTGCGTCTCGCCGCCGAATTCCTCGGCGACGACCTCGTGCGACAGCAGCTCGTTCTTCACGCGCTGCGGGTTCGCTTCCGGCTTGTCGATCTTGTTCACCGCGACCACGATCGGCACCTTCGCCGCCTTGGCGTGGTTCACCGCCTCGATGGTCTGCGGCATGACGCCGTCGTCGGCCGCCACCACGAGCACCACGATGTCGGTGATCTGGCTGCCGCGCGCGCGCATGGCCGTGAAGGCCTCGTGGCCCGGCGTGTCGAGGAAGGTGACGACGCCGCGCGGGGTCTCCACGTGGTACGCGCCGATGTGCTGGGTGATGCCGCCCGCCTCGCCCACGGCGACGCGCGCCTTGCGGATCGCGTCGTGGAGCGAGGTCTTGCCGTGGTCGACGTGGCCCATCACCGTGACGACCGGCGGGCGCGTCTCCACGTGCGCCTCGTCGGCGGCGGACGACTCCACGAGGAAAGCCTCCGGATCGTCGAGCTTCGCGGGCTTGGCGACATGGCCCATCTCCTGCACCACGATCATCGCCGTGTCCTGGTCGAGGACCTGGTTGATCGTCACCATGGAGCCCATCTTCATCATGACCTTGATCACCTCGGCCGCCTTCACGCTCATCTTGTGCGCGAGGTCGCCGACCGTGATCGTCTCGGGGACGAGCACCTCCAGCACCTTGGGCTCGGAAGGCGCCGCGAACGCGCTCGCGCCTTCCTCGTCGCCGCGGTGGCGCGCGCCGGCGCGCGAGCGCCACGCGTCGCGTCCGCCGGTGGCGTCTCCGCGGGTCTTCATCGCGCGGCGGCGTGCCTGGTCGTCGACCCACGCGGAGGCGGGCTTGGCGGCGCGCTTGGCGGGCTTCTTGTCCGCCTTCTCGCCGGGCTTCACCGCCGGCTTGTGCAGCGTGCCTTCGGTCGCCCCCGCCGGGGCCTGCGCGGCCGGGGCCTGCGCCTCCGCCTTCGGGGCCTCGGCCTTCACCTCGACCAGCACCGGAGCCTCCGCTTCGGTCGCCGGCTCCTCGCCCTTCTTGCGCACCACGCGCTTCTTCTTCGGCGCCTCCTCGACCGCCGGCGCCTGCGCGGGAGCGGCCGCTGCGGCCGCTTCCTCCTGCTGCTTCTTCGCGCGCTTCGCCTTGGTCTCGGCCTCCGCCGCCTGGCGCGCGGCGAGCTCCGCCTGGCGCTTCGCCTCCGCCTCGCGTTTCTTCGCCTCGACCTCGTCGATGACGGGCGCGGCGGGCGCGGCGGGCTTCACCGGCTCCGGCGCCGCCTCCGGCTTGTCCACCTTCACGAACGTGCGCTTCTTGCGCACCTCCACCTGGATGGTGCGCGCCTTGCCCGTGGCGTCCGACTTCTTGATCTCGGTGGTCTGCTTGCGCGTGAGCGTGATCTTCTTCTTCTCTTCCTTGTTGCCGTGCATCTCGCGAAGGTAGTCGAGCAGGCGCGTCTTGTCCTGCTCGGTGATCGCATCGTCACCGGCCTTCTTCTTCACGCCCGCGGCGCCGAGCTGCTCGAGCAATAGGGCGACGGGGAGCTTCAGCTCCTCGGCGAATTGGGTGACGTTCGACTTTGCCATGTGGTGACTATTCTCCTCCGTGCGCGGCCTTTACGCCTGCGCCTGTTCCTTGAACCACGGCTCGCGCGCCTTCATGATGAGCTTGTTGGCGCGTTCGGAATCCATGCCGGTCATCTCGGTGAGCTCGTCGGCGGCGAGGTCGGCGAGCGCGTCCATGGTGGTGATGCCCTTCGAGGCGAGGACGCGGGCGGTCTGGTTGTCCATGCCTTCCATGCCGAGCAGGTCCTCGGCGGCGTGCTCCACCGTCTCCTCGCTCTTGATCGCCTCGGTGAGAAGCGCGTTCCGCGCGCGGCGGCGCAGCTCGTTCACCGTCTCCTCGTCGAAGGCCTCGATCTCGAGCATCTCGTTGATCGGCACGTACGCCACCTCGTCGAGCGAGGTGAAGCCCTCCGAAACCAGGATCTCGGCGACTTCCTCGTCCACGTCGAGCTTGTCCATGAAGAGGGCGCGCACGACGGAGGTCTCCTGCTCGCTCTTCTGCTCGCGCTCGTCGGTGGTCATGATGTTCAGCTGCCAGCCGGTGAGCTCGGAGGCGAGGCGCACGTTCTGGCCGCCCTTGCCGATCGCGAGCGCGAGCTGGTCCTCGTCCACCACCACGTCCATCGAGTGGCGCTCCTCGTCGACCACGATGGAGCTCACGTCGGCGGGCGCGAGGGCGTTGATGACGAACTGCGCGGGCTCCGGCGACCACAGGATGATGTCCACGCGCTCGCCGGCGAGCTCCTGGGTCACCGCCTGCACGCGCGAGCCGCGCATGCCGACGCACGTCCCCACCGGGTCGATGCGCGGGTCGTTCGACTTCACCGCGATCTTCGCGCGCAGGCCCGGATCACGCGCGGCGGCCTTGATCTCGAGCAGCCCTTCCTCGATCTCCGGCACCTCGAGCTCGAAGAGCTTCACGAGGAACTCGGGCGCCACGCGCGAGAGGATGAGCTGCGGGCCGCGCGCGGCGCGGTCGATCTTCGCGATGTAGGCGCGCACGCGGTCGCCCACGCGCAGGTTCTCCTTCGCGATCAGCTGGTCGCGCGGCAGCAGCGCTTCCACGCGGCCGGACTCCACGATCAGGTTGCCGCGCTCGGCACGCTTCACGGTGCCGGTGACGAGCGACTCGCCGCGCTCGAGGAAGTCGTTGAGGATCTGCTCGCGCTCGGCGTCGCGGATCTTCTGCAGGATCACCTGCTTCGCGGCCTGCGCGCCGATGCGCCCGAAGGTCTCGGCCTCGAGCGGCTCCTCGATCACGTCGCCCAGCTGCGCCTCGGCGTTCTCGGCCACCGCGTCCGTGATCGCGATCTGGTGCGCCGGCTCCTCGTGCTCCTCGTCGGGCACCACGGTCCAGCGGCGGAACGCGCGGTACTCGCCCGACTCGCGGTCGATCTCCACGCGCACGTCCACCTCGTCCCTGAAGCGCTTCTTGGTGGCGGAGGCGAGCGCCATCTCGAGCGCGAGGAAAACCGTGTCCTTCGCGACGTTTTTCTCGCGCGCCAGCGCGTCCACCAGTAGCAAGATGTCCCGACTCATTATTCCCTCGTCATTCCCGCGGCAGGCGGGAATCCACTATTCCCTCGTCATTCCCGCGGCAGGCGGGAATCCACTGTCCTCAGACGTCCGGCACCAGCCGGGCGCGATCGATATCCTCGAATGCAATATGGTGCCGCTTTCCCTCCGATTCCAGCACCACGCGACCCTCTTCCACTCCGACCACGCGCCCCTCGTAGCGCCGGCGTCCTTCCATCGGCAGCTTGAGCCTCACCGAAGCCTCGCGGCCGGCGAAGCGGGCGAAATCCTCCAGCCGCTTGAGCGGGCGGTCCAGCCCGGGCGAGGACACCTCCAGCCTCTCGTAGTCCACGCCTTCCACCGCGAAGAGCCTGGTGAGGTGGTGGCTCACCAGGGCGCAATCGTCGACCGTCACCCCGCGCGGCGAGTCGATGAAGACCCGCAGCAGGCCCGAGCGCGACGACTCGAGATCGACGAGCTCGTAGCCCAGGCCCTCGAGCGTCGTGCGCAGCCACTTTTCCTGCTCGCGAACGGCCTTCACAAACAAAAAATGGGCGCAAGGCCCATCTCCAGAGGAAACCCCGGAATTCTAGCACGAAACCACATTTCCGGGCGCGAAAACCACGGTCCGGCCGCCGGGAGGCGGCTCCCGATCGAGGCGCCCGGCGCACTCCTGGCCGCCGCCGGAAGGATCATGTTGCAAAAACGCAACATGGGGAGATTTCATTGTTGGATAAATCACTTGACCTCAGTATCATCCGCACGTTGTCAACGGCCTAAAAGGACTAGAAAACCAAGGCTTACTCCCTTACAAGTCCTTGCATCTCCGAAGCATTTTTACAACACCACTGGGGGTCTCAAGAATGAATCCTAGAATGAAGACGCTTTCCTTCGCCCTGGCCAAAGCCCTGGGCGTGGGGCTGGCGCTGTCGGCCGCTACCGCGCCGGCATTCGCGCAGCAGGATCAGACGGCACAAACCAAGGAGAAGATCGAGGTCACGGGTTCGAGCATCAAGCGCGTGGAGGGTGAGACCGCGCTTCCCGTCACGGTGATGTCGCGCGACCAGATCGAGAAGTCGGGCGCGACGACCCCGATGGAGCT
>Ga0134128_10001381_pt1 | contig 31405 bp, 30 predicted proteins | sample KB31754_FD_96462 | JGI IMG/M metagenome (GOLD analysis project Ga0134128, IMG submission 96462) | Terrestrial soil microbial communities with excess Nitrogen fertilizer from Kellogg Biological Station, Michigan, USA - KB3-175-4 | ecosystem: Environmental > Terrestrial > Soil > Unclassified ... | reverse complement strand
TCTCGCATCTGCTGAGTGATTTCAAAAATGTCAGCTCGTCCGCCATTGGATTTTAAAATTTCAAGAAATCCCAGCAATCGGTGGACAGCCACTTGCGGAATACTTTCCACGCGGTTTCGGCCCTCATCCGCCGTTTGCGAAATAAAAATAGGATCAGTGCCGCGAGGAGCATCCGGTAAATTCACCGTGGTGATCAAGTCATGAATCTGATCCACCAACTGCACAAAGCCCTTTGATTTTTCATCGCGCGGATAAGGGAGGGAATTTTTAATTTCATACATGATTCGTCCAGGCTTGCTCGACAAAACAAAAATGCGAGAGGCCATCGACACCGCTTCAACGATATTATGAGTCACCATAAAAGCTGCTTTGAAAGCATCGCCTTTTTCAAGCCACAGATTGACGATCTCCGTGCGCAAGTTCTGAGCGGTTAAGACATCGAGCGCACTAAAAGGCTCATCCATGGCAAGAATTTCTGGCTGGGCCACAAGGGCTCTGGCAAAACCCACCCGTTGTTTCATGCCGCCAGAAAGTTCTTTGGGATAAGCGTTGTCATGCCCGGCAAGGCCGATCAATTTCAGCGCGCGTTCGATCTCATCGCGTTCATCTTCTGGTGAGAGGTGTCGTTGCATGAGTCCAATGCGCACATTTTCATAAACCGTCAGCCAGGGATAAATCGCAAAACTTTGAAACACAATCGAGACCGAGCTATTCACGCCGACCAATTTTTCATTTTTTTGAAACACCAGGCCTGAGGTCGGTTGGCTGACGCCAGAAAGAATACGCAGAATTGTTGATTTGCCGGAACCGGATTGCCCCAAGAGAGCGATAAATTCGCCTTCGTTGATTTCAAATTGAATATTCTCAAGCACGGGAATGATCTGATGATCGGCTTGAGTAAAACTTTTGGAAACAGCTTCCAGTCGGACGAGTTGATTTTTTGACATATTCACCTCTACCTCTTAATCCAATCGAAATCTTTTTTCAGCGTAGTCGTACAAATTTCTCCACAGCAAACGATTCAGCACAACCACAAACAAGGACATGATCAAGATACTACAAAAAATAGCCGGCCAATCACCTTTTTCGGTCGCTTGAGCGATAAAAGCGCCAAGTCCTTTTGCCACGAGTTTATTTTGTCCCCAGCTTGCGAACTCAGCAACGATACTGGCATTCCACGCACCACCAGCTGCCGTGCAAGCTCCCGTCACCCAATAAGGAAAAATTGCGGGGATGATCAAAGTTTTCCAGATCCGCAGACCACTCAAGTGAAAAACGGCGGCCGTTTCTTTAAGGTCCGAAGGCACTGACATGGCTCCTGCGATCACATTAAATAAAATGTACCACTGAGTTCCCAGAGCTAAGAGAAGAATGCTTCCCCAATCCATCGAAATACTATGAGCGACAAAAAAACCAACCACAAAAGGGAAAGTTAGATTCACCGGAAAGGAAGCGGCAATCTGAGCAAAGGGCTGAATGATTTTTGCCATCTTTGGTCGAAAGCCAATCCAAACCCCAATCGGAGTCCAAATCAAAGTGGCAACAAGCACCATGACAAAAACTCGCATCATGGTGAGAATACCAAGCCAGGCAATGTGCAAAATTTCATCTGAGCTCATGGAGGTCTTCACTTGAAAACCCAGTTTGATCCCCAGCCAAATCAAGCTACCGATTAAAAACCAAATTCCAAGACCATAAAGCTGCATGAGATATTTTTTGGTGACCGGATGTTTTTGAAACTCGCGATCACTTTTTTGCAGAACGAAAGAGAAAAATTTGTCTAAGATGCTGATGAGTCCTTGCCAGCCATCAACGAGGATGGTGCGAATAAATCCAGCTCGGCGGATGACTTCCAAAAACCAAGACGTAAAAACTTCTGAGCCTTCGACTTGCTCATTTTTAAATTTTTGTGACCAGGCAATCACAGGCTTCCACAGCAATTGATCAGTGACGACAATGATGATGATCATGGCAACCAAGGCGGCGAGGGCTGCTTTGTTGTCACCTTTTTCCATAGCGACACTCATGTAAGAACCAATGCCAGGCAGTTTGATATCTTGATGAAGCACCGTGATCGCTTCACTTTGCACCACGAAAAACCAACCGCCACCGAAACTCATCATCGAATTCCAAATCAGTGAAATCGCGCCGCTGGGAAGTTCTAACCATTTAAATCTTTGCCAAGGGTTGAGATGAAATGATGAGGCCGCTTCCGAGAGATTTTCCGGAATGGTGACCAGTGAGTGATAAAAGCCAAAAATCATATTCCAAACTTGACCGGTAAAGATCGCAAAGAGGCTAGCGCACTCAACACCCAATAACGAGCCCGGGAAAAGACTCATGAAGCCGGTGACGGTGACCGAGAGAAAACCTAAAACGGGAACCGATTGCAGAATATCAAGGGCGGGAAGTAAAAATGTTCGGGCGCGTTTGCTATGAGCCGCCCACCAGCCAATGATCATGGTGAAGATCAAAGAAAAGAAATAAGCGATAAACATCCGCAGCGTGCTTCGTGCCGCATAATAAGGCAAATGCCAAAGATCGAGAGAAATTTCAGAATGCGCATCAGGACTGAGCGGAGCCGTCATATCGTGGCCGAGAGAGCCGATGATCCAAATCATAAAACCAATGGCGATAAAAACAAAAAGATCGATCGGTCCAAATTTGAACCGACGATCTTCAGATGCTGAAATCCAGGGGAGAAAGCGAGGTGTTTTCATCTCTTATTTTTTCTACGCTATGATTAAATTTTTACAAGCAAAAATGAAAAGCGCCCGAATTTTTTCGAGCGCTTTTTTTCAGAGAGAAAATTCTATTTTAAAACTTAGTAGCAAGTGTAAGTTGTCAACAAACCGCCCCAGTGACTGCTCGTCTGACAACCATAACCGTATCCGTAGCCACCGCTATATCCATAACCGTAAGGATATGTGCTGACGGGATAGTTATAATAAGCCGATCCGTACAAACCAGTTTGATAACCTTGGCCGTAGTAACCTTGTTGACCATAATAGCCACCAACACCGCCGACAGTCGCTAGAACACACTGACCGTTGTAGTAAGCTTGACCAGCTGGGCATCCGCCTTGTGACAAACATCCATACTGAGTTTGAACTTGGCCGATAGGACATTGTTGACCGTAGCCACCAACTCCGTATCCTCCACCAGTCACGATCACACATGTGCTGTTGTACATGCCATAACCAGATTGGCAGGTTCCTTGTGGAATCCAAACGCCATACTGAGAGGCATAACCACAGCCAGGCATATTCGCCGTGCAAGTTGTTGTGGCAACGGTTGAACCGCTGCTGCCGCCGCCATTGCTACAAGCTGCGATCACAAATAAGCAAGCCATGGCTGAGCCGAGTAAATACAAATACTTTTTCATAGAGTTCTCCTCTGTTTTATTAACAAACTTTTTCATTCCAATTCTCTATAGAACAAGGTTTGTGCCAGTTTTACAGGGTCTGCTCAGGCTCAATCTCGTTTCTATTCATTCTCAACTCGAAAAAGGGGTCCATACTGATGGAATGCCCGCAATTGTCACACCTTGAAAAAAGCTTAGACAGTTGACTGGCCAGTTATCTGCGGCCCTACTGACCAACTTTTTTCATGCGCTTGATCATGTCCCACTCTTCGAAATCAATATAAGGAGTGAGGTCTAAATCCTTGGGAACGCGAACTAAGGTGGCATCGGATCTGCCAATCTCATCAGCTCTGAAGATTTCTTTTTGCATGATATTGCCTTGGTAATAAGCCCACGAGTAACCATAATGCTGGACCATGGCCTTCTCGATCCGCTGAGCAATTTGATGAGTGCGAAGGTAAACTTTCTCAGTCAATGGCACCCAATCAATCAACGATTTTTCAACAAATTCATGAATCGTCAGATCCAGCGAGACATCCATTTTCTCACCATCTGGCATTTTGTATTCAGGCTTGATGCCGCTATCAATATAGATTTGATGAGCGTCGTTCTTTGCATAGCCCGCAAGATACGGAATTTGATACGAATGATCGACATGCACACTGTGAAGTAAGATTTGAAAAGTCTGATCCAATTTCATATCCTGATGGGCGGGAATTAGAACTCGGCCAAAGAGATCATTGATTTGCTTTGTGTACTTTGTCCAATTCAAGCCTTGGGCCTCCGCTAAAGCTTTTTGCGCCAGAATTCCCACTTCAAAAGATGCTGCGGCAGGAATCGATTGCTGTGAGAGAGCTTTCTCCACAGTGGAATGCAAAGCCCATAGGCCGAGCCATTTCGTTGGGATTTTTTTATTGAGAATCAACTCTCGACCGTTCCAGGCGCTGGGATGATCCTGAAGATCTGCGGTCTTGGTCTTAAAAGCTTTAGTAAAGGCTGCTGTAGAATCAAAGAGTTGAGCACTTGAATTCTCAGCTAAATTCTCTGGATAGCGTTTGAGTTCGGACCAGGTTTTATATTTATCAATGACTTGATTGATACCTTCTAAATGGACGGACTTACAAAACACTTCCGGTAAGGATGTCGATTGATTGATCGCAAAGCAAGGCACGGACGCCAACAAAGGTGTCGCTAAGAGCATTGCTAGTAAAAGAGGACGTGCTGAGATGAAAGCCATCAGGCAGGAACTCAGTGCAAGTTCAATGCTTTCCTTTTAAAGCGTGCTTGATGTATATCCGAGATGGCATCTGAAATGACCAGATCTTTGTGATGGACGCCGGGGATTGTCAGTCGTTGTTTATTTTTTAAACAACTTCGCGTACTCGCCGTAGCCAGATTTTTCCAAATCTTTGACCGGAATAAATTTGAGCGAGGCCGAGTCCATACAATAACGGTTGTGCGTGGGAGCAGGACCATCATCAAAAAGATGACCCAAATGCGAATTTGCGTATTTTGATCTGACCTCAGTTCGAGTCACAAACATCGTATGATCAGTTTTTGTGACGGTATTGTCTGGCTTTAAGGGTGTGGTGAAGCTGGGCCAGCCAGTGCCTGAATCAAATTTACTTTGTGAGCTAAACAGTGGCTCGCCTGAGACAATATCGACATAAATGCCGGCTTCGTGATTATTCCAGTATTCATTATGGAAGGGGGGCTCGGTGCCATCGTTTTGTGTCACTTGTCGTTGTTCTTCAGTGAGAGTTTTAAGAACGGCTTGTTTTTTCTCAGGCGTAAAATTTTTTGCATCCCAAGCCATGGCATGAAAGCTCAATGTCATCCCTAAGAATAAAGTGAGAAGTTTTATTTGAGACATTGAAGACCTCCAAGCTTACATTTTGACTTCAAACTTATTCTAAATCATTGTTTGAGCTGAAGTCATAAAATTTTTGGAACCTTGGCGAGGGTTTATGTTTTCACGAAAATGGATCTTGTCGGCATTTTTAGTTTTCGCTCCACTTTTTGCTCCATTTGCTCACGCTGAGACGGCTGTTTTATCCGGTGGTTGTTTTTGGGGAATGGAAGAAGTTTTTCGTAAAGTGCCAGGAGTGACTTCAACGGCAGTGGGATACACCGGCGGCACCATGGTGAATCCGAGCTATGAAGATGTCAGCTCTGGTAAAACAGGACATGCAGAAAGTATTCAAATTCAATTTGATCCCAAAAAAATCAGTTATGAAAAATTACTGAAGACCTATTTCCGTATGCATGATCCGACCAGCCTCAATCGTCAAGGAAATGACGTGGGCACACAATATCGATCAGAGATTTTCTACATGGACGACAGCCAAAAAAAGACCGCAGAGTATGTCATCGATCTGGTGAACAAATCAAAAAAATGGAATGGGCCTGTGGTCACGAAGCTTGAAAAAGCTCAGAAATTTTATCCAGCAGAAGAGTATCACCAAAAATACTTGGTTAAAAATCCCAACGGTTATAATGACCATTATCTGCGCTCATTCAACTTTGACTGAATTTTAAATAGGAGAGTTTGCAAATGGTCCTCTATGTTCTATCCTACCTAGGTGGTTTGATCACAATTTTAAGCCCCTGTATCTTGCCGGTGTTGCCTTTTGTTTTTACCAAAGCTGATCAACCATTTCGTAAAAGCGGATTGCCACTTCTTCTTGGGATGGCGATCACGTTTACTTTTTTTTCAACCTTGGCCGTGATCGGCGGAGCTTGGGTCACAGAAGCCAATCAATGGGGACGTTATTTCGCTTTAGCACTGCTTTTATTTTTTGGACTCTCGCTGATTTTCCCGCATTTGTTAGAAAAAATACTTTCACCCTTAGCAGGACTTGGCGGAAAATTATCCAGCACGCCGACTCAGCAACGAAGCGTTTCAAAATCTGTCGTGCTTGGCATGGCCACGGGTCTTTTGTGGGCTCCATGTGCTGGGCCCATTCTTGGCTTGATTCTGACAGGCTCTGCCATTGAAGGCGGCGAACACGGCGTTTGGAAATCAGCCAGTTATCTTTTTGCCTACGCGCTGGGAGCGGGAACCTCTTTAGGTTTAGCACTGGTTGCTGGTGGAAAATTATTTGGTACGATGAAGAAATATCTTAAGGCTGAAAAAGTTGTGCGAGCTATTTTAGGCGGCCTCGTGATTTTAGGAGTGCTGGCGATCAGTCTTCATTGGGATCGAAGCTTGCTCACGCAAATTTCAAAATTTCAAACAGAGTCGCTGGAGCAAAAATTGCTTCAAACATTTCATCTTGCTCCAGAAAATAAACCATCCGATGCCAAAGTGCTTGCTGTTGAAGGAGTCATGCCTGAGCTTTCAGGTGCTGTGACTTGGTTCAACTCAGTGCCACTCACCAAAGAGAGTCTTAAAGGCAAAGTCGTGCTGATCGATTTTTGGACCTACTCCTGCATCAATTGCCTTCGCACTTTACCGTATGTGAAAGCTTGGAGTGAGAAATACAAAGACAGCGGCTTGGTTGTGATCGGCGTGCACACACCAGAATTTGCCTTTGAAAAAGATCTTGAGAATGTCAAAAAAGCAGTGAGCGAGCTTGGTGTGACTTATCCAGTCGCCGTCGACAATGATTATAAGATCTGGAATGCTTTTGAAAATAAATATTGGCCAGCTCATTACTTCATCGATCGCCAGGGGCAAATCAGACATCATCATTTCGGTGAAGGTGAGTACGAAGAATCTGAAAAAGTCATTCAAGAGTTGCTTGCTGAGGGAGAGCCTTCCAATGCAAAACAATCTATGCAACAAGGTTTTGTGCAAGTTCAAGGACAAGGGGCGCTGGCAAGACCACAGCTGGGCGAATTGCAATCATCTGAAACTTATGTTGGTCACAGTCGATCTGAAAACCAAGTACAAAATTATCATCAAGGTCAGACATTAAAGCTCAATCAGTGGGCTTTGCTCGGGGATTGGAAAGTTGATGATGAAAGTGCGACTTTGAATAAAGCGCCAGGGAAAATTATTTTCCGTTTTCACGCCAGAGATTTGCATTTGGTTTTAGGTCCAAAGATCAATGGAAAAGAAATTCGCTTTAAGGTCACTCTTGATGGCAAGACCTTGGGGGATGATCATGGTGCGGATACGGATTCGCAAGGTTTTGGCACCGTCAAAGAACATCGGCTTTATCAATTGATTCGGCAAAAAGAAGGTTCCGCCATTCAAGATCGCACCTTTGAAATTGAATTTTTAGATTCAGATGTTCAAGCCTTCGCGTTTACTTTTGGCTGAGCTGTGAAAGATATTTTTTAAAATCTTCAGGGACTGGTGCCTCAAGCTTCATTTGCTTTTTTAGAAGCGGGTGGAAGAACTCCAAACTTTGTGCATGCAACATCAGTCTTGGAGCGGGAAGTCCTTCAGGCTCCAACTTTTTTGAACCATACAGCCAATCACCAAAAATAGGAGCGCCACTTTGTTGCAAATGCACACGAATTTGATGAGTGCGCCCAGTCAGAGGTTTCGCTTCAATAAGCCAAGCCTTCGGATGATTTTCAAGACGCAAAAAATGAGTGTGCGCAAAATCTCCACCAGACTGAGTGCCAAACATTTTCACTAGCTTGGGACTTTGTCTTCGTCCGACAAGATGATTTTGAATTTCCCAGCTCTCTCCAGACAATTTTTCCACAGAAGTCATCGGTGAAGTCAGAGCCCAATAAGTTTTTGTGAATTTGTGCTCACGAAACATCTCTGTCAGATGCTTATTGATGGCTGGATGAATCGCTAAAAGCAAAACGCCCGAAGTGTCTTTATCCAAACGATGATGAAGATAAACCTGTTTTGAATTCAGTTGAGACTTTGCCAGATCAAAAACATTGGCGCGTTTTCGGTCCACTGTCGGTTGAGTGGGAAGATCCGGTGGTTTATTGATAAAAATCAGCCAATGATCTTGATAGATGATCTCAAGTTTTGGGCTTTGATTTATTTTTGGATCGTGAGACATCGGGATGACCTTTGATATAAAAGCGAAGGGGCCATTTTGCCGCTTCTTCGGCGTAATCGACTCCAATTCGGGGTCCTTTGTCAATTTGACTTTGCGAAACTTGATAACCATCGTCTTCAAGCCAAATTCCAGAGCGAGGATCAAGTAAATGTTTTTGGTCATGACGTTTGTTAATCCGAAGCGCTCGACAGAGCTTCCCTGGGCCTTGCGCTAAAAGCTCATCATCGTTATCGACGGCAGTCAGCGCGCGAATCAAAACTGCTTGTGGGTCACCTTTTGAGCAAGTAACGACATTGAAGCAGTAATACATTCCGTAAATCAGGTACACATAGGAAAATCCTGCGGGCTGATAAAGAGATTCGGTGCGCTTGGTGCGTCGATGACCAAAGGCATGGCAAGCTTTGTCTTTAACTCCGATATAAGCTTCGGTTTCAACAATGCGTCCGCGCAAAACTTTTTTCCCGTGACGAACACAAACAATTTTTCCGAGTAATTTCTGCGCTAATTTTTTGGTGGAAGCGGAAAAAAAGCGGGAAGTCAAAAGTGAAGTCATGCGCATAATATCTCATTTTGGGGATAGCTTTCGCAAGATTTTCGAAGCCCTGACAAGTGTTACCGTCATCTTTCATTTCTTGTTAGAACAAGGCAAAGATTTAACCTACAGGAGGTCTCAAATGAAAAACAGTCCCGTCAGACAACAACAATCACTATCACCATTTCGCTCAAATTTTTATCAAAGGTCTGGTTTTCCGCGTGTCTTTGATATGATGAATGAGATGGATCAGCTTTTTAATCAATGGAGTCCGACGACGGAATCTGCCGAAGATTATTTTGCTCCGGCCATTGATGTCAGTGAGAACAAAAAAGAATATCTTTTTAGTGTCGATGCTCCTGGAGTGAAAGAAAAAGACATCAATATTTCTGTGACCGGTCATCAGCTTTCAATTTCTGGTGAGCGCCGCCGCGAATCTGAAGAAAAATCAGAAAAAAGCTATCGCAGCGAAAGATTTTTTGGCCGCTTTGAAAGATCTTTTATGCTGCCAGAAGAAGTGAATACCGATCAGATCGAAGCCTCATTTCGCGATGGAGTTCTTGAAGTTCGCGTGCCCAAAGTCGAGGCCGCTCAACCGAAAACCATTGCCATTAAGTCAGGAATTGAAAATAAATCTGACAAATCGACTCACTAGCTAGTCTTCATTTGATCTTTGGTTGATCCTTGAACAGTGGCCCTGATAAACTCAGGGCCATGTTTGAGTTCATAAATCTTTTGATTGAAAAGATTCTTTCCTCGTTGCTGATTAGTTTTATTTTGATGCTTTTTTCTTTTTCTTATTTCAGCGGTCATTTTCCGCCCAGAAAAGATGATCTGTTTCGTTCAATCAATTTGGTTAAGATGATGCTCTCAACCAGCAAAGACTATAATGATAAAGCGCAGTCTTTGAGCAGCTTGCAAACTTTAAGCCTTGATCAAATGGCGGAGCTTCAGCGCCTGGCTTTAAAGCGCACAGAGATCAGCCTTGAGTTTTTAAAAATTTATAAGAAATTGCAATTTGGTCATATCGATCCGGTGATTGAGCAGAAGCTTCGTCAGACAGAAACTTTACTGGATGATGCCACTAAAAATCTAGAAGACGTCAATCGTCAGATCTTGCAAAAAAATTCCTGGCTGAGCCCGCCAGGAACTCAGTCGCAATAATTCTAAAAATTAATTTCTATAAACGTTGTGAGGATCGTCGCCGTTGCCGTTATCTTTTTCCGGTGATTTACAGCTTGTTTCCAGAGCTAAAATTTTAAGTCGAAGAGTTTTTAATTCATCGAGGCTCATGCGCATATCAGGAATTTGGCAATGATAACTGTTCACGACTTGTTCAATGGCGGTTGCTTCTGATGGCGCCATGATCAAATTCCAAGCGACTTTAATTTTGAGCCAATCAGTCACATAACTGCATACGTCTTTCGAGTCTGGGGGCAAGTAACCAGAAGGAGAGCTGTCGCCTTTTTTCATATTCTCATGACCACTGACGGATCTGAGGTGGTAACTGTCGCTGAGGAAGTTGGTGTACATGCAGCGCTTTTTTTGACTCCAGGACCAGGCTCCGGAAAGATAAGCGTGCTTCAGCGGAACGACGTGATCGATTTGTATATCTTGGCTGGATGTAAAAATTTGTCCTGTGTAAGGATCCAACCATTTGCCACCATCAACGACACACTTGTTGGTGTCCTTGAAGGACACTGGAACTTGCGAATCACGGATTAGGGCACGGGCTCGAGTGTTGTAGCAACCACCCAAAGTCGAATCGACAATCCAGGTCCCGAATTGTTTTTTGCGATTGTAGGGTTCAGTGGGAAGAGTCGGTGGTGTGTTGTGCTCAGTCCAATTCATCAATGCCAAATCCGTCGATGCCTCTTGCAGAGCGGGGAGGGCTTGATCTTGAAACCAATTCACCGGAGAAATGTCGGCGCGGTGGTGGCGTGAGCCATCGGTGACTGTAAAGAACTTCTGAGCTGTTTGAAAATCATCGCCGGGTGACGATGAGGGATTGGAACCTCCTGCAAAGCAGAACTGAGAAAAAACAAGCGAGATAATAACAAGAATCATGGATGTCGTACTTTGTTGTCGTTTCATGTTATTCGAATCCTTTCTTCATTTCAGATGCGTTCATCTTCCTGAGAGCGCCTGACTTAAGTAGAGCGGCAGGACGGAAGTCGGGCAACAATTTCTTTTGTCAGGTTTTCGTTTGCATGTCATTTGAATCTCAAATCTCAATAATATAACCTGCTGGAAATACTTAATATTTATTAAATTCAATCGTTTGATTGAATTTAAGTAGATTTAATCAAACGATTGAATTAGGCTATAAACATGGAAATAAAGAAAAAACACCAAGCAGAAGAAAAAAAAGACGAGACTCAAGACAATTCTCCTCCTGAAATAAAAGAGGACAACGCGGCTCGAATTAAGCTGATGGCAGTGGCAAGAAAACTTTTTGCCAAGCACGGGCTTGATGGAACGAGCACTCGAGATATCGCCAAAGAGTCAGGGCTAAACATCAGTTTGATCAGTTATTATTTTGGCGGCAAAGAGGGGCTCTACAAGGCGGTCTTAACGACCTTTGCGGAAGAATCAAAAAAACAATTCATGGAGCTGGCATCGGGATTTAATACCGAAGGTCTCGATCGCGATTCGTTTCGCTTGCTGATGAAAGAGTTTTTAAAAGGAATGTTTGAAAACAAACTGCGCAATCCTGAAATTGGTTTGATCATTGATCGTGAGCTGATGTCAGGTTCGTCCTTTGCTTGTCAGCTTTTTGAAAGTGTTTTTGCGGAGGTGATTGAAACCATCGTTGGTTTTTATAAAGCCGGTCAGCGCAAAGGCTTTATTCGCAAAGAAATAAATCCTTATATTCTGTTTATTTGTACGGTCCATTCTTCGGATCAGTACATGCGCATGATTGGTCAAGCGACGACCTCGATGCGAACGAAACTTTGTCAGATTCCCGAGCAAGCAGATGATTATTTAGAGCAACTCTATCTCATTTTTGTTGAAGGTGTTTTGGTATGAAGAGAGAAATCAAAATTCTTATTTTTTCATTTTTAGCTCTATTCATGGCGAGTTTTTTTGCGGGAAGTTTTGCGCATGGACTGACGCTCGAAGAATATTTGGCGCAAGTTCAAAGTAAAAACAAAAACTTCAGATCCTTTGAGGCCTCAACCAGTGCTGCGGAAGATCGCTTTGCCACTGCAGATCTGGATTTGTCGCCAGCGCTGACTTTAAAAGGGAGTTATCTCGATGATAAGTCGCTTGTGATTTACGGTCCGGGCATTGAAGTGACTCGCAATCAAATGACGACTTACTCGGCGGAACTTTCAAAAAAGTTTTCCTCAGGAACAACGGCGGCAGTCAGTACCGGCGTTCAAGGAGTCGTGACGGATGCGACGGGTTTTGGTTCGGGGGCACCGATTGAGACGTACTCGGGATTTGCTCAAGTGAGTCTCACGCAGTCGCTGTGGAAAGATTTTTTTGGACACGCGACGCGACTTCGTTGGGAGCGTGAATCAGCTCTGAGGACTCAGGAAAAACAAGGCTACAATTTGCAAGCGAAGCAAACTTTGATCGAAGCCGAAAGTGCTTACTGGGATTTGATTTATGCCGAAGAGGATATCAAAATTCGCGAAGCGGGTCTGACTCGCGCCCAAGCAATTTTGCAATGGGTGCAGCGACGCTACGGCAATGGCATTGGTGATAAAGCGGACGTGCTCAATGCGCAAGGTTTAGCACAGGCTCGAGAACTGGAGCTGCTCAATGCCAAGGATGATTTAAGAACGGCTCAGCAAAAAGTGGCAGATGAGTTAGAAATAAAAAATTTAAATGAACTTCCTGATTTGCAAGGAAGTCTCGGCAATAGCCGATCGATCAAAGGCTATGTGAATCCGTCAGCAGCCAGTGATCGCATTGTGAAACTGGATGCCTATCTCGCCATTTTGGATGCTAAAGCCAAAGCGGTGGCGGCAAATGAAAGTCAAGATAGCTTGCGACCTGATTTAGTTTTGCAAGGAAGTTATAAAACCAATGGCTATGATGATAATTTAAATGGCTCATGGGCGAAAGCCACAGACACAGGACATCCGACGTTGAATGTTGGTGTGCAATTTCGCTGGTTGCTTGATTGGGAAACCAAAGGGGCTGTTCGCAATGCTGCAAAAATGGATGCCTTATCAGCCAGCCTGAAACAAGAAAGACAGTTGCTAGAAAGCGATTCGGATTGGTCGGAGCTTCTTCGTAAAAACGATGAGCTTTCAAAAAAAATTGTTGTTGCGCAAAAAATTTCAGACACGCAAACGGCCCACGCAGCGGCGGAGAGACAAAAACTTTCCAAAGGTCGAGCGATCACTTCTGATGTGATCACTGCCGAACAGGATGCGGATGAAGCGGCGTTAACGCTGACAAAATTAAAAACAGAACAAAGAAAACTGGAATCGCAAGGTCGTCTGTTTGTTGCGATCGGAGATGGCGTATGAATCTTTCAGAAATTTCAATTAAACGACCTATTTTTATTATTTGCGTGGTCAGTCTGATGCTGGTGTTTGGGATGGTCTCGATGTCTCGTATGGGCGTCGATATGTTTCCAGATGTGACATTCCCGACGATCTTTGTGCAGACGACTTATAAAGGGGCTTCGCCGGTCGATATGGAAAAACTGATTTCCAAACCGATCGAAGATGAGCTGGGATCATTGCCAGGTCTTGATAAAATGTACTCACAAAATGCGGAAGGAATCTCGACCGTTATTTTGATGTTTAAAATCGGAACCGATATCAAGGATTCTGAACAGCAAGTGCAAAATCGAATCGGCAATATCCGTAGCACATTACCAGACGATATTGATAACCCGATTGTCAGACGCTTTGACCCCGCCGATCAGCCGATCGTGATGTTGGGAGTAAAAAGCAACATGAAGGCCGATGACCTTTATGATTTGGTCAACGAGACAGTTAAAAATCAATTTGAAACCATCGCTGGTGTCGGCCAAGTGCAGATTATTGGCGGTCGCAAAAAAGAAATTCAAGTTTTGGTCGATCGGCAAAAAGCACAAGATCGTGAGATTTCACTGACGCAAATCTCAAATCGTATCAAACAAACGGCCAGTGATACTCCGGTGGGTTCATTGAAAGATGCTGTGAGTGACACCTCAGTGCGAGCATCTGGGGAATTTGAAAACGTTTCTGATATTAATGATGTGAATGTTAACTTTTTAGGCTCCGATCACGCCGTTCGCTTGAACAGTGTGGCTGAGGTCAAAGAAGGTCTTGAGGACGAAGCCTCAAGTTTTACTCTGCGGGAAAAAGATGATGGCTTTAAAGTAACACCGGCGATTGTGCTTCAGGTTTATAAGCAATCGGGTGCGAACACCGTTTCGGTTTCTGATCTCGTGCAAAAAAAGATCACCAAAGTGAATGAGCTGATGAAATCTCTTGGCAAAGACGCCAGTATTTCTTTGGTGCGTGAAACTTCAAAGCCCATTCGTTTGAATGTCAAAGACGTGGCTGAAAGTATCATCATCGGTATTTTGCTTTGCGTGTTTGTGGTGTTTTTCTTTTTGGGCTCGGTGAAATCAACCTTTATTACAGGCTTGGCACTTCCGAACTCGCTCCTTGGCGGATTTGTTTTGATGTACGCCATGGGATTTACGATCAATGTGATGACTTTGTTAGCACTCTCTTTGGCGGTGGGGCTTTTGATCGATGATGCCATCGTGGTCAGGGAAAATATTTTTCGACATTTAGAAATGGGGAAAAATCCGAGACAAGCAGCCCTTGATGGAACCAAAGAGGTGGCTCTGGCAGTGCTTGCGACAACCATGGTGGTGATTTCTGTTTTCGGTCCGATTGCTTTCTTGCAGGGGATCGTTGGTCAGTTCTTTCGACAGTTTGGTTTGACCGTCGTGTTTACGATGCTGATTTCTTTATTTGACGCTTTCACCATGGCGCCAATGCTGTCGACGTATCTTGCGACCAGCAGTGATCAACATCGTGGGGATGGCTTTCTCAGTCGAGTTTTAAATCAATTTGACCGGGCACAAACTTGGCTTGAAAATATTTATGAAGCGACCGTCAGATGGGTGCTTCAGCATCGCTTAAAAGTTTTGCTGATGGCAGGCGCTATTTTTATCGGAAGTTTATTTATGACAGCCTACATTCCAAAAAATTTCTTGCCTGCGGCGGACGCCGGGGAATTTATGGTGAATGTTGAGCTGGGGCAAGGGACCTCGCTGACGGCAACGAAAGCTTTTATGGAAAAAGTCAGTGATGAAATTATTAAATCAAAAAATGTCAGACTTCTAGCCATTGTTTCTGGTTACTCAGACCGAGTTGAAAGCAATAAAGGAACTATTTTTGTTGAGCTGGTGCCAAGTAACGAGAGAAAAGTTACAACTTCCGGTGTGAAAGATGAAGTGCGTGTCTTTTTAGAGCCGCTGCAATCGCAAGCAAAATTGAGTTTGGGAGACATCGACGTCGGTGGCGGAAATCAAAAGCCATTGCAATTGATTCTGTCTGGACAAGATCTTGATCAACTTTCGGCTTATGTGAATAAATTAAAACCTCGACTGGAGAAAATTCCTGGCTTTGTGGATGTAGATACCAACTTTCGAACTGGTAAGCCTGAATTTCAAGTGGTGTTTGACCGGGCAAAATCAGAAAATTTAGGAGTCTCAACGGTGATTGCCGGAACTGAGCTTCGTGCTCGCGTGGAGGGCCTCGTTCCCGCGAAGTATCGCCGGAATGGGATCGAATATGATATTCGCGTCAGACTTCGTCCCGAAGATCGGGATTTGAAAAAAGAATTCTCTCAAACCGTCGTTCCGAATGTGAATAACGATATGATTTACATTTCAAAAGTGGCGACTCCGAAAGACACTAGCAGTTATTCGCAAATCAATCGTTACAACAAAGGTCGATATATTCAAATCGACGGAAATTTGGGACCCAAAGGAAATTTGGGCACGATCACGGATGAGATTGTGAAAGTGATTAATACCGATCCTGAATTCAAACCTCCAACAGGAATTAGCTATCAGTTCATTGGACAAGCGGAAGACTTTAAAGAACTGATTGGCAATATGCTTTTTGCGATTGGGCTTGGCGTGCTGCTGATTTATTTGGTCTTAAGCTCGCTCTATGAAAGCTTTATTACGCCAATGACGATTCTCTTGGCGTTGCCGCTGGCGATGACGGGAGCTTTCGGTGGACTTTTGATTACCGGAAAAAGTATTGATATCTTTTCGATGATCGGGATTATTATGCTCTTAGGAGTCGTCGCTAAGAATTCAATCTTGGTGGTCGACTATGCGAAAAAGAAAATGGATGAAGGCATGGATCGAACAGATGCTTTGATTCAAGCTTGTAAAACGCGTTTGCGTCCGATCTTGATGACAAGCTTTGCTTTGATCGGCGGCACGATCCCGATCGCGATTGGTCTCAATGAAGCTTCGGCACAGAGAACTTCCATGGGCGTTGCGATCATTGGCGGCGTGCTGAGCTCGACATTCCTGACTTTGTTGGTGGTGCCAGCCGCTTTTGGATATATCGATGACTTTGGTCGTTGGCTCACTCGAAAGCTCACTTTCATTCACCATGAAGGATCAGCTGTCGTTCTTCAGAAAAACCAAGGAGATGTTTCTATCGAAGAAAGTCCTTTGGGTGGTTTTGAAGCTGAGGCCATCAAGTAGTTAATAAAGACGATAAATTCCACGAAAACTTCGAATCTGGTCGATCTTCGCAGAGAAGATCGACCAGTCATCTGATTTGGCAATCGGCGCCCAAATATTTTCGATCTCATCAATCAGCAGCGTGCATGGTTTTGATTGCTGAAAGTAAGGATGCTGGGCGAGTTTTAGATTTTGAATCTCACGATCTAATAAAAGCTCTTTTAGGTTTTTAAAATTTTCTGAAGCGTAAATTTCACAAAGGGGAGAATGCTTCAGTCGTTCTTCGTTGATGCCACTGTGCAAATCAAAAAAGACTTGCTCGAAAGGTGCCTGAGTGGTTTGCATCAATTGAAAATATTCGTTCATCAAGGCTTGATCGGTGTCAGGATTTTTTGGAACAAGATTAAGGCGCTGAAGAAAAAGTTCGCGGCACTTGTCGCTAAAGAGATCGCCAAAATCTTTTAGAATTTCCTCGACGGGGAGCTCATGATGAGCGGCTTGGAGAGCGCGTCCTAATTGCAGAACATTCCAATGAATCGCTGTGGGCTGTCTGCCGTAACAATAAAGTCCCGAGTGATCAAAATAAGCGGCGGTAAAATGAATATCATAAGTTGGCAAAAATCGATAAGGGCCATAATCAAAACTTTCGCCAGTGATATTCATATTATCAGAATTCAGCACTCCATGAACAAATCCGGCTAACATATACTGAGCGGCGAGGTGAGCTAGATTTTCTGAAACTTGTCTGAAAAATAAAGCAGCAAGCTCAGGAGAGGATTCCGGAGCTCTTAACAAAAGTTCTGGAAAATAATTCTTCACTGAGTAATCAATCAAACGAAGAATATTTTCGTTTTGTCCTAAAGTTGCCAGTCGCTGAAAAGTACCAATGCGAAGATGTGAATGCGACAATCGCGTAAGCACCGCTGACCGCGTGGGAGAAGGCTCGTCATTTCGCTGGAGGCTTTCGCCTGTTTCAAAGACGCAGAAAGTTTTTGAGGTGTTCACTCCCAAGCTTTCCAGCATTTCGGTTGCCAAGATTTCGCGAACAGCACCCTTCAGCGTGAGTCTGCCATCGCCGCCTCGAGAATAAGGAGTCAGACCACTGCCCTTGGTGCCAAGATCATAAAGCTTGTGATCTTGGCCCATAAATTGAGCGTAAAGAAATCCGCGTCCATCGCCAAGGTCAGGATTGTAATGCCTAAATTGATGACCATGGTACCTGAGTGCCAAAGGCTGGGGCAAATTTCCCGGATAGGCTTCAAAGCGATGAAAGTACTTCTGCCACTCGACATCGGTGAGCTTCAGGCCAATGCTTTGTGTTGCGGCTTCATTCTTATAGCGGAGGAGAGCTTTGGGGAATGAAGCTGGCTTCACGGGATCATAAAAATCAGAGATGATAGAATCAACCTCTGACTTACGACTGAGCTCTAAAATAGCAGGTAAAGATGTCGTGGCCATGACGACCTTTAACAGTGTCTTTGGTAAAAATGAAACGATTCTGCTGGCCTGATTGACGATTTTAGCCGAAGCAGGGATAAAGGATTCATGTTCAGTCGGGTTCTCGATAAAATTCAGACATTCAACTTAGATCGTTGGGGGATGAGCCTTTCGCTCCTCTGTGCGGTCCATTGCATGGTGACACCATTTGTTATCCTCTCGGTACCGATCATGGCGAGATACTATATGGTTCATCCTTATTTTCATGTGGCTCTGGCGCTATTTATTATTCCGATTGGTCTTTTGGCTTTTGCTTCGGGCTATAAGCATCACCGAAACATTTGGGTTTATCTGCTGGGAGTACCAGGGCTTTTTGTCATCGTGATCACTCCGTACTTTGTGCATGCTCTTCATTACAATTGGAATGAGCCTTTGATCATGACTTTTGGGAGTGTGCTTTTGATCTCTGCTCACTTGATCAATCGTAGGTCCTGCGCTTGCGAAGCGCATCATCATTAAATTTCCATCTCGTTTTCATTTCACTTTCATTTAGGATAGGTCTACCTTTGAGGAAGAAAAACATTTTCTCAATAACTCGTACTTTTTGAAGTGCGAAAGGAGGACCGAATGAATTCTCGTCGTGGTTTTTTTAAGCAAGCAGCAGCTTTAGTGGGTGCAGCCGTTTTGGCTCCTGTGACAGGTTTTGCCGCCAATGACAGACGTGGTGGTGGAGACACAGCCGCAGCTCCCGCCGCGGGTGGTGGCGCTGATTTGAATTTGCCTTTGGTTGAACCAGGTAAAGGTTTGGCTGCCAGCATGAATTATCATTTCAAAGGTTCAGAAGTGAAAGACGCTAAGTTGAAAATCGAGCGCCAAGGTGTTCCGTTCTCAGGACAACATTGTTCAACATGCATGCTCTTCACCGCCGTCGGTAAAAAAGGCGGAACCGAACTTGGAAAATGCCAACTCTTCCAAGGCCAACTCGTCAAATCAACCGGCTGGTGCTCAAGCTGGAACAAAAAAGCTTAAAAGGTACGCCGTTCCTTTTGCGGGTTACGGTGAGTCAATTCTTAAACGCAAAAAAGGCAGGAGTGATCCTGCCTTTTTTGTTTTTAAGTCCGAGCCTCTCGATGCTCAGATTTTGTGATTGAACAAGATGACTCTATTTTTTTCTAGTTTTCAGGCCGTCGACTAGCTTTTCATAGGTAGGAAAATTAATTACTCCCGCCTGCTGTTCTCGATACGCTTCTTCAAGTTCCCAAGAAGCTTTCGAGTAGGAAAGCTGCAGTTCTTGTGCCTGCATAAGTTGATGCACAAGCGGATTATCTGCATCGAGTTCCTTCGTCGAGACAAGTAGTTCATCAATTTCTTCTTCAAGTAATTTTATTTCAAATTCTACAGCTTGCACAGCCATAGTAATCGTTCCAAGAGAAAGTACTGCCATGTCATATCGTAGGTAATTTCCAAACAAGCGTCAAAGGGAATTGACCGCTGTCTAAGGGCGCACCAAAGGTGCACCTACGGTGCAACGGAACGGCGTACCTCGTCGCGGAGGGCGCGGCGGAGGATTTTTCCGACGTTGGTTTTGGGAAGTTCTTTGCGAAATTCTACCTGCTTTGGAATTTTGTAGCCGGTGAGGGATTTTTTCGCATGGGCGATGACTTGAGCTTCTGTCAGGCTTGGATCTTTTTTTACGATAAATGCTTTTACGGTTTCGCCGGAGTGTTCATTTGGTACGCCGACCACGGCGACTTCTAAAACTCCTGGCAGAGTGGCGATCACGTCTTCGACTTCGTTTGGATAAACATTAAATCCAGAAACTAAAATCATATCTTTTTTGCGATCGACGATTTTGAAAAAACCATTTTCTAACATCACGGCGATATCACCGGTGCGAAGCCATCCGTCTTGCAGGACTTTTGCTGTTTCATCAGGACGTTGCCAGTAGCCTTGCATGACTTGGGGGCCTTGCACACAAAGTTCTCCCTCTTTGCCGAGCTCGACATTGTTGCCGTCGTCATCGAGTAATTTCACATTCGTTGACGGCACGGGCATGCCGATGGTGCCGACCATGTCACCACCAGTGATCGGATTGCAGCAAACCACGGGCGAAGCTTCAGTCAGACCGTAGCCTTCAAAAATATGCGTTCCGGTTTTTTGAATCCAGCGCTCGGCGACAGCTTTTTGTAAAGCCATGGCGCCGGCGACGCTCAATTTTAAATGACTAAAATCAATTTTGTTAAAATCCGCATGGTTCATCAATGCATTGTACAGAGTGTTCACGCCGGTCATGATTGAAAACGGAGTGGATCTCAAAGTTTTAATAAATCCTGGAATATCTTTTGGATTGGTGATGAGAATATTGTGACCACCGAAAGTCATAAAGGCCATGCAGTTCACAGTCAGAGAAAAAATATGATACAGCGGCAAAGCGGTGATGATGGTGTCTTCGCCCTCTTTAAAAAGAGTTTTCATCCAATCGACAATCTGCTGCATATTTGAAACAACGTTGCGATGAGTAAGCACAGCACCTTTGGAAACTCCTGTGGTGCCGCCCGTGTATTGCAGAAAAGCGATATCATTCATTTCGACTTTGACATCTTGATAGGGACGTTGCGAGCCAATTTCCAGAGCTTGATGAAAACTGTAAGCTTGCGGTAAGTGATAGGCAGGGACCATTTTTTTCACGTACTTCACAACGGAATTCACCAACAGATTTTTTGGAAACGGAAATAGATCGCCAATCTCAGTGACAACCACGGATTCAATTTGTGTTTCTTTGATGATGCTTTCCAAATGGCCAGCGAAGTTTGCGAGAATAACAATGGCCTTCGCACCGCTGTCTTTGAATTGATGTTTCATCTCGGGAGCAGTGTAAAGAGGATTCGTGTTTACGACCACAAGGCCTGCGCGCAAAGCTCCAAAAAGAGCCACGGGAAATTGTAAAAGATTGGGCATTTGCAAAGCGATGCGATCACCTTTCTTAAGTTTTAATTCGTGCTGCAAGAACGAAGCGAATTGTCCTGATTTACGATCAAGATCTTCGAAACTCATCGTCACATTCATATTGGTAAACGCAGGACCAGAGCGAAATTTACGAATGGCCACATCGAAAACCGACATGATGTTGGAGTATTGAGAAATATCAATTTCAGCAGGAACGCCTTTGGGATAATTTTTGAGCCATGGTTTTTGATCTGTTGTCATCATTGCTCCTGTCGAAAATCATGGCACCTGAGTGCCGAGAATTGTCTGGATCGTTTTTGTCTCATTTTGAGACAGGAAAATGATCTCATAACCTCTTGAGATTGCAAGGCTTTGATCAACGCCTCAGCCAATTGTTTGGGGATTGCTTCTTGCTGTTATGAAGTGTGAGGTGTGCCATGGGAAAAGGAATGATTTGGACAATCGGATTGATCTCCGTCTTTGGGCTGGCTGTGGCTTGCTCATCGCACTCCAATCATTCGGCGAAAGCTTCGGGAGTGGTGGCGCAAAGTCCTGCAACGCCATCACCAAATATGGCGGCAGATCATCAGTTGTTGCGGACTCAATCATCGAGTGGAGATATCGATAATACCAAGAGCAATATAAAGAGTTTAGATCAAAATCCTCAAGCGAAATCAATCTCTGTGGTTCCAGATGCTTGCACCGAAAATTCACTTCGTTGTGATGTGGTGCAAATGATGGAGATTCAACGCGAGTCACATATTGTTTTGAATCAAGCGTGGGCAGCGGTTTGGAAAGAAAATAGCACGACGATCGTTCAGGAGATCGGCACTGTTTTTAAAACGACTTTGTCGTATTTTAAACAGATGTATCGCTCGGATGGCTCGACGGTTTCTCAGTCAGCAACTTGTGTGGGCGCTAAAGCAAATTTGGAAAATCTCAGCACCAAAATTCAAACTCGATATATTTTAAGCACTTCGGATTGCCAGCAATCAAATCGTCGCTGGGAGCTTGTGACCTTTGAAAAATTAGGCAGTAAACACTGGCGCCTGACTTATGCGACTTCGAATTTCCCGGCATCGGCGCTTGGAAGCTCTTTGCAATTTTTAGGAAAACCAGTGGTTTGCAATGTTGTGCTCAATGATTCGATGAAGGTTTCAAAACTCAATTGCACGGGTCTAGGGCAAAATAGAAACTCGGACGAATACGCGGAGTTTACAAAGTTTGCTTTTTCAAAAACAGATCAGAGTTATTTGCTGCAAATTAAAGGTTCGAAATATCGCACGATTCAAGATAAAGCCGGAGACTTTGATGTTTTAGTTCCGGTCGATGGTCCTATCCTCTATCAAGAGAAAGTCATTGCTGTTGCTGCTGATCAGCCAGTTGCTCAGCCAATTGTTGAGACTCAAGTTCAGCAAGTAGTGCCAATGGCAGCGCCTGCGATACCGACAGCAGCAAATATGGCAGCAGGTCCAGTGGCTGAAACTCCGGTGCTTGATGCTTCGGGACGCCCTCAGCTCAGAAAAAGAATTTCGCATAATCCAGAAAAAACGGAGAAGGCAGAGCTACTTCAAATGCTGAATCCTGATGACCGTCAGCAATATGATTTGATGAAGCCTGAAGAGCAACAGCAAGTTCTGGAAGAGTTGCGACTTGAAAAGCAAAGTGAACAAAACACGAACCCTGCTGGCCAACAGGCGGGGCAAGAGCTTGATCAACAACCAAACGTTGCTCCAGCAGCACCAGCAGCGTCGCCAGCAGAAGAGGCAGCAGTTCCTGAAGCTGAGGCTCCTGCAGCGACTCCGGCAATGTCGATTCGCTAGTCGGAAGAGGCTTTGCAGTTGACCATTCTGACAATCTCCGAAAAAATAGACGTCTTCGGAGGTTCTCGTGGCAAAGAAAAAAACAGCAAAGACTCAAAAAAAATCTCGTGCAGTAAAAAAGGCAAAAAGCAAACCTTTGAAAAAAGTTGCTAAAAAAGCGGCAAAGAAAGTCGCGAAAAAAGCGATTGCAAAAAAAGCGGTTACCAAAAAACTTAAAAAAGTAAAAACAACTCCAGTCATTGTTGCTGGAACTATTATTTCGTCTTCGGAGCCTTCAAAGGCACCGCAAATCGGTGAAGTAGTTCCAAACTTTTCGATCCCATCAACGGCGGGGCAAGATTTTGTTTTGAATAACTACCAAGGTAAAAAAGTGGTGCTTTATTTTTACCCGAAAGATTCAACTCCTGGTTGCACGACCGAAGGTTATGAGTTTTCAGGACTTCAAGATCAATTTAAAAATCAGAACACGGAAATTTTTGGGATTTCAAGAAATTCATTGCTGTCGCACGATAAATTCAAAGATGAGCAAAGTTTGACGATTGATCTTCTCAGTGATCCTGATGAAAAGGCCTGCAAACTTTTTGATGTGATCAAGCAAAAAAATATGTATGGCAATATGGTCATGGGTGTTGAGCGCAGCACTTTCTTACTCGATGAAAAAGGTCGCTTGGTCAAAGAGTGGCGCAAAGTCAAAGCCGAAGGACACGCCAAAGAAGTTCTGGCTGCGGTTAAAGAACTCAAATAGTGAAAGTTTTTGATATCACTCCCGAAATTGATGAAAAGCTCGCGGTGTTTCCGGGCGACGTTCCTTTTGAAAGGAATATCGCTATGGATTTTAAATCTGGCGATCATCTGCTTTTATCTGCGATTAAAACCACTTTGCATTTAGGTGCTCACGCCGATTCAAGTTCGCACTATCATCGTGATGGCGTCGGCGTTGAGCAGCGACAGCTGACGGCTTATTTTGGTCAGGCGCAAGTGATCTCAGTCAGTTTGCGTCTTGGCGAGAGAATTTCATTGGCGGATTTAAAAACGGAAATCAAAGCCCCAAGAGTGCTTTTTAAAACCAATTCTTTTCCCAATCCAAAAAAATGGAATAGTGATTTTATGTCGCTATCTCCTGAAGTGATTGAATTTTTGCATTCTAAAAAAGTTGTGCTTGTGGGAATCGATACGCCGAGCGTGGACCCAGAAAATTCGAAGGCCTTAGAAAGTCATCAGGCTTTGTTTAAAACAAAAATGGCAGTCCTTGAGGGAATTGTTTTAACTCAAATCCCAGACGGAGTTTACACTTTGGTGGCTTTACCTTTGCCGATCAAAAATGCGGATGCTTCACCTGTGCGAGCTCTTTTGTTTGAAGAGCCCGATCTTTTTCCAGAGCAGCAATATCAAGTCGTAAAATAAAATCCCATTTTTTTGCGAACGGTTTCTGGTAGTGGGGGCACTTGCGATCTAGGAATAAAAAATGTCGTCAGATTAAAAAAATCGGTAAATATTTTATGTTTATCAGTCGCAGATTTAAGATAATCGTGTCCTGAAGATCCGCCAGTGCCGATTTTTCGCCCAAGCATTCGATGCACCATCAAAACATGGCGGTATCGCCACTGAGTCATATTTTCATCGAGATCCAAAAGCGATTGAATCAAACGAAACGGCATTTGCAGAGCGGGTTCTTCACGGTACAACTGAATGAGGAGTGCCGCATGCAGTGCTTTTTGTGACAAGCGGACTTGTCCCTGGCTTTGCAACTCCTTGTATTTACCTTCGTCAAAAAGCGCATCGAAAGAGTTGAGACTCATTTGAATAAGTCCGGCGTTTCTGTTTTTTTCTTCAGGGCCTAGGCGTGGATTTTCTTCCACCACTTTCAAATCTGAAGCTAAAAGCTCACGCACGGCTTTTTGGTATTGTTTCCAGAATTCAAAACCTTCTGTTTGTAAAAACGGAGTGCGCTCGAGCCACTTTTCAAGCAGTTCAAAAAGCGATGGCGATTGCATGATGGTTTGCATTTTGGACTGCTCGGTGGGCTGCAGCGATTTAAAGAAAGGCTCTTGATTGTAATTCAATCGTTGCTCGCTGGTGAGCCCTAATTTGGTTTCAAGGCAGCGCCATTGAAAACTTTGAAAGCCTGAAGCCGGATAAAGAAAATCACGAAACTCTAAAAAATCAAGGGGAGTCATAGTCTCTAAAATATCAATCTGGCCATTGATAAATTTTTGAATATCCACCACGCGCTCAAGCCTTGCCACGGCAATGCCCATTTGGGTATCAGGCATAGAAACTTTAGAAAAGTCACTCATCACCGAATCAAGTTCGAATAGCATTTGCTTAAACCAAAGCTCATAAGTTTGATGAACGGTGATAAAAAGCATTTCATCGTGCGCAGGCTTGCCAAATTCAACACTGCGAAGTGATTGCGAATCAAGAAGCTGGTCGAGTTTGAGATAGGCTTGATAATGAACCGGAGGGTATTTCATAGTTGGTCCTTCGCTAGTGATTCGAGATGTGAGAGAAAGCCAGTGATATCTTGAGAAGTCGTATCCCAAGTCGTCATCAAACGGCATTCAAAAGTTTTTTCATCCCAAACATAGAAAAAATATTTTTCGCGTAATTTTTTAATCAAAGGCTGCGGAAGTTTCACGAAAACGCCGTTCGATTGACGCTCACAAGTGATTTCATACTTCGAAAGTTTTTTAAGACCCGCGGCTAAGCTTTCGGCCATCTGCAAAGAGTGCTCGGCAATTTGTTTCCAAAGATCATTGGAAAGATAAGCCTCAAACTGAGCCGCGATAAATCTCGATTTTGATGGAAGCTGAGCTGATTGCTTACGAATGTATTTAAAATTCTTTTTTAAGGACTCGTTAAAAACTAAAATAGCTTCGCCAAACATCAAGCCGTTTTTGGTACCACCAAAACTTAAGATATCCACGCCAAGATCCGTGATCATTTGTTTGAACGTGGTTTTTAAAAACAAAACCGCATTGGGGAGTCTGGCGCCATCAATATGTAGATAAAGATTTTCTTTTTTGCACCACTCAGAGATTTCTTGAAGCTCTTTGAGAGAATAACAAGTTCCAAGCTCTGTCGGTTGAGTGAGACTCACAGCTTTGACCTGAGCGCTGTGCTGATCGCCTCTGCGAACAAGAGCTGATTTTAAATCAGATAAAGAAATTTTTCCTTGCACTGATTTTAGCGCAATCAACTTGCCACCCGTGAAAAATTCAGGCGCTGCGCACTCATCGACATTGATATGACTTAAATCCGAACAAAGCACCGATTCAAAAGATTGTAGGCATGAGCGAAGGGCAATGACATTAGATCCTGTACCGTTAAAAACAAAATGCACGTCAGGACCAGAGCCGTGAGCGATGGCGTCGCCGCTGGTAAAGTTTTTTTGAAAAAGCTGGGTTGTCCTCTCAGTCCATTCATCAGTCCCGTAGCTGGGAGCATGATCGACATTGGCATTGACCAAAGCTTTAAAAATTTCGGGATGGACTCCGCTGTGATTGTCGCTGCCAAAACTGCGAAGCGAACTCATCTCACACCACGACGAAGAAAAGAAAGCGAAGCAAACTGATGCATCAAGAGTGCTGCCGCCTTCGAAGTGTGATTGTCGATATCTAAAGGTGGCGACACTTCGTAAATGCTGAGCGCCTTCCAATCAAAGTGATGCGTAAACCAATAAAAGGCGCGCATCACATCCGCAGTTTTAAGTCCCGTGGTCCAAGACTGCGAACAGCCTGGAGCTTCCGATGATTGCAAGCCATCAATATCAAAACTAACCCACAGCGGATGACCTTCGAGAGAGCCAAGCACACGAGTGAGAATCGGCAGCAGACCTTCTTCCTCAATCATCGAAAGCGGTAAAAGTTGAGCGCCTTTTTCCAAAGCCCAATCCCAATGCGCTCGGGAATTGCACTGCGGCTGCAGACCAATTTCAAAAAAGTGAAAGGCGCCAGGAAATTCAGTCAGCAAACGATAAAAAGGAGTGCCGCTGTTGAGTCCCTTATCTAAAGGCCTCACATCCAAGTGCGCATCAAAATTGAGAATCACTGGCTTTTTGGTGGTTGGATTTTGTTTCAGTAATTCTTCAACACCGCGAAGAAATCCAGCGCCGTCGGCATAACCGTAATCGTGTCCTCCGCCGAGAGAAATCCACGGAGTTCCAGCCGCTGTCATTTTTTGCGCCTGAGTTAGACCTGCTTGATGACGTTCTGCCAATGGGATTTTTTTATTCACATCTCCAAGATCAGAAATTTTCACCTTGCGCGGAAAAAGCACATGCGGAGTCATTTTGTAAAATACGGTACGGATTTGCGTCGGTGCCAGAGCTGCTCCCACGCGGCCTTTGTTCAGAGCAATACCTTCATCGTCGGGATAACCCCAGAGACAAAGATCAGCGACAGCCGAATCGTGAGCGATAGCGTCGCCGTTTGAAGCAAAATCTCCCAAGCGTTGATCTTGCGGATCGTGTTTGGAAAAAAATAAAGCAGAATCGGTGGGTGTCCAGCTCATAAAAAATGGTTTACCTTTAAGAAGGCATTAACCCATCTTTTGTTCAATCTGTCGAGCGATCGACTCAACCGCCAGAGAGAAAATCTTTTCACCATGAGCTTTGGTGGCAAGACTGGGATTCGACCCCATGCGTCCATCAGGGAAGGTGCGGCGAAACTCGCCGGGACTTTGCGGCCAAGAGTATTTTTTAGGAGTGTCGAAGTAATGAAACTCGCGCTTCTCCAAAAAAGCCTCAGGATGAGTCGCCATGGTGACCGAGACTTCGCCGCAAGTGGCGTGAAAGCCATTGGCCTCACCAAAAATTTCAGTTTCATATTTGGTGACTTCGGGAAGATGCCACCAATTAAAAAGTTGAAAGTGAAAACTCTGATCTTGATCTAAAATTTCTGAAAAGGTGGCTTGCAGACTTGGAATGTTTCCGCCGTGACCATTGATCAGGAAGAAATCATGAAATCCATGACGAGCATAGGCAAGAATAATTTCCTTCATCATGGCAATGTAAGTCGTGGGTTTCAAAGCACTGCTTCCCGGAAATCCCAAATGATGCAAAGCCATTCCGTAGCAAACCGGTGAACCCACCATAGTTTGAGTCTTCATTCCCACTTTCTTCGCCATCTCCCAAGCGGTCAGGAAATCGGTACCGATGAGACCCGTGGGGCCATGTTGCTCGGTTGAACCCACAGGGATGATGATGGATTTTTTCTTCTTGAGGTAGGTTTCAACTTCGGGCCAGGCTTTGAGATAAATTTCCATTTGCGTCCCTCTTGTGATTGAATGTTGATGGTGGAAATTTTAAGAGAAAAACTCAAGCAAATTTTTACAAAAACAGAGAGAGCATTATCTCTTGAGACTCTTGAGGGCGAAAACTCGGCTTGGCGACAAGTCGTGGATGATTTTTTGCGTGAAGTGGAAGCAAAGCCCACTGATGTTGCTTCGGATATCGCGCACCAATTTCCTGCCTATCTGCGTTTAAAAAAAATGCCGACCGCGATCATTCAAACAGCGCACTTTGAGTGGATCGTCTATTCTCGAGAAAAATGGGATTTCGGAAGCCCCAAAAAAGAATCTGAAATTTTAAGCTTAGATCTATCAGTCGAAGTTATTTCAATAACGGCAGGGGCCTTAAATCTTCAGCTTTCTCCCGGAGTTTATGTCATTGTTCATTCGCAAGATCAGGTTCAAGTCAGACTTTTAGCAGAGAATCATCTGAAAATGTTTGAAGTTCTCAAAGAAGGGGATCGGAAATACCGAGTCAATCAATTGATCGAATGGATGACGGCAGAATTCAATGAGTCAAAATCGAAAAAAGATTGGGAAATGACGCTGGCTGATTTGCTTCAATGGGGAATTGTTCATCACAATACTTAAAAAGGAGATTTTAATGAAAAATATCCAACTTGGGTTTTTAATTTTGGCAATAACGGGAAGTCTTTTGCTTTCTTCGTCGCAGGCCTTGGCAGCGATGGGTGGAAGTGGTTCTGACAATGTGCTTTTTGGGCTCAGTTTGTTGAAATTTGATCGAGAAACAGAAGGTCCAACATTGGGCACCAGCACTGAAAAATGGACAATCTATGATTTGAAACTGGGTTATGTTTTTTCAAACAATTTTTATCTCGGCGTCATTTACTCGGGTTATTCGGATGACAATGGATCCAACACCAACACGCGAGGTTTGCTCGGTGGAACAGTTGGATATCATAATGACGGTTGGTTTATTGATGGCTCTTATTTGCTTTCAGGACAGCTCAAACTCAGTGGCAGTACTCTGAAAGATCCGAGTGGATACAGCATCGATTTTGGTTACAATGCGATGATGGGAAGTAATTTTTATCTCGGAGTTGAAGCTTCCTACAAATCGATTTCTTACGACAAAAAAGATAACGTGAGTGAAACCAATAAAGAAAAATCAGAACTTTATCCGATGCTCAGTGCCGGCGTTCTTTTTTAAACTTTATTCATAATATCCCCAAGCAGTTGAATATGCTGCAGGGGATACTTCCCGACGGACATGATCATCAGCTGTTTCACGGCGGATTTTTTTTCCACTCCTTCAAAAGTGATCATGCGATCCAAAGCGTTGCATGAGGCCACAATCACGGCCAGCGGATCCATTTTTGATTCAGGAATTCCATTGGGAAAACCTTTTCCGTCCATATACTCTTCATGTTGAGCAATGATATTGAGAATGGCTTGATCAAAGTGTTTCTTATCTTGCACTCGTTGTGCGCCCGCCATGGGATGGTTTTTATATATTTTAAGTTCTTCGGCGTTGAAGTCTTTGAGCGGTCTTGCCACCGAAAGCCCTGAATGAAAATGTTCGAAATCATGCAACAAAGCACCCAAGGTCAGAAGCTGCATCTGTTTTGGATCAGTGAGCCCCAGTCGTTTTGCCAAGGCATTGGCCAGAGTCGAGACGGTGACTCCGTGGTGAGCAATATTTTGATCGACGTTATTCATATTCAGGATGTGGCTGACGGCGGCTTCTTCATTTGATAAAAACTGAACAAATTTTCCGGCGGCATCTTTGGCTTCGTTGTAGACCAATTCGTTTTCTGGATTTTCCATCACCGCTTCGGTTTGACTTTGTTGATTGCCCTGGACAATTTCAGATCTGGTTTGCAGGGATTTTCCGGAATTTTTATCGTAAGCCATTTCAATATTTTTTTGCAGGTACTGACGGTAACCTTCTTCATCCGTAGGAAGGATAAACATTTTTTTTAATTTTTTGGCTTTCAGGCGTTGCAGACGTTCGCCTTCAAAGCTGTCGCCCTTACGAACGTAGTGTACAAACTTTTCGTTGATTTTCAAATAGGCATCGAAATCAATTTTTTGATCACCGCGCAAAGTACTGACTCGGATCGGGACATACTCATCAGCCATGAAAATCGCCTTCTCGAGAAGTTTGCTTTCGTTTCAAAAAAATGGAATAGTTATTCCATGAGCACACTCGATACAGAAATTTTAAAAGAATTCCAAGCTGAGTCAAAGACTCTCATTGAGAAGATGAATTCAATCCTCGAAGGCTGCGAAGGACATTTTGATCAGGTCAAAAGTCTTGAAGAGTTTGGGATGAATGTGGATCGAATCATGGGTGCGGCGAAAAGTTTAGGAATGGCCGTTGATGATCAAAAGCACATGATTCACAAGGTGGCTGATTACTCGGCGATCTGTAAAGCGGTCGGTTACAAAGCCTCGCAGATTCGGGACAACGAACAGTTTTATGATATTTGCGTGGCACTTCTTTTGGATGGAACCGAGGTGCTCGGCGAAATGGTTGATGCTTTGACGGGCGAACCTTTGGAGCTCAAAGAAATTTTCTCGATCACTTTTTTAGAAAGACTGCGTTGGGTCTCAGCCCAATTTGGCTCTGAATACCGAGCCACTGTCGATATTCATAAAGGCAGCAAAACAAAATTGAATCAGTCAGAAATTGATGATCTGCTTAAAAAATTAGGTCTGGATTGAAACTGACCCTGAAGATTGTCCCTGAAGAAGACGGGCCTTGGAGTTTTCATCTTTGAAGGGGGCGGCCATCCATGGCCTCACAAGCTGGAGCGCCATCCTGGCTGCTTGAGCCCCTTCAAAGATGAAAACTCCAAGATCCTTCTTTTCAAGAACTTTGGAATCTTTGGCTGATCAGAATTTCTTTTACTTTGGAATCTTATTTATGAGACCAGCTCGTTGTTGTAGCTTTGATAGAGCTTGAGATGTCTTTGCAGATTTTCGATCTTCTTGGTGGTGCACCAACTTCTTCGAGCAAGCCTTTTTAGATCAGCTCGAAGCTTGGCACATCTTTGATTCAGAGCAAACATGGGATCAAAGACCTTCTTTCTCTCGGCTGTAAAGACCAGCTCTCTTTGTTTTTTAAGCTTATCTCTGGAAACGATCTGGATATGCTCGGCCCTTGGGAAGTACTCTTTGATCAGCTTTGGGTACAATGGATGACTGTCCGTGGTGATGGAGAGTGGTGCTATTTTGAGATTTAATTTTAACTCTTGGAGAAGGGATTTCAGAGCAAAAACTCTTTGATCCTCTCTAAATCCATACTTTTTAATAGAAATCTCAGCTAATCGGCCCTTGGCTTTAATGGTCCCGGTTTGGACTCCTAAAATCTGATAATGCTCATCAACACAAAAGGGT
>Ga0134128_10001379_pt1 | contig 31416 bp, 26 predicted proteins | sample KB31754_FD_96462 | JGI IMG/M metagenome (GOLD analysis project Ga0134128, IMG submission 96462) | Terrestrial soil microbial communities with excess Nitrogen fertilizer from Kellogg Biological Station, Michigan, USA - KB3-175-4 | ecosystem: Environmental > Terrestrial > Soil > Unclassified ... | reverse complement strand
TCGACAAACTGAATTCGTTGATCACAAGATCCTTAATCAAGTTGCTTTGTGCTCTCGGTGCCCTGTGTGGTTAAAGAAGCCTTTCCCCATGCTGGCGGGAATGGATTTCCCGGACGCGCTCAATGGTATCGGCCTCCTCCGGCGGTTTATCGTCGCGGATGCGCAGAATGCGGGGAAAACGGAGGGCAAAGCCGCTGGCGTGACGGTCGGAGCACATGATGGCGTTGAATGCGACCTCCAGCACGACCTTCGGCTCCACTTCGCGCCAAAAACCCTGGTCGGCCACGGTGTGCGCCAGAAACCACTCGGTTAAGCTGGCGATCTCTCGGTCGGTGAGCCCGGAATAAGCTTTGCCGATGTTCACCAGGCGGTCGCCGTCGCGAACTGCGAAGGTGTAGTCGCTGAGCATGTTCACGCGCTTGCCGTGGCCGTATTCGACGGAAGTGACGACGACGTCGAGAGTGGCCAGTTCGCGCTTCAGCTTCACCCAGGACTGTCCCCGGCGACCGGGCGTGTAGGGCGATTCCACATCCTTGATCATCAGGCCCTCGTTGCCGCGGGCTTGGGCGGCGGCGAAGAGTGTCTCCAGGTGCTGGGGCGAATCGGCGCGCAGCACGGGGGCGCGGATGACCTCAGACACCGGCTGCGTCTCCGCCTCTACTGCCGGTTCGAAGGTCAGCTGTCCCTGAGGGGCGGTGGTGCGCGTCACGCCGAAACGACGAGCGCGACTGAATATGCGGTCGAGGATGAGGGCCCGCTGGCGCAGCGGCTGATCTATGACCAGTTCCCCCTCCGTATAGAGGACATCGAACGCCACGTAGGCGACGGGCACGGCGCGCATCATTGTCTCAGTCACCGTCTTCCGGCCCAGGCGCTTCTGCAGTTCGGAGAACGGCAGAGCACGAGATTCTGTGGCCTCATCGGCTGCGCGCTTCCAGGCCACAATTTCGCCGTCGAGAATGATTTCGCCGGAAAATTGCGCCAGCGCTTCCGCCAGTTCAGGAAACGACCCGGTCACTTCATCCAGCGTGCGCGAGAACAGCCGGGCTTCGCCGTCACGGCAGTGAGCCTGCGCCCGGATCCCGTCATATTTATCTTCCACCTGCGCATGCTGGAAGAAGGTGAACGCTTCCTCGACCGACTGCACCGGGCTGGCCAGCATGAAACCGATGGGGTGGAATAAGCGCATGCTGGCGTCTCCCAGCCGGTCAGCAAGGGCCAGGCGGCAGGTTTCGCCGATATCGCCCAACATCATGTTGGCGCGCTGCACCGTGCGGACTTCTCTGCCAAAGGCTTTGGCGATGCCCTCTTCCACCAGGCTTTCCTGCATGCCGATGCGCAGGTCTCCGGTCATGATCTTGACCAGGTACTTGGCCTCAAGCGGCGTGGCTTTGGCCAGCAGGTCGCGAACCAGCCTGAGTTTGGCGGCTGCGCCGCGCGTGGTTGCGATGCTTCGGAAGGCCTGCTCAACCTGGATGACGTTGAGTTGTTCACCCGTTGATCCGGTGTACTTCGCTGAAAGAACGTCATAGGCAGCGGCGCCCAGATCACCGTGACGGCGATAGGCAACGGTCATAGCGGCATCGCTTTTGCCCGAAAGCTCCTGCACTAAGCGCCACAACTGCGTGCCCCCTACACCCAGCGTGGCCTGTTCGTACGCCGGAAAAGGGCGCCCTGAGAGGAACACTGCTGAGACCGCCGCTTCATTCACACTGCGCGAGCGCAGGTAGTCGGCTGCGATCTGCTTTTTTTCCAGCTTCTTAGAGGTGCGGGCAATGGTCTCGCACGCCGGAGCCAGCAGGTACATGCAGTGGGTTCGATGCCGCAAATTGCTGGCAAGACTCGGAGAGCTGCGGATAAAGGCTCAGCTTCTCTGCAGCAACGCCGCTTGGCTGCGGCGAATATTAGGACGCTCCAGAACCTTAAAGCCGGCTTGGGCGGCTTGCCGCAATTCCGCCTCGAATTCCTCGGCCCTTACGTGGCCTGCAGGTTCGACTAGAAGGAGGCGGGCGCCAGGTTTGGAAGCGGCGGCAGTCTCGGCAAAGAAGCGGGCCGCAGAGGGCATCTCGTGCACCATGGCGAAGGCGAGAGTGAAATCCACTTTGCCGGCAAGGCTGGAGACGCCAAGGGAATAGACTGAAACCAGCCGCGCGTCCACCCGCTGCTCCAAGCCGGCCTTGGCTACCCGGCGCTGCAGTTTGCTAATCATTTTAGGCTGAACGTCCAGCGCTATGACCTTGCCGTCAGCTCCCACCAGGCGCGCCAAAGGAATCGTAAAGAACCCCATCCCCGGTCCAGGTTCCAGCACGGTCATGCCGTCCCGCACCCAGGGTATAAGCAACTTGCCGGGATTGAGCTGCAGGCGGCGCAGAGGCGAAATCAAAAAATAGCCCAGCCACCACGGGCAGACGCGATGACCCATATGGAACCCCTGCTGGCAGGTTAGAACGGCTGCGGAGGCCAAGACAAGCAGGCGTCATAGAGTGGTTGGTAGGGGTAGTTAGTGGTTGGGCGGCCGGCTAAAAGCGGTGTTTCGGAACTGCCTGCTACTAATCACCCGCCAAACCACCACCCCGTAATGGTGACTTTTCGGCCCTTCTGCGCTAGGCTAAAGTCTCCTGGGGCTGTTTCCCCAAGCCATCCGGAGTCATCTAATTACCATGCGATTTGTACGGCAGATGTGGCGGTTTTTGGTAGCAGTGCAGCTCCTGCCCGCTCTGGAGAGCGGCGAGGAGACGCTGGTAGGGGGCCAGGCTGTTCTCGAAGGCGTGATGATGCGCTCTCCCCATGCCTGGGGCATTGCCGTGCGCAAGCCTTCGGGCGAAATCACCACCCACACCGAGCCGCTGGAGCGGCTTTCAGAAAAGCACAAGTGGATGGGCTGGCCGGTGGTTCGCGGGGTTATCACCCTGGGCCATGCCATGACCCTGGGGTTCCGCGCGCTGAAATTTTCCGCCAATGCCGCTCTGGCCGAGGCGCCGCAGCCGGAGAATGGCAAAAAAATCGAGTTCAGCGGCTGGCTGGCGGTAGTGAATGTGGCTATTTCTGTAGGCTTCTTCATTTTCATGTACAAATTTCTACCCCTCGTGGCAGCGACCGAGTTGAAAAAAGTGTCGCCGGTTTTCGGCGAGCAAGTAATCTTCAATGTGGTGGATGGTGTTATCCGTATAGCTCTTTTCCTGTTATTCATCTGGGGCACGTCGCTATGGAAGGACATCCGCCGGGTTTATGAATATCACGGGGCGGAGCACAAGACGGTATTCGCCTTCGAGTCGGGCGACTCGCTCAGCATTCCCGAGGCGCAGAAGTACTCCACCTTTCATCCCCGCTGCGGCACCAGCTTTTTGATGACGGTGATGTTGATCTCCATCGCCTTCTACACCGCCGTGCCGGTCTACACCTTCTGGGCCCGATTCGCCATTCGCATTGCCCTGCTGCCGGTGATTGCCGGCGTCTCCTACGAGATCATCCGCTTCGCCGCCAAACACCGCGGCTCGCTGTTCGCCCTGATGACCGCGCCCGGTCTGTGGCTGCAGCGCATCACCACCCAGCCGCCCGCCGACGACCAGGTAGAATGCGCCATTGTGGCCTTGAATGAGGCTATGGCCGTGGAAGCACAGCGGGGCGGGGAACTGGTGATCGCCTAGCGGCGGGGCGCCGCGAACAATTACACTGTACTCAGCTCTCCCACTTTGAATGCGCCCTCGGCTGTCGACAACCGAGGGCCGACAGCCGTCGCTGCGGAAGAACATCAATCAATGTTTGAACGATTAGACCAAATCGAATCCCGCTATCAGGAACTGGAGCGCTCGCTGGCCTCGCCGGAGGTCATCTCCGATTCTGCCAAGTACCAGAAGGCCGCCAAGGCGCACAGCGAGCTCATGCCGGTGGTGGAGAAATATCGCGAGTACAAGGATCTGAAGCGGGGCATCGCAGAGAGCAACGCGGTGCTGGCGGAGGAAAAGGACGCGGATATGCGCGCCTACGCCCAGGAAGAGCTGGACAAACTGGAGGGGCGCGCCGGGCAAGTAGAGCAAGAGCTGAAGGTCCTGCTTTTGCCCAAAGATCCCAATGACGAAAAGAACGTGGTGCTGGAAATTCGTGCCGGCACGGGGGGCGATGAAGCCACGCTTTTCGCGGCGGAAATGTTCCGCATGTACACCCGTTTCGCTGAGACCCAACGCTGGAAAGTTGAGGTGCTTTCCACTTCAGAATCAGGAGTGGGCGGGCTGAAGGAAGTGATCGCCATCATCGAAGGGGACCGTGTGTACTCGCGTCTGAAATATGAGAGCGGCGTTCACCGGGTACAGCGGGTTCCCCAGACCGAGCAGCAGGGGCGGGTGCATACATCCGCGGTCACCGTGGCGGTCCTCCCAGAAGCAGAAGACGTGGACATCAAGATTGAAGCCAAAGATCTGCGGGTCGATACTTTCTGCTCCTCGGGTCCGGGCGGGCAGTCGGTGAACACCACTTACTCTGCGGTACGCGTCACCCATATTCCCACTGGCGTGGTTGTGAGCTGCCAGGATGAGAAATCGCAGATCAAGAACAGGGAGAAAGCCATGCGCGTGCTGCGCTCCCGCCTGTACGAAATAGAACTGCAAAAGCAGCAGGAGCAGCTGGCCAAAGAGCGGCGGGCCATGGTGGGCACGGGCGACCGCAGCGAAAAGATTCGTACCTACAATTTCCCGCAGAATCGCGTCACCGACCACCGCATCGGTCTGACCCTGCACCAGCTGGGCGACGTGATAGATGGCAGGCTGCAGCCCATCATTGATGCACTCGTCACCCACTACCAGTCGGAGAAACTCAAGCAGGAAACTGCCTCAGTAGGGTGAAGTGAGTAGCCAGTGCCTAGTCCCAGTACCCAGAAAACCTGCATTGAGTGATTGGGAACCAGGTGCCGGATACTGGGAACTGATTCCATGCAGCTTCGCCAGGCCATCCAAACCGCCGTGCAACGCCTGCAGGACGCGCACGTAGGCTCGCCGCGAATGAACGCCGAGCTGCTGGCGACGTTTGTGCTGGGTTGCGACCGTGCGCACCTGTATGCCCATGGCGATCGCGGGCTGACCAAAGACGAAATCGCACGCTATGATGAGGCCCTGGCCGAACGTGCCCGTGGCGTGCCCGCCCAATACATCACCGGCCACCAGGAATTCTGGGGCATGGACCTGATTGTCTCGCCTGCCGTGCTTATCCCCAGGCCGGAAACTGAGCATGTGATTGAAACCGTCCTGGAGCTGGCCCGTGAACATGCCCCGCAGCGGGTCGTAGATGTGGGGACCGGGTCCGGCTGCATCGTTCTGGCACTGGCCAGGGAGTTCTCCAAGGCAGAACTCCATGCCACCGAGCTTTCTGCGGAGGCCCTGGAAATCGCGCGCGCCAATGCCGCCCGCCACCAACTGGAGCAGCGAGTCCGGTTCCATCAGACCGATCTGCTGGCCGGCATGGAGGTGGCCGCCTTCGATTATGTGGTTTCCAATCCTCCCTATATCGGGGATTGGGAGGCTGGCTCGGTGGAGGCGCAGGTGCGCGGATTCGAGCCGCGTCAGGCGCTTTTTGCCGGCCCTAGCGGTCTGGAAGTGTTCGCCCGGCTCATTCCGCAGGCGCAAACAGTTCTGCGGCCGGGTGGCTGGCTGGTGATGGAAATAGGTCATTCCAGCCGCGACCGCGTTTGCGAGCTGTTGCTCGAATGGAGAGAGATTCGCGTCACCAACGACCTGCAGGGGATTGCGAGGGTGGTGGCAGCGCGGCGGTGAAGATGTCATGCGGCGCCCTCGCCTGCGCGGCCAACCCCAGCTCGGCGATGGAGTTGACTGGGCTCGCCTGGACAGCCGGGGGGCTGTCCGCACGCGGATATTAGGGCAGATGGTCCAGGTAACACACGCCGTTGGTGGGCTGCACGGGCGGCGTAGGCGGCGTGAGCCAGTCGGGATGGCTGAAGTCGAAGAACTCGGTCATATCCGGCTGGTTGGCGTCGCGGAGAGTGAGGCTGGGCAGGTGGAAACGGGTCTCAATGAACTTCAGCATGGCCGTGGAGTCCATCACAGAGTGCGAGACGAATCCCTTGCGCGCGTAGGGTGACACCACAAACATCGGCACACGGTAGCCGGTGGAGGTGAAATCGCAGGTCCGGCCCCCGCCGCTGGTGGTGCAAATGTCGCCCGATCGGAGGTCCTGGGGCGGAATGCCGTCGGGGTTCACCGCCGCCTGCGGGGGCACATGGTCGTAAAATCCGCCACCTTCATCCGTGGTCCAGATGAATGCGGAGTGTGGCCATGAGGAACTTCCCATGAGCGCATTGATGAAGGTGGAAACATACGCCGAGCCCACCTGGACCGAGGGGCCGGTCGCGTTGGGGGCCTCCGCCGGGTGCTCATCCAGGCCGCTGAAGTAACCGCTTTCGATCAAAGAAACCTGGGGCAGCGTACCGTTTTTGAGATCGGCAAAGTATTGCGCGACAGGTACGACGTTCTGCGCATACTTCTTTCCGGCGGCGAACATGCTGATGTAGCTACCCTGCAGCAGTGACCCGTTCACCTTGTCCGTAACGTAAATTTTCCAGGACACGCCCGCCGTCTGCAATTCGTCGAAAATCGTCGGAATATCCAGCACCGTACCCGCGGCCAGCCCATACACGTGCCCCGCCGAAGTTGCGGAAAGAATGTACATGCGGTTGGGCTGGGTGCGCGACATAACCGGCGAGAACCAGCGGTCGGAGGTGGCGAAGTAGGTAGCCATGAAGTAGTAGTAGGGCAGTTCGGTCTGGTCGTAATAGCCCATCACCCGCCGCCCCTCGACATCGTGAAAATGCTCTCCCTGAGCATCCTTGGCTGCCGTCTGCACGAAACCATCCAAGGTAGCGTCATTGGAAGTGGGGTTCTGACGGTTGAAGTCCACATGGCTCTCATTCCAGGAAGGGCTGGGATTTTCCACGCAGGTGGTGAGCAAGTGAAAGGCAGTAACCCTGCTGGCTCCGGAAGACAAGGGATTGGAGGCGTTGGCTGGCGTGCCATCCACGCTGCCGGGAAAGCCATTGGCCAGACGATACGCGTTGAGGTGCCCAAAATAGTGGTCGAAGGAGCGGTTTTCCTGCACCATGATGACGACATGGTTGATGGCGGCGTCCAGGGCAGGATTGTCCGCGGGAGGCGGCTGGCTGATCCCTACTAATCCCTGGCATCCGCTGAGGATAGCGACAATCAGCAGAGTGAGACACAGAGGGAGGAACTTCCGCAGGGCCGGGGCAATCGGGCTAGTAATCATCTCCGTCAACCTGAGATGAAGGATTGCGAGCCGCTGTTGGCCCGGTAATTATCCATTGCCCTGCACCTGCCTTCCTCACCAACCGCATTTCCGTACAGACGGCACGCAGAGGCACCCCGGAAACTCGCGTGACAGCGTACAGGCCAAGTTCTGAGGTGAGCCCGCTTCCATGTGTTTCTAGGTATTAGGGACCTCCAAGGTAAACACCAGTTAAGGCCGAAATCTCAGAAGTACTACGGCCTTTTGTGTAATACGCTTTCCCCCTTTCAGCCCTACAATCCAGCAGCTACTTACAAAAAAGACCCCGCCCGGGCAAGTTCGCCGGAGCACCAGCCGTTTTCCCCCGACGGTTTTCGGAGGAAAAGTTTGCGCCAAACGCTCACTTGTCTGCTGCTGTTGCTTTTTCTGCTCTCATACCTTTCGATTGCCGGCGCCGCCATTCACCCCACCACGACCCTAGCTGCTCAGACCGGCAACAACACTAGTGGTGCCAACAGTTTCCACAACCAGTCCAACGGCAACCTCGGGACGGGAAATGTCAGCAAGGTTGACATCCACTCCCTGCTCTACCCCGGCACGGCCACCAAGATATACGCCCACCTCGTGCCCTGGTTTGGGGGATCGAACCACATGAATGTTGGCTACTCCTCCACCGACCCTGCCCAGGTGCACCGCCAGGTGGAGGACATGGTCAGCCGCGGCATTGACGGGGTCATCATTGACTGGTACGGCCCCGGGTCAAACGAGGACACCGCCACTAAGCTGATCATGGCGGAAGCGGAAAGGCATCCCCACTTTACGTTCGCAGTGATGGTGGACAAAGGCGCCATTCCGCACGCCGGGTGCGGCAGTTGCAGTGCCCAGCAGGCGCTCATTGACGAACTGAATTACGTCGCCCGCACCTATTACGGCTCGCCGGCTTATATGCGCTGGCAGGGGCGGCCGATGGTGACCAATTTCGATCTTGACATACACTATTCCATTGACTGGAACGCGGTGCACAGTGCGGTGTCCGGAGACCCGGCGTTCATCTTCCAGCATGCCGGCGGTTTTACCCACTCCCAGACCAGTGGCAGCTATTCCTGGGTCATCCTCTCCAGCGATTACGGCATGTCCTACCTGGGGGGGGTTTACAACACCGGCTTAGGTCACCCCTCCGAAGACGCCTACGGAGCTGCCTATAAGGGTTTCAACGACAGCCTGGCCGCCTGGGGTTCGGGACGAGTTATGAGCCAGCAATGCGGCCAGACCTGGCTGCAGACATTCCACAAGATCAACAGCATGTACAGTTCTTCGCATCAACTGGATGCTCTGCAACTGGTCACCTGGAACGACTACGAAGAGGGCACGGAGATAGAAACCGGAATTGATAACTGCGTCAGCATTTCAGCTTTCCTGTCCAGCGGAACTCTGAAGTGGGCGGTACACGGGGACGAAAATACCCTGGATCACTACACTGTCTTCATTTCGACGGATGGACAGAACCTGATGGAATTGACTCAGGCAGATGTGGGCAACCACTCCATTAATCTGGGCTCGTACTCGCTGGCAGCAGGCAAGTACAAGCTGTTCGTGCAGGCAGTCGGCAAGCCGGTTTTCCGCAACCACATGTCGAACGCCGTGACTTATACGGCGAACGGTTCCGGGAACACGTCCTCCGCCGGCATCACGGTGGGCGCTTCGCCTTCCTCCCTTACCTTAGCGCGGGGACAGAGCGCCAATCTGCAAGTTACAGTGACCGCGACGGCGGGTAACGTGCCGGCAGTTGCGCTGGCGTGCTCCAATCTGCCTGCCGGCGCCAGTTGTGCGTTTTCCCCGAACTCGGTGATTCCGGGTACAGGCAAGGCCTCGGCCACTTTGACCATCAGCGCGGGGCAGATGACGGCCACCACCCAGCGGCCGGCGGGAACGGCCTACGCATTGTGGATGCCTATGTTTGGTTTCGCCGGCATTCTTATGCTCGATAGCGGCAAGTTGCGCCGGCGGGCTCTGGCATTTCTGGCCGGGGCTTTGCTGCTGCTGGCCTGCTCCTGCGGTGGCGGAGCATCCCCGGCTTCACCCAGCAGCACGAAGCAAGTTGGGCCGCAGGGCAGCTATGCGGTGGTTGTCAGTGGCAGTTCTGCCTCAGCGCAAAACTCGACTACCGTGGTATTGAACATCCAATAGCCTGAGCCTTCGGTAAACGTAAGTGGCTGGGAGTGATCCCAGCCACTTGTTTTTACGCGCAGAATCAGAACGAGACCGGGCCCGAAAGATGGTTGGTCAGGCTGGGCTTTCCCACCGCCTGCACGTACACTTTCACGCCACTGCCGGGGCGGATGTTCACAGATGAAAGGTCGGCGGAGTGCGTACCCGCCTTCACGTCCGCAAGATGGGTGAAACTCTGTCCATCGCTGCTGCTCCAAATCGCGTAATGGTCAACCGTGTTCTCGTCGCCCTTAATCTGCCAGACGACGGAGGCGCCGGACCCTTTGGCGTTAACACTGACGCAGTTATCAATTCCGCTTTCGATCTCGGTGCCCTCTTCATAATCGTTCCAGGTGACCAACTGGACACCGCTGAGGCCGGGATTGCCGCCGTAGTTTTTGCCGATTTCATTGAGGGTGGCCAGCCAGGTCTGGCCGCAGTTCTGGTTGAGGATGCGGTGCGTGCCCCAACCCGAAAGAGTGTCGTTAAATCCCTTATAGCCGCTGCCCACCACCGCATCGTTACCATGTTCCTTACCGGTGGCATAGAAGGAATCCAGGTACGACTGGCCCCAGTCATTGGCGTCGGCGGTGTTGACATTGACCCAGCTGAAGCCGCCGTTGGTTTGCGGAGCCTGGAAAGCGACAGCGTTGCGGAAAATGAATACCGGGCTGCCCTGTACCTTGGCTCTTACTTTGTTCCAGTTCACCGGGTAGATTTCCAGGCCGAAGAAAAAGATGGCAGGATGGCCGTTGATCTTGATGTAGGCCGGGGACTGCGCGTAATGGCTGATCACGTAATTCAGGTCGTTGATAACCTGCTGGGTCACGTCGCAACCTGCCTGCTGGGCGCACAGCTGAGGTCCACCGCCCGCATCCTCCATGATGGCGAACTGAAATCCACCTCGGTCCTGTGCGTCCTGCATGACCGTGGTGGCGGCGGAATCTTCGTGGGATTGGCTGGGATCGGTGCCGTACCAGTCAACGATGGTGCCCTGGATGCCGCGGCTTTGCATGTCGTCCAGTTGCTTATGGACCTGGCTGGGGTCGGCCGAATCGTAGCCGACGTTCATGTGGTTGGGCTGGCCGAACCAGACCATGAGGTGGGCCCAAATGGGAGTGGAAGCGGGTAGCTTGAGCGCGCTGCGAATGGAAACCTTGCTCACGTTGCCCGCGCCCGTGTTGCCGTTCTGCTGGGCCACAAAAGAGTCGGCGGCACTGGTGTTGTTATTCATGGCCGACTCAGGGCTGGCAGGGCTGCCTTGCGTGGCTGAGGCCGCATGGGGCGACATGGAACCGCCGCCGCAGGCCGCTAATCCCAAGGTTAATGCGACCGCCAATAGCGCCCCGCCTCTGTAAAAATTCGACACGTCTCCCCCCTTCGGGCTGCTTGTTTGTTGGGGGAAACGAAAACCCTGCGAACGTCACTAATTGGTCTCGGCTTTGCCCGGCCGAGGTATGTACTTGCCTTGAATTAACTCAATGGTAAACATGTCGCCCGGCCCTGCCATTCCGCCAAAGACAGCATTTATCAGCTGTTTTCACCTTAGGGGAGCTGAGGAAGTGGCCTTAGGTGAAAGGTGTTCCTTGCAGGCTGAGCGTGAGTAATTTAACGGGCGTTTGCCTTAGGATGGCTTGGCCAGTTGGACCGAGCCCTACGGCAGTGGTTACATCCAGGGGGCGGTGCGGGCGGAAACGGCGCGAGCTAATGCCGAACGAGTGGATATCCAGGTGGGAATGCGACGGAAGCGGCGTAGCGGTTCCAGGGCCCGGGTGCGCTGATGAAGGTCGAAGGCGCGCAAGTACTGGCGCACGATCTGGGGCATGGTCATGCGCATGGCCGCGGAGAAATTCTGTTCCGACATCTGCCGCTGGCGCTCGGGCGACTGCAGCAGCTCGGTGAGCTGGTCCGCCATGCTCTGCAGGTTTCCGGTTTCGTAGAATGAGATGGCCAGGTTTTCGTTGTCGGCCATCTCGCGAAAGTCGGTGATATCGGCGCAAACGATTGGTAGCCCGTACGCCGCGGCCAAATGGGCCACGCCGCTGGAGCCGGCGGCGGAGGAATAAGGCATGACCGCAACCGTGGCGCTCTGAAAAAGCTCAGGAATCTGGTTTTCCTGCACGTAGCCGGTAAACACGATGCGCGGATCGCCCTCATACTTTCGCGCCACTGAGGCAACGTAGCCCGGCATCTTGGGATGATCGCCGCCGGCAACCACCAGCTGGGCATTGGGCACGCGATCCGCCACGGTGGCGAATATCTCGAGAATCGGTTCCAGGCGTTTGTAGGTTCCCCACTTGCCGAAAGCAAGGACCCGGTGCATCGGTTTTCCCCGGCGGCCGAAGTCAGGATACTCCGGATGGCTGGAAAGAATGCCATGCATGCGCACGTGGACGTTAGCGCCGCGATATTTCTCGCGCAAGGTGCGGCGGTACGCCGGCAGCAGCACGGAGATGGAATTCGACATCAGCACCAGGCGGGTGGCGACATATCCGGCGGCACGGTACAGGCGAGGAAAGCGCACGCCCGCGTCCTTCATGGAGACGTAGTCAATCACCTGGTGCAGGGTGACATGGGTGTAGTAACCGCCGATGCGGGTCAACGCGGGAGTACATACACCGGCAAAAGCGGCCGCCGGCCGGTCCCCATAGCTGGAAAACCCCAGGTTAAACCAGACCACGTCGGGCTTGAGTTCGCGGATGTGGGAGAGGACTCGCCGGGCGTTGGAGAGCGCGTTGAAACGCCAGCAGCGAATCACGCTGTAGTCCTCCAGTTCGGGCCCCGGCGTCTCCAGTTCGTCAGCCAGAATGGTGAGGCTAAGCAGCGGGTTCTGCTGCAGTTCGCGCGCGATATGGAAGCCATACTCGGCCAGTCCCCTGCGGCTGGGAGGAAAAGTTGTGACCAGGCAGATCTTCATCAGGAGCCCAACTTGAAAAGGGAGTCCAGGGACAAGCGCCCCAGCAAGGAAAAATAGTCGAGCGCCACTTTCAGGCTGGCCTTGCTCTTACCCGCGTAGCGCAGACCGAACGAAAAGGGAACTTCCGCTGCCGAGCGGATCCGTCCTCGCACCAGGATTTCCAGCAGAATCTTAAAGCCTTGGGAGTGCAGGGGAATGCCGGCGATGCAGGTGCGCCGCACGACAAAGAACCCGGAGAGCGGATCCTTGATGCGGATGTTCCGCTTTTGCAAGGGAAGAGTCACCCAGGTGCCCAGCATGGAAACCAGGCGGCGGATGGGATTCCAGCCTTTCACCGCGTCCTCAGTAATGTAGCGGCTAGCCACAGCAATGTCATAGCCCTGGTGCATGGCTTTGAGCAGATCGGACAGGAGTTCAGGGGGATGCTGCAGGTCGGCATCCATTACGGCCAGGAGTTCGGCGTCAGTGTGCTGCCAGCCGTAAATCACGGCTCCCGCCAGGCCACGTTCTCCCCGGCGCACCAGCAGTTTTACTCGCGGGTCCTGCGCCGCGATTTCCTGCACCACCTGTGCCGTGCCGTCACGGCTGTCATCGTCCACTACCGTGATGTCGTAGGTTGCGCCCAGGGGATCCAAGCTGGCCCGCACTCGTTGCAGCGCCGCAGCTATATTGCCGGCTTCGTTTAAGGTGGGAATGACCAGGCCCAATTTTTCCGACTGCTCCATAAGACAATACCCGTGACTCGTTCACGATTTTCCGATACTTAGGATGGGTTGGAGCGAGAGGATGTTGGCTGGAGTTGCTGCGGAAACTGCCGTAATTTATTCATTCAGTTTTTTGGAACCTAAGTAGCTCAATTCTGAATTGTGTATATCGTCGCGCGCTGTTCGCTCAAACAGCAAGGCGTACACCCGGGGCCGTCGGGCGGGCTCGCCGCCCAGCCAAAAGCATGTGTCGCGGCCATCTCCTGGAAGCAGCTCAGCATTTCGCGTTGGGCTTGAAGCAGAGGAAGCGGGGGGACGACCACCATGCCCATCATCTCCGCCAGGTGGAGATAAGTGTCGCGGCAGCGGCGGGAGAACTCGAGGGGATACTCGGGCTTGCGCGCGCAGGCTTCCTCGGGATTAGCGTCAATCACGTAAGCCAAATCGGGACGCGGAACCAAGGTGCTGACGCAGCGCAGGAAGCCTCGTGCCAGGCGGTTTTGCAGGGGAAGGTTGGCCAATTCGTCGTAAATATAGCGGTCGAAGATGACTACCGCGGCGCCCGACCGGCGCGCCCGGGCAACCACTCGGCGCAGGTGGAGGGCGTCCAACAGGTAAAGCGCGGCGCGCGCCAGGCTCAGGTACCAGGAGCGCACATTCTTATCGCGCCTGCGCACCGGCTTTCCGGGAGCGCCTATACCTTTTTCACTTTTGAAAACCTTGAGTGTAACTCCTTCGCGGAAGCGGGAGAAGAGCACCACATCATCCCAAAATGCCAATTGCGCGACCGGACATCCGGCTGCGGTCAAAAAGTCGCGGAGGTGGCCGATTTGGGTGCTTTTGCCCGCGCCGTCAATACCGGAAAAACTGACCAGCAACGGCGCTGGCGCGGCGGGAGATGTCATGGCAGCCGGGGGGAGCATCTATTTGGCGCCCGCCGGCCGGCTGGGGCTGCTACGGGACAGCGCGTACACCGTACCTATGGCAATAGCACCCCCGGCGATGGCTCCCAGCTTGATCAGAAAGGAGCGTACCTGGTGCTGCCTGGCGGGAGCGATCGCCATGCCCGCGGGCCTGGAGCCGGCTCCGCCGGCGGTGGGGCCAGCTTCCGCGGCTCCGGTTCCCGCCGGCGCCTGGGCCGGCTGCGAAGGCGGCTTCTGGGAGTTCTGATTTTGCGGCGAGTTGTTGTTCGGCTGGGTAGTGGGCGCGGTACCCGGGGCATCAGGCAACTCTGGCGGCGTCTGCCCGGTGGAGGGAGAAGCCGGGGGCGGGGACGTATCTTGCGTCTGTGCGCCCAGCATCTCCGGCGCTCCGCACAGGCACAGTGCCAGCGTGAGACTCAGGATGCGCGCGCTGCTCTTGCGTTCCCAGTTCATAATCTGCTCTCCGTTTTTTAAGCGGCGATTTTCGAGGAGGTGTCGTCGCCGTCTGCAACGCTCGAGGCTGCGGCCGCAACACCCCATTCGGCATATTTCCTCATGGCGTTGGGTAGGAAACCGCTGAAACTGCGCACGGCATCGGATACGGTCTCGTAAATCTCGAATAACCGGTCAGCGCGGGTGAGTTCGAGGACCACGGCCGCCTGCGGCGACAATGCCGCCAATTTCAAGTCGCCGTCATACTTCATCACCTCGGCCATGCATTCCAGCAGCATATCCACGCCGGCAGCATCCATGCGGCGCACAGTGGAGAAATCGAATACCAACTGGGGGCGGTCGGAGCGCAGCAAGGGTTGCACCTCGCGGGAGAACTCGCGGGCCTGCTGCAGGTTGATGCGATCGGGCATGCGCTTCACGATAACTGGTCTACTCGTTCCCATATCTCCTCACAACAGCAAAATCGCCGGCAAATTGCGGTCCTTGATTGGATGCGGAAAGCGGCTCGGGTGTGGGCTCCTGGGGTGCGGGACGATGGTGCGAGCCAGGTATTTCGGCATCGGTTTGAGCCACGGCTGCCGGTTGGACGCGGCGGCCTCCGCGCAACAAACCCCGTACCGCTTGGACCGGCAGATAGGCAGCCAGTGAAGCGGCGCTTTTGACCGTACGCCAGGTTGCGGAGGCGGTTACGGTTCCCAGCAAACGTGAATCGGCAATTTCCACTTCCGTCTGGCGCCGCAGTTGAACTATTCTCCCGAATCCGGCCACGGCGTGAGCAGCGTCGAGGCCAGTTCCCACGTAGGTGTATGGCAAGACAGTTGTGTCCTCCAGCACCGTGCCGCAGTCCACTTCAGCATGGTGCTCCACCGTGCTGCAGCGTGTAACCACAGACGCGGCGCGCAGCTTGGCGTGCGCTCCCACAAAAGCCGGAGCCAGGACGCGGGCGGTGCGGTGGATGCGGGCGCGTTCGGCCACCCACACTCCGGGTTTGAGTTCCTGCCCATGAGGATGGATGTCGCAGCGCATCAGCAGAGCATCTTGAGCCAGGTGGCGGAGGTCCTGCGCGGTTTGCAGTTGATTGACGTAAGCTTGCGTGACGTAAGGCTCGGCTGGAAGACGCGTCGCCCGCAGGCCGTTCCGCATCAGGAAAGTCGCATCATTCCGGCGTGCGGCCTGTACTACCGCGGCATCGAGCGGCCCGTTCTGATCAAAAACAAGAGTGGCATTCTGCCGGCGATTGCGATGGAAGTCCAGCAGAGCATTGAGGTCAAATTCGGCGTAGGGACCCAGGCGCAGCAGCAAGACGTTCTCCACGCCTTCACAGGCGTAAGCGGAGAATGCTTCCTCAGCAGCACGCCAGATATCGATCTCCGGCCGACACGCCGGTTGAGGCTGACCGTTACGCAGCGCCGCCGGTTCGCAGAGTGCGTCGGCAGTTAGCGCCGTAACCGCTTCCACCCCCGCGCGCCGCAGGCGATCGGCTATATGATGCACCACCGACTTGCCGACTACGTCCAGAAGTGCAAGCGGGATATCCGCGAAGGATTCCGAAGCAGTGCACGCAAGCTGGTTATTTCCGGCAGTGTCGAAATCCTCCCGGCGGGCGCCCACAATAATGATTGCTGCTAAATCCATCGCGCCCACCTCACCTCCAAACCTTGGCTCTATCCCAAAAACTGAGTTTCAGATCCACACCAAAAGACTGTTGCACACAACCTACCTGAAAGCCCGCCTTGGACGGGCGATACTGGATAAAATTCTTACAGCGGTTCGACCAGCGTTTCGCCTGGGGAGTTACACGCAAGCGGACCAAGTTCGAGCAGCTAAGTCTTAAAGATGCCAAGCTTCACTTCCCTGTTGTCCTCCGTCGATGAGTCTTAGAATCAGGCGGGACGCCCCCTCCGCCAGCTTTGTTATGACACGTTTTTTCTCCTTGCGGCCCGTCATGATGAAACCGCCGGCGTTCGGGGCTGCAGTTTGAGCAGTCGGTCCACTTCGGCATCGCCGCTGCGCGACATGTCGCGTGCCTTGTTTCCGGCATAACGCAGAAGATTTCCCACGCTGGTGTGATACCAGCAGCATTCGGTCATGCGGGGTGACAAACCGCAAAACACACGAAACTGCTCGGGTAGTCCTCCAGGAGCGGCCAGCAGCGCGGCGGCCACGCGATGGTTGCCTTCAATGATGGTGAGAGGGCTGCTTTCATCCTGGCCGATAAGCAGGATGGAAGTCGGCTCCGCCGTTTCCTGACGCAACTCGCTGGCCACGGCATGCAACTTGCTGCGAAACCTTTCATCAAGGCCGGAGCCGGCGTGGCGGATGCGCTCCACGATTTCATTGACGTAGAACCGTCCGCTGGAGAGCTTGCGCCACTGCGCGCGAGGGAAAAAGCGAATACGTTCGACGTCAGCGGGTTGCAATTTGGTTTCCCACCATTGCGTGTCGCTGGGCAGTTCGCGCCACAGGCCGCCGCGCCGGCGGAACAGCAAGGCGCGGCGGAGGGCGTTTTCCGCCGGACTGCTCAGGTCGGGGTGCTCCACCAGACGCTGAAATCTTGCCCGGTCCCCATCAAATTCGGGGTGATGGAATTCATTGCGCAGGAACTCGGCGATGACTTCATCTTCCGGCAGCAGACGCAGCTTGCGCATGGTGACCAACGCAGGCACAATTGCGGTCGTGGTGTCCCGCCGCAAGCGATGTCGAACGAAGGGCAGGCAAACCGTCACCAGCAACAGGCCCAGGGTTACCAGTTGAACCACGACCACTTGCTGCAGAGTGGAATGGAAGGCCAGGATTCCCAGCACCACGGCGCCGGCAAACACCAATTGTACCCAGGCGCTGTTGGCGATTTTGCGCGACATCTCATAGGTGATGAGCACCACGCTTAGCGAATACACGCCGGTGGCCGCGGCATAGAGCACCAGGAGCGAGGAGTAGAAGGCAAGGTTCTGGTGGACAAAAGCGGTGCCAAACACCGCCCGCCAAACCAGGTCCGGAAACAGCCAGAGCGCCAGCGTGAAGCCCCCGGTGATGAGCAGCACGATCAGCAAAGGGGTGAGCAGCACGTCGCGTTCTGTTTTTTCTTCCCCTGGGCGAATGCCCGCCGAAATGGGAAACATAGCGCTAACCACCGACCAGGAGGACATGTAAACCACGCGACCGACCAGGGCCGCGGCGGCATACAACCCGGCCGGTTCGGCGGCGAAGAAGTGCTTTACCAGGATGATGTCTACATTGTTGATGACCACCTGACCCACAAAGAACACAATGGCCTGAATGCCTTCGCCGAAAGAGGCCGGTGTTCCTGGTTCGGCTCTTGCTTCCAACTCACGTCCGGGGTGGCTGAAGGCATAAGCCGCCACTTCGGAAGCGGTGACGGCGGCAATGGCTCCGTTTACCCCCAGGCCAAAATGGATGAGGAGAAAAGCGCCACCCAGCTTGGCCACGCCCTCGATAATGTAGTTCCCGGCCAGCCGGCGGAAGGCGTAGATGCCCTGCATACCTCCGCGGCGCACTCCCAGGGGAATATAGAAAGCGATGCCGATGGCCAGCAGGATGACCAGTAGTGACGAGCGCAGGTGGAGATAAGCGGAAACCGGGCCGCTGGCCAGGATCAGCAAGGAGGCGATCGCGATCCCGAATACCCAGGCGCGCCGCCGCAGACCCATGTACACCGCGGCCTTGGCCCCGGCGGTCTCGTTCCTGGCTACGAACTTGGCGCAGACCAACTGGAAGGAAAGCGTGATGCAGGAAACCAGCATCAGCAGGGTATAAACCGCCGCTGCTTCCCCGAAGGCAACCGGTCCCAGTAGCCGGGCTACGCCTACGTTGTAGAACAAGTTAAGCAGACTCACCAGGGCCGAACCGATCAGCAGCGTCAGGCTGCCGCTCACAATGCGGCCCTGGGTGCCCTGCGAGCGCCGCTGAATGGCGTTCTGAACCTGTTCGGCTATGGAAGTAAATCGCGGCATGGGGACAGCTAGTCTCCTGGTCGCACCTAAAACAACGATACTTGCACCACCGGAACGATGGTGGCTCCGTGCGACAAGTTGTAAAACTCCTGCTGCTGTACCCCGAAAGAAATACGGAACGGATACGCGACCGGAACATCACCGTTGCCGGAGTTGAGCATTTGCCGCACGGGCTTGACGTATGAGACGAGGAATCGGCTCTCTACGTTGTCGTAGAAATGCATGCCCTGGCCACGTGAGTAGGCGAACTCGCCTTCCGCCGACCAGTGGCTGGTGGGCTGATAGTGGAAGCGGAACCCTGGACGGAGCGCCTGTGCCAGCGCGTACTGGCTGCCCTCGACGCGCCAGGCACGCAGGTAATCGCCCAAAATTCCGAACGTCAGCTTGTCTCCGAACTTATGCTGCACCCCAAATCGGGTGCCGGTCTCGTAAAACTCCACGATGCGAGGCCGGAACAGCAGGTCGTCGCCCGAGTACTCCGTGAATAGTGAGGTCCGGCCCCAGGGCCGCCCCACGGTGAAGCCCAAGGTGCCGCGCAACTCTCGCGAATGCAGGGGAACTTGCGTGAAGGGTCCCGCTTCGCGCATGAAGCTGCCTTGCACCGAGATCCAGTTGAAGAAGGAAGAGGTCGACAGGTACACGAACTGGCGGAACAGGTTCTGGTTCATCGCCAGCGGCGCCTCGGTGTCGCGGCGTACCGTGAACTGCACGCCTGGGTTCAACACAATGGTGTTCGAGCCCAGGTGCAGCACCGGGTTAATCCCGGTGTTGAAGGTTGTATCGAACGTATTGCGATGTTGAATGAGCAGTTCGCTGGGGAACGAGAGGGTACCGTTGTCGTTGCGCTCCTCCGTGAATCCGGTTATGGTCGGTAGCCCGCCGATGTGCAGCTTGTAACCGGCATCGACCTTGGTCTCAAAGGAGTGGCGCGGCGTGGGCAGCAGCGCCGGATTGCGTATGGCCAGCAGCTTCGCGTCGAGCTGGTAGATGTTGATATCTTCGAAAATGGGCTGGAAGGAGGCATGGGGCAGCACGTTCACATTGGGGGTAAGGGGTCTGCCTTCCTGTCCGGCGACATCAAGTTCAGAGCGCTCCGCATTGCTATCATCCAGCGCCAGGCTATCGGCCTGGGCGAAAGCCATGAGGGCATCCGGCAGGTTCTGCCGCTGGCGATACACGTTGGCCTGCGCCATCATGTAATCGAAATTGTGCTCGTAATCGGAGGAGTTGCCCAGGCTGGCCAGTTCCGCCTGTGCGCTCTGGCTGCGGCCCTGGGCCAGGTCGGCGTTGGCCATGCCGATGGCAATCACGGTGGCGTCGGCGCCGGCTAGTTTGGCCCGCTGCAGGTACTGGCGGGCCAAATCATAATCGTGCGACTGCAGGAAAACATTGGCCGCCTGCACCAGGTCATCCGAGGTTATCGGTTCGGCTTCGCCGATGCGGGCCTCGGCGAAGCCCAGACTCACCTGCTGGCGGGCGTCATCGTACTGCCCGTCGCTGGCAAAAACGCGTGCGATGGCCAGGCGCGCTTCCACTCGTTGCGCGTCGGGGGCGGTCAGCGCCCGTGCGAAGCGCTCCATGGCGGCGTTGTGGTCACCCAGCGTCAACAGCGCGTCTCCGGTGGCCAGCAGCACCCCAGTCTGATCTCCGCCCGAGCGCTCCGCGGCTTCGATGTAGCGGAATGTCTGTGGCCGGTCATGCAGACGGGCGTAGTTGTGCGCCAGCTGCGCATAAATGAACGGATCCTGAGGCGAAAGCGCCAGTGCCTGGTTCAGCGCGTCAATAGATTCGCGGTAGTGGCGCATGTGGTAGAGAGTCTCCGCCAGGGAGAAGTGGAGCGGGAGATCTTCTGGCGCGAACTTCAGCGCGGCGCGGTATTCCTTCACTGCATCCGGCAGCAAAAGTTGCTGGCGGTAAGCACCCGCCAGAGCCAGGTGCGTGGCTTTGGAATCGCCGATGTAGCGCTCCGCCAGCTTGGTTTCCTTTACCGCCACTGCAGGATGGTGAAGCTGCAGATTGGCATACGCCAGTCCCAGATGAGCTTCTCCGTAATCTGGTTTTAGTCGGATGGCCTTGACGAAATCGGCGGCCGCCTGGTGGGCGTTCTGTGTGTCATTGAGCACGAAGCCCCGATTCACCAGCCCGGTGGCCATGTTCGGGTCCAACTCCAGCGCATGGCTGAAGTCGTCCACAGCTTCGGTCAGCATCTCCGAATGGGTATGAACGTAGCCTGCGATCAGCCACAGGTCCTTCTCCCTGGGCAGGATGGGTTGGTAAGCCTCCGCCAGGCGGAGCGCATTGTCGTACTGCCCCATATAAAGCAGGTCGTAGGCCAGGTACACCGGAGCCTCCCGATCACGCGGCAGCTTCTGGATCACCTGCCAGCCCAGCCTGGCGGATTCGGCATAATTGCCCGTCCAGGTCAGGTAACGTTCGTGTTCGCGCATCACCTCCGGGTTCTGATTCATGTTGCCCTGGGCGCGGCCCAGCCAGGTTTTCGCCAGTGGCAGCTGGTGGGATTCCAGCGACGCGTTCGCCCCTCCAGCCACAATGAGCGGGCTTTTCTGATTCAGCTTGTAGGCCTTCTCATACTCCTGCAGCGCCCGCGGAAACTGGCTGAGCGCGGTGAAAAGGTCACCCAGGCCGAGGTAAGGCTCGTAGGAATTGGGATAGTACTTGGCCGCGCGCAGCAGGTAATTCTGGGCGCCCTTGGGATCGCCCAGGTCGCGCAACAGGTAGCCCAATGAAATGAGAGCGTAGCGATTGCTGGGATCCCCCTGCAGGGTGCGCAAGTACATTTGGCGCGAGTCCTGTTTGCGGCCCATCTTCCACAACAGGCTGGCGTACTGCAGGCTGATGTTGCTGTTCCTGGGATCAAGCGACAGGGCCTCGCTCATGTCCTTGTCGGCCGCCTGCAGCTTGCCGGTATCGGTTCCAATGGCCGCGCGCAGCCGCAGAAACTCCGGCCGCTGTGGCCCCTGCATGTTGATCTGGCTGATCTGGCCCGCGGCAAGTTGCGCCTGCTGTTCGGCGGCGGCTTCGTTGTTATCGTCACGGTAAAGCTGCGCCAGGGTCATGCGCAACTCAATGGGGTACAGAACCCCTTCTTGTGGTGATTGCGGAACGGTGCGCAGCGCCTCCTGGTATTGAGTGATGGCCTGCGGAATCTGCCCCTGCAGGCGGGCAATGTCGCCGCGCAAGGCAAAAATGCGATAGTGATTAGGATCAATGCCGGCGGCGCGATCCAGGAATTGTTTCGCCTGGGGCAGTTGGTTGTCATTCACCAGGGCCTGCGCAGCGCTGATCTGCAGATTGAGTTGTTTGGGCTGGGCATTCGCCGCTTGCACATAAGCGTGCGCCGCGTTATCAATCTGCCCCGCCAGCTGGTAGGTGTAGGCGAGCTCCGCCAGATAGCTGGGCGTGCGCTGGCGTACCTGCAGCAGCGTGGCAAGGGCATTCTTGTAATCGCGGTTGTCCCGGTAAAAACCGGCTACGGCTCGCAGAACATCCGGGTCGTTCGGCGCCCGGTTCTTGGCCCGTTGCAGCATGTGCTGTGCCTTATCCGGCTGGTTCAGGCGCAGATAAGTCTTGGCCAGAAGTAATTCGCCGCGGGCGCTGGGGTGAAGAGCGTCGCCACGCTGCAACATGGGCAAAGCCTTTTGAGCGTCGCCCGAGTCCAGGAACAGTTCGCCCGCCAGCAGCAGGTCATTGGCGCTGCGGGGATTGGCCGCGATCACCCGCTGCAGTAATTGCTGGGCTTCCGCCGTCTTGCCCATGCGCACGTAGGTTTGCGCCAGGCCGGAAAGGCCCTGGATGGACGATGGCCGCAGCTGCAGGCCGTGATTGTAGGCTTCGACGGAAGCGGCCTCGCGACCGGCCATGCGGGCGGCGTAGCCATAGGCGAACCACAGGTCAGCATCTTGTGGGGCGGCGTTGGCCGCGCGCTGGGCGAAATCGGCTGCCTGAGCGTAGTCGCCCCGGCGCATCGCGTCCTGTGCCGCCCGCGCCACGCGTGCTACCTGAATGCTGGCTCCCCAGCCGATTCCCTGCGAGGCGGGTACCTGCCGCTGCCCCTTTTTGTGGGGAGCAGCAGGCGAGGGCTGCGATTGCCCATTGATTTCAAACGTCTGTGCTGGAAGCGTTGTCGTGCCCACAAAAAGTAATGCGCACGCAACGATGGCAAGCTGAATCCTCACACATTCACCAGGATCGTCAGAGATTCGTCCCCTGAAGCGGCAGGCAAGCAGGTTTCCAACTGCTCTGATGCGATTCTCAGTAAGAAAGGCGGTCCCAGAAGTTAACTCCGGCAGCAGTTCTCAATTGCGGCACAGCAGTTCACATGATTGGAATGTGCGTTGCCTAGCAGGGTTGCCGGCCGGCAACTCGCCCCGGCCATTGGCCGGTAGCCATCTTTATCTGCAAGCAGGCGCAGCTCCGGTCAACCAAATAGCCCAGTTTCGGAATCCTAACTGCTGCTCAGGTTTCGGAGGCTGTCTTGGCGACCACTCTAGGACTTACTAAGGAACCGCCGCGCGCGCAGGTGCAAAACCAGCGTCGTGCCGTTCCCCTGTACGCCATCGTATTACTGGCTTTGGCTATCCATGGTCCGCTGTTGTTCATGCAGGTGCAGGCCAATTCGTTCGATACCAATTTCCATATTTTCTTTGCCTCGCACTATGCCCAGCACTGGTGGAATCCCTGGAACCAGAAGTGGTTTGCGGGTTTTTCCCAGACCACTTATCCGCCTTTGGAACACCAGTGGATGGCGCTGATTTCTCATGTCATCGGCCTCAACATGGCATATGCCGTCGTGCAGTTGCTGGGCGTGCTCCTGCTGGTAGTGGGCATCTATCGCTTCGCCAAACTTTTCGTGGATGAACGTGCTGCCGGCTATGCTGCCATCGCCTGCATTTTCCTGGGAGCATTATCGTTTCTGTTGTACGAAGCCGGACAGCTCTCGACTACCGTATCGGCGGCTTTGATGTTTAATGCCTTGCCCTACTTTTATCGGTGGTGCCGGCATGGCGGGGGCAAAGCACTGCTGAAGGGATGGATGATCGCGCTGGCCGGCGCCGCCGTGCACCACGTCACCCTGATTTTCGGCGCCGTGCTGTTTGCCATTCCGGTGGTCTGGCTGGCCATTCTCGACCGCAATGACGAGCCGGAAACCTCATCGGGCGCCGTTATTGGTAGGGCGGTATTTTTTACCATTCTCACCGCACTGGGAACGGGGGTGGTGTTGCTGCCTTATTGGCTGGCCATTCTGCAGCACCCAATTAAGCAGATTCCCATTCCCCACGCCAGCCGCTCCAACCTGCTGCTGAACGGAATCAACGGTTTCAACTATTTCATCGTGCCCTATGGCACCATGTTGCTGGCCTTCCCCTACATTTTCATTCGCGGCTCGCTGCGCCGTCGCTTGCATCCGCTCCTGGTTGGATTCTGGGTCACCTTCATCTTCGGACTGGGCGGGACCACCCCTATTCCCAAGTGGCTCCTGGGCCGCGCTTTCGACATTCTGACTTTTGAGCGCTTTACCTTCTGGGCCACGCTGCTGGCCTGTCCCTTCCTCGGCCTGCTGGCCGAGGAAATGATTGAACGCTTTCACAGGAAGGGCGCGATCATTGTGGGTGCCGGCGCCGTGGCCAGCATGGCCCTGGCGTTGGGCTGGCTGACCGCGAATCCTTATAAGCCGGTAACCGGCTTTAGCATTAGGCCAGTGGTGGATTTCCTCAACCATGATGGCCATTACAACTACCGATACCTGACCCTGGGATTCGGCAACGAGTTATCGAAGGTAGGAACCTACACCATTGCCTCCAGCGTGGACGGCGAATATAACTCCGCCCGTCTGTTGCCCGAGTTCACCCATTACGGCGTGGGCCAATTGAGCAGCGCAAAGTACTACGGCACCGCGGGCATGAGTTCGTTGCGGGCCATGCTCCAGCACGCCAACCGCTACGGCCTGAGGTTCATTTTTGTGCACGACCCCTACTACGATCCGCTGCTGGAATTTGCCGGCTGGCGCAAGATCGAAACCATGGACAGCGGCCTGATTACCGCCTGGTCCAAGGACAGCGTTCCGCCCGCGCACGAGATCCCGTCTGATGCCGTTCCTCCGCCCTGGCAGGGCCTGATGTGGGGCACCTTGCCCATGGCTACCAGCATCCTGGCCATCTTTTTTGTGCTGGTTTTACCGGAGCGCCGCCGGGTGGCGGAGACGGTGGAGTTTCCGGCGGTGGTTCAGCCGGCTTATCGGGAGGCCAAGTGATGAAGCTGGCGGTCCTGCTGGTGCTCGCAACTATCGCCCTCATAATATTGGGCTTTGCCTTCCCCGTTCACCAGGCAAGCACGCCCGGCATCGTTTCCGGCGAGGCCTTGCCCGGAGTGGGCGCCTCCACCAACACTCCCGAGGCTGCCGTACGCTCCCTATTGGGAGATGTGCAGGCACGCGACTGGAACCGCGCCTACTCTGTTTTGGCCAATAACAACAGTGTCCCCAAGGAAGCTTTTATGCGCGACGTGGGCGGCAATTACGGCAGCCTGCGTACCTTTTCCAGCCTGGAGGGCTCGCGTACCCGCGTGCTGAACCAAAACGGCGACCAGGCGCTGGTGCGCGCCGACATGCACTGGTCCACTGCCGTCGGTCCCATCTACGACGTGAAGCAACTAAAAGTGGTGCAGCAGGGCGGCAACTGGAAGGTGGAATGGCCGCTGGAAAAGCAGCCCACGGTGCCGCCTCAGGTCGTGCCTGTCAATTACCTGCGCTGGGACGTGATTTCTCGCGGGCCAGAGGACGACTGGGGAACCCAGAACGTGGATTCGCCCCGGGTCCGCATTGTTTCCATGAATGCGGTGCAGCACGGCAGCACGCTGGTCATCGTGGGCGAAGTGGTGAATGAAGACACGGTGCCCGCATTCGTGGACATTAACGCCATCCTGATCGGCAAGAACGACCAGAACCTGGACCAGGAAAGCAGTTTCGACAAGATCCAGCACACCTTGCTGCCCAAGCAGGTGACGCCCTATCGCATTGATTTTCCCGGCTTCAACTTGAGCCAGGTGAAGAATGTGCGCATGGACGCCAAGGCTATGCTGGTGCCGGCCTCGGCCGATCCCGTCATCGCCGTGCTGGACCAGCACGAGCAGACCAGCGTGCTTGGCCGCAAGGTGCTGAGCGGGAACCTGCTGAACGAAAGCGGCCGCATCGTTAACATCGCCCAGGTGCTGGCTACTTACTATGACAGCAACGGCAAGGTCATCTGGGTTTCCGACGGTTACGTGGACCGAGCCCTGTTGCCGCAGACTCCTGAGCCTTTTGCCGTGGACATGCCCGACTCCACAGTGGGCAAGGTGCAGAGCTACCGCGTGACCGTGAACCACTACATGCGCCAGCAGTCATAACCACGGGGAATGACTATTATGCGAAGAGTTCTGCCTGCGGCTTGCCTGACGATTTGCCTGATGGCTGCCCTCGCCCTTGCCGCCCAGGAGCTGCAACTACCCGCCACGGTCAACGCGGGCTCGGGCTTTGCCATTGCGACCTCGGGAAGCGGCAGCGCTACTTTCTATCTGGTAGGTCCGAGCTACACCGCCAAGCGTCAAGTGCAGCTCGGACAGGAAATTCAGGTGCGGCCGCCGGAGGTACGCAGCGCCGGCCGCTATCTGGCCATTCTGCGCAGCGGAGGCGCCAGCCGGAGCGGAAGTTTCTATGTCAGTGCGGCCAAGCCCGCCAGTCTCAGCTTTCTCGCCCACCCCTCCCGGATTCCGGTAGGCCAGCGCGGAGGGGTTGTGGGCGTGGCCTTCCTGTTCGATAACTGGCACAACCTGGTACGCCGGCCTGAGGACGTGGAGTTTCGCCTTTCCACCAAGAATGCTCCCGCGGCGGCCCAAAGCGTGCGGACCCGCGACGGCGCGGCTTGGATTCTTATGAACTCAGGGAGTAAGGCCGGCAATGCGCAATTCGTCGCGGCGCTCGATGGAATTGAGGAGGCCCGCGTCATCCAACAGGTGGCCTCCGACCCCTGCCACCTGCAGATCAGGGCGGAACGGAGCCCCAGAGGAATCCTGGTGCAGACCGCTCCGGTGCGCGATTGCAGCGGCAACCCAGTTTCCGACGGCACGGTCGTGACCTTCACCGCCAACAGCCCTGCCGGGCTCAGCACCGTGGATGTGCCGGTCAAGAAAGATACCGCGCAGGTTGAGCTCAAGATTCCCGGCCCGGCTACCATCTCCGTCGCCTCTGGCGTGGTCATGGGTAACGAAGTAAAGGTGGGAGGCCAGCAATGAGGCATGCATTGGTGCTTGCCCTGCTCTTTGTCTTCAGCGCCTCGTGCTTTGCCGCTGACGGCCCCAGGGTGCAATTCGACACCTCGCACATCGGACCACGGCAGATGGAGGAGGTCACCGGACGCAACATTCCCCGCGACTGGGGCCGCGCCTGGCAGACCCTGGCCATCGCCTTCGCCCAGAATCGTCCTGACCTGTTGGGCCACTACTTCACTGGATTCGCGCAGCAGAAACTGACAGCCGGCATCGCCGCGCAGGAGAAATCGGGCGTGCGCACCCGCTATGTTGATCACGGCCATAAGCTGGAAGCGTTCTTCTACTCGCCAGATGGCGGCGCCCTAGAACTGCACGACACCGCGGATCTGGAAATCCAGGTACTGGACGGCAATAACCTGGTGCACAGCGAACGCGTCACCTTGCGCTACATTGGGCTGATGACACCGGCCGCCGACCACTGGGAAGTGCGTGTGCTGGAATCCGTGCCCAGCTTTTAGTCCAAACCGCAACTCTCGAGTACGCGGAGGGCGCAGGCAAATAATGGTAAATGTTGCCTGCAACGTCGCCGTTCCCCTTGTTACAAACTCACCATTCACGCAACTTTGTAATCCTGAGCGCAGCGAGGGACCTGCTGTTACTGCTTGTCTCCCGGCATGGGGTGCGCGACCTGGTCGGCGTGACGGACAAGTTGCTGGTACACCGAATCGGGCAAATGAGTTTGCCAGTGGCCGCTGAGCCGGGCGTAGCCGGTTATGCCCAAGAACAGCGCGGCGATGCCGAGGGCCATCGCCCAAGCCGGCAAGGATCCAGTTTGCGGGTGGGGGCGCCCGCGCCACAAAGACATTGGCGCGGCTAGCGTCAGCGCATCGTGCGCCGGGCACACAGCCACGCACTCCAGGCAGCCGGTACATTCGGCCGATTTGATGCTCACCAGTTTGTCCACCGGCAGCGCGGATGGGCAGGCTTGGGCGCATTTGGCGCAATCTATGCAGGCCTGGGGATTGCGGCGGATTCGTAGTGGCCCGGGCAGCGCCGCCAGGCCAAGCAGCGCGCCATAAGGACACAAATAGCGGCACCAGAAGTTCTGCACCAGCACTGACGCCACCGCCAGAACCCCGATTACTATGAGACCAGTTTCACCTAGAAAGCGGAAGAAGTTCAGCATCTTCACGTCAGCGACCAGGCCATAGGGGCTGCGCATGAAACCGGCAATTTCAGCCGCGTTCATGCCCGCCACCGCCCACACGAAAAAAGCCAGCAGCAGGTATTTCAGCCCGCGCAAAGGAATATCGAGCCAGCGCGGCAGGCGGAAGTTGCGGCGGAAGAGCCTGTGTCCCAGCCGCCACAGATATTCGGAGATGGTCCCCACCGGGCACAGCCAGGAGCAGAAGGCTTTACGAAACAGGAATGCGGTTGCCAGGAAGGCGATGAGCAGGAACATGGCCGCGGGATGCACCGTGGGCACATGCCCGCTCAGCAGCCAATATTTCAAATTCATCATCCCGGCTATGGGCAGGTATCCTTCTACTCCCGCCGGCCGTCCCACCCTCGGGCTTTGAGTCGTTTCGTACGCCCGCACCCACATATAGAACACCAGGCCCAGGTAAATATTGAGCACAAGAAATGTGAACTGAATCCCGCGGCGCAGAGTCTGCGAGCGGTCGGGTCGGGCACGCCGTACCAGTTTCTTCCTGGTCGCCCTGTTCTTCGCCTGAGGTGGGGCTGTGGGCAGCGTCTCGCTGATCGACCCGACCGGGGCTTCTGTGGCCATAAGCTGCTCCAAACACATCAGCTTAGGTCGCACGCTTCGCGGGCGGAATGACTTAGGTCACGGTGAGCGCAGCTTTGTTTAGTCGGTAACGCTTACGGCTGGAACCACTTCGGGCTCAATCGGCGTCGGCGCCCATGGGCTCGTACTTGTATTTCTTACCGTTCCAATAAACCAGCGAGCTGACCCGGTCCGGCTCCTCGGCCGCGACCGCGCCTATGGGTTTTTTGTGCAGCAGGACGTGCGAAAGGGTGAGCTTGTTATAAGGAAGATTAACCACCACGAACTTGGCTTTGGGCTTTATGGCATGCCAGCCGCCGTCTTTGGCCCCATGCAGAATCAGAATGACGTGCCCCTGCTGCCGTGGGTCGTCGGCGCCGAATTCCATCATCACCTTCGGGTTCCCATATCCGAAGAACGAATGGTAGGGGTCAATGACTGCGTAGTGGTATTCGACGGCGTTGAGCAGCGGGTTAACCGCTTTGGCCGCCACCGCCAAATCCTCCACTCCGTCCCCGTCGAAATCGGCAATCAGCGGTGCAAAGTCCTGCAAAACCTTGTAGCCAGGACCAAACTGGTCCTTGATGATCTTTGCGAGCGTTGCCCCATCGGGTGCATTGGACGTCGCCGCGCTGCCAGGATCTTTCTGTGCGGGAAGCAAGGGACAAATCAAAATTAGCGCAATGAGCGGCAGCCAACAGCGAGCATGCATGCCCCTACTCTACAACCGTTTGGACCCTCGGCTGAGGTTACCAGAGTGCTTTGTCTGATGCCCCTGGCCTCGTTTCGTGGGAGCAGGCTACCCCTACGCAGTTTGGCTGCGCTTCCCCGATACGAACTCATTCCCGGCGATAAGGTAGCGCAGGGGCTTCTCCGCCGCCTTGGTGATGCCTACCCGCGCGGTCGTAAGCACGCGCCGCGGGCGGAAGCCGTCTGCGGCCAGGAACAGGTCGGAGTTCGGGTCGGTGAGGTCCTTCCCGTTGTCCCGCAGACGGGTGATTCCAAACGCTTCCGCCAGGCGCCCGGGGCCACTGGTCAGCAGCCGCAATACCCGCGCGCCGTCTGCCGCCCCTTCCAGACCGCGCACCTTTTGCATTTTCTCGATTCCGGCCAGCGGCTCCAAAGCCCGGAAGAGCACCGACCCCGCCTTGCCCTCCGGCATGCAGGAAACGTTCAGACAATAGTGGTTGCCATAAATGAAATAAATGTAAGCGTGGCCAGGAGGGCCAAACAGCACCTGATTGCGCGACGTAGGCCCGATGAAGGCGTGCGCCGCCGGATCGCCGGTTCCCATATAGGCTTCCACCTCGACCACCCGCGCCGCCAGCAGCTTGCCCTGTTCACGGCGCACCAGCACCTTGCCCAGCAGTTCGCGGCAAACGCGGCGCGGATCGCGATTGAAAAACTCCCGCGGCAGTGGCTTCAGTCGGTCCGGGTCGAAGCTTGCGGAAAAATCGGTCATCGGTGGTTATTCTTTCCGGAAAGGATTGCAAGTGGCAAGTAGGGAGCAGAGTTTCAAGAGTTCGGAGTTTAGGAGCCTCGGTAAGCGCGGAAGGCGGGATTTTTGGAGCCAGTGAAAGCTTCGAAACTTTGAAACCTGCCCCTTCCGTTACCAAAGGTCACCGGGTCCCAGCGTGCCCCTGCCCGATACTTTGGGAACCTCCCCGGGACCGTGGGCTCCCGCATACCATGTTTCCCGCCACTCCGTTCCATCCAGCGAGGAGGGAATTCTATGTTTCGCAACAGCTGCAAAAGCTTGGCCATCGTGCTCGCGTTGTCACTTGGTGCCCTGGCCCGGATTCCGGCCGGCACGCCACTGACGATTCGCCTGACTTCGGAGATTACTTCGCGAACCGCCCGTTCCGGCCAGAGCTTTCACGGTACCCTCGCACGGAGCGTAGTCATACGGGGCAAGACTGTGGTCCGGGCGGGAGCGCCCGTCACTGGGGTGGTAGCACACGCCAAACCCAGCGGCCGCCTGCATGCACCCGGCGAGCTGACGGTGCGCCTGACCTCTATCAGTCTGAACGGCGAGCGCATCGCGTTGAACACCAGTTCGGTCAGTACTAAGGGCAAGAGCCATAAGAAAGGCAATATCGAGAAGATCGGCGGCGGCGCTGCCGCGGGTACCCTGATCGGGGCGCTGGCTGGCGGCGGCAAGGGCGCGCTCATCGGCGCTGCTGCCGGCGGCGCAGCCGGAACAGGCGTTGCCGCGGCCACAGGCAAAGAAGAAGCTGTCTTCCGCGCTGAGCAGGCGCTTACCTTCCGGGTGCACAGCTCCAGCGTCGAGCCCTCGGCTCGCAGGAGATAACACTGGTATGGGGGCGGGGCTTAGTCCCTCCCGCCCCAGTACTTAGTGCCGTATCCTCAGCCCGCGCCGAACGCCGAGGACCGAAGGCCGACCGCCTGTAACCAGCACCGAGCACTATGTGTTGCCTCTCAATGTTCCCAGCACTTCCTCCGCGTGTCCGTCGGCCTTCACTTTGTGAAACACGTGGGCAATCTTTCCGTCCGGGCCGATGATAAAAGTGGTGCGCTCTATCCCCATCACCTTCTTGCCATACATGTTCTTCTCTTTCATGACGCCGAAAGCGTTGGCCATCTTCTTGTCGGCGTCGGAAAGCAGGGTGTAGGGCAGGTCGTACTTCTGCTCGAATTTTTTTTGCCGCTCCGGCGCATCGGCGGAGATGCCCAGAATCACGGCCCCGGTTTTCTGCAGCTTACTGTACGCGTCGCGGAACCCGCACGCTTCGATGGTTCAACCGGGGGTGTCCGCCTTGGGAAAGAAGAACAGCACCACGGTCCTGCCCCGAAGATCCTTCAGCGACACCACCTTGCCGTTCTGGTCAGGTAAACTAAAGTCAGGTGCTCTATCCCCTTTTTCCATGCTGTGTTCTCCAATTCGCCATTTATACCGTAGGCGTGCTGCTGTCGTCAT
>Ga0134128_10001378_pt1 | contig 31459 bp, 46 predicted proteins | sample KB31754_FD_96462 | JGI IMG/M metagenome (GOLD analysis project Ga0134128, IMG submission 96462) | Terrestrial soil microbial communities with excess Nitrogen fertilizer from Kellogg Biological Station, Michigan, USA - KB3-175-4 | ecosystem: Environmental > Terrestrial > Soil > Unclassified ... | reverse complement strand
CTCCGCGCCCTGATCCGCAACCAGCTCGCAGGGTACTGACCTGCGCTTCCGGTGCGCGCCGGGCCGTCAACGTCACCCCCGCCGTCTACGGACACCTTCCGGCGGATCAGGGATCGATGGCCGGAGAGCGGCGGCTTCCAGTCCGCGAAGACCCGGCCAGCGGCCCGGCGCACACCAAACCCAGACCGATCAGCCCAAGGAGGCCACCTGATGGCACTCAAGCCCGGTTCCCCGTGCCCCTGCGGCTGCAGGTGCGCCGTCCCGCTCAAGCCGACCGCGAAGGGCTGCCCCTGCCCGTGCGGCTGCAGCATCTGCGCCTCCCGCGGCGCCCGTACGCAAGCCGAGTCCGCACCGGCCCGCCCGACCGCCGGCCGCACCCAGATCCGCGAGTCGATGGAGGCTCCCATGCCGGCGACACCCGCCACGCCCCAGCAGTTCGAGGCCCTGCTCGACCGGCTCACCGAGGCCGTGCGCGCCGCCACCCCGCCCGCGCCCGCGGCGCCCGCGGTCGCTGAGACCGCCCCGGTCCCGCTGCACGAACTGAGCAACGAGCAGCTCGGCCGGCGCCTGCTGCGCGGCCTGTCCGAGAACCACGCGTCCCCCTGGTGGGCCGGCGTGCGCGAGAACGCCGACGACACCGCCGCCGCGCCGGCCGGGCTCGCCGAACAGGTCCAGGCCCTGCCGCTCGCCCTGCCGTCGATGAGCCTGACCGGGGCCATGACGGCCGCGCACGACCTGCAGTCGCCGTCCTGGACCCGCACGCCGCCGCGCACCGTCTTCACCGAGCCGGGCCGGTGACGCCGTGAACGTCCTGAACCCCACCGCGGGCGTCTGGGCCGGCCTGTCCTCGTCCGGCACCTCGCCCACCTTCACCCTGCCGACCGGCGCCACCGCGGGCGGCCAGGTCGCCCTCTCGTGCGCCGTGACCGGCGTCTCCGGCACCGGCAGCCCGTCGCTGCAGATGTTCCTCGACGTCTCGGACGCGTCCGGGAACTGGTTCCCCGTCGTCTCGCTCAACGCGCAGACCGCGACGGGCGTGCAGACCGGCGCCGGCAACGTCGCCCAGGCCACCGTGAACGCGATCGGCCAGTACCGCCTCCGGTGGACGGTCAGCGGCACCAGCCCGCAGTTCTCGATCCTCGCCGCCGCCTACGGCTCCTGACGGGCAGCCACATGCCTGAGCCGACAGACGAGGAGTCGCTCGCGACGTTCGCCCGCTGCGCCGGCGCGTACGTCGTCGCAGCCGGCGATGAAGGCCCCATCACGCGGCGCGGATGGAAGCTGCTGAACCCGCAAGAACCCGAACCGCCCGGCATCGCACCCGAGGAGATCCTTAACGAGCGTGCCCTGCTCCTGGCCGGCGCCGAGGAAACCCGCTGCCAGCCCGTGCTACCCGAGGTCGTCTCGCTCATCGATTCCGAGGGCCGTGTGCGCCGCCTCCCGGTCGACGGCATGGACAGCACACACCTGCTTGCCGCGCAGATCTCGGAAGCCGCGTGCGCGGTGCTGCTCGCCCATGCCGTCGCCGCTTGCGCCGCCCGTGTCGCGGGCCTCGAGCGGCTGCGCCGGATGCGCGCGGACCTCGACCGGGTGGGCGAGGGGATCTGACCGTGTCGCTGATTCCGACGTGGCCGGCGCTGATCGCGTACGAGACCGCGTTCAACGTGGGGCCCAACGGGATGGCTGTCCCGCCCCTGTGGACCGACATCTCCGCCCGCACGACGTTCGCGCAGGGCGTCCAGCGCGGCCGACAGTACGAGCTCGACACCAACCCCGCCGGGGAGTGGCGGGTCCCGCTCGACAACCGCGACGGCGCCCTCGACCCCAGCAACACTGCCAGCCCGTACGCCCCGAACGTCGTCCCCTACCGGCCCTGCCGGATCCGCTGCCGGCTCGGCGTGAACCAGCTGACCGCGGACCAGGCAACCGCCGGGCAGGACAGCGTCATCCCCGCGGGTACCTCCGGGACGGCCCTCAAGGCGCTTCTGGGCGTCAGCAACGATTTCGGGTACACGGTCAGCCTCGCGTCCAGCGGGAGCGCCTACACCGGGTCGCAGGTCTACCAGGTGACCGTGCCGGGCGGCTCGACGGCGAACACGACGATCCTGCTGCTTACGCCCGTGCCTGTTGTGCCTGGCCAGTGGTATTCGGCGACGGCGCAGGTACGGATCCCGTCCGGGTCGACGGTCACCTGCAATACTGCGATCTTCTACTACACGTCGGCGGGGACGCAGGTCTCGGCGACGGGCGGGACCGCGGTGTCCCTCACGGCCGGCTCCTCGTCCTGGACGACGCTGACCGTCTCGGCGCAGGCCCCGACCGGTTCGTCCGCCGCGTACTACGCCACGATCAAAGTCGAGATCACCGCTTCCGTCGGCGCGAACACCGTCTTCCAAGTCGGCGCGTTGCAGTGGGAGCAGTCGCAGACCGCGACGCCGTGGCAGACCCCGCAGTCCCTGCCCGCGAACCTGCTGCCTCAGCAGATCGCGACCGGAACCCAGGGCATCAGCGCGATCTCGGATTCGGCCTCGAACTACTTCTACGCCGAGATCGGCACCATCGCCCAAGCCCAGTTCCTCACCGCGGCACCCTCAGGCCAGAGCACCGCGCTCGCATGGACAATCCCGAGCGGGACCGGCGCGGCCAGCTTCCGCCTCTACGTCGGCGGCGGCTCCGGCACGATCGTGTCCTCAGGAGCAGGCCCGATCGCGGACTGCGTGCAGGTCACGGCCAGCACCGTCTACACCGCCTCGGCCTACCTCTCACGCCTCGCGTCGGCCGACGCGACCGTGCAGATGCTCGTCGGGTACAGGTGGTTCGACGCCGGCGGGAACCTGATCTCAACCTCGGCCGGGACCGCCGTGACCGTGCCGACGTCCGGGTGGGTGCGTGCCACCTGCACGGCAACGGCGCCGGCGGGCGCGGTCTGGGGCCGGGCGCGGACGTACTTCACGTCACCCGCGACCACGACCGCGACGAACGTGATCTACGTGACGGGCTGGCAGGTGGAGGCCGCCGGATCCGCCTCGACGTGGATGGACCCCGGCCCGACGCAGTTCATCTTCACCGGCTACTTCGAGCGGTTCCCCCAGACGTGGCTCATGGCGGGCACCTACGGGCAGGTCGGCGCGATCGGCGTCGATGCCGAAGCCGTCATCGCGCAGGACACACTCAGGTCGCCGTTCGTCGAAGAAGTCATGGCAATGTCGCCCGGGCCGTCGTTCTTCTATCAGCTCGCCGACCCGGCCGGATCGTCCACCGTTGTGGATACCGCCGCCCGCCGCCCAGCCGCGCCGATCGAGAACTCGCCGGCAGGTCCCGGCTCGGTCACCCTCGGTTCCTCAGTCACCTCGACGACCACCGCCGGCGGCGTCCTGGGGACCTCCGGCACGTGCGCCGCGTTCTCGAACAACCCCAACGGCACCGGCTCCTCGGTGCAGCTGAACGAGACGTTCGCGTCCCTGCACAAGACCACCGTGAGCCCCGGGCCGCCGTCGAACGGTTCGTGGACCCGGATCGTGCACTTCGAGGCCTCGACCGCGCCGGCCAACAGCACTCAGGCATTCGCGATCTGGGAGGCGCTTCCGGCGACCTACCAGCCGAACCTCTCCAGCGCGTTCGACGTCGCGATCCGGTACCCGAACGTCCTGGTCGTCGCGCTCTCCGGCAACAACGGTGTCGTCTGGGACTACATCGGCACCGCGAGCGTGTGCGACGGCAACTGGCATCAGGTCGTGGTCTGCTGTGACGGGTCGGGCAACATCACGGTCTACCTCGACGGGTCCTCGATCGCCACCGGGAGCATCACGCTGCCGCTGTCCGGGATCGCCTCCGACGTCCTCGGCGCGTCGGTGCAGATCGGCGCGAACTACTACCGGGCCGGGATGGTCGGTTCGATCGCGGGCGCGATCGAGTTCCCGTACGTGCTGAGCGCAACGCAGGTGACGAACCTGTATCAGTCGTGGCGCAACGCGAGTGCGGGTGAGTCGTCCGGGGCGCGGATCCAGCGAGTGCTGACGTGGACCGGCTACCAGGGAAAGACCGCGATCGATGCGGGCTCGACCACGAACATGGGCCCGGCCAGCGACCTCGCAGGCGCGACGGGCTTGGACGCGTGCAACAGTGTCGCGCTCACGGAGAACGGGAATTTCTACGTTTCCGCCGCTGGCGCGGTGACGTTCACGGCGCGGTCGCGCCGGTACAACCAGGCCGTCCCCGTGTTCATCTTCGGGGAGAACGCCGCGGCCGGAGAATGGCCGTACGAGTCCATCGGCCTGGACTTCGACCCGACGCACCTTTTCAACGACATCCAGGTGACGCAGTATTCGACGTCGCAGGTCGCCGAGGCGATCGACTCCACCTCGGAGACGAGTTTCCTCGAGCGGGTGCTGCAGCGCACCACGAATCAGGGGAACTTCACTGAGACCACGGACGCTGCCGCCTACCTGCTCCAGCAGTACAAGACACCGCGGACACGGATCTCGGACCTGACACTGCATCCCGCGGCGATGCCGGGGCTGTGGCGCGTGTGCATGAACCTGGAGATCGGCACCCGGATCCGGGTCATGCGCCGGCCCCCGAACGCCCCCGCGATCGCCGTGGACTGTTTCACCGAGTCGATCACCTGGGACGTTGATCCGGACACCGGCGAAGCGGTCGTCCACCTGCAGTGCTCCCCGGCGGACAAGTCGCAGTACTGGAACCTCGCCGCGCTCCACACGACGTTGAACGCCCAGGCCGCCTCAGGCCAGAACCAAGCGACGATCAACGCGCTGCCCGACGCGGCCGTGAACCCGCTCGCCTCCTCGTTGCCCACGGCCTATCAACTCGTGTTCGAGCCGGGTACCGCGCGCCAGGAGACGATGACGCTCGCCGCGGGCGGGATCCCTTCGACGAGCCCGGGCTACGCCACGGCGGCCCTGACGTTCACCACGAATTTCGGCTTCACCCATCCGTCTGGCTCGACCGTCTGCGAAGTGCTGCCCACGGGCTACACGGACCCGACCACATGGGACCTCAGCTCGATCCTCGGCGCCCTCGGCACGACTCTGAACGCCGCGGCGGCGTCGGGCGCGAGCGTCATCACCGTGAACGCTCTACCGGACGCGAAGACGAACGCGCTCGGATCGAACTGGAACACGGGCGACACGATCGTTCTCTCGCCCGGAACCGCGAACGTCGAGACCGCGACGATCCGTTCCGTCGCGGCGACCGTGCCCGGGTATTCCACGTGCCAGATCACGCTGGCAGCGAACCTGGCCCACTCACATGCGGTCGGCGACACGGTCTGCGACCCGCTGCCGACTGGCGTCACGTCGGTGGCCGAGGCGAGCGGAACAGCCCGGCTGACGTACTGACGGCCCTGGGCGCAAACCCGGGGCCGCAACCGTGGCACCGCTACCTCAGCACTTGTCCCAGCCGCCGTCGAACGTGCTGCAGATCTCCGCCGAAGCGATGTTGTATCCGCCCGAGGCTGACCCGGACTGCGTCACCACCGTGCCGTCAGACGTCTGCACCGTCAACGTGCACGTCACCGACCCGGCGCCGGACAACTGCCCCTGGATCGCGTAGTACTGGGCAGAGTCGTCCAGCGTCACGGACTTCGTGAACGGCAGGTGCGACGCCGAGAAGTTCGACCCCTCCGGCCCGTACGTGATGTCGATGCCATCCGGCGCATGCCCGGTGCAATGGTACGTGACCTTCTCGGGCACGGACGCTTGCGTCGTGTCGGCATCTGCCGGGTCCGAGTAGAGCGGGACATCGGTGGGTGACGCCCAGATGATGTCGTCCGTCGCGTACGGCGACGGGTAGCCCGTCGGGCCGGCGTCCGTGGCGCTCGTCGATGCAGCCTGACTGCCGCCATTACCACCCGCGGACTCGGCGATCGCGGCGATGATGACGACGAGAAGCGCCGCGCCACCAAGGCACCCGCAGCCCTTCAACGTGAACTTCTTCTTCGGCCCGGCCGGCGGCAGTTGCGGCCCCGTGGCGCGGGTGCGCGTCGGGGTGTCAGTGAAGTCGTCGCTGCTGGTGTCGCGCTGTTCCATGGATCCCCCTCGGATTCCGGAATGACGCGCGCAACGGTACTGACATACCATCAGATACGCGTGCGTACGTGGCTGGACCGTGCCCGGATCGACACCCAGCATCTGCAGCAGCATTTGCCGCAGCTCACCGCGCCCGCGAACACCTACCAGTTCACGATCGACCCGGCGCTCTCCGGGGAGCCCGCGGCTGGTCAGGTGTTTCTACGTCGGCACGGTCCGCGCGCCACATGTACCGGCCCGCAGACCTCGACAGTCGTTCAGATCGAGTACACCGAGACGTGGCCGGCCGAACCCGTGCCGTCGGGACCGGCACGGTGCAGCTCGCCTGAGGACTCAGCGTTGCTTGCGAGGAGACAGGGCGCTCAGCTTCTTGAGGTCGGCGGCCATCGCCCGGGTGGCCTTCAGGCCTGCTTTGCCCAAGTCGCTGAGGTGCTCAAGCCTGGCAGCCTCAATCCGTTCCGCTGGCACGTCGGCGAGGAAGACCACGCGCGAGTACACCTCAGCCCATTCATCTAACGCGTCTCGCACGTCATCGGGACACACCAGCCTGACTCTGGCGTTCCAGAGCTCTTGGGCACGGTCCGCCTCTTGGGCGGGCGCGGGCGTCTTTTCACCGGTGGCCAGGAGGCGGTGCACGTTGAACGTGGACTTTTGCATTCCGGCGATCGTGTTCTCATAGACCTCGACGCGCTGGTCGTAGCGCCGTTGGAAAGCCTCGAACCTCTGCTGTCGGCGTGCGCTGGCGGTCGTTACCCAGGCACCAGCGAGGACGCCGAGGAACCCGAAGGCAGGCGCCAAGAGCGCAAGTTCTCCGCTGGTCAGCATGTCTGGCCTCTGGGACGGTGTGACCGGCTGGTATGCACCGGTGTGACCGGAAGGTATCAGGCGCTGCTCCACGGACTCAGGTGCCACGCGGAGGACCACCCCGGCCCGGCCGGCAGGGAACGGACAGCCGGGCCGGGAGTCTCATCGCGCAGAGGACAGCCTGCGCCAGAACCGCCACGACCAGCGCCGGGGCTGCGCCGCCTCGTCGGCGATCGGCTCGTACGTGGTCGCGGCGCACGTGAGCAGGTGGCCCATCTCGCCGAGAGGACATACGACGAATCGGCCGCCGAACTCGCCGAACACTTTCGGGCCGCGCTCGTAGTGCTCCCGTGCCTCCGCCTCGGTCAGCTCGACCGCGGGCGTGATGCCGTTGCTTGCCCGGTACTTCACGCCGCCCTCCAGGACGCCAGGAAATCGACCGCGGCTTCCTCGGCCGGGAAGACGGCGAGCACGAGGGCCAGGCCGCGCGCCTTGACCGCCCGCCGGATCAGGTCCGAAGGGTCGGCGACCACCAGGTACCCGTCGAGCGCCTGCATCCGCCGCAGGGCCCGCAGCAGCACGCCGATCCCCACCTCGGCGTCGACCTGGTCGACCTCCGCGAGGCTCACCACGATCGACCAGGCGCCGTGCTTGACTGCGTCATCGATCCGCGCCGCCAGCTTGGGCACCGTGTAGGCGTTGACCGTGCCCACCAGACGCAGTGTCGTGACCCGGCCGGCCGTGGAGACCTCGATGTAGAGCTGAGCCTCGGCCGGCGTGTCCACGGCCATCCGCGGCGCCGTCATGACGCAACGAGGGTTCGGGGCGCGGATAGGTCGCGCAGGCGCTGGCGCAGTTCCTCTGGGCCCGAGGCAGCCACGATCCCGGCCCTGGTGCCGCGCTTCGGCGTGGCGTGCCAGCCGGACGGGCGCCCGTCGCGGTCCCGGCCGCGCCAGAAGTGGAACTGCGGCCACTCGGTGCTGAGCTCGGCGATTTCCTGATCCGGTGTCATATCCCCAGTTCAGCGCGGATTCCCGGACGTCGGCACCGCGTAGAAGGACGTTCCCGGGACGTCTTGGCAGAGTGAAACGTCCCGGAAGGGTATTGAAACGTCCCGCCGGGTGCGGGTGAATACTCAGTGTGAACGACCGCCTGCGCACGACCCTGCTGCGTACCGGGGTCAGCATCGAAGACCTCGCCGCATGTGTCGGCATAGACCCCAAGAGCGTCGAGCGCTGGATCAGCGCGGACCGCATCCCGCACCGCAAGCACCGCTGGGCCGCATCCCAGCGCCTCGGCGTCGACGAGTCCTATCTGTGGCCGGCCACGCTCGCCGCCCGCACCGAGGCGGCACGCTCGGAACTGCTCGAGATGCTTCCCTCCCGGGCCTCGGTGCCGCGCGAGACGTGGCTGCAGCTGGTGTCCTCGGCGGCCGGGAACATCGACGTCCTCGTGTTCTCCGGCACGTTCTTCGCGCAGGTACAGCCGCGCATCGCGGACATGCTCGCGGCCCGCGCCGCCGCAGGGGCGAAGGTGCGCCTGTGCTTCGGCGACCCGGCGTCGCAGGCCGTGGCGATCCGCGACCGGGAGGAAGGGATCGGCGACACCCTCGGCCACAAGATCCGGTCCTCGCTCAGCTACTACCGGGCGCTGCCGGACGTCGAAGGCTGCGAGGTGCGGCTGCACGGCACGACCCTGTACAACTCGATCTTCCGGTATGACGATGAGATGCTCGTCAACCCGCACGCCTACGGCGAGGCCGCGTCAGCGAACCCCGTGCTGCACCTGCGCCGGCTCAACGGCGCCGGGATCTTCGATCACTACATCGCCAGTTTCGAACGGGTCTGGGGTACCGCCCTGCCCTGGTCAGGAGAATTCTGATGGGCCGCACCGACTTCTTCCACGACGAGCGCGCGCCGAAGGCGAACAGCCTGGTTCCCGCGGCCGGCGTCCTGGCAGTGGACGAGCAGGGCCGGCTGCTGCTGCAGCGGCGCCGCGACACGGGCGATTGGGCGATTCCGATGGGCCGCATGGAGCTGGGCGAGACCCCGACCCAGTGCGCGGTGCGCGAGACGCTCGAGGAGACGGGCGTGCAGGTCGAGGTGACGGGCATGCTCGGGATCTACTCGGACCCCGGGTACATCGTCGCCTACGACGACCACGAAGACCCGACGCGGTTCGGCGAGGTCCGGCAGGAGTTCGAGATCACGCTGATTGGCCGGCCCGTCGCCGGCGAGCCGACCGAGAACGACGAAGCCGACGCCGTCCGCTGGTTCGAGCCGTCGGAGCTCGAGTCCGCGCAGATCCACCCGCGAATGCGCCAGCAGCTCGCCGACTACCTCGCCGGGGTCACGGCGCACGTCGACTGACGGCCAGGTGGTGAAGGGTCCGACCCACGTGGGCGAGGGCTGAATGGCTGGCACCGCTTTGCTTATGAGCATTCTCCCGTCCGACCCACGTGGGCGAGGGCTGAATGTCGGTGCCAAATTGGCACCGACTTGCCCGGGAGTCCGAGCCACGTGGGCGAGGGCTGAATTGGACGAGGACGAGTTCACTACTACTGAACTCGGTCCGATCCACACGCGAAGTGGCCCCGCAGTCCGTGACGACTGCGGGGCCACTTCGACGTTACACGCGGGCACTGACAGAGACTCAGCCCGGCCCGCTGGCAGGGCGCTGGGCGGCGTTCTCAGCCTCAACGATGGCGATCGTGCACGCGACCACGCCCGCCAGGCCGGCGACGAACACGGCGACCGTCAGCGTGGTCGCGCCGATCGTGAACAGGCCGAGGATCCCGAACAGGGTGACGATGATGGCGGCGTATCCGCAGGCGAGCGGCGCCTTCTCGTTGGGGCTCATCGTCCGGCCGCCTTCCACGCCGTCCAGGCCTGCGCCTGCCGCTTGTCGTCGCTGTTGCTGCTCGACACGGCCGCGCCCACCGACACGGCCAGTCCAGCCACCGCGGTGACGCCGGCGTCGACGATGCCCGGGCCGCCGGCGACCGCGAGGCCGAGCAGCGTCGTGAAGCCGCCGCCGGCCACGGCAACGCCGAGCAGCCCGAGCCACTCGGCGAGCGTGCGGCGCCGCTCCTCGGGCTCCGCGACGGCCGCCAGGACGGGCGCGGCGGGCACGCGGACGTCGATGGCGGCGAGCGTCTGCGTGGCCGTCTGCGGGGCCGTGGCGGGCGCCTCGGTGACCGTGTGGAGGACGACGGGGCGCTGTGCCCGCTCGTACGCGGCGGCGTCCTGCAGCAGCGCGCGGAGCTGACTGAGCGTCATGGTCGGCTCGACCTCGAAGCGGTCGCCGGTCTCGGTGAACCCGACGAGGGCGGGCGGGGCGGTGATCTCGTTCTCGGTGGTCATGATCGATCCTTCGGCTGGTGGTGGAGTGAGGTGAAGCCGGCCGGTGTCCGCGAGAGCGCGTTTCCGGGCCCTCGCGGAGGGCCGTTCTAACCCGCGCTGGGGGCGTAACTCGGTAATTCGCCCTGACCAGCGCATATGTAAATTGCTTGATCTTGCGAGTGAGATTCTTAACTCGGATCCGACGGTCTAACTCGCCGGATCGTCGTCTTCCGGCTCCGCGCCGGTCTCGCCCTTGGCGATGAATCCGCGCACCAGCTCCGCCGTCATCGGGTAGGTGTTGCCGGTCGAGGGCACCTTGTGGCCCATCGCGGCCAGCCGGACGATCAGGTCGTCGCGCTTGCGCAGAGCGCCGTAATAGGCCGCGTCCACGCCCTTGAGCAGGGTCACCACCTGCGCGGCCGGTGTCGGCTCCTCGCGCAGCACCTCGAGCAGGTCCGCGAGGATGTCCCGCTCGACCGGCTCCTCGGCCTCGACGACGCCCTCGCCGGACGCACGGGTGCCCTTGACCAGCATCTTCATCGCGCGCTCAATGACGTCGGTCGCGGCGTCCCACCCGGAATCGTCGTCGACCTGCACGAAGAACCAGTTCAGGATCTCGAACAGCTCGTTGGACACGCCCGTGATCAGGGACCGGCCCCGGTCGGTGCCCGGCCGCAGCTCGGTCGCGCGGATTCCGGCTTGGAACGAGCCGTCGCCGAGGAACCCGTCGTTGCTGCGCCAGGACTTCACGGCGAAGCACGCGTTCACGCTGACCAGCTCCACGATCTTCGGGGGGATCGCGTCCTTCCGGGACGACTGCGTGTCGAACCCGAGCCAGATCGCGGTCTTCCGCGCCCGCCGGATCGTCTGCACGCCCAGCTCGGCGGCCTCCTCGCCGAACTCCTTATCGCCGAACAACTCGTGGCACTCGGAGAACAGCGCCGTGATCGGGCGCAGGTCCGGGTACTTACGGGCGATCTCCCGGGTGACCTTCTTCGCGCCGAGTTCCGCCAGCCGGTCCTCCCGACGCCCGACCTCGTTGTAGAGCCAGCGCAGGCCTTCGATGCCCTTGACCAGGGTCTCCCGGTTCGCGCCCCGCTCGTAGACAGACAGACGCGGCCGGTAGGCGTCGAAGTCGCCGTTGCCCGCGAACACGTAGACACGCTGCTCACACAAAGGGTCCAGGGCCGCGCCCAGCATCACGACGCGGCACGCGTTCGACTTGCCCTGACCCATCATTCCGCCGGCCACGAAGTTGTTCCCGACCACCGGGACGAGCAGCACGTCACCGCGGGGCGTGACACCGGCCGGGACGCCCTGGAACACGTCCGCCGTCCCGGAGTGCAGCAGCGGGTACTCCGGCGCCGGCTTGTTGAGCACGCCACGGTCCGCGACCCACAGGTCGAGGTGCCCGACCGCGCCCGTGCCCTTGCGCTCGGCGTCCACCGCCCACACCTCGATCGGGGCCCGGTGCAGCGCCCGCGAGAACCGTTCCCGCTGGTCGGCGACCATCTGCGGCGTCACGTCGAGCGGGAGCTCAAGCATCGCGTGATACCCCTGCCCCTCCTTGATGGGCGTCGTCGTGAACGTCGGCACCCACCCGGCCTTGAACGCCGCCTTGAGCTCCCGGATCGGCAAGGCACGCAGCGCCTGGACGATGCCGTCGGCGGTGATGACGATGCCGGCGTCCGCAGCCTGCGGCAGGAGGCTCTGCATCCACCCTGCCGAAACCTGCGCCTCCTTCCGGCCGACCGTCCACAGCGCTCCGACCAGCCCGAACGGTATCGCTACGGCCACCGGGTACCAGAGGATCGAAGCAAGCCACCAGCACCACTCGATCGCGTGCAGCACGTCCATGAGCGGCACGAACACCTCGTGCGCGGACTTGTTGACGACCGCCAGCATGATGCCGAGGGCGACCAGGCCGCCGAAGGTGACACAGCCACCGACCACCGTGGCCTTCGCCACGTGCGCCGGGGCCGCGAGCATGTCCATGCGGCGCTGGTGGCGCTCACGGCGGAACTGCGCGGCGGACTGCGCCCACTTGTGGGCCTCCTCGAAGTTCCCGGTCGCCTTCGCCACGCGGATCCAGTGGTCGTGTGTCGCAGTGGTGCGCGACTCCCACGTGCGCATGGCCAGCGCGTGCACGCCGACCAGCGGGTATGCGGCCTGCCGGGCGGTGAACTTGGTGTGCCGGTGAGTGGCTGCCGCGCGCATCCGCTCGCGCAGCCGGCGCCGCTCCTCGCGCGTGTCCGGCACGGAAGCCGGTTCCGGCTGGTCAGGGGTCTGCGGCGGCGTGTCGTCGACCGCGCTGGGCTCCGGTTCGACGAACCGTTCGGGCTCATCCTCGGTCCGCGGTCGCGGGAACAGGTGGCTGTACGCGCCGTTCGCCTGCGTGACGTGCTCCTGCTGGTCAGTCATGATGCGTAGTGCTCCTCTCTGGGGAGAAGGCCGGCCGCGGTGGGATTGGTAGTCGCCCGCGGCCGGCCGCTTGTGTGTGGCTATCGGCGCTTGTCGTGCTTGGTCGCGTCGACGCGCGATACCTGCCGGTCGGTGAACGGGAGGTCCTCGAACCAGCGCGCGTCGTCGTCGGACAGGCCCTTGCGGGTGACGGTGTCGCCGTTCTTCATATAGACCGTGACGTCGGTGTTCTTGTCGTGCTTGCTCATCAGGAGGCTCCTGTCTGGTGAGGGGTGGTGGGTGCGGCGGTCAGTCCCGGCCGTGCTTCGCGATGCAGCGCTCCATCAGGGCGTCGGCGTCCTTGCTCAGCTGCGCGAGCAGGTCCGCAGGAGCCTGCTGACCGGCTCGGATGTACTCCTGGCGCTGCTCCTCGCGCGCCCGGAACGCCTCGGTCGAATGGTCGTTGCTGTCGTACGTCTTGCGGCCCATGGCGTTGATCTCCTTCGGTGTCGTTGGTGCTGGCCGGTTGGCCGCCTGAGCCGACCAGCCCCGGGGAGTAAGGGCTGGTCGGCAGACGTGGCCCGCCGATCAGCCCTGCGCGTTGGGCTGCGGCAGGGCGCGGCACTCGGCCGAGTGCTGGTTGGCCCAGTCACGGGCGCCCTTCAACGTGCTGGGGACCTCGAAGTGCGAGTCGGTGTCGTCCAGGCACGCCGAGCACTCCGCGCCGTAGGCGACGAGGCGCTGGCCCTCGGGCGGCCGGTGGCTCACGGTCACGAGCGCGCCGGACTGGTTCTGGTAGCGGACGAGGACCGTGCCGGGCTCGGTGTTGATGATGCTGGCCATGTCAGTTGCCTTCCGTGAGTGCGGTCAGAGTGGTGCCGTTCGCGTGCTGGATCTGGGTGTCTTTCGCGGACAGATTCCGCGTGACCGTGCGTTCGGCGACGCCGAGGATTCCGGCGATGGTGTCCGTCGGCATGTCCGGGTACTGAGCCCGCAACGCGAGGACTGCGGGCCGGACAGGAAGGCGACGCTTGCCGCCCTGGGTGGGCGTCTCGGGCTCTGTCTCGGCCGTGTCCGCCTGTACGGGTCCGGATACCGGTTGCGGCTGCTCGGGCACTGTCTGCGGGGCCTGCGAGGCGCGGGCCGGGCGCAGGTGCCGCGGGCGCCTGCCGGGGCGACGCTGGACGGACACACGGGCACCGGCCCAGCCCGCGATGACGGGCTCCGCGGGGGCCGCAGTGTCCTGCGTCGTGTCCGGCTCGGCGACCTCCACGGGCGCCGGTTCGATCATCTCGACGACGGACACAGCCGGCGTCAACCACTGGTGCCGGGCGTCGAGGCGCCGCAACTCCGCCACGGACTGCCGGCGCACGATCCGCGCGACGACAGCGGCCTCGGCGGCTGCGGCGGCATCCGGGTCCAAGCCGTGCTGCGCGGCGTCGACCGCGTCCGCCAGGCGGTCGTGCGCACGCTTTCCCCACCTGCGGCGCGTCGCCAGCTTCACCGCCCGGTCCGCCGCCCTGCTGCGCGCGATCTCGGCGGAGTCCGCGCCGCGTCGGCCGATACCGAGGCGGGAGACGATCCGCTCCCGGACCTCGTGCAGCGCGGCCCGCAGCAGGCTCTCGCGCTCCGTGCCCTGGTGGCGCAACTCGAGCCCGAGCAGCGAATGGAACAGCAGGAGCGAGGCGAGCGGGCCACCGCCGAAGCGCACGACCGCAACCAGCGGCGACCCGGCAACCTGCAGCGCCATCAAGCTCATGAGCGTGGCGAAGAAAATCGTCGCACTGTGCTGCCAGCCGCTGCGGCCGGTCTTCAGCCGGTTCGCCCGGCTCGCCACCGCGAACGCGAGCATCACGACCTCGAAGGCCGCGAACACGATGCCGCGCTCCCACATGGCGGAGTGCAGCCGTGTCGTGGCCCACTGCCAGGACGTGAGCCCCGAGTACGACATGGTGACAGTCAGCGCCACGACCTGGACGACGCGGGCGGCGTCCGTGCGCCGTGCCGCCTTGGCCAGCCACGCGAGCGCGGTCAGCAGCAGCAGGCCGCCGGCCGCGACTGCGGCGAGGTCGAGCGGGTGGGCGAGAAGACTGGTCACTGCTCGACTCCTTCGGTTTTGTCGTCTCCGGCGCACTCGGGGCAGGTGACCGTGGCACGGGTGTAGGCGCGCTGCCCGGTGTGCCGCTTGCACTTCACGGGCGCGTCGAGGCCGTAGCCGTCGACCAGGTGCACCGCGTCCGGGGCGTCGCCCGGCGTCTTGGCCACCCAGTCCGTGCCGTCGAACTTGGCGAACCGGGACAGGTTCATCGCGGCGTGGTGTCGGCCCTGGTGGTGCCACATGCCCGGCTCGGTGCCGCGCAGCCAGCGGCGGATGATCTCGCGGCCGATGTACTCGGCGAGCTCCCCGGCCTCCTTGTCCTGGATCGGCGCCGGGTTCGCCTGGGCGACGTGCCAGGCGGCCGCGAGGAACTCGTCGCTGTAGCGGCGCAGTTCGCCCCGCTCGATCTTGATCGTGATGTCGGTCATCGCTGCGCCCCCTTCTGCTTGGCCGCCGCGATGGTGGCGTGGGCGGTCGCGATGGCCGCGTACGCCGCGGCCCGGTCCGGCTTGCCGGCGTCGTCGTGGGCGTAGGCCAGCCACTTCTCCGCCTCGGCCAGGTGCTGCTCAACGTTCACGGCTGGGTCTCCTCGTCGGTGTCGACGACGGCGAGGACCTCGAGCCCTTCGACGGTGGCGACCTGTTGGCGGATCGTGCCGGCGGCCTCGCTGCGCGAGTAGGCGACCCGGGAGACGTACAGGTCCGCCTCGGTGGAGCCGTAGTCCACGCTGCAGTCGCTCAATCCGGCCTCGTACAGGGCGTCGACCTGCTCGTCCGTCGGAACCACGTTCAGGCGCGCGGTCAGCTCGAACACGCGGGCGCCGGAGGTGACGCCGGCCTCGAACGCCCGGTGGACCCAGTCGATGATGGTCCCGACTACGGTCGACGACTCGCCGGCCAGCAGCCGGGCGATGTGCCGGTCGTAGTCGCCGAAGCCCATGTGCGCGGACTCGAGAGCCGCAGTGATGTACGCGGCGCGCTCCGGGGTGTTGTGCTCGCCCCGCAGCCGCGCCGCGGCGTGCTGGGCCTGGCGCTCGACGTCGAACGGCCCATACGAGCGGGACACCATGCGGCTGTCGGTCATCGCGCACCGGCTTCCGGGGTCGCGGTCGTGATGGCGGCTGACTGGTGGACGGCGGCGAGCTGCTCGTCACCGCGGAGCCGGGCGGTCATGGCGAGGATCGCGTGAGCGGCGGACTCGGCCGCCTCGATCGACGTGAACTCGATGCCCTCGTCGAAGCCGGGCAGGTCCGCGCGGAACACGGTGATCAGCAGCGGCGGCCGGGACTCCTCGGTGACGACGGGCTCCGCGTCGAAGTCGAGTTCGCCCTCGTCGTTCTTGGGCCACTCATGGTGGGCGCGGGTGCGGTGCTGGTCGTACGTCGCCATCACCTCGACGACGCCCTCGATCTGCACGTCCTCGGCCCAGCAGCAGTTCGGGTCGACCTCGGTGTCTTCGGCCCAGTGGAACGCGCACCAGTCGATGCACGTCGGGAACAGGCCGTTGCCCGCAGCGACGGGCCGGATGTCCGTGATGCTCATCAGGATTCTTCCTTCCAGCGCTCGTAGTAGCGCTCGGCGAACACCTCGTCCGGGTCCAGCGGCGAGAGCGCGGCCATCTCGGCGCGTGCGGCCTGCAGCCGCTTGAGGACGAGGAGTTGGGCTTCGGTCAGGCCGGCCGGGGCCGCGCCCACCACCGGGAAGGCGGCGGGCGCGGCGGACGGAACGGCGGTCACACGATCACCGCGGTGACGTTCTTGCCGCCCCAGGAGTGCATCTCGACGTCGAACAGCAGGGCCATCGCCCGGACGATCGACAGGCCGCGGCCGTGCTCGCCGTCGACCGACGTGTTCCACCGCTCCGGCGGGATCGACCCGAAGTCGTGCACCGCGACCTCGATGCCGGCCGAGACGAGGCGCACCGACACCATGACGGTGGAGTCCGACGGCCCGTACAGGCACGCGTTGGTCACGAGCTCGGAGACGGCGACCGCGACGCGGTCCACGGTCGGACCCGGGACGCCCTGCTTGAGCAACTCCCGGCTCGCCCAGCCCCGCGCCTGACCCGGGGTCAGGGTCGAGGGCCGGGTGAACTCGAGGGTGACGCGCGAGGCCTCGAGGGTCAGCGTGCTCATCGCGTCGCCCCGTTGAGCCGGTCGCGCTCGGCCTTCGCCGCGTCGAACGACGCGTACCGGACGCCGTCCACCGACCGGCACGTAGCCACGGACACCACCCGGTAGGCCCCGGCCTCGTCGTGTTGCACGATGAACCGCGGGTTGTCGGTCTCGGGCTTCGCGGACGGGTCCTGGTGGAACGGCCCGGACTTGTCCCAGATGTACGAGACCTCCCAGTACTCCCTGAAGTCCGGGTGCGCGACCAGCAGCGGGTGACCGGTGACGGAGTACCCGGCCCAGAACCACCGCTTCCCGTTCCGGTCGACCAGGGGACGGGTCAGGTCCAGGACCGTGCCGTCCGGCGCCGTACGCGTCGTCGGCAGGACGCTCGCCCGGTTCATCGACGGCGGCTCGTCCGGCGAGAACCGGTCGACGTAGTCCATGTCCTGCAGCAGCGCCGGGACCATGTCGAGGCGCCCGGCCTCCCGGTAGGCCTCGAGCATGCCCTCGCGGTACGGCGCGGAGTAGCGGGCCCGGTCGACGACCTCCATGCGGTCGCGGATCAGGTCGCCGGTGTGCTGCTCGATCGCGGAGCGCGCCATCTGCTGGAACGAGGAGGCGGACTCCTCGTCTCCGCGCGCCTGGGCGTCGGCGGCGAGGAGAGCGAACGCGAGCGGCCGGCACTTCCACGGCGCGATCCCGACGTCGTTGGACTCGGAGCCGTTGAAGCCGAGCCACACGACGTCAGTCGAGATCTCACGGTCGCGCTCCGCCATAGTGACCCACAGGTTGACGCGCGCGGCGGTCACGTCCGAGAGCCCCTGAGGAATCGGGCCGAACTCGAGGTCGATCGGGTCCGAGCAGCACCCGTCCAGCGGGCTGCGCTCGGGGTCGTAATTGACGTGCTCGCGGCACCAGGCGGTGTGCGGGATCTGCAGGTCGGCCTCGTCGAGGTGGAGGCGCGGCATGTCTTGAATGGTCATCGGGCCGACACCTCGGCGACCGCGCGCATGAAGCTCTCGGCGGCGTCGGCGCACCCGACGATCGTGTAGTCGCTGACGACGTCCTTCCGGAACGACTCGTCGGCCGCGGCCCGCCGCAGGACGTCCACGACGGCGAACTCGAGGTCCCTCACGTCGGGCTCAGTGACGCCCCGGTCCGCGAGCGCGCGGGAGAGGGCGATGGTGTGCAGGCGGGGGCCGGCGGCGATCTGCGCGCGCAGGCGGTCGAGCTCGGCGTCGACGTCCGCGGGGGTCATCGCGTCGACCTGCTCGGCGGTGAGCGACTGGTAGCCGCTGGTGGAGATAGCGGGAACGCCGCTAAGGTTCGTGGACAAGGTCGTATCGCCCTTTCGATGGAAGGGTTGTGCGGTCCCAGGCCCCTTCCGGCGTCGTCACACGCTGGTCGGGGCCGCTTTGGCTCTGCGGCCAAAGCTGTGCAGTAATAGAGTCTCGCGCGATCAATAGACCTGTCAATGGTTCCCTGGAGACTTCTTTTCCAGTATTCTCGTCCCCATGCCCATGGACCCAGGTCAGAGCCGTCGCATGTACAGCTATGCCCGCATCAGCGACGACCGCGAGGGGCGTCGGTACGGCGTCGACCGACAGCTCAGGGACAACAAGCGCCTTGCCGAACGCAACGGAGACGAGATCGTCGAAGAGTTCGTCGACGACGACAGGTCCGCGTACAGCGGCAAGCGCCGGCCGGACTACGAGCGGATGCTGCAGGGCCTGCGCGACGGACGCGCCGAAGGCGTGTATGCCCTCGCACCGACCCGGCTCTACCGTCGGCTCGACGGGGCGCAGGCGTTCTTCAAACTCATCAACGACCGCGGCCTGTCCGTGGAGACGGTCAAGGCCGGCCGGTTCAACCTGACGACCGCCGACGGGCGCCGGGACGCGCTCCGCGCCGCCATCGATGCCCAGCACGAGTCCGAACTCATCTCCGAGCGCGTCCGCGACGCCAAAGCCGACAACGCCGCCCGAGGCGAGTACCGCGGGGGTCCTCGGCCCTTCGGCTTCGACGCCGACGGCGTGACCGCCAGGGCCCTGCTGTGCCCCGTGGCGGGCTGCTCTGGCCGCCGAGGGTTCGACGAGGACCGGCGCTGCCTGGAGTGCGGCGCGGAAGCCGTCAACGAGCCCGGGAGTGAGTTCGCCGAGATCGCGCGCGGCATCGACGGCGTCATCGCTGGGGAATCGGTGCGATCCCTCGCGGCCGGGGCGAAGGCAGCCGGCCACCGGACGCCGGCGCGCCGGCGCAAGCAGCCCGACGGGACGAAGGGCGAGCCGGAGTCCCACGACTGGAGCGAGATCAACTATCGGCGCATGCTCCTGCGCGCCCGGAACGCCGGTCTCGTCGAGCACGAGGGCGAGATCATAGGCCGCGGACAGTGGCCAGCCGCCGTGCCGGAAGAGAAGTGGCGGGCCGCCCGCGACATCCTGCAGAACCCGGCCCGACGCACCTCGCCCGGCAACGCCCGCGTATGGCTCGGCGCAGGCATCTACAACTGCTGGTGCGGCGCGAAGCTGAAATGCACCACGACCGGCACCGGAGGGCGCGCGAAGGCCGAGGCGCGGAAAGCTAGGGGAGACAGTACGTCCGACAAGACGCACGCCCCCGCCTATAAGTGCAGGGATAACGCCGGGCATGTGATCCGCCGTGCCGTCAACCTGGACGAATACGTCGAAGGACTCGCCATGGACCGCCTGTCGCGTCCGGACGCCGCCGAGTTGCTGCTGCCGCCGGCGCTGACGGTTGACCCGCGGGTGAACCTGGCCGCCGAGGCGAACGCGCTGCGGGCGAAGCTGGACTCCATTGCCGCAGACTACGCCGAAGATCTGATTACCAGACCGCAGATGATCGCGATGACGGCCACGACTCGCGCCCGCCTGGATCAGGTGGAGACGGCCATGGTGGACGCCTCCCGTACATCGCTGCTCTCGACGCTCCCGCTGGGCTCGCCCGAGATCGGCGAGCAGTGGGAGACGTACGACCTCGAGAAGCGGCGCGCCATCATCTCCGCGATCATGACGGTTACCGTGCAGAGAGCGCGGCGGGGCCGACCGCCCGGATTCAAGGCCGGCACCGGTCAGACGTACTTCGACGCCGACACGATCGAGGTCTGCTGGATCGCGCCGGAGTAGCGTCGCGTGCCCGCGCACCGACCTGCGAGAACGCCATCGTTTAGTAACGAATCGGCCTCGGAATTTGGCGAGCGTTATGCTCACCCATCCGTGCAGGTGAGCGCCCTGTCGTTGCCTGAATAGAGCGCTCTCCACCGTTGTACTGATGTCCCCGATCAAGACTGAGAACAGCTAGTCTCCGGCGCACCTTCTCCGAAAGGATGTGCGAACGGTGGGTTGCATGCCTGCCCGCAGGTCGCGGGCTCGTCTCTCGCGTGCAGCGGTGCGTACCGGTGCGTGCTCGCGGCCAGTGGTAGCCATCGGCGCGTACGAAACGTACGCTGACCTCATGAGCGCTTCGACTGCACGCAACGATGACCTCGACGCCGGCCAGCGAACTCCCCGGAAGCCCAAGCGACCCCCGCTCATGCTCGCCACTCACAACGGCGTCACCGTCAAGAGCTTCGCCAAGGCGCTCGAAGCCGCAGCTGAGGAAACCGGCCAGGACGCGCAGATCATGATGGGGGTCATGGTCGGCGCACTCATGGCCTCCCTACCTGAAGCCGAGCGCGCGAACCTGGCGGAGCCGGCCGCCAAAACGGGCTCTCCTCAGGACATCGAGGACATGATCCGTATTGGTTCGGCGCTCGAGCGGAGCCTCAACGATTTCCTCGCATACCTGCGCGAGATGCGGCAGACCGAAGTCACCGCGAGCGAACTTCGGAAGAACTGGGCCGAATACCTCGCGCTGGTCCGCGCCAAGGAGCAGACGGTGTACATCACGCTCCACGGCAAGCGCGTCGCCGCGCTCACGCCGGCGTATGTCGCTGAGCAGTACGCCCAGGGCCAGGAATGGTACTGGGATCCTGAGTGGCAGGCGGGGGAGGCCGAGGCGGACGCCGACAAGGCGGCCGGGCGGTTCACGCGTTACGAGAGTGACGCGGAGTTCCTTGCGTCCTTCGACGAGGACGAGTGACCGGTGCCGACATGGGACAAGCTCGCTCGATTCCGACACGACTGGAAGAAGCTCACCGAGGCTGAGAAGCGGCTGTTCCTGGCCGCGGTAACCATGTTCGTCGAGGACCTGCGTGCAGGAAACGGCTTCCGGAAGAGCCTGCGCGTCAAGCCCGTGCAGGGCAAGGACGGCGTATGGGAGATGACCTGGTCGATGGGCTCCTTCGACGGCCGCGCGACCTTCGAGTTCGGCGACGAGGTTGTCGAGGGCGAACCGCACGTGATCTGGCGCCGCATTGGCGGACATGAGATCTTCAAGGACGCGTAGCCCGTTCAGAGCCCGATCCCGCGCATCGGGTTGTTGCGCCGCTGATCCTCGACCCTGATGTATCCGAGGACCGTCGTCGACCGCTCAGACCACCGGCCCTGAGTCGTGATGGCGGAGACCGGCGCGCCCGCCCGGTAGGCGCTCGTCGCGCCGCCGGCCCGCAGCCCGTGGGCCGAGAACAGGTCGGCACCGTCCAGGCCGGCCCGCCGCGCGCCCTCGCGCACCGCCTTGTTGACGCCGTCCGGCGAGATGCTGCCGCCCGGCCGTCCGTGCCGGTCGACGGAACGGAACAAGCGGCCGTCCACGATCCCGAGCTCGGCGAGCGCGGCCAGGTAGCGGCGCATGACCCGGACCGGGTCCGTGTCGGAGTGGACGCCGGCCGGGATGTGCACCTCGGCGCCGATGCCCTCCTGGTCGGTCTTGGACGCGCGCACCAGGACCGTGAGTCCGTCCTCGTCCTCGACGACGTCCGTGATGTTCAGCGCGGCGAGCTCGGACCGGCGGGCCATCATGGCGAAGCCGATGATGAACAGCGCCCGGTCTCGCTTACCGAGCAGCGTGTCGGCCGGCGTCGCCTCGATCATCAGTCGGAGCCGCTCGAGCACGATCGGGGGCGCCTTGTGCGTCCGCTTGCCCGAGTCAGCGCGCTCGCGGCGGTGGACCTTGAGCACGCGCCGGGCGCCCTCGGTGTTCGGCTGATCCTGATACCCGTTCATCCGATGGTGCGTCCGGATGGCCGTGATCGCCTGGTCGATCGAGGACGGACCGAGGTCGAGGTCTGCCAGATGCGAGACGAACTCGGCCAGCGTCTCGCCGGTCGCCGGCAGCGCGGTCCGGCCGCGCTCGGCGCACCAGTCGGTGAACCGGTCGAGCTGTCGGCCGTACGCGCGCTTCGTGGACTCCGGAACGGACTTGCGGATGCGTTCCGCGGTCCGCTCGGAGATCTGACGGTCGATCGAGCCGTCGACCGGCACAAGATCAGAGCTTTGGGTCACCCGTCCATGCTAGGTCGTGATACTTAGCCATATCAAGAGTCAGAACACTGTGCGCCTACGGGTTGGCTTGGCCCTGGCGCGGCGTTGGCTACTCGTCGGATTCGTCTTGGCCGAGCTCGCCAGACTTCCCCTTTTGCGTCGGGCCGAGCTCGCCTTCCTTCCGAGCGAGCCCGACCCAGCGGGTCGCCGTCGAGTACGACGTCTGGAAGGCGTCCTCCACTGCCTTCGTCGGCGGCAGGCCGGCCGCCTCGGCCTCTCTGTAAACGGTGGCCACGTGCGCGAGGTGCTCCTTGGTCACACGGTTGCGCCGTGCGTTCGGGCGCGTCGTAGTGGCCTGCACTGCCGCATTGAATCCACCGGACTCAAGGTGGTCGCGCCAGTTCTTCATCGCCGTCTGCCATTCCGGACTGTCGGAGGGCACGACCGGGGACGCCTCGGGTTGGAACGTCGGCCACGCGCCAGGTCCAGCGCTGTACGCGCGAAGCAGTTGTCGGGCGTTCTCCTCGGACATCCCAAGTGCGGTTAGCACGCGGATCCCGTCTCCGCTGGCGTTGAGCTGCATCATGGCCAGCCGACGGGCGAGGTCCTGTATGGCCAGCCGATTCCATACCTCAATCGGGGCGACGCGGCGAAGCGCATCAATGGCTTGGACCGCGTCCATGCCCTCGGTCCAGACGGTCGTGATGGTGATGCCGTCCGGGCGCGCACGGTAGACCAGACGGATGACGGCGTCGCCCGGCGGAGGGACGACCACGTTCATCACAAAGAACTCCGGCAACAGCGCGCCGCCAGTCACCTGGACAAAAGGCCGGTCCGCGCCCTTTCCGGCGATGCCAGGCGTTACCTCGAGCCCCCAGCCGGCAGGCGGCACATCCCGGCCTTCGTGAACGACGTGAAGGGCGAACACGCGGTCCCGGTTGTCTGGATCGGTCATGGCGTCATCATTCCAGCTTGGCCAGGTCATTGCCACGCCTACCCAAGTTGGTTAGTCATTTCGGCAAGGTTGAGGGGTCCTTGACGGCTAGTTAGTGGCAAGGTTATGGCTATACTGATGGCATGTCACCGAGCGAGATTGAGCTGCTGACCTGGATGCGAGAGTCGTCTAGGTCCGGTGAGCTGCGCCGCATCCGGACCGTGAGCGACCTGTCATTGGACGATGTCGCCTCCGTAGGACCTGTTCACCCCACCACCGTTTGGAAGTGGGAGAAGGGCGAGCGCCGCGTTACCTCGAGCGACGCCGCGCTGCGAGTGGGCAAGCTGCTGCGCAAGCTGCAGCGCGACCTGGAGTCCGCCTGATGCGGCACTCCGAGCGGATGATCGCGGAGGCCGAAGCCCGCGGCGACACCGCCGCCGCCGCCTACTGGCAGCGCATAGCGCGTGTGGTCGACCAGGCGCCCCCGCTGACGGCCTCTCAGAAGGATCGCCTCCGGATCCTGCTGCAGCCCGCGCCGGTTGAGGCCCCGCTTCCGATGCGCCGCAAGACCTTCGCGCAGTCCCCGAAAACGCGAACGGCGCCCGCCACAGGCGCCGCCGCTTAAGTCATCGGTCCGCTCCAACGGACCAACCACCGACACCGAAAGGATAGCAAGTGACCACCGACAGCGTCACGCGTTCTCGAGCTCGGACTCGTCCTGAGTCGCAGGTCACGCCGATCGTGACCGCCACCGTAACCGGGTGGGTCTCCCGTCGAAAGCTGAATCAGTCCTCGTACCTGGTGTGCTGCCCCAGCTGCGAGACGTACCGCAACCACCTCGCGTCCGGCCTCCGCCGCTGCCCCTGCGGCCAGATGTACCGGATCGCAGTCGGCGCCGTCGTCGGGGCGGTGTCGTCCTGATGGAACTGACACTGGACCGCGAGCCGATGGTGCCGCTCTCCCAGGTACTCGACCTGATGGCCGAGAAGCACGAGGAGCGGGACCGCGCGTACCAGGACGGCCGCGCCGCCGGATACGCCCAGGGCTTCGAAGACGGCCTGCGCGCCCTGCTGGAAGACGCCCGCCTCGCGCTGGGATCGGCGGCCTGACCCATGGCGGCCCGTGACTCCATCATCCGCGTCGAGCAGGCCGAGCATGCCGCCGGTGGCACCTTCAAGCAGACCGGCCCCGACGTCTACCGTGGCAGCAGCCTGTGCCACGGCAAGAAGTCCGACGCCCTGATGTTCTTCTACAAGCCGGAAGACGGCCGCACGAAGGTCTACTGTCACGCGGACTGCGAGTACGAGACGATCCTGGCCGCGCTCGGACTTGCGGGCCGCGACCTGTACGACGAACCTCGCGGCAGCAGCATCGTTCCCACGCTGAACAGGCCGGCGCGCCCGAAGCTTGAGCCAGTCACGTTCGACCCGGCGCCGCTCGGCTGGCTGCCGCCGAAGAACTCCTACATGCCCCCGAGCTGCGGGCATCAGAAGGCTGAGGAGTACCTGCGTACCGACGAGTTCGGCGCGATTTTGTACGGCGTGGCTCGCTGCCCCGAGAAGTGCCTGAGGCACTGGCGCCCCACGCCCAAGTGGCCGCACCGCCGCTGGCAACTGGACCAGCTCGACCAGAACCACGACATCATCGGCCGCACCCGTCGCGTCCCGTACCGCCTGCCGTACATCATCCGGGCCGTCCAGAACGGTGAGCCGGTCTGGCTCTGTGAGGGCGAGAAAGACGCACTCACGGCTCTCCGGTCGTTCGGGGTCGCCAGCACCAGCAGCAAGAACTGGCGCCCCGACTTCAACCCGTTCTTCGAGGGCGCCGACATCGTCATCTGCGCCGACCGGGACGACGCCGGAGAACGCATCGCCAAGGGCGTCGTCGCCCAGCTGCTGCCCGTCGCGCGCAGCATCGAAGTCGTCCAACCCCAGCACGGCAACGACCTGACCGACCACGTCGAGGCCGGCGGCAACGTCGGCGAACTCGTGACCGTGTGGGAGCCGAAGCCCTACCCGATCGGAGTCGCGTGAGCGTGGCAGAGGTACAGGTCGAGGCGCAGTGGCTTGAGCGAGTCACTGTCGAGAGCGACGCCCGCGACCTGACGGAACCCGACGCCCCGGCCGACGTCGACCCGAAGCTCAAGAACCACTACATGGACGGCGGGACGTTCATCCTGGACGCCCCGGACGTGCCCCCCGCCATCTGGGGCAGCGGCGGCGACATCCTGTGGGCCGAAGGCGAAACCCTGATGATCGCCGCGCCGCAGGGCGTCGGAAAGACCACTCTCGCGTTTCAGGTCGTCCGCGCCCGCCTCGGACTGCAGAAGGACGTGCTCGGCCTGCCCGTGGTGCCGACCGAAGGCAAGGTTCTCTACCTGGCGATGGACCGGCCAGCCCAGGCACGCCGCGCTGCCGCACGACTGTTCGCCAAGGACCCGCGCGAGGTCCTCGCGGAACACCTCGTGTTTTGGAAGGGGCCGCCGCCTGTCGACCTTGCCAAGCATGTCGGAACCATGGCCGCGATGTGCGAGGAAGTGGGCGCCGACACGCTGGTCATCGACAGCATCAAGGACGCGGCCGTCGGGCTGTCCGACGATGTCGTCGGCGCCATGTGGAACCGCGCCCGGCAGATCGTGATGGAACTGGGCATCAACGTCCTCGAACTGCACCACACCCGCAAGCAGGGGAACAACGGCGGCGAGCCGAACACGATCTCTGATATCTACGGCTCGACGTGGATCACGTCCGGCGTCGGCTCGGTCGTCTCCCTGTTTGGCGACCCTGGCGACCCGATCGTCTCGTTCCGGCACCTCAAGCAGCCGATGAACGAGATCGGGCCCTTCAAGGTCATTCACGACCACACTGCTGGCACGTCCGCCATCATGCAGGGCACTGACCTGCTCGACCTCGTCAAGGCCCAGGGCGCCGGAGGACTCGGCGTGGTGGACGCCGCCAAGGCGCTGTTCGAGAAGCCCGCCCCGACCGCGCCCGAGCGCGAGAAGGCCCGCCGGAAGCTCGACAGGCTCGTCGAGCAGAAGCTTCTGGTGCGCCGGGACGGGCCGTCGAGGACGAGTCCCGCGGTCTATTTCTTGGCTGCGCGGAACGCCGTCCGTGAGGTGCAGGAATGCCTCTGACCAGGCTTCACGCTCAGCTTCACGCGGCCATGATCGCCGTGAAGCTTCACGCGCTCTCGCCGGCTTCACGTGCTCCCTAAATATGCAGGTCACAGCTTCACGCTCAGCTTCACGCGCTTCACGGCCCTTAGCTTCACGATTTCCCCCCCCTTTAATAGGGGGGAAATCGTGAAGCACCCCACTAGTCAAGATCGACAGGAGTGCTTCATGAGTCACCTCTCCGACGCGTCCGGCCTCTGCCCGGCGTGCGCCGAGCCGCTCGACTGCCAGCCCGACGGACACCACTGCACCGCCTGCGGCTTCCACGACGACCAGTCCTGCACCCGCGACTTCCAGCCCGGAGACCTCAAGTTCCCGGACATGCCCGCCACCATCGCCATCCCGCGCGACGCGTTCGACGCGATCCTCACCACCTACCGGCGCCGCGATTCCTTCCGCTGGGCCGCCCTGTGCCCGGCCGGCAACCCGGACACCGCGCGCCGCATCCTCGAGCTCGCTGCCGCACACGCCACCGGCAGCACCCGCCTCACCATCGAGACCGCGTACAAGCTCAGCCAGCACGCCGCGTCCTTCGGCCTCAACGAAGCCTTCGACGACGATGCCGAAGCCGCGTACTGGACCGTGCGCGACCTCATCCCGGCCGACACACTCCGCGAACTCGACGTCGCGGATGAGGCCGAGCGCGCCGCCAGCAAGGCCGAGTACATCGCGTGGAAGGCCGCGCAGAGCGAGGCCGGCCGATGACCTACACGTGGCCCACCCGCGCCGAATGGCAGGCAGCAGCCGAGCCGTTCATCCGCAGCTACTGCACCCCACGGGAACGCGTCCAGTCCCGGGCCAAGCGCTGGCTCAGCCCGGCCGAACTCGACGAACTGCGCGAGACCACGCGCCGCCTGGCCGCCGTGTTGAGGCGCACCCTCACCCGCACCGTCACCACGCTCGGGCCCAAGTTCCCCGACGAGCCCGACCGCGTCATCGAGCGCCTCGACTGGGAAGACACCCTCACCGACGACCGTCGCGCCGAGTACGAACACCTCCACGGCGCCCGACAGGACCGGCTGGAACTAGGCCGCCGCGTCCGCTCGCTCGACGACCCAGACCTGAAAGTCGCCGCCGCCGAGTCCGCCGGCCGCCACCTCGCTCGTATCGGCGCCGAGTGGGGGACGAGCGAGACCACGGCCGACCTGGAGCGTGTCGCGTTCCTGCTCGCCGCCATGACCGAGCGATGTGACGACGCCGCCACTGCTGCGACCGAGGACGAGGTGCAGGACGAGATCGCCCGGCGCGCCACCGACGAGGCCTGGGCGAAGGAACTCAAGCGCCGCGAACGCATCGACCAGGTCCGCACCTCGCCCATCTTCCACTGACCGAAAGGAAGCCACGATGACCCGCATCCCGCCGATGCTCGGCGAGCAGCACGGATTGTTTCCCGAGCCCGACCGCGTCCACGTCGAGCCCAACCCGCCCCGGTGGACCGTCCTCGAGCCCGACGACGAAGACGACGGCCTCGACGACGAAGACGAGGAACTCATCGCGGTCGAAGAGAGCGACGACCTCGAGTCGCTCCGCGAGAACTACGAGGACGCATACCTGCACGACGGGCTCACCGGACAGTTGCACGAACCGTACGGGTGGCCGGACGACGACGCCGTCGACTCGGCCGTCCTGCACGTCATCCACACCTTGGCCGCGAACGACTTCCTCGCCGCGCTAGCCGACTACCAGAACACACACAACCTGGCCCCGGTGACGCCGTGACCACGACCACCGACTGCCCGCCCTGGTGCGCCGGCGGACACGGACCCCGCTTCGCCCACACCGGCCGCGCGAACGCCGTCTTCGGCGTCATCGCCCGCCCCCGCAAGTACCACGGCGAGACGACCGTGTCCCTCACCCTCGACGCCGACCGCAAAGACGGAAGCGTCAGCCTCGACCTCGAAGAACTCACCCGAGTCATCGGCATGCTCACCACCACCCGCGACCAGCTCGCCCGCGCCGAACGACTCGAGGCGTAGCCGTGCCGATCCGACCCGAGAACCGCGACCGCTACCCAGCCGACTGGAAAGCCATCTCCCGCCGCATCCGGTTCGAACGCGCCGCCGGCCGCTGCGAATGCCACGGCGAATGCGGACGCGGAACCCACACCGGCCGCTGCCCCAACACCCACGGCGCCCCCGCGTACGGCACCGGCTCAAAGGTCATCCTCACCGTCGCACACCTCGACCACACCCCCGAGAACTGCGACGACGACAACCTCCGCGCCATGTGCCAGGGCTGCCACCTCCACTACGACACCGAGCACCACCGGCAGACCGCCGCAGCCACACGCCGCGCTGCAGCAGCCGCTGCCGGACAACTCGCCCTCACCTGACCGACCCGCCGCCGCGTCGACTCCGGCCGGCGCGGCGACCTATGGAGTCCACCGAATCCAGCCAACCCATGGAGCCCACCATGACCACCCAGACCACGACCACGCCGGCCCGCGTCGCCCTCGACATCGTGTACGGCGCGCGCGACGAGCCGACGCAGTGCGGCATCTGCCGCAACCCCATCCCCCCGACCCCCGCCGCATTCGAACTCATCCTCGCCGACACCGACGACGAAACCCCCATCTGCGGCCCCTGCTCCCACGCCACCCACAAGCCCCTGGCCGCCGCGCTCATCTTCCTCACGGCCCTCACGAAGGCCTACGAGGCCGGAGACACCTACCGCGTCGGCGAAGGCATCCAAGCCGTCATGACCGGCATGGACCTCTGGCACGCCGAATCCGGCACACCCATCCCCACCACACCCGCGCCCCGCAGACCCCGCACAGCGCCCGCTCGACGACGCCGGCGCCGCTGACTCCCCGTGCGCCGTCCACGAATCCCTAGCCCCCATGCAACGGGGTCGCAACGGGGGTCGTGGACGGCCGGAGGTCTTGGAGATGACCGGATCCGGCGCAGGTCATGGAGATGGCCCCACACCTGCAGCTAGCCTTGGAAGGAGACGCATGTGACAGACCCGGATACGCAGGCCGTGACACCGGATTTGGTCACGGTGGCGCGCCACGTAGATGGTGAAACAGTTTCGAGGCCGCCGCGTCCGGTGCGCCTGATCCGCTCCCGCAGCCCGATCGGGACGCCCGCGTCGTCCGGCCCGTACGCCCGGCTCCGCGTGAACGACGTCACCCGCTACTACGAGGCGTATCAAGCCTGGCTGCTCATCATCATCGGCCGCCGTTCCGTGCGCGACGCCGCCCGGATCATGGGCCTGTCGCCCACTACGGCGTGGCGCCGGGCGAACTGGTTCAACGACATGGATCTGAACCGGTTCTACGGCTTCCCGGCCGGGCCCCCGCCGCGCCAGCGCGGAACCCGCGCCGTTCCCCGCGGCCGGCCGATCGTGCTGCCGATGGACGCGCAGTTCGTCATCGACACCCTGCTCGCCGACGGCTTCACCCTCGAGGACATCGTCGCGGCGAAGCGCGTCATCCCCGCCTGCGTCCGGCGTATCGCCGCCCGGCAGGCCCGTACAGCCACCGAGAACCACAAGGAAGCCCCGTGAACGACGAGAACCACATGGACGACATCCGGGAAGCCCTGGAGAGCGCCCAGACGCTGCGTGAGTCGATGCGCGAGCTGCGCGCCGCCCGGGACCGGATCCGGGCCGCCAGGACCGCCCGCACGGCCGCGAAAGGCGGCCACAACACCGGGCCGCGGATCGCCGCCATACCCGTCAGCAAACTGCCGGCGCGCCTGCGTAGCGTCGAGCTGGCCGAGGACGGCGAGGATGACTGACGCCGACGACGCCCGCGTCCGGGCCATGGTGCGCGACGCGTTCGCCTCCGCGGTCGCGATGATGACGCGCGAGATCGAGTCCGTAGACGCGGACGTCGCGTTCCTGCTCGAGGGCGTAGACCCCACCGTGCTCGTCAGGGTCCTGGCCGCGTTTGCCGCCGCGCTGCTCGGGCTGACGACACCTAACGGCGGACGAGACGCGCTCGCGCGGATCGGGCTGCTGCTCGCCGAGGACGAGGAGTAGCCCGTGGCCGGCGCTCAGAGGGCCGAGCCGACGCCGCTGCCCGGTGGTCTCGGGGTCCTGGTCTACGGGCCGGACTGCGGGCTCGCCGCGGGCGCCCTGGCGCTCCTGGTGGATGTGATGGCCGGGAAGGTGCCGCCGGCCGCGGTGAAGGCGTACGCGGGCGCTGCGCGGCTCGGCGTGCTGAGGGACGCGTTCGCCGTTGCGGCCCGGGAGCAGCAGGCCGTCCGGCACCGGGAGCTTGCGCAGGCGCAACCGCAGACCGCCCCGATCTTCCTTGCTCCTGCGCAAGCCGAGGGATCTTCGCTACAGGCGACGATCACGACGCGTCAGGCCGCTGAAGCCCTCGGCATCACCGGCCAGCAAGTCCGGGTCCTGTGCTCCACCGGCCGGGTTACCGCAGTGCGCGGGCCCCGCCTCGTGTGGGAGATCGACCCCGCATCCGTCGCCGCCTACGCAGATCGGCAGGCGAAGCGACGGAGGAACAGCAGTGGTCGGGATCACGCGGAAGGACGCGCCGGCGGCGACGCCGGACGGCCCGAGTATTCAGCAGCGGCTTAATGCCGCCCGGGCCACGGCGAACACCGCCCGCGCCCACCTCGACGGGCTAAACAGCCGGCTGCACCAGGCGGTCGAGGAGAAGCGATACGGCGACGCCAAGACCCTGGACGACGAGCTGCCCGAGGCGGAGCGCGCGAACACGATCGCCGTCGCCGAGCTGCGCGCGATCGAGTTCGCGATCGAGGAACTCAACCGCGAGCGCGCTGAACGCGACGCGAAGATCCAGGCCGAGAAGAAGAAGCAGGCCGCGCAGGGCAACCTCGCCCGGGCGGCCGAGGCGGAGCGCGCCGGCATGGACGCCCTCGCCGCGGTGAAGGCCGAGATCCAGGCCGGCCTCGGCGCCATCAAGGACGCCGTCGCCCGCGGCCAGGCCATCGAGGGCCAGGTACGCCAGGCACGCGCCGACCAGGCTCAGGCGCGCGTCGACTCCGGCGAGGCAACCGGCCTGCCCGGTCACATCGCCGCGCCGAACATGATCACGTCGCTGGTGGACACCACCCCCGCTCTCCGCGCCCTGATCCGCAACCAGCTCGCAGGGTACTGACCTGCGCTTCCGGTGCGCGCCGGGCCGTCAACGTCACCCCCGCCGTCTACGGACACCTTCCGGCGGATCAGGGATCGATGGCCG
>Ga0134128_10001377_pt1 | contig 31460 bp, 22 predicted proteins | sample KB31754_FD_96462 | JGI IMG/M metagenome (GOLD analysis project Ga0134128, IMG submission 96462) | Terrestrial soil microbial communities with excess Nitrogen fertilizer from Kellogg Biological Station, Michigan, USA - KB3-175-4 | ecosystem: Environmental > Terrestrial > Soil > Unclassified ... | reverse complement strand
TCCTTCCGCCTGTTCTAAACGCGGCCAGCGGATGTTCTACCGCGATCGGGTCCGCGGCCGCGAGGCGGTTGGGCTCATTTACCCGGCAAGGACGCGCTTGACCGTGGCGCCTTGCATGTGATCAAGCCGGTGCTTTCCCGGCTCCGCTCTCACCGTGTGCCGCACCAGCGCCTAAAGGAATCCAAATGTCGACCAGTCTGTTCGATCTGTCGGGCCGTACCGCACTCGTGACCGGCTCCTCGCGCGGCCTGGGCCGCGGCATTGCCGAGGGCATGGCGAAGGCGGGCGCGCGGCTGATCATCAACGGAACCGATGCCGCACGCGTCGAAGCCGCGGTTGCGGAGTTTCGTGCCGCAGGGCACACGGCTGAAGGCGTTGCCTTTGATGTCACCGACGAGGCTGCCATCTTGAAGACGTTCGATGGTTTGGACGCGAAGGGGATCGCCGTCGACATTCTCGTCAACAACGCCGGCATCCAGCGGCGCAAGCCGCTGGTGGAATTCACCACCGAGGAATGGCGCAAGGTGATCGAGACCAATCTCACCAGCGCCTTCGTGATCGGCCGCGAGGCCGCCAAGCGCATGATTGCGCGCGGGCGCGGCAAGATCATCAATATCGGCTCGCTCGGAAGCGAGCTCGCGCGGGCGACCATCGGTCCCTATACCGCGGCAAAGGGCGGCATCAAGACCCTGACGCGGTCGATGGCGGTGGAGTGGGCGGCGAGCGGTATCCAGGCCAATGCGATCGGCCCCGGCTATATGGCGACCGATATGAACCAGGCGCTGATTCAAAATCCCGACTTCAATTCCTGGCTGATGTCGCGAATACCATCCAAGCGCTGGGGCCGCCCGGACGAGCTGGTGGGTGCGGCGATCTTCCTCGCGTCGTCGGCGTCCGATTATGTCAACGGCCAGATCATCTATGTGGATGGAGGGATGCTGGCGGCGATGTGATCGCAGCCGGCGGGAGGAAACGGCGAGCGCATTGCGAGGGTGCGGGCGCGCCTACAGGCAGCGCCCTGAGCCGCGCTCGGGACAGAGTTTCAGCGCGTTGGAAACCGAGAACAACAGCCGCGCGCTGCGCATTTCATTGTCGGGCGTGCGGTAGCCGAGCGGGAACGCGACGCCGATGTCTGCTCGTAGATCATCCCACAGGAAGAATCTGATGCCGCCGCCGGCCGAGGTCAGCGCAAGGCCGTCGCCGATGCGATAGCCATCGTTCCAGACCGCGCCCGCATCGACGAAGCCGTAGAGCTGATAGCCCGCGAGATAACGGAAATTCAGGTGCCGGTCGAAGCGCAATTCGAACGAGCCGGCGAGCCCGTTATCGCCGGAAATCTCCGCCGCGCCATAGCCGCGCCCGAAGGCGGCTCCGCCCAGGTAGAATTGCTGCGAGGTGTAGAGCGGACCGGAGGCCGTCTGGCTTGCCATCGCGATCCTGGCCGACCACGCATCGCTCAGCGTCTGGTAGCGCGTGTAGTAGAAGTCGAGCACGGAGAAATTCGGCGCGGCGCCGAAGCGCGAGACGAAAGCGTCGCCGAACTGCGAGGCGCCGAAGATGTCGAGCCCCTGCCGGTACGTCATCGTGGCGTAATTGGCGCCGCCAAAACCATCCTGCAGCCGGTAGGCGGAGGTCAGGCTGACGGTTCGAATATGGTCCATATAGATCGGGCCGAACACGTCGTTCTCGCTGACATTGCTGAATCCGGCGGCTGCCGTCAGTATCAGCGTCGAGCGCTGCGACTGCACGGGAACGATGCTGCCGTGGACTTCATATGCTTCGGTGCGAGTGTTGTCGTTGGTGAGGCGGCGGTCGTCGCCGGGGTGGACTTCGCTGAAGAGAGCGGATCCGCCCACGCGCATGCCGTCGGTGCCGATCGGCGTGTCATAGGCGAGGCGGCCAAATCCGAGCTCGCGTGGGTCGTTGGCAATCGTCGAGAGATTGACCGCCAGCGTATCGCCCGGCCTCAAGTAGGAATTGAACGCAGCCGCAGCATAGGCCTGCCAGGGACCGACCGCCGCAGAGCCAAGATTGTCGAGGCCCTGTGACGTATAGATGTGCCAGGTCTTCAGGGTGAGGACGAGACGGAATGAGCCGGCCGCTCCGCCGATCTCCTCGATCGCCGAATCGGCGATGCGCACACCGGGCCAGCCGTTGATGAGCAGCAACTGCCGTTCCAGCGTCGCGAGCCGCGATGGATGTTCAGCCAGCACCGGGTCGAGCAGCGGCCTGACGCCGAATTGCTCGGCGCCGTCGCCCTTGAGCGTCACTTCCGTGATGCTGCCTTCGATCACCTGGATGCGCACGCGACCGTCCGCAATGTCCTGCGGCGGGATGATGGCTCGGCTCAAGTGAAAGCCGGCGGCGCGGTAGAGCTCGCCGATGGTTTGCGCGATTGCCGCGAGGTCCGCCTGCGACACCTTCCGTCCAAGATAGGACTGATAGGCGGCGGCGAGCCGCTCGCGCGGGATCACCGTGGCGCCGGTCAAGACGACGCCGCGGAGCACGAATTGCGGTTTGTTGTCCGCCGTAACCGTTTGCCGCGCCAGCGAGGGCACCCGCAGGGACGACCGCCCGGGATGACCATTTGCGGATTGCAGGTCGTCAAAATGTTTTTCGGTCTGCCGCGGGTCGAACCCGGGATTGGCCTGCTGCGCGTTCGCCGGTCCCGCGACGAGCACCAGGGCGAGCCACGCGGCAGCAAAAAGGGTAGCGCGGTGTGGGGCCGCACGCGCACGCGAAGCGTATTCTCCGTAGTACCACGGAGGACGGCGCCCGAGTGCCTGGAAAAATCCTAACTGCATGACTTTTTTGTATTTTTTTAATGGTCAACGAATCATTAACGCGCTCTGCCTACCTTACGGCGTCCACTAAGCGGATATTGAAACTTTTCGGGTAGATGCTCGGATTTGACGGTGAGAAAACCCAAGGGATCTCCATGCCCAGAACGAGTGGATTGTGTTGCGCCCTGACGATGGTGCTGACATGCCTTGCGGGCGCGAGCGCACTCGCCGCCGATGGCGGTATCTGGTCGGTCAGCAAATCTTCAGGCGAGGTGTGGATCACCACGACCGGCGCCGAACCGGCTTCGCTGAAGCAGGAGGACACGCTCAAGCCGGGCGACACCATCCGAACCGGACGTAATGGTCGGGTCCTTCTGATGCGCGGCGAGGAAACCATCCTGATTGCGCCGAACTCGGTGATCGGCGTTCCGGCCGAGAACAAGGACGGAATGTCCACGACGATCCAGCAGCGGGCCGGATCGATCCTGCTGGAAGTCGAGAAGCGAAAGGTCAAGCATTTCGAGGTCGAGACGCCTTACCTCGCCGCGGTGGTGAAGGGCACACACTTCAGCGTCACCGTGACCGGCGCGAGCACGCACGTCGCGGTGCTGCGCGGCCAGGTCGAGGTCTCCGATTTCAAGTCGGGTCAGATCGCGGAGGTGATGCCGGGCCAGGCGGCGACAATGTTCACCCATGGCAAGCCGGGCCTGTCGTTGAGCGGGGTGGGCCCCTTCAATCCGATCGAGCAAGGCAAGCCGCGCGCGTCCACGCTCCAACGCATTCCGGTGCCGATGGGCGGCCTTCCGGCGCCGCGCAATGCTGGGGACGGCCGAACGATCCAGGCGCTCGCGCCCGTCGGAAAGCCGCTCGCGCCGGCCTCGCAGCAGGCCATGCTCGAGCACGGAACTGCGGCGCATAACGTCATTCACATCTCGACGGCAATCGGTGAAGTCAAGCTGAATGTCCAGAAAGCCACCCACGGTCTCGCCCATGGCTCGATGGCGCCGGGCCTCTCCAGAAGCGCATCACGGGATTCCGCAAAGGACACGATCTGGAGCAACAACGGCAATTCCAACGCAAGCGGCATGACGGCTTACGGCCAGAGCACGGCCGGCAACGCAGCGGGCGCGGATGGTGCCACGGCTGCGGCAACGGCCGCCGGTGTAACAACGGTTGCCGCCACGGCGGGCGCTGCAAACAACTCCAACAACGGCAATGGCGGCAATGGCAACGGCAACGGCGCCACCGGCAACGGCAAAGGCGCCGGCAACGGCAATGGCGGCAACAACGGCAACGGCAACGGAAACAACGGCGGCCACGGTAACGGGGGCGGCAATGGCAATGGCGGCGGCAACGGCAATGGCCATGGGAAGCACTGACGGGGCAACCTAGCGCATGGACAAAGGGGAACGCGCCTTGGAAGGAGGCGCGGCGGGGGTGAGGAGTTGAAACACTATCGGCCGCACGTTCTTGTGGTGATCGCGCTGGCGGTCGTGCTGCTGTCCGGTTGGCACGGTCCCTTCCGCAATGCGCTGGCCGATCTTCGCTTCAATTGGCTGCAGCGCGAGGCTAGCGGCGAGGTCGTCGTCGTGGCGATCGATGAGCCGTCCATTGAAAAGATCGGCGTCTGGCCATGGCCCCGCGGCCTGCATGCGCAATTGCTGCGGCAATTGGAAAGGTCAGGCGCCACCGACATTGCCTTCGATATCGACTTCAGCACGCCGTCGGATGCGGCGTCCGACCGGGATTTCGTCGAAGCACTGCGCAGCGCGGCCGGTTCCGTCATCCTGCCGTCGTTCAAACAGCCGGGTGCAAAGGCAAACCCCGGGGCCGTTCACGTTAATCGCCCGCAAAAGCCCTTTGCCGATCAGTCCTGGGCCGCGATCGTCAACGTCGAGGTCGAGCCGGACGGTCGGATTCGGCGCTATCCGTACGGCGAGAGGCTCGGCGGCGAATTTCTGCCCTCGATGGCGGCGGTGCTCGCCGGCAAATACGACAGAACCGGCGCACCCTTCCTGGTCGATTTTGGCATTCGCGCCGCCTCGGTGCCGGTGGTCTCCTATGTCGATGTGTTGCGGGGTGATGCGGCGACCCTCGCCAAGCTGAAGGGCAAGAAGGTCATCGTCGGCGGGACTGCGCTGGAGCTCGGCGACCGCTTCAGCATTCCAAATGGCGGGATCGTCTCGGGCCCGCTGCTGCAGGCGCTGGCCGCCGAATCGATACTGCAGAACCGCACGCTGCGCTGGACATCCGACGTCGTCACGCTGGCTGCGACCTGCCTTCTGATGCTGCTGCTGATCTTCGCCTGGCGGCGGCTTGCAGCCGGTCACCGGGTGATCATGCTGTTCGGTGCGGCGCTTGTGGTCGAGACCACAGCACTGCTGTTGCAGGCCGAATGGCCGATCATCCTCGACACTTCGCTGCTTTACACCGCAATCGCGGCCTACCTTGCCGCGATTGCGCTCGACGAGATCGATTTCCGCGGCTTGCTCGGCCACATTGCCGAGAGCCGTTTTCATCGCATTGCGATGTCGCTCGGAGACGGATTGATCTGCACCGATCAGAACCATCGGGTCACGGTCTGGAATCCCGGCGCCGAGGCCATCTTCGGCTATCAGTCCGGCGAGATCATGGGCCAGCCATTCGATATCATCTGCGCCGGCGGTGCGAGGGGCACGCCGTTCTCGATCCGCGACGCGGCCACTTCCGCATGGCTATCGCCCGGTGGCGCGGTGATGGAATTCGAGGGACGGCGCAGGAACGGCGAGGTGTTCCCCGTCGAAGCCTGCTTCTCCGGCTGGCAAGGCACGGACGGTTTCCAGTATGGCGCTGTTCTGCGCGACATCTCCGTGCGCAAGCGCGAAGCCGCACGCATCCGCTATCTGGCCGAATATGACTCCCTCACCGGACTTGCGAACCGCAATACGCTTCACTTGAGCCTTGCGGCCATGGTTTGCGCGGCGGAGAAATCCGCGCACGAGGTCGCGTTGTTGGTGCTGGGCCTGGACGGCTTCCAACACATCAACGACATGCTGGGCCACGCGTGCGGCGACCGGGTGCTGCAGGCGGTCTCGGAAAGGTTGATCGAGGAGGCCGGCAGGGAAGGCCAGGTTGCGCGCCTGAGCGGCGACGAATTTGCCATTGCCATTCCCTGCGCGGCGTTTGCCGGCGGAGCCGCAGCGTTCGCTGCACATATCGCGCGTGCCTTCGACCGGCCGCTTCTGGCCGGCACGCGCGAGCATCGCGTCAAGGTCTCGATCGGCGTTGCCGTCTATCCCGAGGATGGCCGCAACGCGGACGAACTGCTCGCCAACGGCCATCTCGCCTTGTGCCGCGCCAAGGCGACCTGTCGTGGCGGCTACGTGATGTTCGAGAGCACGATCCGGCAGGAGCTCGAGGCGTGGCTGACGCTGGAGGCGGAATTGTCGCACGCGGTCGAGCGCGGCGAGTTCGAACTCTTCTATCAGCCCCAGGTCCACTTGGTGGACGGCAGCCTGATCGGCGCGGAAGCCTTGATCCGCTGGCGGCATCCCGTGCGCGGCCTGGTTTCGCCGGCCGAGTTCATTCCGGTGGTCAATACATCGGCACTTTCGGAACGGGTGGCCGCGTGGGTGATGCAGGCAGCATGCCAGCAGGCGAGGCGGTGGGAGCTCGCCGGCCACGGCGTGCGCGTTGGCATCAATCTCTCGCCGTCACAGCTTCAATCGGGTGATCTCGCCGACTCCGTGGAGAAGGTCCTCGATGCGACCGGGCTGACGCCATCATTGCTGGAGCTCGAGGTCACCGAGGACATCCTGCTCAGCGACGAGAAGCGGGTGCTCGACATGTTCACGCGCATCCAGGATATCGGTGTCCGTATCGTGTTCGACGATTTCGGCACCGGCTATGCCAGCCTCTCTTACCTGAAGAAATTCCCGCTCGACGGGCTCAAGATCGATCGCTCCTTCGTGCTGGATCTCCTGGCCGATAGCGACGACGCTGCAATCGTGTCCTCGACGGTCGGTCTGTCCAGGCAGCTTGGCCTGTCGGTCATCGCCGAGGGCATCGAGAATCGTGCCAGCGCCGACCTGCTGGTGAGCATGGGATGCGAGGAAGGGCAGGGCTATTTCTTCGGCAAGCCAATGCCGGCGCACGATTTCGAAGCGCAATTTCTTGCTGCACGCGAAGAGGCGATGGCAGGCTGAGACGCAATTGGTACCGCAATCGTCATTCCAGGCCCCGCATCAGCGCGATTCCGAAATCCATAGCCACAGGCCGCAGTCACTCGCTCGTTGGCGGTCGATCATTTCAGCCGAGGCGAGGGTCAAGCCGCGAGCTTTGCCAGCCCCTTCCAGTCGAAATTCACGCCGTGGCCGGCGCGCGTCGGCGCAATAGCCTTGCCTTCATCGAGCACGAGCGAATGCTCGATATAGCGGTCGAGACCGAATCCATGCGCCTCCAGGTAGGAGCGATTAGGGCAGGCCGCGAGCAGATGCACGGTGATGTCGTGCGCGCCGTGGCTCGTGACGGGAAGGTTGAAGGCTTCGGCGAGCCGCGCGATTTTCATGAACGACGTGACGCCGCCGCAATTGGTCACGTCGGGCTCGGGATACGAGATGGCGCCGCTCGCGATGTAGTTCTTGAACTCCCAGAGCGAGCGCAAATTCTCGCCGGCTGCGATCGGCACACCGCCCGCTGCGAGGATGCGTGCGTGGCCTGCGACGTCATCGGGAACGATGGGCTCCTCGAGCCAGGTGAGGTCACAAGGCTGCAGCGCACGCGCGGCGCGCACGGCCTCCTCCACCGTCCATTTCATGTTGGCATCCGCCATCAGCGGAAAGCCTTCGCCGAGATGCTTTCGCATCGCCACGACGCGCGCGACGTCGGAAGCCAGGTCCGGCCGACCGACCTTCATCTTGATGGCGCGAAAGCCCTTGCCGAGGTTGTCGTCGGTCTGCTGCAGCAGGGCCTCGACCGAAAGATCGAGGTCGATGCCGCCGGCGTAACAGGGGACGCGGGTGTCGAAGCCGCCAAGCAGGCGCCAGAGCGGCAAGGCCGCGCGGCACGCCTTCAGATCCCACAGCGCGATGTCGACGGCCGACAGCGCCAGCACGACCGGACCGCCGCGGCCGCCATAGTGCAGCCCCCACCAGATGTGATGCCAGATCGCTTCGGTGTCGGCAGCGTCGCGGCCCTCGATCAGGTCGGGGATTTCGCGGCGAAGAATGTCGGCGACCGCGCCACCATTGCGGCCGACCGTGTAGGTATAGCCGACGCCCTCGGCGCCGTCGCTGTCGCGAACGCGCACGGTGATCAGCTCGAATGCGGTGATCTGCCCATGCGTGCTGTCGGACAGCGTGACGGAAAGGGGAATCCGGTAGTGTCCGGTTTCGATGGTCTTGATGCCTGTCATCGCGCTTCCACCCATTTTTGCTTGCAGACTAGGGTGGGCGCGCGTTCCCCGCAATCGGCAAGAGTGGGAGCGAGCAATCGCGTTTGCGCATGCGCGTTTTACGGAGAGCCGGTTTTCACCAGCCCCGCACCATCATTTGTTTCCGCTACCGCACGACCAGCACCGGCACGCTTCCATCCGCGAGGACCTCCGATGCTTGACTCCCCAAGAATAGCTTCCTGAGGCCGCGACGCCCATGAGAGGCCATGACGATCAGGTCGCAGCCTTTTGACTTTGCTGTTTCGATAATCGCAGTGGCCGGGTGCGCATTCGGAACATGCAGGAGTTCTGCAGATATGCCGATCTGCTCCGCCATGGCTCGAGCTTCATCGAGCACTTTGCCCGCGCGTTCCTTGCAGGCAGCGTCAAAGCGATCAAGCTCTTCCTGCGAGGGAATCCATCCCGAGGCGTGTCCGCTCCCATAATCGACCGGGAGCGGCTCCGTAACGGTAATGACTGTCACTTTAGCGTTCAGCGCCTTTGCCAGAGCAATTCCGTGCTTGACGCCTTTTTTCGCGACATCCGATCCATCCGTGCTCAAGAGGATATTGGCGTACATTTGCGCCTCCTTGCTCGTCGAACATTCTCCCTAAAGACGTGATCCTTAATTATATGGTCTGATCGTCGCCGTCCGTCACGCAGTCGACCTGAAATCGCGCGGGGTCGTGCCGAACGCGGTTCGGAATGTCCGCGTTGCATGCGCCCCGTCGGCGAAGCCACATTGGGCCGCGAGCGCTGCGATCGAGGTCTCGCGCTGCGTCTCGAGCAGCCTCCGGAATCGCTCGACGCGGAGATGAAGCACATGACGTTCGAACGTGGTGCCGCGATCGGCGAAGACGCGGTGAAAGGTCCGCTCGGAAATGCCGAACTCGGCCGCAACGAGTTGGACCGGCCGGATCGCCGCGAGATTGGTCTTCAGATGCGCATCGAGCAGGCCGAACAGGCTCGATCGCTCAAGTCCGTGCAGGCTGCCGCTTGCGATCCGGAGCAGCGCAGACAGATAGGCAACGATGTCGGCTTCGTCCTCCGCGGCTTGCGGCTCCGGCGCATCGATCGCGGCTCGAACGAAGGTCGCGACCGCGCGCGCCACCGTCGCGGACGCCGGAATCGCTTTCGCGCAAAGCTGCTCGGCTTGTGGAAACGCGCGCAGGAGCGATGCGGCGGGCACGGTCACGATCAGCACGTCCGAGCGATGTTCGGGGCCGTAGAGGCGATCCTCGAACGGGCGCCGCGCATCATAGAGCACGCCATAGCCGGGCTGGACGGTGCCCTCGTTGCGGCCCTGCACCATCGAGCTCAGCCCACGCCGCTGAAAGTCGAACATGAACTCGTCCGAACCCGCTCGACTCACGAGCCTTGCGTCGCGGCGGTAGCATTGCGGGCTGGAGCCGAAGCGGACCAGCTTGGTGGCGCCGCGCTCGACGAATTCGAATTGCCCGCTGACCATCGCGGGTCCCAGCGGCCTGGTTTCGATCGGCGCAAAGAAGCGCGAGATCGCTTCGGTCCAGAACGCGTGGCGCTCGGTCGGGCGGACTTGATCGGTGGAGACGCGGGTTGGCATTGCTGCGAGATCCGGTAGCGGCTCAAGCCTCGCTCAAGATCGGCCAGGCTGGCAAGGCCCTTGCAAGCCCCTTGGCAGCCTGGTTCAAGACGGCGCCTGCGCTGCGATCCTAAGCTTGCGATATCCCTGCAAGATCGGTCCGGCCATGGGTCGCATAGAACAAAGCATTGGGGCAACCGTCCCGCATCCGCTCGACCCGCTCAGCGAGGCCGAGGTAACGCTCGCCTCCGACATCCTGCGGCGCGAAAAGCGCCTGGGTGCCGACATCCGTTTCACGCATGTGCAGCTCGAGGAACCCGTAAAGCGGCAGGTGTTGGCGTGGAAACCCGGTGCCAATCCGGCCCGGAGCGCGGCGGCGACGCTATTCGATTGCAAAACCGGCGCCACGCATCTCGCCACCGTCGACCTTCAATCACGCAAGGTCACCGCATGGCGCGAGCACCCGACCAAGGTCCACCCCTATGGCCAGCCGCCGGTCACGATCGAGGAGGTGTTCAAGGTCGGCGATATCGTCAAGCGCGATCCCGGCTGGCGCAACGCCATGCTGCGGCGTGGCCTGAGCGATGCAGAGATCGAGCTGGTCCAGGTCGATCCATTCTCGGCCGGCTATTTCGATCGCGAGGTCGAAAAGGCACGGCGCCTGGTCAGCGCGGTCTGCTATTGGCGCAAGGATGCGAAAGACAATGGCTACGCCCATCCGATTGAGGGCGTGGTGGCGCTGGTCGACCTGATCGAGAACCGCGTGGTTCATCTGGTCGACGAGCCCGACATCGTTCCGATCCCAAAGCGCTCGCGCAACTACGACCGCGCCTCGATTCAAGGAACGCGTGAGGTCAGGCCGCTGGACATCGTGCAGAAGGACGGACCGAGCTTTTCGGTCGAAGGTTGGAAGGTGCGCTGGCAGAATTGGTCGTTCCGCGTCGGCTGGACCGCGCGCGAGGGCCTGGTGCTGCACCGGATCGCGTTCCGCGACGGGGGGCGCGAGCGGCCGATCATCTATCGCGCCAGCGTCACCGACATGATCGTGCCCTATGCCGATCCGACAGCGAATCATTTCTGGAAGAGCGCGTTCGACGCCGGCGAGTACGGGCTCGGCAAGCTCGCCAACGCACTCGAGCTCGGCTGCGACTGCCTTGGTCACATCCACTATTTCGACGTGGCGGTCGCCGACGACTACGGCAAGCCGATGGTGATGAAGAACGCCATCTGCCTGCACGAGGAGGATTTCGGCATCCTCTGGAAGCACTATGAATTCCGCAACGACACGTTCGAGGTACGGCGCTCGCGGCGCCTCGTGATCTCGTTCTTCTCGACCGTCGGCAATTACGATTACGGCTTCTACTGGTACTTCTATCAGGACGGCACCATCCAGCTCGAGGTCAAGCTGACCGGCATCATCCAGACCGCGGGCGTTGCGCCCGGAAGGAGTTATCCATGGGGCGGCATGGTCGCCGATGGCCTCGGCGGCCCGACGCATCAACACTTCTTCAATGCCCGCCTGCACATGATGGTCGACGGCGAGCGCAACAGCGTCACCGAGCACGAATTCACGCCGCGCCCGTTCGGCCGCGACAACCCCTATGGCAATGTCTTCGACACCTCCGCGCGAACCCTTGTCCGTGAGCGCGATGCGGCCCGGGAGGCCGACGGCCGGACCGGCCGCTACTGGAAGGTCATCAATCCGAACACCAGGAACAGCGTCGGCGCCCCGACCGGATACAAGCTCATCGCGCATGCCGCGCCGCTGATGCTGGCGCAGGAGAGCTGCTTCATGACGGCGCGCGGGGGCTTTGCCACCAAGCATGTCTGGGTGACGCGCTATGCGCCCGAGGAGCGCTACGCCGCCGGCGAGTTTCCCAACCAGCATGCCGGTGGCGACGGCTTGCCGAAATACATCGCGCAGAACCGCTCCATCGAGAACGAGGATATCGTGCTCTGGCACACTTTCGGCGCGACCCACGTCTGTCGCCCTGAGGATTTTCCGGTGATGCCGGTCGAATATGTCGGCTTTTCGCTGAAGCCGAACGGCTTCTTTGCCGAGAACCCGGCGATGGACCTGCCGCCCGACTGCAATGATGCGAGCCGTGACAACCGCAGCGGCGGCTCATGCTGCGCGTGAGCTATCGTCAGAGCTGAAGTTAACGAGCATGTTGGAAATCACGACCGGCCGCCCAGTGACGCTCGCGACGAACGGCATGGTCACCTCGCCACATTCGCTGGCGTCAAGTGCCGGTGTCGATGCGCTGCGTGCCGGCGGTTCGGCGATCGATGCCGCAATCGCCGCAAGCGCCATGCTCGCCGTCGTCTATCCGCACATGACCGGGCTCGGCGGCGATGCGTTCTGGCTGATTCATGACGGCAAGAGCGGCGAGGTGAGATACCTCAATGGTGGAGGTAAAGCCGCTGATGCCGCAACACTGGCGGCGATGGCGGAGAGGGGGCTTGGCGAAATCCCTCTGCGGGGAATCACGCCGGCGACGCTGACCGTGCCCGGCGCGGTCGCAAGCTGGATCGCGGCACATGCGGCGTTCGGACGCCTGCCGCTCGCACGAGTCATGGAAAGCGCGATCCTGGCAGCCCGCGAGGGATTTCCGGTGACGGGTCGGCTGTCGAGCTTCATTGCAATGATGCGCGATGAACTTGCCGCGAACGAGCCGGCCGCGGCGATCTTTTTCACTGATGGCGCCGTGCCTGCGCCGGGCTCCAGGCTCACCAATTTGAATCTTTCGCGGACGTTGCAGGCGATCGCGAGCCAGGGCTGGGCCGGCTTCTACCAGGGCGCCGTGGCGGCGGAGATGGGGCGATTCTCGCGCGAGAACCGCGGCTTGTTTCAGCCGGCTGATTTCGCCCGGCAGCAGCCAACCTGGGGCACGCCGCTCCTCGGCCGCTATCGGGATGTCGAGATTTTCAACACGCCGCCGCCGACGCAGGGCTTTACCGTCCTTGAGATGCTCAACCTGATCGAGCTCCATGCACCGCACCGGATGGATTTGTTGGGGCCGGACCGCGTCCATCTGCTGGTGCAGGCCAAGCAGATCGCCTATCACGATCGCGATCGATTGCTGGCCGATCCGGCCTTTGCCGATGTGCCGGCCGAAAGGTTGATCTCCAAACCCCATGCCGCGCGGCGAGGGGCGCTCATCGATCCTGCGTCCGCGCTGAGCTGGGACAAGGTGCCGTCCCATGGCAGCCTCGCCGGCGACACCGTCTATATCGCGGCGGTCGACCGCGACGGCAATGCCGCATCGTTGATCCAGAGCCTCTACGGCGCTTTCGGCGCGTGCGTGGTCGCGGGCAATACCGGCGTGGTGTTGCAGAATCGCGGCGCTTATTTCTCCCTCGACCCCAACCATCCCAATCGTCTCGAGCCCGGCAAGATTCCGCTGCATACACTGATTGCCTCAATCGCCAAGCGCGAGGGCAGGCTGTGGAGCGTGCTCGGCTGCATGGGCGCCGACGGCCAGCCGCAAATCCAGCTCCAGCTTTATTCGGCCATGATCGACCACGATCTTGATGTACAGGAGGCGATCGAGATGCCGCGCTTCCTGTCCGGCCGCTTCGCGCTCGGCGAGGCGCGCGACACCCTGCACCTGGAGGCGCGCTTTCCGCGTGAGACGATCGATACGCTTCAAAGACGCGGTCACATCGTCAACCGTTGGGATGCGTGGTGCGAGAAGGCCGGTCATGCCCACGGCATCACCATCGATCCGCGCTCCGACATCCTCGCCGGCGGCTCCGATCCGCGCAGCGACGGAGCCGCGATCGGGTACTGATCGGGGGCCATCGCGAACAGCATCCCCAAGCTTACGTCCCCGGGAAAACCAACGACTGCCCGATTTGACTGGCCTGTGATCTCCGCGCAAACTCGCGCCGATTTTGATCCAGTTCCAAAGGTGCTCATGAAAGGCTTCGCGAATTTGAAGAGGCTGGGCTTCTTTACGCGGCTGCTTGATGAAGCGACGCCGGCGGAACGCTATCGCCTGGCCGCCGAGCAGATCAGGCAGGCGGAAAAGGCCGGTCTTGATTCCGCGTGGATCGCGCAGCACCATTTTCATGAGCGAGAGGGTGGGCTCCCTGCGCCATTTGCCTTTCTCGGTTTCGTCGCCGCGCAGACGACGCGCATTCGGCTCGGGACCGGCATCGTCACTTTGCCGCTGGAAAACCCGGTGAGGGTAGCGGAGGACGCGGCCGTTCTCGACCTCCTGGCGGGCGGCCGGTTTGAGCTCGGCGTCGGGACCGGCGGAAACCCCACGGCCTTTGCGGCCTTCGGTCTCGATAGCGCGCATCGCAACGACATCTTTGCGCGTAATCTCGACATCGTCCGCAACGCGCTCGCCGGCCGGCCCCTTCCGGGCGGCGATATGCTTTATCCGGTCAGGCCTCAATTATGCGACAGGATCTGGCAGGCGACGTTTTCCGTGAGCGGAGGGGCGAGGGCGGGCAAGGCGGGCGACGGTTTGCTGTTGTCACGCACGCAGCCGCGTCCCAGCGACGCTCCGCGCGCATCGCTTGCCGACCTTCAGCATCCCATCATTGACGCTTACCTTGATGCGCTGCCGCCGGGACGCGAGCCGCGGATCATGGCCTCGCGCAGCGTTTTCGCCGCCGATGATCAGGAGGTTGCGATGCGGCTTGCCGGCATCGGCTTGCGACGCGCCCGGCCTCAGTTCCTGGCCGGCGGTCACGCCGATCCCGGGGAGGCGCTCGCCGACATGATTGCCGCGTTTGATGTCCATGTGGGGACGCCTGCCGACGTCATCGCCTCACTGCGTTCCGACAGCACGCTGGAGCGGGTGACTGATCTTGTCTTCCAGGCGCACTCGATCGATCCGCCACATCAGTACATCCTGCGATCGATCGAGCTGGTTGCCGGACAGGTCGCACCGGCGTTGGGTTGGGCAAAAGCCGCCGCGGCCGATGCGGCGCTGGTGGATTGATGTTTCCGACACACAAACGGGGGTAGCGGCGGGCGCCGCTACTCCCGTTCGATAATCGCTCGGGTTCAGCCTATTCGGCTGCGCCCGTCGACTGCGAGTAAGATGATCCTTCTCGCCGTGTCGCGGCCGGCTCCATGAAGCCCATGACCGCGGCACTGAGCGTGCTGCCGGTCAGAAGCACGGTCGCTCCCAGCACCAAGAGGCCGACGAGCATGAGAACCATCGGGTTTGTTCCCGTCACCGCAACGATGCCGAGAACGCCCGCCGCAAGACCCGCGAGACATTGCAGGGCCGCCGAGCCGGAGGCCATCTCACCTGCGACGACCTCGCCCACTGAATGCGTTTGCATGGGAGCGGCGCGATGCGAGGCCTGTTTCGCCCGATAGATATGCCAGACCGAAGTGCTGCTCAGCAGCAGTGCGGCTCCAAACGCAATGACCGCCACGGCCACCAGCGTTTGCGGATAGATGTTGAGGAGCGCAAGCACGCCCAGCACGATACCGGCCGCTCCGACCAGAAACAGGGCCGAGACGCCGCCGCCTCCCGACATCTCTTCCGAAACGGCGGTGCCGGTCGGAGAGATCAGCATGGTGTACTCCGTGAGCATGGTACCGCCCTGTATCATCAGCGCGGCTCCAAACACGATCGTGGCCACGGCGCCCAGCATTTGCTGGCTCACGCCCGACAGGGCAATGATCGCCAGGACGATCGTTGCGACGCCGCCGATGGCATCAACCAATCCGCCATAGGTTGCGGCTTCCTGGAATGTGTTCTCTCTAGTGATCATCGTTGACATGGGAACCTCCTTTGCGAGCTGCGCCGGTGTCGCTGGGTTTTCACGAACGGGCACCACTGCTCTGGTCTCCACTTGTAAGCAGTAACCGTTCCTGTTTTGACCCGCATCCGGCGTGATCGCCTTGATCTGTTCGGTGCAAATGTTTCGCTCTTCGCCTACGCGGGAAACGCCGTGCGGGCACGCGTTGCACTCAAGCCGATTCATTGGGCTCAAAACGGCCGGCGCGCATTAACGAGCTTCGTTAACATGGATCAATGGGGGACTAAGGGACCCTTGAGAAAACGGGCGAGCGCGGTCGGCGGCGCTCGCTTTTCTGCTTGCGAGCAGCCGCGGTTCGCCGGCGAGTTATCCTGCCTGCGATGGTGCCCGGTATTCGGCCGCCAGCGTCTCGTCGGCTGCTTCGCCGCGCAGTGGAGCGAGCAGCAGTGTCAGGACGATCGTCACGACGAGATTGACGATCACCGCGTACAGCGCCGCGTAACCCGGGAAGGTGAAGTGGCCTATCGCAAGTGCATAGGTCGGGGCGAGATTTGCCGCAATGAACATTGCGGTTCCGGTGACGATACCCGCAGCCCAGCCGATGAGCAGCGCCCAATCATTGAACCAGCGGGTATAAACGCCGAGCATGACGGCGGGCAGCGTCTGAATAATCCAGATGCCGCCGAGGAGCTGCAGGTAGATTGCAAATTTCGACGGCACGAAGACAATGAAAGCCAGCGCCCCGAATTTGACGATCAGCGACACCCATTTTGCCATCTGGGCTTCCTGCCGGTCGGAGGGGGCCTTGTTGAAGAACTCGCGGTGGATGTTGCGCGTGTAGAGGCTCGCGGCAGCGATCGACATGATCGCCGCAGGGACGAGCGCTCCGATCCCGACCGCGGCGAAGGCGATGCCGACGAACCACGATGGGAAGCTGTGGAGGAACAGCGCCGGCACCGCAAAATTGTTACCGAACTGTTTGAAGCCCTGGGCGTACTCCGGGAGCGTGCTCACGCCCGCGGCGATGGCGAAGAAGCCGACGAGCGCAAGCAGTCCAAGCATGATGGAATAGGCCGGCAACAGCGCGGCATTGCGGCGCACGGCGTGTCCGCTGTTCGCGCTCAGGATGCCCGTGATCGAATGCGGGTAGAGGAAGAGCGCAAATGCCGAACCCAGGGCCAGCGTCGCGTAGGCGCTGTATGCGCCCGTCGTATTAGCGCCAGGAGTGGCCAAAAGCAGCTTCGCATGCGGCACCGCCGCGAAGATCTTCGCAAACCCGCCAAGCTGGATGGGAACGACCACGATCGCGGCAAACGCTGTGAGGTAGATCAGGAGATCCTTGACAATGGCGATCGAGGCCGGTGCCCTGAGCCCGCTCGAATAAGTGAAGGCAGCAAGAATGATGAAGGCGATCACCAGCGGCAGGTCGCCGGTATAGCCCGTACCGGAAATGCCGAGGCCTCCGATCACGACCTGCAACCCGACGAGCTGCAGCGCAATGTACGGCAGTGTCGCGATGATGCCGGTGACCGCCGTCGCCAGCGCGAGCCAGCGGTTGCCGAAGCGCCCGCGGACGAAGTCGGCGGCAGTGATGTATTGGTGACGATGGCAGACGTACCAGAGTCGCGGAAAGGCCAAAAAAAGGATCGGATAGGCGACGATGGTGTAGGGGACCGCGAAGAACGCGACCGCGCCGGCACCGAACGCCAGCGCCGGAACGGCGATGAATGTGTAGGCGGTGTAGAGATCGCCGCCGATCAGGAACCAGGTGATGAGGGTGCCGAAGCGACGTCCGCCAAGCCCCCATTCGTCCAACAGGTCGAGGTCACCCTTGCGCCAGTGTGCCGCGGCAAAGCCAAGCCAGGTGATAAAGACGAACAGCGCCAGAAAAATAATCAAGGCGGTCCAATTCACGCTCTGCACGGCATTCCTCCTGGTTAGCTTTCCCCCTTACCTCGCTGCTTCTCTCCTCGACGACTCTCTATTGTGGCCTGGCGGCGTTGGTTGGCGCTAATCCTCGGTTACGAAGTAGACGATCGCGGTCAGGATGGCACCGATGATGATCCAGAGAAGCTGGTACCAATAGAAGAAGGGCATGCCGATCCACGTAGGGTCGGCTTTATTGTAGAAAGGCGGCCAGAGCACCGCGACGAATTGAATGATAAGGAGCAGGTACCACCAGCTCCAACCTGTCTGCCTGCTGACTTGCCGGTTCATATGTCCTCCAGGAGAAAGCCGCCAAGAGAAAGCCGCCAAGAGAAAGTCGCATCCTGCCGACGTTGCGCTCGACTGCGCGATCGTCGCGTGCCGCCGAACATCCACCAGCAGCCCGCCATTTACCGACGATACGGCCGCCGACCATGGCTGCCGGTCATCGAGCTCGACCAGCTAGAGGGCCCGCCGAAGCTGCCTCATCAGCCCTCCCGCCGATAGTTGCCGCCGCGAGGAGATCAACTCTCTCGCGGCATCGACCAGGCCAAACCTATTCCACAACAACACGCCGCGAACCTGACTGTTCTTCAAATAGTATATCACGCCCCTGCGAAACTTTGCCTCCCAGTCCGCGATAAGTTCCAGGCGGCTATCGAGCTCGCCGACGGCCTCATAGCCGAGATCGAACAGATCGGAATAGAAGTATGGCAAATGGAGATAGGGTTCGGACCTACCGGTCATGTTGAGCCCGGCGATGCGTCCCATGGCAGCTGCATTGTCCTCATGCTCGATGCGAGTCCTTTGCTGCAATGCGGTGCAAGGGAAGTTGGCGACATCGCCGGCGGCGAAGATATCGGGGTCGCTGGTCCGAAGCAGCTCGTCGACCACGATCCCGTCGCGGACATCCAGCCCGGCGGCTTTCGCCACGGCGACATTCGGATCAATCCCGATGCCGGCAATGACGGCATCGACCATGAGGCCGGCCCCGTCGCTCCCCGCATGAACGACGAGCTTGTCCTTCTGTCTCTCGACGCTGCGAAGGCGCTCGCAAAATCGAACATCGATGCCGTGCTTGCGGAAATAGAGGTTGAGGAAGTTGGCGAGCGGCCGCGGGAAAAGGCGATCGCCGATACAGGGGCTCGAAAGGAACAAGGACACCTTGCAGCCGTTCATCGCCAGTGCGGCCGCAATCTCCGGGCCAATGAAGCCGCCGCCGATGACGGCAAACTCGGATCCTCGTTTTGCCAGGTCGCGGACATGCCTGAAATCGGTTAGCCGACGAAAGTATATGACGGAGGAGTCGCTATCCCTCAGCCGGCGCGGCGATCCGCCGGTAGCAAGCAAGAGCTTGTCATAACCGTAGACGTCCCGCGTGGCGCTCGTCACTGTCTTACGCTCTCGGTCGAGCGCCACTATTCGGGTGTTCAGACTGAGATCGGCCGTCGCGGAATCGACCGGCAGCCAGATGCTATCGACATCCTGTCCCTTCCAAAGGCCCTTCGAAAGCGGCGGACGGCTGTATGGCGGATCGGCTTCATCCGTCACCACCCGGACAGAGGCCGCTTGGCCGGCTTCGCGAATGGCCCGCACCGCCGCTTGCGCTGCAAGGCCACCGCCGACGATCAGGAATGGCCGCCGTTCCATCGCTTTGCCCTCACCGGTTCAGTCTGCCGTCCCGCGGGGATGCGCCAGCAAGGGAACTCCAAGCCGGTCCGCGAGTCTGTCTAGTGCCAGTGAATTAAAAGCCGTGACAGTAGAGGCGCATTAACGGGCCTCGTTAACATGGATTAACAGGATGCCCGCCACGTGCCATCTGATGGCCGGAGGGCCCATATGTCCGCTCCAAGAAAGCTTGCCGTTGCCGATACGCCATCACCCGATCAGGCTCCGGCCTTACGCGCACGTGCGGCGCTCGCGCTGCCCCATCTCGACAAAGTCACTCGTGACAACCTGTTGGGCGAAGGCGGGCGTGGTATCAGGACGACGAGGGTGCGCAAAAACAAGGACGTCGTGATCGGCGGCAATCACTATGATTGCGTCTATGTCAATCACGACGGCTGGCTCGCCCGCTACAAGATCCTGCACAACGGCTCCCGGCAGATCATGGATTTCATCCTGCCGGGGCAGGTCTTCGGATTGCAGGCCAGTCTTTTCAAGCGTTCGCTGTATTCGATCGTGACCGTCACGGAGAGCACGCTCTCGACCATTCCGTTCGACATGGTCGACAACGTTTTCGAACGCAACGTCGCGCTGGCAAAGGCTTTGTTCTGGTCGGCAGCCTACGAGGCCGCGATACTCGGCGAGCATCTCATCGATGCCGCCCGCCGATCGGCCTATGAGCGCGTGAGCCATCTGCTGCTGGAATTGTTCGTGAGGCTGAATGGGGTGCAGCTGACGAGCGACATGACGTTTTCCCTTCCGCTGACGCAGGAGCTGATCGCCGACGCTCTTGGCCTGACCACCGTCCACGTCAATCGGACATTGCGCGCGTTGCGCGAGGACAAGCTCATTGCGATGGATGGCCGCTCGGTCACCATCGTCGATTTTGAGGCGTTGTCACTGCTGTCGGATTTCGAAAATTCCTACCTCGCGGAAGCGGCCCGAACGTTGGGTGGCACCGTGCATCCCCGATCTCGACCAGATGCGGCGGCGCGATAGAACCGGCCCGTAGCGCCGATCCGCAAAACACCGCCCGTGAGGGATTGATCCAGATTTATGTCGGGGATCAAGGCGCAGGAGGCGCCTGCCGGTAGACTGTGCGTGACGCGGCCCGTGGGAGCCGCAGATTGCGATCGAGCTGAAGGACAGGCGTAACATGCGAGCAGCACGATCCCTCCCGGCAAGGCGTTCCGGCCGCTTGCGGACGAGAAAGGCACCTGCGGCCTGGTCAAGACTGCGCAGAAGTAGGTCGCACGGTCATCACGTCGCGGGCCGACCTCAAGTCTGCTTGAGCATGCCCTGAATCTGATGAGCAAAATCTGGCACTCCGCGCAGGCAGCGCCACGTCAACTTGATCGCGCCCTCCGGCATGGAAACTGCTATGACCGATTCTGAAGCTACCTCGACCGCATCCACTGCGATCGTTCCTGCGCCCGGCAAGGCGAGCCGCCGTGATTTCATCTACATCGCGACAGCAGCCTTCGGGACACTCGGTGTTGTCGCGTCACTCGTTCCAGTCTTCAGCAACCTGTTGCCCGATGCGTCGACATTGGCTGCCGGTGGCCCGGTCGAGCTTGATCTTACCAAAGTCGCGCCGGGCCAGCAGGTGGTGGTTCGCTGGCGGAGCAGACCTGTCTTCGTCACTCACCGCACGCCGGAAGCATTGCAGAAGCTCAAGGATCCGGCGCTGCTGGCAAGGCTGGCCGATCCCAAATCGTCCGAATTGCAGCAGCCGCCCTATGTGGAGAACTGGCATCGCTCCGTCAAACCCGAGTTCGGTGTCGTGATCGGCATCTGCACCCATCTCGGATGCATTCCACTGTTCGAGCCGCAGCCAAACCCGACTGCGCCCGCGCCGAATTGGCCGGGGGGTTATTTCTGTCCCTGTCATGGTTCGAAATACGATCTTGCCGGGCGTGTCTATAACGGAGTCCCGGCGCCCTACAATCTGCCGGTGCCGCCCCATCATTTCCTGAGCGACACCATGGTCCGCATCGGCGAGAATCCGCCGAATTCCACCTTCGAGTTCTCCTCGATCAAGCAGATCTAGAGGACGACGGATGAGTTAGGATGAATCGCCATCGCGCTGTCCAATCCGCTCTTGCGATCAGGCTATTGCGATGGATTTTGCTGTGGCGGCTCTTGCGTGCTGCCCGAATTTGGCCGCGGCCGGTTCTGGGCGCTGCCGCTGGTTTGCTGCGACGGCGGCTTTTGCGTATTGCCATTGGTGGAGGCTGACGCGGCCGACTTCGGCAGCGGCACCGGATTATCAGACTGGGTGCGCAAATAGGCGATCAGATCGGCTCGCTGTTTCGTGTTCTGAATTCCAGTGAACGTCATCTTCGTTCCGGGAATGTAACCTTGTGGGTGAGTCAGGAACTTGTTGAGTTCATCGAACGTCCATTTGCCGCCCTTTGCCTTCATTGCGGATGAATAGTCGAAGCCCGGATGCGAAGCCCTCGGCCGGTCCACCACGCCCCAGAGATTCGGGCCCACCTTGTTCGGACCATTTTTTTCCAGCGTGTGACAGGTCATGCAGATCCTGGTCTCCGACTTGCCGCGATTGAGATCCGCATTCGCAAGGAGGCTATCGAGCGAAGTTGCAGCCTCGGGTTTTGCAGCGCTTTGTTGTGATTGTTGTTGCGCGCTCTGTTGCGGTTGCTTTTGCGCGGTGCTTGCCGCGGCCGGCGTGGTGGGCTTGGGGAGCGGGACGGGGTTGTCGGATAGCGTGCGCAGGTAGGCTATGAGATTTGCGCGTTGGTCGGGATTCTGAATCCCTCCGAATGTCATCTTCGTTCCGGGAATGTAGCCTTGGGGATGAGTCAGGAACTTGTCGAGTTCATCGAACGTCCATTTGCCGCCCTTTGCCTTCATTGCGGATGAGTAGTCGAAACCCGGATGCGAGGCCCTCGGCCGGTCCACAACGCCGTAGAGGTTCGGCCCCACCTTGTTTGGCCCGTTCTTGTCCAGCGTGTGACAGGTCATGCAGACCCTGGTCTCCGGCTTGCCCTTGCTGGCATCTGCGCTTGCAAGTCGCGTCTCGATTGGAGCGGCAGTCTCGGTCTTCGCGGCCGGGGCGGTCGAGGCCGTCTCCTGCTTGGCCTCGATCTTGAACCCCGGCTTTGCCGGCCGAACCGGGGCGAATATCGAGTCTGAAATCAGGCTCACCGACAGCAGTACGAGGCAACTCGCCAGAACCGCTCCGATGACCTTGTTCAGTTCGAAGGAGTTCATGTCGGTCCACGTTGCGACTGATCTATCCGCCTTTTGGGGGACGCCGTCACTGGCCCAAGGGCTGCGCCACGGGCCGGCTGCTAGCTCATTTGCCAACGAAGGCTGATCCCGGGCGTTCCCCGGGTGCGCCAAAAGGATGACGCCGTTTCCTTGCCGGTTCCCGAGGGCCCAGCGAGCTTTTCGCGGAACAATTCCGCGCGAGATCTGTGACCGAAGGCAGGCCCAAGCGTTATCGGATGTCCGTTCCACGACTTGTCCAGGACTTGGGATTGCCGGATGTACCGACGCATGGCCATCATGCTGGTCCTTGTCGGCGCCGCCTTGGCGGCGATTCTCGGCTTTGAATCCTTCAAAGCCAGGATGATCCAAAAAGCGATAGCGGGCCTGCGGAACCCGCCGCAAACCGTGTCCACCGTCACCGCCGCGACGCAGCCGTGGCAGAAGCGGCGCGAGGCCGTCGGCAGCACCAGGGCGGAAAAAGGTGCGGACCTCAGTCCGCAGGTCTCCGGCATTGTCAAGGCGATCCACTTCAGGTCCGGCGATAAGGTCGAGAAGGGAACGCTGCTTGTCGAGCTCGAAGCCGCCGACGATATCGCGCATCTGGATGCCCTCAAGGCGACCCAGTCGCTCGCGCAGCTTAACTACGATCGCGATACCCGCTTGCTGAAGACCAACGCGATCAGTCAGCAAACCGCCGATACCGACCTTGCAACACTCAAGAGCGACCAGGCGCAGGTCGCCCAGCAGCAGGCGCTGGTCGGATACAAATCGATCAGGGCTCCATTCTCGGGCCGGCTCGGAATCCGGCAGGTCGATCTCGGCCAGTACATCGCGCCCGGTACCCCCATCGTGACGCTGCAGCAGCTCGATCCGATTTTCGTCGATTTCTATCTGCCGCAGCAGGCTCTTGCAGAGATCAAGGTCGCTCAGCCCGTCACGGCCTGGGTCGACACCTATCCCGACCAGAAATTCGATGGAAAGATTTTGGCGGTCAATCCGCTCGTCAATGCAGCGAGCCGTAATGTCCAGGTCCGGGCGGCCTTCAATAATTCCGATGAAAAGCTGCGGCCCGGCATGTTCGCAACCGTCGACATCGACGTGGGCTCGCCGCAACATTATGTGACGCTGCCAGAGACGGCGATCTACCACAATTCCTACGGCGACATCGCCTACGTGGTCAAAAACGCCAACCAGGGCAAGGGCGGCGAGAAGCAAGAAGGCGGCGAAAGGCAATATGTCGCCAAGCAGGTTTTCGTGAAGACCGGCGATACGCGGGGAGATCAGGTCGCGGTCCTGGATGGAATCGAGCCCGGCGACGTCGTGGTGAGCGCGGGGCAGAACAAGCTTCACAACGGATCACCTGTCCGGGTCGACAACAAGATCAGCGTTCCCTTCAGCGCCAATCCGCAAGTCTCGGAAGAATGAAGTGCACCCATGCATTTCACCGATCTCTTCATTCGCCGGCCCGTTCTCGCCACCGTCGTCAACCTGATGATCCTGGCGCTCGGCTTGCGTGCGATGAGCTCGCTGCCGATCCTGCAATATCCGCGCACGCAGAACGCCGTGGTGACCGTGACCACGACCTATTACGGGGCCGATCCCGACGTGATCGCGGGGTTCATCACGACGCCGCTCGAAACGGCGATCGCCCAGGCCAACGGCATCGACTATATGAGCTCGCAAAGCGCGAGCGGCACCAGCACCATCACCGTCTATCTCCGCTTGAACTACGACGCGGACAAGGCGCTGACCGAAATCAACACCAAGGTCAACTCCGTCCTCAATCAGCTTCCCACCGCATCGCAGCGGCCGGTGCTGACGGTGCAGATCGGACAGACCATCGACGCCATGTATCTCGGCTTCGACAGCGACGTGCTGGCGCGCAATCAAATCACCGACTATCTCACCCGCGTCGTGCAGCCGAAGCTGCAGGCGGTGCCGGGAGTGCAGACGGCGGAAATCCTCGGAGCGGAGAATTTCGCCCTCAGGGCGTGGCTCGACCCGCAAAAGCTCGCCGCCTACGGCCTCACGGCCGCCGACGTCTCCACCGCGTTGACGCAGAACAATTACATTTCAGGGCTCGGAACCACCAAGGGGCAGATGATCGAGGTCAATCTGACCGCATCGACCGGCCTGCACAGCGAACGCGAGTTCGCAAACCTGATCGTCAAGCAGACGGGTGGAGCGATCGTGCGGTTGAAGGACGTTGCCAACGTCTCGCTGGGTGCGGACAGCTACGAGACGCAGGTCGCGTTCGACGGTAAGCCTGCGGTCTACATCGGCATCCAGGTCGCGCCAACCGCCAACCTGCTCGACGTGATCGCCGGCATTCACAAGATTTTTCCGACCATCCAGGCGGCTTTACCGAACGGGCTTCACGGCCAGATCGTCTACGATTCGACGGATTTCGTGCACGCGGCCATATACGACGTGGTGCGGACGCTGGTGGAAGCGCTGCTGATCGTCAACATCGTCGTGTTCCTGTTTTTGGGCTCGCTGCGATCGGTCGTGATCCCGATGGTGGCGATCCCGCTGTCGCTGGTCGGTGCCTTCACGATGATGCTGGCCCTCGGTTTCTCGATCAATCTCCTGACCTTGCTGGCGTTGGTGCTCGCGATCGGCCTTGTCGTCGATGACGCCATCATCGTCGTCGAGAACGTCAACCGTCATCTCGAGCAGGGCAAGCCGCCGACGGCCGCCGCGATCGCGGCGGCGGGAGAGCTCGGCCGTCCGATCATCGCCATGACCGTTGTGTTGATTGCCGTTTATGTGCCGATCGCGTTTCAGGGCGGCCTGACCGGTGCGCTATTCACGGAGTTTGCCTTCACCCTGGTCGGCGCCGTGACGATATCGGCCGTGGTTGCGCTGACCCTGTCGCCGATGATGAGCTCGCGCCTGCTGAAGCCGCCAAGCACGACGCAGGGCTGGCAGGAGCGGCTCACGCGGTCGATCGATCGCGCATTCGAGGCCATGCGCCGCTTCTATCTGAGACGGCTGCACAACAGCCTGAATTACCTGCCGGTGACCAGCGTCTTTGCGCTGCTCGTGCTGTCCAGCATCTATTTCCTCTATACCGGCGCCAAGAGCGAGCTCGCTCCGCAGGAAGATCAGGGCGTGGTGGTGACGACGTCGACGTTGGCGCCTGACGCGACGTTGCAGCAGAAGGTGATGTACGCAAAGCAGGTCTACCAGATCATGAAGGAATATCCGGAAACCGCTCACGTGTTCCAGATCAACTCGCCGCAGCGCGTGGTGGCGGGTATGGTTCTCAAGCCGTGGGACGAACGCTCGCGAACCAGCAACCAGCTGCAGCCGATCGTCCAGCAGGAGCTCAACAACAAGGTGGTCGGTGCGCGCATCGCGGCGTTTCAGCTCCCTCCGCTGCCGGGCAGCCAGGGCCTGCCGGTGCAATTCGTGATCAAGACCACGGACTCGTTCGACAAGCTCAATACTGCCGCCCAGCAATTCCTGAACGCCGCGATCAACAGCGGCATGTTCATCTTTCTGGATACCGATCTGAAGATCGACAATCCCGAGTCGAGGGTTGAAATCGATCGCGACAAGGCGGCCCAGCTCGGGCTCAAGATGAGCGATGTCGGCAGCGCAATGACCGCGATGCTCGGCGGCGGCTATGTGAACTACTTCAGCCTCGATCAGCGGTCCTACAAGGTGATCCCGCAGGTGCAGCGACAGTTCCGCCTCAACACGGATCAATTGCTGAATTACTATGTAGCCAATGTCTCCGGCGTTCCCGTGCCGTTGTCCACGATCGCACGCATCACGACCAGGACGGTGCCGGAAACCCTTAACCATTTCCAGCAGCTCAACAGCGCTACCATCCAGGGCGTCGCGGCGCCCGGCGTCGCGCAGGCCGACGCGCTTGATTTCCTCGATAAGCTGGCTGCCAAAACGCTGCCGGCGGGCTATACCGTCGACTACAGCGGCCTGTCGCGGCAATACATCCAGGAATCCACCGGCTTCGTCGAAACCTTCGGGTTTGCCGTGCTCATCATATTTCTGTCGCTGGCAGCATTGTTCGAAAGCTTCCGCGATCCCTGCATCGTTCTGGTGTCGGTACCGATGTCGATTGCGGGCGCGCTGATCTTCGTGAGCATCGGAGTAGGCGGCGCGTCGCTGAACATTTACACCGACGTCGGCCTCGTGACATTGATGGGCCTGATCAGCAAGCACGCAATCCTGATAGTCGAATTCGCAAATGACCTGCAGCGCCGCGGCGTCGCAAAGCGCGAGGCGATCGAGCAGGCCGCCGGAATCCGGCTGCGCCCCATCCTGATGACGACGGCGGCGATGGTGCTCGGCGTGGTCCCGCTCATTCTTGCAAGCGGCGCCGGCGCCGTGTCACGGTTCAACATGGGGCTGGTCATTGCGAGCGGGCTTGCGGTCGGAACGCTGTTTACGTTGTTTGTGGTTCCGGCGGTTTATCTGTTGATCGCCGCCGATCATACGGGGGAAGCCGAGCAGGTCGCAGCCGGCGAAGCAATGAGGACGGTCTGAGGCGCCTCGTCCAGCTTGAGGACACGGCGAACGCATCGGCGGTCGTGACGGCCGTTCATGCGTCCATGCGTGTCCGGCCCCTTCTGAACACGGACGCGCCATGATACCAAGCTCCGCCGGCCACAGAGGAGCTTTGCGATGACGATCATCGATTCCCAAGTCCATGCCTATGAGGCGAACACGCCGAAGCGGCCTTGGCACATTGTGCCGAACTGGCCCGATCACGTCACAGGTGATGAGATGGTGGCCGCGATGGACAAGGTCGGGGTCGATGGCGCTATCTTCATCTCGGCCTTTTCCATGTATCGCTATGATGGGAGCTACGCGGTGGAGGTGCAGCAGGCCCACCCAGGCCGGATGGCCATCGTCAAGCCGGTCGACCCGGACAATCCCGGTGTGGCCGATGTCATCGCCGACTGGAAGAAGACGCCGGGCACAGTCGGCATCCGCATCATGCTGACCAGGGAGAACAAGCGCGACCCGAACGACCCCGGGCTTGACCGGGTCGCGCGCGCTGCTGTTCGCTACGACTTTCCGCTCAATATCCTGTGCTGGGATAACCTCGACGCAGGCGCAGCGCTGATCGATCGCCATCCCGACACGCGCTTCATCCTCGACCACCTCGGCATCCTGCAGCCGCGCGTGCCGCCGGCGCCGCAGCAGCCCTGGGCTGACCTGCCGAAGGTGCTCGCGCTCGCCAAGCGCCAAAATGTCGTGATCAAGGTCAGCGGCGCCTGCACATTGTCCAGGGAGCCGTATCCGTTCCCGGATATCTGGGACCCGCTCGCCCGTGTGTTCGATGCATGGGGTCTTGAGCGCTGCCTGTGGGGCACGGACTGGACGCGGGCTTTCGCCGTCGTCAACTACGAGCAGGCCGTCAAACCTTTCCTCGAGACCGATCGCCTGAGCGACAGCGAGCGTGCCATGTTGATGGGCGGCGCTTGCGCCAAGGCTTATCGCTGGTCGCCGAAGAAGCTTTAGAATTCATGCGGGAACTCGCGACGTCAGCGGCGCCGCGACGATTTCCATGATCGCCGCGACGCTTTGCAGCAATCTCGAGCGACGAGCACAATTCGACCAGCCGCTCGCGCGGGCCAGGCTCGAGCAGGCGTTCGACGTTGGTATTGAACTTGCGTTCGATGTCGGCTCGTGTGACCGGATTCTCGGGGCTGCCACGCCGGTGCAGGACTTCGCGCCTAAGGGTTCGGCCATCGGTCGTCAGCACGCGGAGGCGGGCCGCGTGGCGGAACGCCGCGCCTTTGCCTTCGAGCTCGGCGTCTTCCTCGATGCGAATCCTGGGAATGAACGCGAGGACGGCGGGATGCGCAATCCGGGCCTCGCTATAATCGGCAGCCGAGACGTCCTTCCGGAGCGCCATGACGCTGAGGCCGTAATACATGTTCATCTGCGCGGCCGTGACCCCGGCGGGCCGATAGTCCCATGCGGTATGGACGAAGGTCATGTGACCGCAGCCGACATGAATTTGGCTGATATCGGATGCATCGACCTTCTCCTCGATGAGGATCGACCGGAACGCGTCGAGGGCTGCGTGAATGCTGGTGACGTTGGGATACATCTTGAAGCCGACCTTGCCGGCCTCCCAATCCCTTCCCAGTCCCTCCAATAGTCGTGCCGGGTTGGGTGCTTGCGAAAACGAGCTCAGGAATCCCCCATAGCCGGCCTCGACGACATCGGAGATCCCGGTGAAGCCGCGTCGCGCCAGCAATGCCGCAAGCAGGCCGCCTTGCGCCGCCCGGCCGGCGTGCAGGCGTTTCACCATCGCCCCTTCCTGCGCCGCCATCAGGCCGGCAGCCATCGATCCTGCGATGCCGAGCGTATTCTGCATCTGCTCGGCGTTGAGCCGGAGCAGCTTTCCCGCCGTCGCCGCCGCGACGAACGCGCCTGAAGTGCCCTGCGGATGGAAGCCGCTCAGGAACAGCGACTGCGTTGCCGCATTGCCGATGCGAAGTCCGATCTCATAACCCACGGCCAAGGCGAGCGCCACCTCCCGTCCGGTCAGGGAAGGATCGGCCTCGGCGAGCGCCAAGGCCACCGGCACAGCCAGGGAATTGGGATGGACGATCGACTCCTTGTGGATATCGTCCATCTCGAAGGCATGACCTGCCGTGCTGTTCGCCAGCACGGCATTGGTGAGTGAGGTACGAACGCCGCTTCCCCAGATCGAGGCGACCGGTTTGCCGCCTTCCTCGCAGACAATGTCGTGAACGATCCGCGTCCAGGGCAGCGTCGAGCCGTGCAGGCAAACGCCGAGGCCGTCGAGAAGACTGAGCTTGATCCGTTCGAGCACGTCGGCCGGTATCTGCTCGAACCGGGTCGCTGCCGCGAACCTTGCCAGGTCGCGCGTCGCGTCGGGAAGCAGGGAAGGCACGGAGCTACTCATGGCAGCGGCCGCAGCCTCAGACCCAGCCGCCGTCAACGACGTAATGCTGTGATGTGCACGCCGATGCCTCGTCGGACGCGAGGAAAACCGCAAATTTCGCGATCTCATCCGGGACGAGGCGGCGCTTCAGGCACTGACGGCGCATCAGCTCTTCCTCGCCCTCGGGCGTCAACCATTTCTCGATCTGGCGCTGGGTCATGATCCAGCCGGGTGCGATTGCGTTGACGCGAATGTTGTAGGGGCCGTAGTCGCGCGCCAGTGAGCGGGTGAGACCGAGCATGGCCGATTTGCTCGCGGTATAGGCCGCCATGCCGCCTTGTCCCGCCATCCACGAGATTGAGCTGAAGTTGATGATGGCGCCGGCCTTCGCTGCTTTCATGTCCGGCAGCACGGCCTGCGCGGCAAAGAAACTATGCTTCAGGTTCACGGCGACGCGGTCGTCCCAATATTCCGGCGTCATCTCTTCCGTCGCGTGCCGCTCGTCATGGGCGGCGTTGTTGACGAGAACATTGATCGGACCGTGGGTCTTGCGCGCCTCCGCGACGCCTCCGCGCAGCGCCGCTATGTCGGTGAGGTTGACTTTGAAAAAGTGCGCGCCAAGACCCTGGCCGGAAAGCTCGCGCGCGAGGCGAGTGCCTTCCTCGACCTTGATATCGAAGAATACCACAACGGATTTCTGCTCCGCGAAGCGCCGCACGATCGCCTCGCCAATGCCCGAAGCGCCGCCGGTGACGAGGACGACCTTTCCCGCGAGATCCGAATAGATGGCGGCCATGACTTCCTCCCCAATGACGTTCGGGGCGCGCCATGCGTGCCCCGATAGCTCGGGACCTTAGCCAGTCTATCCGTGATGTGTATAGGTCGGAATTTATGTTGCGCACCTCAAGGGTGTCGCTTCTCAAAGGTCTCGGTTACCGCCACCGCCGCATCCACACAGATCAATGTCTTGCCGGGCTTGAGGGCCGCCGACGAACTCGAATTCGGGGTTGACCAACCGACCGTTTTGTTCCTATTTTGTTCTTGTGTTGAGCCGTCCGACGACGGCACCAAACTCGGTCCAAAGATCACAGGTGGACAGTCGGGATGGCAATAACAGCCACCATCCTTCATGCCGACCTGGATGCTTTTTATGCTTCGGTCGAGCAACTGCTCGACCCTTCGTTACGCGGCAGACCCATCGCCGTCGGTGGCGGCGTTGTACTTGCGGCTTCTTATGAAGCCAAGGCGTTCGGCATCCGCAGCGGCATGTCGGGACGGCAGGCGCGCGAGCTGTGCCCGCAGCTCATTTTTGTCGGCGGCCATTTCAACGACTATCAACGGCTTGGCGATGCCGCCATCAAGGTGATCGGCGATTTCACCCCTCTCGTCGAGCGGATTTCCATCGATGAGGCGTTTGCCGACGTTGAGGGCTGCACTCATCTCTTCGGCACACCGGCCGAAATTGCGGCGACTATCCGCCGCCGCGTGCGCACCGAGCTCGGCCTTGCGATCTCGGTCGGGGTCGCGCGCACCAAGCACCTGGCGAAGATTGCCTCGCAGGTGGCCAAGCCCGACGGCCTTGTCGTTGTCGATCCCGGCGCCGAGCTGGAATTCCTTTACGAATTGACCGTCGAGCTGATGTGGGGCGTAGGTCCGGTCACGAAGGCGCGGCTGGCCGGTATCGGCGTCTCGACCATCGGGCAGCTCGCAAGGCTACCCGGATGGTCGCTTGAACGGTTGCTGGGGCCGGCGGCAGGAGAGAAACTCGCGGCGCTGGCGTGGAATCGCGATCCCCGCCAACTCAAGCCTCACAGCCGGGCCCGATCGGCGGGAGCACAGTCGGCGATCGGCAGAAAGCCCGCCGTCGACCGAATTATCCGGCCTACTCTATTTCACCTCGCGGACCGCATCGCCACGCGGCTGCGGGCGAAATCCAGGCCCGGTCGAACCGTGACAGTGCGTGTTCGCTTTGAGGACCTGAGCTCGGTCACACGCTCGGTCACGCTCGATGCGCCGATCTTCGCGACCGTGATCCTGGCTGAGCTCGCCGAGGAGCTGGTGCGCGCGGCCCTCGCCGATCACCCGGACGAGAAGACCATCTCGCTGCTGGCGATCTCCGTGTCCCATCTAGAGGAGCACTGGGATCTGGAGATGGAATTGCCGCTTGGGCTCGTCGACGAAGCGCGTCGTCCCGGCGCCAGGAAGGGGATGGCGCGTTGGGCGGCGGATTGCGCCATCGACAAGATTCGCGAT